>Ga0335075_10000443_pt1 | contig 74111 bp, 60 predicted proteins | sample Lox_Sample_24_FD_206723 | JGI IMG/M metagenome (GOLD analysis project Ga0335075, IMG submission 206723) | Soil microbial communities from Loxahatchee National Wildlife Refuge, Florida, United States - Lox_Sample_2.4 | ecosystem: Environmental > Terrestrial > Soil > Wetlands | place: USA... | reverse complement strand
TCTCCACCACGAGGCCATTGCCGTGGGTAACGGGGGACTTGAGGAAGATGGGGATGATCACGGCGGCGGCGATGACCGGGCGGAGCATCCGCCCCCGGCCGATCTTGCGGGCCGGGCCAACGTCGGTCGCCAGCACGGTGGCCAGGACGACTCCGTTGACGATCATCGCCTCGGTGAGCTCGGTCATTTTCAGTGCTCCTTAGTGAGCTTGCTGTGCGGAAGCTGACAAGCTCTACGATCGCGCTTGCGGGCCGGATCCGAATCGGAGCACGCGGTGATATCGGGTATGACCCCTTGGACGCGCCGCCTGGTACCGCCTGGTACTACGTCGGCTCGCGGCCTGGTACCACGGATCAGACCAGGGGCTGACGCGGGCACCTGACGCAGCGCGTAGCGTCACTGGTATGCCGCGCCTGCTCAACGTCCTCGCCCGCAGCCTCGGGCTCACGTGGGTCGGCATACTCACGTTCGGCGTGTACCCGCCACCCGCAGGCCTCGCCCTGGCCATCCAGGTCGCTGGGTACCTCCTGTCCGCCGCGGGAATGACCGGCTGGGCGCTGCTCGACTTCTTCCCGCGCCTGCAGCCGTACCGCGCCCGGTGGCTACCCGTGCCGCTCGGGGTGATGGCGGTGGCCACGGCACTCGCCTCAGCGGTGGGGTACGGCGGCACCGCCATGGTGATTTTCGGGTTCATCGCGGCGATGGTGGCGAGCAGCGACTGCGACCTGTCAATGGGCCTGGCGGTAACCGCGGCGGGCATCCTGGCGACGGACGTCACCGGGCTGGCTTACGGCGGCAGCTACGGCACGCTGCTCGGATTGCCCTCGGTGCTGTTCGCCGGGTTCATGATCGGCCGCAACCGGGCGGCCTACCGGATACGGGCGGAGCAGACGGCGGCGCTGCTGCTCCAGCGTGAGCAGTTCCAGGCCGAGCAGCGCCGAGCCGACCTGCTCGATGAGCGCGCCCGGATCGCCCGCGAGATCCACGACGTGCTCGCCCACTCGCTCGGCGCGCTCGGGATCCAGATCCAGGCCGCCCGCTCGGTGCTGACGGACCGGGGCGATATCGCCCGGGCGGGTGAGTTGCTCGCGGGGGCGCAGCGGATGGCGAGCGAGGGCCTAGTCGAGACGCGGCGGGCCATCAGCGCGCTGCATGCCGACGCCCTGCCGCTCGAGCAGGAGCTGGCCCAGGCCACGACGACCGCCCGGGATCGCTACGGCGTCGCCGCCACGATGCACACCGCGGGGACGCCGCGGCCCGTGCCCCCTGACGCGACCCTGGCGCTGCTGCGCGTCGCCCAGGAGGCCCTGGTCAACGCGGCCAAGCACGCGCCCGGCCAGCCCGTGACGGCAATCCTGGAGTTCGGGCCGGATGACATCAAGCTCATCGTGCGCAACGACCTTGCCCCCAGCTCACGCGATCCCGGTTCCGCCCCACTCGCCCCAGCTACCCCGGCCCCACTCGCCCCAGCTACCCCGGCCCCACTGACCACTCTGACCCCACCGGCCACGCAGCCCCTGCCAGCCACTCCGGCCGCGGCTGGCGTAAGCACCGCCGACACCCACTATGGCCTGACCAGCATGCGGGAGCGGTTGCGGCTGCTGAACGGGATCCTGGACGCCGGCCCCGCCGACGGCAAGTGGACCGTGAGTGCGTGGCTGCCGCTCGCTCCGGCCGGCGAGCCGGGAAGGCCCGTTCTGGCTTGAGCATCTGCTGCGCCCTGAGAACATGGGGACATGAGCGCCGCTTCCCCAACGCCCGATGTCCCGCTACGCATCGTCGTGGCCGACGACCAGGCGAGCGTGCGTGAGGGCCTGGTCCTGCTGCTCGACGCGCTCCCCGACATCAAGGTAGTTGGCGCGGCCGCTGACGGCCAGCAGGCGCTCGCGCTAGTCGCCGAGCATGATCCCGACGCGATCCTGCTCGACCTGCACATGCCGGTCCTTGACGGAATCGGGGCCACCCGGCGGCTGGCGGCCGAGCATCCCGGGGTGGCTGTCGTCGTCCTCACCACCTACGCCGACGACGCGACTGTCCTCGACGCCCTGCGGGCGGGGGCGCGCAGCTACCTCACCAAGGACGCGGACCGGATGGACATCGCGCGTGCCCTGCACGCGGCCGCCCGGGGCCTGTCGGTCCTCGGCCCGCAGGTCCAGGCCAGGCTGCTGGCCGCCACGGCATCCGGCGGGCAGGCAGCGCCGCTGGGACAAGCAACACAGTTGGGACAAACGGGGCCGCTGGGACAAGCAGCACCGCTAGGGCAGGCAGCACCGCTAGGGCAGGCAGCACCGCTAGGGCAGGCAGCGCCGGCCGGGTCCGCGGGGACGCAGCCGCCCGCCACCCCACCGCCCGACGGGCTGACGCTGCGGGAGGCCGAGATCCTCGCCCTCATCGCCGGCGGCCTCACCAACACCGAGATTGCCACGCGCTTGTTCCTCAGCAACCACACGGTCAAGACGCATATCAACCGGATCTTCGCGAAGACCAGCTCCCGTGACCGGGCCGCCGCGATCGGCTACGCCCACCGCCACAACATCGCGTAGCGCCACCCACTGCGCCTTCATCCCCGGGCGCTAGTCCGAATGATTTTACTGTTGCGAAAGATCTGCACGTCATCGCGTAGGCGATCTTTCGCAACAGTAAAATTTAACGCAAAAGCATTCGGATTCCTGGGGTCCTCGGAAGCCATGAGGCGAGAGGGACCGGGAAGCACGCATGCAACGCGCCACGCCCGCAACGCACACCACGCACGCAACGCGCACCACGCACGCAACCCCCATGCCAGGAACACCCTCGCCAGGAACACGCATGCCTGCAACACGCATGCCTGCAACGCACACCACGCACGCAACCCTTATGGCTGCAACACGCACCACGCACGCAACCCCCGTGGCTGCAACGCACACCACGGACGCAACGCGCACCACGGACGCAACGCGCACCACGCACGCAACCCCCATGGCTGCAACGCCCATGGCTGCAACGCAGGTGAACGCACGGGCGCGATGACACGCTTTCCGGACGTCGCGATGTTCGGGCGACTCATAAGCTACCTGAGCCTCTGAGGCAACTCCTGTCACTGCACAACGGTGCCGAACGCAATGCCACCTGCGTCGCACCGCAGCCCTTCCGTTGTCCGTGCGGACAGCGACCCGCGACGGAGCCTTGTCCGCACGGCCATGGTTCGGCCCAGTGCACGCAAACATGATGGGGAGGTCACCAGCCACCACCCACTGGAGGCCGAACATGAGTCTCGAAGCTGGCCTCGGACAAGCCCTTCGCACCGATTACTTCCTGCTGCGCGAGCAGTTCACGCCCGCCCAGCTGAGCTACCTCGAAACGACCCGCGCGTTCGTCCACGACGAGGTGCTCCCGGTCATCAACGGCTACTGGGAGCGGGCGGAGTTCCCCTGGCCGGTCGTCAGGAAGCTGGGCGAGGCCGGCCTGGTCGGCGACGGCATCGAGGGGTACGGCTGCCCGGACATGGACCCGCTCGCGGCCGGCCTCGTCACGATGGAGCTCCACCGGGGCGACGGCAGCCTGGGCACGTTCCTGGGCGTGCAGGCGGGCCTGGCGATGCGGTCGATCGCGATGCTCGGCTCACAGGAGCACAAGCAGCGGTGGCTGCCCGCGATGGCCCGGCTCGACGCGATAGGCGCGTTCGCGCTGACCGAGCCGGACCACGGCTCGGACTCGGTCGGGCTCGCGACGACCGCCCGCCGCGACGGTGACTCCTACCTGATCAGCGGGACGAAGAAGTGGATCGGCAACGGCACGATCGCCGACGTGATTGTGGTGTGGGCACGCGACAGCGAAGACGGCCAGGTCAAGGGGTTCCTGGTCGAGAGGGGAACGCCGGGCTACAACGCGCGGCTGATCGAGGGCAAGGGATCGCTGCGCGCCGTCTGGCAGGCCGAGATCACCCTGGACGGCGTGCGCGTCCCGGCAGAGAGCAAGCTGCCCTACGCGCGGTCGTTCCGCGATACCGCCGCCGTCCTCGCCAGCACCAGGGCCACCTGCGCGTGGGCGGCGCTTGGCCACGCGGTCGCGGGCTTCGACGCCGCGCTGTCCTACGCCAGGCGACGGGTCCAGTTCGGCCAGCCGCTGGTCAGCTTCCAGCTGATCCAGGACCGCCTCGTGCGGATGCTGGCCAAGGTCACCGCGATGCAGCTGTACTGCCGCCGGCTGGCCGACCTGTCGCTGTCCGGCCGGGTCGAGCCCACGCTGGCTGGCCTGGCCAAGGCCCACAACACCACCGCCGCCCGCGAGGTGCTGGCCGAGGCGCGCGACCTGCTCGGCGGCAACGGCATCCTGCTGGACTTCCACGTCATCAGGCACATGGCCGACATCGAGGCCATCCACACCTTCGAGGGCACAGCCACCATTCAGAACCTCATCGTCGGCCGCGACATCACCGGGGTGTCCGCCTTCACCACAGGAGCGTGATCAGCAGTGAACAGCCAGTCCCGCAACGCCAACATCGCGCTCAACCTGCGCGAGGCGGCGCAGATGTATCCCGGCCACCCGGCCATCCGGCTCGATGAGGAGACCCTCAGCTACGCGGAGCTTGACGAACTGAGTGCCCGCACCGCCGGGTGGCTTCGCGAGCGCGGCCTGCTGCCCGGCGACCGGATCGGCATCATGCTCGCGAACGTCCCCCACTTCCCGGTGTTCTACTACGCCGTACTGCGCGCCGGTGGCGTGGTCGTGCCGATGAACCCGCTGCTCAAGGCGCGCGAGGTGGCCCACTACCTCGGCGACTCCGGCGCCCGGCTCGTGCTCGCCGCCGACATGGCGGCCGACGAGGCGGCGGCCGGGGCACGGCGGTCCGGCGCTACCGCCGTCACGGTAAGCGCGTCGGTGCCCGCCCAGGTCGACGGCTGGCCCTGGTCGTCCGGTGAGGCAGTGTCGCCGGAGGTTGCCCGGCGGGCCGACGATGACACCGCGGTGATCTTGTACACCTCGGGGACGACGGGAACGCCCAAGGGCGCGGAGCTCACGCACGCCAACATGCACCGCAACGCCTCGGTCGCCGCCACGTCGCTGTTCGGCCTGGACTCGGATGACGTGGTGATGGGCTGCCTGCCGCTGTTCCACAGCTTCGGGCAGACCTGCGGGCTGAACGCCGCGGTGCTGTCCGGCTCGTGCCTGACCCTCATACCGAGGTTCAGCGCGGCGGCAGCGCTGCGGGTTATCGAAAGGGACCGGGTCACCGTCTTCGAGGGCGTCCCGACGATGTACGTTGGCCTGCTGGCCGAATCGGAGAAGGGCGGCGCTGCCCCCGTCGCCGACACCTCCTCACTGCGGCTGTGCGTCTCCGGCGGCGCGGCGCTGCCGGTGGAGGTGCTGCACGGGTTCGAGCGGGCTTTCGGCGCCGTGATCCTGGAGGGCTACGGGCTGTCAGAGACGTCGCCGGTCGCCACCTTCAACCGGCGGGAGCGGCGCAGGCCCGGCTCGATCGGCGTCCCGATCGAGGGGGTGGAACTGCGGCTCGTTGACCCCGACGGCGGCGAGGTCACCGGGCCGGACGAGATCGGCGAGATCGCGATCCGCGGGCACAACGTGATGAAGGGCTACCTCGGGCGGCCCGAGGCGACCGGGCAGGCGATCAGGGACGGCTGGTTCCACACCGGCGACCTGGCCAGGACCGACTCCGACGGCCTCTACTACATCGTGGACCGCAAGAAGGACATGATCATCCGCGGCGGCTACAACATCTACCCGCGCGAGATCGAGGAGGTGCTCTACGAGCATCCGGCCGTGCTTGAGGCCGCGGTGATCGGCATCCCGCACGGCGCGCTTGGCGAGGAGGTCGGGGCCGCCGTGACGCTGTGCCCCGGTGCCCAGGCCAGCCCCGATGAGCTACGTGAGTACGTCAGGGCACGGGTGGCCGCCTACAAGTACCCGCGGCATGTCTGGCTGACGGACGCCCTGCCGAAGGGGCCAACCGGCAAGGTGCTCAAGCGCGAGATCGCGATCCCCGCGGACGTGAGGGAGTAGCGACGATGACCACGACCTCGCAGACCCCCAACCCTCCCGACGCGAGCGCGGCGGCCGAAGCGGTCCAGGAGGTCGCGGCCGCCCTGGACATGCTGCTCACGCAGGCCGCCATCGGCCCGTTTCGGCGGTTCTTCCCTGGTCAGGCCGGGCTGCGGTTCGTTCGGGCGCTCGCTCGTGAGCCAGGTCTCCTCGCGCAGCGCGGCCGGGCGCTTTCTGGTGAGCTCGGCCGGATCGCTCGCGGCACGTCCGGTGTCGCGCCGGCCGCGCGGGACCGTCGCTTCGCCGACCCGGCCTGGATGGCCAACCCGGCGCTGCGCCGGGTGGTGCAGGCCTACCTGGCCAGCGGCGACGCCCTGCTGCACCTGGTCGAGGACGCGGCCGCGGGCGACGACAGGGCCGACGGCGCGCCGCTTGACTGGCGAGACGCCGAGCGCGTCAGGTTCGCGGCCGCCAACCTGGTCGAGGCGCTCGCGCCGAGCAACAGCGCGCTGCTGTCCCCGGTCGCCTGGAAGGCGGCGATCGACACGGGCGGCGGCAGCCTCCTGCGCGGCGGCAGGAACCTGCTGGCCGACCTGCGCAGCGCGCCGCGGGTGCCGTCCATGGTGCCGCCGGACGCTTACACCGTCGGCACCGATCTGGCCACCACTGCGGGCGCGGTGGTGCTGCGCACCCCCCTGTTCGAGCTGATCCAGTACCAGCCGGCCACCCGCAAGGTCCGCGAGTTGCCGCTGCTCATCGTCCCGCCGACGATCAACAAGTACTACATCCTCGACCTGGCTCCGGGGCGCAGCATGATCGAGTACCTGGTACGCCAGGGGCAGCAGGTGTTCGTGATGTCCTGGCGCAACCCGGACGCCAGGCATGCCGCCTGGGGCTTCGACGCCTACGTGGAGGCGATCGGCGCCGCGCTTGACGCCACGGCGGCGATCCGCGCGGCAGATGCGGTCCACCTGCTCAGCGCCTGCTCGGGCGGCATCCTCAGCGCCATCGCCGCCGCGGTGCGCCAGGCATCGGCTGCCCGGGCGCGGCCGGAGAGGAGTCCAGGCGCGCCGCCGGCTGGCGTGCGCATTGCCAGCCTTGGCCTGCTGGTCACGATGCTTGACCAGCACCGCAGCGACGCGGTCGGCGCCCTGGTCGACGGGGCGACGGCGGACGCCGCGATCGCCGCGTCGGCCCGCAAGGGCTACCTGGACGGCCGCAGGCTGGCCGAGGCCTTCGCCTGGCTGCGCCCCGGCGACCTGATCTGGAACTACTGGGTGAACAACTACCTGCAGGGCCGCGATCCCGCCCGGTTCGACATCCTGTTCTGGAACGCCGACACCACCCGGATGACCGCCAGCCTGCACCGGGACTTCGTCCGGGCGGCCGTGGACAACTCCCTGGCCCGTCCAGGCGGCCTGACCGTGGCGGGCACCGAGATCGACCTTGCCCAGGTGGACCTGGACTGCTACGCGGTCGCCGGGGTCGCCGACCACATCTGCCCGTGGCAGTCCTGCTATCGCGGCAGTCAGCTGCTCGGTGGCACGACCCGGTTCGTGCTGTCAACCAGCGGGCACATCGCCGCGCTGGTAAACCCGGTGGGCACTGAGGCCAAGCCCAGCAAGGCGCGCTTCCAGGTGAGCGAGGACGTGACGGCGGACGCCGAGGCGTGGCAGCGAGCCACGCCCGTTCAGGAGGGATCGTGGTGGCCGGACTACGCCAACTGGCTGGCAGCTCGCTCGGGTGCCCAGGTGGCCGCGCCGCGCGCGCTCGGCGCGGACGGCTTCCGCGTCCTGGAGGCCGCACCGGGCAGCTATGTCCGTGCCGCCTGACCGCCGCGGGAACAATTGAATGAAGGCACTGGGCAGGAGGCACGCAGTGGACCGGATCACCGCGGTGACCGTCGGTGGCCGCCGGCTGCGAGTCGCGGTCCGTCCCGGCACCGGCGCCGGCCCGCCGCTGCTGGTGTGCAACGGCATCGGCACTCCGCTCGAGGCGCTGGCCCCGTTCACCGGCGTCCTCCACCACAGCCTCACGGTCGTACGGTTCGACGTGCCCGGCGTCGGCGGCTCGCCCGCTCCCGGGCTGCCGTACTCGATGGCCCGGCTGGCGAGGCTGGCCGCGGCGATGCTCGACCGGCTCGGCTACGGCCGCTTCGACGTGCTCGGCATCTCCTGGGGCGGCGCGCTCGCCCAGCAGATCGCGCTGCAGTACCCGCGGCGCTGCCGACGGCTCGTGCTCGCGGCCACCGCCACCGGCAGCCTGATGATCCCGGCCCGGGCCAGGGTGCTGGCGCACCTGTCCTCGCCGCGCAGGCATCGCGACCCCGCGCACGCGGCCCGCATCGCCGGTGACATCTACGGCGGCGCGATCCGCCGCCGTCCCGAGCTAGCTGGCCTGATCGCCGGGTCGCAGGTGTCCCAGGTCTCGGTGACCGGCTACCTGTACCAACTCGGCGCGGGCGTGGGCTGGACCAGCCTGCCCTGGCTGCCCCTCATCCGGCAGCCGACGCTGATCCTGGCCGGAGACGACGACCCGATCATCCCGCTGGCCAACGCCAGGATCATGGCGGCACTGCTGCCCAACGCCACCCTGCACGTCTACCCGGACGGCCACCTCGGCCTGCTCACCCGGCCCGGGGAGCTGGCCCCGCTCGTCAGTGACTTCCTGCGGGCTTGATCGGGCGCGCGACACGCGGTCCAATGGCCACATGAGGGCGTCAGCTCACCCGGAGACGGCATCGGGCATCATCAGCGCCGTCCGGCCGAGGCTGCCCGAGCTGGTCGACAGGATCACGGCGCGCATCCGGCGCGAGATCCCCTTCTACACGGCGACGGACGTGGTGCGGGCCGATGACCTGCGGGAGTCGGTTCGCGCCAACGTCGATTACATCCTCGACAGCCTGGCCGGGTCCGCGATGGCCAACCTCAGCGCCCCGCACGCGACCGGCCGCGCCCGGGCGGCGCAGGGAGCGCCGCTCGCTGAGATGCTCACCGCCTACCGGGTGGGGGTCGCGGAGATCTGGTCCACGCTGGTGGCGACGGCGCGCGGCCTGCCCGGGGTGTCCGCTGACCACGTCATCGACCTGGCCGACGCGGTTTTCGCCGCGCAGAACGTCTACAGCGACGCCGCACTCGCCGCCTACCGCGACGAGTCCATCCAGATGCTGCGCACCCGGGAGCGGGAGCGAGCCGCCCTGGTGGAGGTGATCTTGACCGGCGTCCACGCCCGGGGCGCGCACGGCCCTGACGGCGACGCGGGCGCAGCCGCTGCTGGTAGCACCGCCGGGGACACGCTGTGGGAAGTCGCCCAGACGCTGCGGCTGCCGCTCGACGGGACATTCCTGGTGATCGCGGCCGAGGCCAGCCCGGGCCACGACCCGCTTCCCGGCGTGGAGGGAGCGCTGGCGGTGGCGGACATCAGGTCGGTATGGCGGCTCGACGCGGAGGTGTGCCTGGGCATCGCCTGCCTGCCCGACCGGTCGCGGAACGAGACCGCGCTCGCGATCCTGAACCGGCGCGCCAGCGGGCGGATCGGCGCGAGCCCGGTGTTCGCCGAGCTCCGCCAGGCCAGCTGGGCGCTACAGCTGGCCCGGCTGGCGCTGGGCAGCCATCCGGGGGGCAGCGGCGTGGAGCAGTTCCGCGACAGCCCGATCGACATGCTGGTGGCGGCCGCACCGCAGGCCGCGCTCGGGACGGCCCGGGCCGTCCTCGGCGGCCTGCTCGAGCTGCCCAAGGACGAGCTGGACCTGCTGCTCGGCACCTTCGAGGTCTGGGTGCGGGCCAGCGGCTCGGCCACCGCGGCGGGCGCGGCGCTGTACTGCCATCCCAACACCGTCCGCTATCGGCTGCGCCGGATCGAGGCTGGCACCGGGCGCACGCTGAGCAGCCCGGGCGATATTGCCGAACTGGTCACCGCTGTGCGAGCCTGGAGCGAGCTGCCCCACCAGTAACCACAAGATGGCGCTATATTCCACAGTTCTGTCTTCAACTTGCGACAATATGTCAATAACTTTACGCTTCAAGTCAAAATCTAACAAGAACTGGTCAGCCAGTGGCCGCGCATCCGGCCGCCGGGGCAAGCCCGCCGGCCGCGTCAGCCGCCAGCAGCGTCAGCCGCCAGCCGGGTTGGCCCGGTCGAGCCGCGCACGACAAGCTCCGGCTCGAACAGTAGCTCTTCCGGGTGCGGCACCGTGGTCTCCATCTGGTTGATCAACAGCGCCACGGCGGCCTTGCCCATCGACTCGATCGGCTGGCGGACCGTGGTCAGCGGCGGGTCGGTGCAGTTCAGCCAGCCGGAGTCGTCAAAGCCGACCACCGACACGTCACCCGGCACCGACAGCCCGGACCGGCGCACGGCCCTGATGGCGCCCAGGGCCAGGACGTCGCTGGCGCAGATGAGGCCAGTCACCCCCTGGCGCAGGATTCGGCTGGTGGCCGCCTGTCCGCCCTCCAGGGAGAACAGCGCGTGCTCCACCGGCGCGACCGACAGCCCGGCCCGCGCGACGTGGGCCGTGAACGCCTCCAGCTTCCGTCGCGACGGCATGTGGTCCTCGGGGCCGAGCACCATGCCGATCCGCTCGTGCCCGAGCGCCAGCAGGTGGGCGAACGCCTGGCTCGCCGCCGAGTGGTCGTCGGTGGACACGCAGGGGAAGTCGAGCCGGTCAACGGCGGCGTTGATGAGCACCACCGGGATGCCCTTTTCACGAAGCAGCTCGTAGTGCTCGTGCGGCGCGGCCAGCTCGGCGAAGTGCCCGCCGGCGAACACCACGCCCGAGGCGTGCTGCTCGAGCAGCATGTCCACGTAGTCGGCCTCGGAAAGCCCGCCGGCGGTCCGGGTGCAAAGCACAGGGGTGAAGCCGCGCTGGGCCAGGACGCCGCCGATGACCTCGGCCAGCGCGGGAAAGATCGGGTTCTGGAGCTCGGGTACCACGAGGCCGATCAGCCGGGCCCGCTGGCCGCGTAGCCGGGTCGGGCGCTCGTAGCCGAGCACGTCCAGCGCCGTCAGGACCGCTTCCCTGGTGCTGTCAGACACGCCGGCCTTGCCGTTGAGCACCCTGCTCACGGTGGCCTCGCTGACCCCCACCTTCGTGGCGACCTCGGACAGCCGCTTGGCTGGAGTTCGCGTCATGCTGCAACGATACGGCATCTGGCAGCAAGAGCTTGCGCAATCGCGAGCCCGATCACCGCCGTATCTGGCTCCGCACGCACCGCTTCCTGCATCACTCCACCCGACTTCCTCGTGATCAAGTTGTGTCTTTGCAGTGAATCGTACAGATCTTGCGCTCTGCTGCCAATACACGTATGTTCCGGTTAACGACAGCCCAAGGAAGGGATCGATCGATGAGCAGACAGCGCACCCGGGTGCGCTACCGCTCGGTAGCGACAGCCGTCGTCGCGGTTGGGCTAGTTCTGACCGCGGCAGCCTGCTCAAGCAGCAGCAGCAACTCGTCGTCAGCGAGCGGGAGCTCCAGCAGCCCTGTCACGATCTCCATCGACTGCGCGCCGCCCGCGGCGCAGGAGCCGGTACAGCACAAGGAGTGGGTGGAGGACATCGCCATCTTCGAGAAGGCGAACCCCAACATCACCATTGACAGCACCTACAACTACCCGTGCGACGCCAACCAGGCGCAATTCACCGCCATGCTGCGGGCCGGGACTGAAGACAATCTCTTCTACAGCTACTTCACCGACCTGCCACAGATCCTGCTTGACGGCCAGGCGGCGGACATCACGCAGTACGTGAACACCAAGACCGTGCCGACGCTGGACGACATCGCGCCCAGCTCGATGAAGGCGGTCACCGCCGGCACCACCATCTACGGGCTGCCGACCTCCAACTACACCCAGGGCCTCATCTACAACAGGAAGCTGTTCACTCAGGCGGGCCTGAACCCCGATGACCCGCCGACCACCTGGTCCCAGGTGGAGAAGGACGCCAGCGCCATCTCCAAGCTGGGCAACGGCATCGAGGGCTGGGGCGACTACAGCGCGGGCAACAACGGCGGCTGGCACTTCTCCTCCTACATCGACGCCCTTGGCGGCTCGATGGTCAACAACAGCACTACGCCTCCCACGGCCAGCTTTGACAACGCCAACGGCGAGGCGGTCCTGCAGGCGCTGCACACGCTGCGGTTCACCGACAAGGCGATGAGCCCGACGCAGGGCCTGGCCTGGGGCACACTGCAGCAGCAGTTCGCCGCGGGCAAGCTCGGCATGTACATCGCCGCACCGGACGACATCTACAACGTGATCGTGCCGACCGACAAGGGCAACCTCAGCGACATCGGCATGGGCGCGCTGCCCAGCTTGACCGGCACCCCGTCCGGGTCGCTGTCCGGCGGCAACAGCTTCATCTTCGCCAAGAAGGACACTCCGGCGCAGATCCAGGCCGGGATCAAGTGGCTCGACTTCGAGGACCTGACCCCGGGCACCGGCCAGTTCAACTTCGTCCGGCAGAAGGCGGACGGGTTCCCTGTCGGCTTCCCCGAGCCCGAGTTGTTCTCGGGCGCGACGGGCCAGAAGATCAACCAGCTGCGGGCCAAGTCCGCCACGATCAACACCAGCTACTACACCGCGTTCGTTAACGCCAACGAGAATGGCGACGGCGAGCCTACCGACGCCCAGGCCGTCTACAAGTCGCTGGACCCGGTCATGCTGGCCGTGCTCACTGAGCAGAACGCCAACATCCCGGCCCTGCTCAAGACCGCGGCCGCCAACGTCAATACCATCCTGGCCAACAGCGCAGGATAAGCCCGCGCCAACGACTGCCGGGCGCGGGATTCATCCCGCGCCCGGCACTAGGGAGCCTGCCTTGGTCAAGGTCGCCTCACTTCCCCGGTACCGCCCGGTCACCGCCCCGGCCGCGAGGCGCCACATCGTGCCGCGCGTGCGGCGGAACGGCTCAGCGTGGGCCTTCCTCATCGGCGCGGTGCTGTGCTTCTCGTTCTTCTCCTGGTATCCGATCGTCCGCGAAGTCATCATGAGCTTCCAGAAGCCGGTGTACGGCGGGGGCAATACCTGGGCCGGCTTCAGCAATTACATCCGGATCATCCACGACCCGACATTCTGGCAGGCCTGGCGGAACACGATCGAGTTCACGATCCTGGCGCTCGTCATCGGGTACGCGGTGCCGTTCTTCGTCGCCATCTTCCTCAACGAGTTGCGGCACGCCCAGGGGTACCTGCGGATCCTGGTCTACCTGCCGGTCATGCTGCCACCCGCCTCGGCGCTGCTCTTGTTCTATTACTTCTACAACCCGCAGTACGGCCTGTTCGACGACATCCTGCACTTCCTGCACCTGCCGACCTCGCAGTGGGTGCTGACGCCGGGGGACGGCTTCTTCAGCATCGCGATGCTCTCGGTGGTGATCGCGTCCACCTGGATGAACATGGGCAGCGCCACCTTGATCTACCTGGCCGCGCTGCAGAACATCCCGGGCGAGCTCTACGAGGCCGCCGAGCTTGAGGGAGCCAACATCTGGCAGCGCATCCGGCACGTCACGATCCCGCAGACCCGGCTGATCCTGCTGCTGCTGGCGATGCTGCAAGTCGTCGCCACCATGCAGATGTTCATCGAGTCGTTCGTGCTGACCAACGGAGGCGGCGGAGTGGACGACAACGTCCAGTCGGTCGTGATGCTCATCTACCAGTACGCGTTCGCGCTCAGCGGCGCGAGCAACTACAACAGCGCCTCGGCCCTCGGCGTCATCCTGATGGTCGTACTCGCCATCTTCTCCGGCGGGTTCATGTGGGCAACCCGCGAGCGCTAGCCGGAAGGGCTGACTCTCAATGACCATAACCCAGCCTTCCCGGATCGCCGGCGCTGCCATCAGGCGGGACCGCAAGGCCAGCCGTCAGGCCACGACTTCAACCCGGACGCTCATCTCCAGCGTCACCCGCAATAGCCGTCGCGGCAAGATCATGTACCGGGTCGTTCTGGCGCTGGTAATAATTATTTTTACGCTGATCTTTATCGGCCCGCTGTACTTCCTGTTCACTGACGGCCTCAAGTCGACGCAGGAATACATCGCGACGCCGCCGACGCTGTACCCGCACCACCCCACCCTGAGCGGCTACGTCGACGCGTGGACCAAGCTCGGCGTGGCCCGATTGCTGTGGAACACCCTCTACTACGCGTTCGGCGCGCTGGCCTTCCAGCTGGTCTTCGACGTGGCCGCCGCGTACTCGCTGTCCAAGCTGCGGCCGTTCCTCGGCAACGTGGTGCTGTTCTTGATGCTGGCCACGCTGATGATCCCGGCCACCGTGCTTGTCGTGCCGCAGTACGTGACGGTCGTCCACATGCCGATCTTCAACTGGAACCTCATCGGGACGCCGGAGGCAATCTGGCTGCCGTCGGTCGCCAATGCGTTCAATATCTTCCTGCTCAAGCGGTTCTTCGACTCGATTCCCACCGACTACATCGATGCGGCCCAGGTCGACGGGGCATCCCGGCTGCTGATCCTGTGGAAGATCGTGCTGCCGATCTCCCGGCCAATCATCGCCGTCGTCTCGATCTTCTCCCTGGTCACGGTGTGGAAGGACTTCCTGTGGCCGCTGCTGGTTGAGTACGGCTACAACCCGACCAGGGAGACGCTTAACGTCGGCATCTGGCAGCTCGTGGACGGCGCGCCCGCGAACGAGGTCGTCGCCGCTTCCGCGATGGCCGCGATTCCGACCATTATTTTCTTCCTGGTCTTCCAGCGCAACATCATGGCCGGCCTCACCGCGGGCGGTATCAGGGGCTGAGCCCCCAGAAATGAGGAAAGGTAATCAGAAACTAGCGCCCAGAATCCGTGTCCTGTTATCTCTGGCGAATTTCAAAGAAATCGTCCTTTTTCACTAGTTTCTGATTAGGAGGTTCACCGTGCCCCAAACGGAGCCATGGTGGCGAAACGCGGCGATCTACCAGCTCTACGTGCGCAGTTTCGCCGATGGCAACGGCGACGGGATCGGCGACCTGTCCGGGGCCCGCGCGCGGCTGCCCTACCTGGCCGAGCTCGGAGTGAATGCCATCTGGTTCAACCCGTGGTACCCCTCACCGATGGCCGACGCCGGGTATGACATCAGCGATTACCGGGCCATCGAGCCGACCTTTGGCACGCTGGCTGATGCGGACGCGCTGATCAGTGAGGCGCACGCGCTCGGCATCAGGATCATCATCGACGTGGTGCCTAACCACGGCTCCGACCGGCACCCGTGGTTCATCGCCGCGCTGGCCGACGGCCCTGGCTCGGCGTCCCGCGCGCGGTTCTGGTTCCGGGCCGGGCGCGGCCCCAATGGCGACGAGCCGCCCAACAACTGGCAGTCGATCTTCGGCGGCCCCGCCTGGACGCGGGTCACCGAGCCTGACGGCTCGCCCGGGGAGTGGTACCTGCACCTGTTCGCTCCCGAGCAGCCCGACTTCAACTGGGACTCACCCGACGTGCGCCGCGAGTTCGAGGACGTGCTCAGGTTCTGGTTCGAGCGCGGCGTCGACGGGATCCGGATCGACTCGGCGGCGCTGCTGACGAAGGACCCGGCGTTGCCGGACATCGAGCCAGGAACGCAGCCCGATCCTGACCCGTTCACCGACCGTGATGACGTCCACGAGGTCTACCGGGCCTGGCGGGCGATCGCCGATGAGCCTGGCCCGAACGGGCCCGCCGACCGGATGCTGGTCGGTGAGGTCTGGCTGCCGAACGCCGAGCGACTGGCCCGCTACGTCGCCCCGGGAGAGCTGCACACCGTCTTCAACTTCCCCTACCTGACCTGCCCGTGGGACGCCACCGCGCTGCGCGCGGTGATCGAGGAGACGATGGCGCTCAACGGGCCGGTGGGCGCCCCGGCGACCTGGGTCATGTCCAACCACGACGTGGACCGGCCGGTGTCCCGGTTCGGGCGCGCCGACACGGCCTTCGACCTAGCGCGCCGCCGGTACTTCCACAACTTCCCCGTCGACCTGCCGCTCGGCACTCGCCGGGCGCGGGCGGCGGCGCTGCTCACGCTGGCGCTGCCCGGCTCGGCCTACATCTACCAGGGCGAGGAACTGGGCCTGTGGGAGGTCCAGGACATCCCCGACGAGATGCGGCAGGACCCGATCTGGCACCGTACCGGTGGTGCCGACCCGGGGCGTGACGGTGCCCGGGTACCGCTGCCGTGGTCGGGGACGGAGCCGCCGTTCGGCTTCTCCCCCGCTCGCCCCACCGCGCCCCCCTGGCTACCGCAGCCGAAGGAGTGGCGTGACCTGACGGTGGCGGCCGAGACGGCCAGTCCGGACTCGATGCTGCGCCTGTACCGGGAGGCGCTGCGCATCCGCCGGTCCACCGCCGCGTTCACCGGGTCCACGCTGACCTGGCAGGAGACAGCGGACGGCGTGCTGGCCTTCGACCGGCCCGCCGACGGCGATGGCCCCACGATCGCCTGCGTGGCCAACTTGTCAGCCGAGCCAGTGGAGCTGCCCGCCGGGGCGACGCTGCTGCTCGCCAGCGGCCCGCTGTCCGGCGGGATGCTCCCGCCGGACACCACCGCCTGGTTGCGTCCCTGATACCCCGGCCCGCGCCAGGAGCCCCCAGCCGACCGCGGCTGGCCATGGACCCTGGCGCGGGCCGCGGCACCCCAAGCCGGGCAGGCCCGCCAGCCGGCCCGCTGCTCTCAGGCCGAGATGGAGACGCTGGCCTCCCTGGTGAAGACGGCGAAGGTGAGCGACTCCTGGAAGTACAGCTGGACGTGACTGGCGTCATGGGACAGGTAGCCGATCGACAGGTCCTCTCCCAGCCGCAGCTCGTAGTCGCCGCCGCGCCCGGACAACAGGACCGCGCCGCTGAGAGCGGGCGCCCAGATGATGTCGCCGTCGATGACCCGGGCGATGTGCTCCCTGATCGGGTAGCCGTGGTCGGAAGTCTCGCTGACCTCGGTGTAGGCGTCGGCCGACAGCAGCAGCGAGTAGGGGCCCGCCACGCCGGCTAGCCGCAGCGCCGAGACCCCCCTGGACACCACGTCCGGGTACTCGCGGACCTGCGCGGGCAGCGCAAGCGCCGGGTTGGATGACGCCTGCCTGATGCCGCTGATCTGGGCGGCGGCGTACCCGTCGAACACGGCGCGGTCCTCAGCGAAGGCGATCTTCCTCGCCGCGTCCTTGACCGGCTGCCAGTCCGGGTCCTGCGCACCGCGCTCAACGCTGTCGATCTCCGCGCGGTCCAGGGTGAAGGGAACCCGCAGTTGCACCACCGGCCGCCAGTTGCGCAGCCCGGCGACGATCCCGTCCTGCGGCGGGTCGATCGCCGTCAGGTGACCGGTCCCCACCCCGGCGAGCGCGGCCCCTTCTGGCCCGGTCACGTCGACCACCTTCCGCCCCGCCACGTGCAGCGTGAACGTGCGCCTGGCTTCCTCCTCGATGTTGGCCCAGGCAGCGGCGGAGATCGGGGCGAGCTCCCGGTACAGGTTGTTCATGCGCGCAGTCCTTTCAGCGATCCGATGCCAAGCGAGCCCAGGGCGACGGGGGCGAGGGTGGTGGCTGGGCCGGCCGGGGCGGGTGGCGCGTCTGCCGCCAGTGCCGCCGGCGGGCCCGGCAGGTTGTCAAGGAAGTCGGCTGACGGGACGAAGAACAGCCCGCCCGTGACCGCGGTGGAGAAGTCAAGGATCCGGTCGGTGTTGCCCGGCGGGCGGCCGATGAACATGTTCTCGAGCATCTCCTCGGTCACCGCCGGATCGGCCGCGTAGCCGATGAAGTACGTGCCGAAGTCGCCCCGGCCCGCCTCGCCGAAGGCCATGTTCGCCCGGACGATCTGCCGCTCCTGCCCGTCGGGGCCGGTCACCGTGTTCAGGGCGACGTGGGAGTTGGCCGGCTTGACCTCGTCGGCCAGCTCGATGTCAGCCAGCTTGGTCCGGCCCACCACGCGCTCTTGCTCTTCCACCGGCAGCGCGTTCCACGCGGCCATGTCGTGCAGGTACTTCTGCACGATGACATAGCTGCCGCCAGCGAACGCCGGGTCGTCCTGCTCGCCCGCGAGCGCCGCCTGCACGGCGGCGGCGCCGACGGGATTCTCGGTGCCATCGACGAAGCCGAGCAGGTCCCGCAGGTCGAAGTAGGTGAACCCGTGGACCTCATCGGCGACCTGCACGCGGCCGGCCAGCCGGGCCATGATCTGCGCGGCGAGCTCGAAGCACAGGTCCATCCGGTCAGCCCGGATGTGGAACAGCAGGTCACCAGGGGTCGCCGGGGCGCGGTGCCTGGCCCCTTCAAGCTCGCGGAACCGATGCAGGCGGGCGGGCCGCGGGCCGGAGAAAAGCCGGTCCCACGCATCAGAGCCGATCCCCGCGACGCAGGCCAGGCCCGCGCTCGGGACCCGGAAGCCGACCGACCGCTGCAGGGCCGCCAGGTCCCCGAGCAGTTCCCTGGCCACTTCCTCCCCGCCGGGGCTGACCGTGACCACGAGGAAGATGGCCGCCGAGCTGAGTGCCCTCAGCACCGGCTGTGACTCAGCCACGCGCTCCCCTTCCGCCGTGCTTCATCGCCTGTAACACCTACAACGGTCATTTTGCCCCACCCCAGCCTCCCATGAGCGCTCGGGCACGACGCAGGCGGCCGGCCCGCTTGCGCGCGGGCCTAGCCTGGGATCATGAGCGAGGTTCCTGAGGTGCAAGACCTGCCGGTTGGGATCAGTGGTGGGGGATATCGGCGGGAGTCCGACTCAATGGGGGCCATCGAGGTCCCGGCCGACCGGTACTGGGGGGCGCAGACGCAACGGTCGCTCGTGCACTTCGGCGGGATCGGCGAGGACCGGATGCCGCTGCCGGTCTGCCACGCGCTCGGCCACGTGAAGAAGGCGGCGGCGCTGGTCAATGGCCGGGCCGGGCGACTGCCCGGCTGGCAGGTCGACCTCATCGCCCGGGTCGCCGACGAGGTCATCGCGGGCGACCTCGACGAGCACTTCCCGCTGCGCGTCTGGCAGACCGGGTCGGGGACGCAGACGAACATGAACGTGAACGAGGTGATAAGCAACCGGGCCATCCAGCTCATTGGCGGCGAGGTCGGGACCAAGTCGCCCATTCACCCCAACGACCACGTCAATCTCGCCCAGTCGTCCAATGACACGTTCCCGACCGCGATGCACATCGCGGCGCTGCGGGCCGTTCATGAGGACGTGCTGCCCGCGGTGGCCGCGCTCAGGGAGGCGATCGCGGTGAAGGCGGCGGCCTGGCGTGACGTTGTCAAGATCGGCCGCACCCACCTGCAGGACGCGGTGCCGCTCACCGTCGGCCAGGAGTGGTCGGGCTATGCCCGGCAACTGGAGCTGGCGATGGAGAACCTGGCCCGGTCGGCCGAGGGCCTGCACGAGCTGGCCGCGGGCGGCACCGCCGTCGGCACGGGACTGAACGCCCCACCCGGGTTCGCCGAGGCCATCGCCGCCCAGATCGCCCAGCAGACGGGATACGCGTTCCGCACCGCGGCCAACAAGTTCGCGGCGCTCGGCGGGTCGGAGGCGATCGCGGCCGCGTCCGCCGGGCTGCGCGGCCTGGCGGTGCCGCTGACCAAGATCGCCAGCGACATCCGCTGGCTGGCATCGGGCCCGCGAGCCGGCCTCGGGGAGCTGGTCCTGCCGGCCAACGAGCCGGGCAGCTCGATCATGCCGGGCAAGGTCAACCCGACCCAGAACGAGGCCATGCTCATGGTCTGCGCCCAGGTGCTCGGGAACGACGCCGTGATCGCCTCGGCCGCGGCGCAGGGCACCTTCGAGCTGAACGTCATGCGGCCGGTCATCATCGCCAACTTCCTGCACTCGGCGTCGATCCTGGCCGGCGCCTGCCGCGCGTTCCGCGAGTTCTGCGTGGAGGGGACGGAGCTGAACCTGGCGCGCATCGCCGAGCACGTCGAGCGGTCCCTGATGCTGGTGACGGCGCTGACCCCGGTCATCGGGTATGACAAGGCGGCGCGGATCGCCCACCAGGCGGATGCCACCGGGTGCACGCTGCGTGAAGCGGCACTGGCCTCTGGGTACATCAATGCCGCAGACTTCGACCGGGTAGCAGACCCCGCGGCTATGGTTGGCGAGGATTTGTAACGCCTTATCCGCCGCCCTGACTAAGGGATAGCGCCGCGGTGGCCGGGGGGGCACCGCGGCGCACGACGTTCGACCAGAGGAGCCCAGATGGCAGACGAGTTCGACGTGATCGTGATCGGGGCCGGCCCCACCGGCGAGAATGCCGCCTCCCGGGCCGTGCGCGGCGGGCTGACCGCCGCGATCGTGGAGTCCGAGCTGGTCGGCGGTGAGTGCTCGTACTGGGCGTGCATGCCGAGCAAGGCCCTGCTGCGGCCGGTCGCCGCCGCGTCCGAGGCCCGGCACGTCCGCGGGGTCACCGGCACCGAGTTGCAACCGGAGAAGGTGCTGGCCCGCCGCGACTACTTCGCGGCGGACTGGAAGGACGACGGGCAGGTCGAGTGGCTGCACGGCGCCGACATCGAGTTGTTCCGCGGCAAGGGGCGGCTGGCCGGACCGCGCACGGTCGCCATCGGTGAGCAGCGACTTGTTGCCCGGCAGGCGGTAGTGGTGGCGACGGGAAGCGACGCGGTCGTCCCGCCTGAGCTGGCCGGCGCCCGCCCCTGGACGAGCCGGGAGGCGACGAGTGCCAGGCAGGTGCCGCCGCGCCTGGTGATCGTCGGCGGCGGGGTGGTGGCCTGCGAGATGGCTGCCGCGTGGTCGGCGCTTGGCAGCCAGGTCACGCTGCTCGCGCGCGGGCGGCTGCTGGACAAGCTGCCCGAGTTCGCCGGCGACCTAGTGGCGGCCGGCCTGCGGGAGGCCGGGGTTGAGGTGCAGCTTGGGGCTACCGCCGCCGCCGTCAGGGCGGGCAACGGGAGCATCCGGGCCACCTGCTCGGTCACCGACGGGGTCATCGAGGCGGACGAGATACTGGCCGCTACCGGGCGGGCGCCGCGCACGAAGGACATCGGCCTTGAGACCATCGGCCTGAAGCCGGGCGACTGGCTTGAGGTGGATGACACGCTCCGGGTCCGCGGCGTCGAGGGAGGCTGGCTGTACGCGGCGGGCGACGTGAACCACCTGGCGCTGCTGACCCACATGGGCAAGTACCAGGCCCGGATCTGCGGTGACGCGATCGCCGCGCGGGCCAAGGGCAAGAAGCCGAAGGTGACCGACTGGGCCAGCACCCACTGCGTCCCGCAGGTCGTCTTCACCATTCCCGAGGTCGCGTCGGCCGGCCTGACGCCCGCCCAGGCCGCCCGGGCCGGGCTGCGGACCCGGGTCGTGGAGTATGACCTCGGAGGCGTCGCCGGGGCCAGCCTGTACGACGACGACTACCGTGGCCACGCCCAGCTGGTGGTGGACGAGGACCGGCAAGTGGTCGTGGGCATGACGCTGGCCGGGCCGGGCACCGGCGAGATGATCCACGCCGCCTCGATCGCGATCGCCGGCCAGGTTCCGCTCGACCGGCTGTGGCACGCCGTGCCGTCCTACCCGACGATCAGCGAGATCTGGCTCCGCCTCCTCGAGGAGTACGGAATGTAGCCGTACGGCTACGTAAAGATTTTTCCAGATCCCTGTAACGCCTGCGGTGGCTGTGGCGTTACACCTACAGGGCTTTCACCCCTCATGGGGTTCCCGGATGCCCCCCCGTCCGGGAACCCCTCCCCCTTTTCCAGGGACCTTTCGCTCGACCGCTGCCCTTCGGCCCGCGCCGAGCCCCCTCAGCCCCGGCCGATGAACGGCATCGTCGTCGCGGTGATCGTGAGGAACTGGACGTTGGCGTCGAGCGGCAGGCTGGCCATGTAGAGGACCGCCTGCGCGACATGCCGGGGATCGAACGTCGGCTCCTTCCTGATGCCGCCGTCCGCCTGCCGGACGCCTGCCTCCATGCGCTGGGTCATGTCGGTCGCGGCGTTGCCGACGTCGATCTGCCCGCAGGCGATGCCGAACGGCCGGCCATCCAGCGAGATCGCCTTGGTCAGCCCCGTGATCGCGTGCTTGGTCGCCGTGTAGCCGACGCTGCGGGGCCGCGGCGAGTGAGCGGAGATCGACCCGTTGTTGATAATCCGGCCGCCCTGCGGGTCCTGTTCCTTCATCATCCGCACCGCGTGATGCGCGCACAGGAACGACCCCGTAAGGTTCACGTCCACAATCGACCGCCAGCCCTCGGGGGTAACCTCATCCACCGCGCCCGCAGGCGCGCCCCTCCCGGCGTTGTTCACCAGCAGGTCAAGCCGGCCGTATTCCAGCTCGACCGCCGCGAACAGCGCCGCGACGGACGGGGCGTCGGCCACGTCCGTGACGACCGGGAGCACGCTGCCCTCGGGCGCGCCGTGCGCCGTCTCCTCCAGTGTGGCCGGGTGACGTCCCGCCGCGGCGATCCGCCAGCCGGCCACGGCCAGCGCCTGCGTGATATGACGCCCTAGACCGGAGCCCGCACCGGTCACTACCGCTACCTTGCTCGTTGTCATGTACGTAACGTATGACGGGGTATGCACGAGGATAAGGGACATGGGACAGGTGCATTCCGTTCTGGTCCGCACCAGCGGAAAGCCGCGTGCGGTGGCCGAGCGACTGGCCGCTCCCTGGCTTCGTCCGTACGTCGTGGGCTACTGCGCCTTCCGCACCGGTCCGCAGGCGGCAGGATGGCGGGTGCTGCCGCTCGCCCTTGTCGTCGTGGTCGTCGAGCCCGACCAGCCGCACTTTAACCGCGAGATCAAGGCGATGGCCGGAGTCACGCCCTCCGAACTGCGGGCATTCGTTCAATACAAGGACGATCTCCTCGATTAGCCTCCCAGTCATGACGTTCAACGGAAAGACCGCAGTGGTGACGGGTGGCGCGCGGGGCATCGGCCGCGCGATTGTGCGGCGACTGGCCCGCGACGGCGCTCGGGTGGTGTTCAGCTACCGCCAGGACAAGGACGCGGCCAGCGCGCTCGCGCAGGAGATCGGCAACGCGGTCGCGGTACGGGCCGACCACGCGGACCTGGCCAGCATCGAGGCACTGTTCGAGCACGTGACCGGGGGCCTGGACATCCTGGTCAACAACGCGGCGATCATCGCGGCCGCCCCGATCTCCGAGATTACTCCTGAACTGTTCGACCAGGCGATGACGGTCAACACGAAGGTCCCGCTGCTGGCCATAGGACGGGCCGCGCCGCTGCTGCGCGATGGCGGGCGGATTATCAACATCTCGACGCTTAACACCGCCGCGCCCGAGGCCGGCATCGCCCTGTACTGCGCGAGCAAGGCCGCGCTTGAGCAGGTCACCAAGGTCGCCGCGCGCGAGCTCGGCCCGCGCGGCATCACCGTCAACACCGTCTCCCCTGGCGCTACCGACACCGACCTCCTGCGCGGCGCCAACCCGGCCGAGGCGCTAACGGAGGCCGCAGCCCTCACCCCACTCGGCCGCCTGGGCACGCCAGAAGATATCGCCGACGTCGTCGCCTTCCTGGCCAGCCCCGAGGCCCGCTGGATCACCGGCCAGAACATCCAGGCAACCGGTGGCCTGGCCTGAGCCATGTCCCGCCACCTCTCGAATATGGGCCGATTAGCTTCTCATAAGTGGCAACAGATTGCCAACCGTGTTCACTCACGGCGAACGATGAGCGTGGGTGATCGACTGCAGACGTGCCCCTGTCAGACGTAGGCTCCTAGCCAACCCCCCAGGGATCGCGATCCAAGCCCTCAAGGCACACGGTCCCGTTACCGTTAGGAGAGGCACATGCCCGCGTCAGCGACGATAGAAGAGCGCGTCACGAACCTGGAGCACGAGGTGAGGTACTTGAAGGCGTTCGCCGGTCCAGGCCAGAACGAGGCCTTCTCACAGAACGTGGCCGAGATCAGGACCATGGTGGTTGACCTGCAGAAGCAGACTGGCCGCCTCGAGATGAGGATGGGCACGGTAGAGACACGGCTCGACCAGGTTGACTCCAGGCTCGACGGGATCGACACCAGGCTCGACGGCCTCGACACCAGGCTCGACGGGATCGACACCAGGCTCGACGGCCTCGACACCAGGCTCGACGGCCTCGGCACCGGGCTCGAGCAGGTCGGTACCCAGCTCACCGACGTGAACCAGTTGCTGCAGGAGCACGCCCACCTGCTGGGCGAGGTCCTCCGGCGGCTGCCCAAGCAGGCCGACCCGGCCAACAACTAACCGCTCGCAGCCTCGGCGACCCTCGGCGTCGATGTGCGCGTCCCCTCCGCGCGTGGGATAGAGAGATCCCGCGCGCGGCAGTGGGGCGGGTAGGTGCGTGGCGTGCCCGCAGTGGTGCCGCGCGAATGGCCGCGGGGCCGGGCACGACCGGCCCGGCCAATGGGCAAGCGGGCGCGGGACGAGGCAAGCGGGACCGGGCCGCGGCCCGCGGCCCGCGGCTCGTGTGTAGCCGACAGAAAATGCGGCAAACTAAGCCGGGTGAGCACTGGGGACCTGAGAGGCCGTGCGGCCGCCTATGGCGTTGACACCAGCTACTGGGACTGGCAGGGACGGGAGACGTTCGTCAGCGACGAGACGCTGGCCGCCATCCTCGCCGCGATCGGCGACATCCCTGAGCCGGCCAGCCCGCCGGACCAGGTAGCCCGGGCCATCGCCTCGGTGCCGCAGCAGCGGGCCTGGGGCTTTACCGTCCAGCTCTACTCGCTGCGCTCCCGCGCCTCGTGGGGGCACGGGGACCTGCGGGACCTGACGGACCTGGCCCGCTGGTCGGCCCGCGACCTGGGCGCGGACTTCGTGCTGATCAACCCGCTGCACGCGGCCGAGCCGCTGCCCCCGGTGAGTCCCTCGCCCTACCTGCCCATGAGCCGTCGCTTCATCAGCCCGCTGTACCTGCGAGTGGAGGACATTCCTGAATACGAGCCGCTGCCCGACGCGCAGCGGGCCCTCATCTGCGCCCTGGCCGCCCCGCTGCAGGCCGCGAGCGCTAAGTCAGCGCTGATCGACCGGGACGCGGTATGGACGGCAAAGCGGGCCGCCCTGGAGATCATCAGGCAGGTCCCGCTCAGCCCCGCCCGGCAGCGGTCGCTTGACGCGTTCAAGTCCCGCCAGGGCCGCGCCCTGCGCGACTGGGCGGCCTGGTGCGCGCTGGCCGAGGTCCACGGCCCCGACTACCGGACCTGGCCGGCTCCGCTGCGCGACCCGCGGTCGGCTGAGGTCGCCGTCGCGCGGGCCGACCTGGCGCGGCCCGCGGAGTTCCACGCCTGGGTGCAGTGGCTGGTCGCCGAGCAGGTCGCCGCCGCCCAGCAGGCCGCCGGGGACGCCGGGATGGCGATCGGCGTCATCTGCGACCTCGCGGTCGGCTCGCACCCGGGTGGTGCGGACGCCTGGGCGGGGCAGGACACGCTGGTGCGCGGCATCAGCGTCGGCGCTCCGCCCGATGGGTTCAACCAGCGGGGCCAGGACTGGACGCTGCCGCCCTGGCATCCGGGGCAGCTGGCGGCGCAGGCCTCCCGGCCGGTGGGCGACCTGATCGCGGCCGTGCTCGGAACGTCGGGAGCGGGATCTTATGCGGGCGGGATCCGGATGGATCACGTCATGGGGCTGTCCCGGCTGTGGTGGATCCCTGAGGGAATGCCCGCCGACCGCGGGGCGTACGTGCACTACCAGGCGAAAGCCTCGCTTGACGTGGTAGCGGCGGAGGCGCGGCTGGCGGGGGCGATGGTCGTCGGCGAGGACCTGGGCACGGTGGAGCCATGGCTGCGGGACGCCCTGTCGGAGCACGGCGTGCTCGGCACCTCGATGCTGTGGTTCGAGCGGGGACTTTCGGGTGAGCCGCTCGCGCCCCAGTGGTGGCGGCGTAACGCGCTGGCCACCGTCTCCACCCACGACATGCCACCGGCGGCGGCGTTCCTGACCGGCGAGCAGGTGACTGAGCGAGCCAGCCTCGGGCTGCTCACCCGGTCGCTTGAAGAGGAAAGAGCGGATGCCGAGCGGCTGGTCAGCGACTGGCTCGGCGCCCTCGCCCGGCAGGGCCTGCTGCCCGGCGGCCAGCGGGGCCGGCCCACGCCCGAGGAGTTCACCGCCGGGCTGTACGGCTACCTGGCGCGGACACCCGCGCTCCTGATTGGGGTCTCGCTGGCGGAGGCCGTCGGTGAGCGCCGCTCGCAGAACATGCCGGGGACGACCGACGAGTACCCGAACTGGCGGATTCCCCTCTGCGGCGCAGACGGCAGTCCAATCCTCATGGAAGATCTCCCCAACGATCTGGTGCTCCGCGAAGTGGTTGGGGCAGTGTGCAAGGATCGTTCCTGACACTGGAAGCACTGACGGGAGAGAGCATCATGCCAGCGACGCCGCTGCGGGAGCGCAAGGCCTGGCAGGCCCTAGAGCGCCATCACGCCGAGATCGCCGGGCGACACCTGCGTGACCTGTTCGCCGAGGACCCCGGCCGGGGCGAGCGACTGACCACGCAGGCGGCCGGCCTCTACCTTGACTACTCCAAGAACCGGGTCACCGATGAAACCCTGCGGCTGCTGATTGACCTGGCGCAGGAGTCCGGCGTGCCGCAGCGACGGGACGCGATGTTCCGCGGCGAGCACATCAACGTGACCGAGGACCGGGCGGTGCTGCACGTGGCACTGCGGATGCCCGCGACCGCGTCGCTGACGGTTGACGGCCAGGACGTGATCGCCGATGTCCACGCGGTGCTTGGCCGGATGCGGGAATTCAGCAGGCGGGTTCGTTCCGGCGAGTTCAAGGGCTTCAGCGGCAAGCCGATCAAGAACGTCGTCAACGTCGGCATCGGCGGCTCCGACCTCGGACCGGTGATGGCCTATGAGGCGCTGCGGCATTACTGCACGCGCGATATGACGTTCCGGTTCGTGTCCAACGTCGACTCCACCGACTTCGTGGAGGCGACCCGCGACCTGTCGCCCGACGAGACGCTGTTCATTATCTCGTCCAAGACGTTCGGGACGCTGGAGACCCTCGCGAACGCCAACTCCGCGCGGGACTGGATCGTGTCCGAGCTCGGCTCGCAGGACGCGGTGGCCAGCCACTTTGTCGCGGTCTCGACCAACGCCGACCGGGTGAAGGCGTTCGGCATCGACACGGCGAACATGTTCGGCTTCTGGGACTGGGTCGGCGGCCGCTACTCGATGGACTCGGCGATCGGCCTGTCCACGATGATCGCCCTTGGCCCCGAGCAGTTCGACGAGTTGCTCGCCGGGTTCCATGACATCGACGAGCACTTCAAGACGGCCCCGCTCGAGGCCAACTTGCCGGTGCTGCTCGGCCTCCTCGCGCTGTGGTACCGGGACTTCTTCGGCGCGCAGACCGTGGGCGTCATGCCTTACGACCAGTACCTCAAGCGGTTCCCCGCCTACCTGCAGCAGCTGACGATGGAGTCCAACGGCAAGCACGTGACGCTGGACGGCCGGCCCGTGGACTACGACACCGGCGCGGTCTTCTGGGGCGAGCCTGGCACCAACGGGCAGCACAGCTTCTACCAGCTGATCCACCAGGGAACAACGCTTATCCCCGTCGACCTGATCGCCTTCGGCAAGACGCTGAACCCGCTCGGCGACCATCACGACCTGCTCTCGTCGAACGTGTTCGCGCAGGCGGCGGCCCTCGCCTTCGGCAAGACCGAGGCCGAGGTCCGGGCCGAGGGCACCGCTGAGAACGTGGTGCCGCACCGGGTGTTCGAGGGCAACCGGCCGACCAACGTGCTGATGGCGGAGATCCTCACTCCCCGGCTGCTCGGCTCGCTTATCGCCCTTTACGAGCACAGTGTCTTCGTCCAGGGCGCGATCTGGGACGTTGACTCCTTCGACCAGTGGGGAGTGGAGCTGGGCAAGGTGCTGGCTCAGCAGATCATCCCCGAGCTGACGGCCGATGCCGAGCCTGCGCTGGCGCACGACTCGTCCACCAACGCGCTCATCCGCAAGTACCGCTCGCTTAAGTCTTAACCCTGGGGAGTTACGGAAGATGCCAACAAGCAAGCCGATGCAGCTCGGCATGATCGGCCTGGGCCGGATGGGCGCGAACCTCGTCCGCCGGCTCATGCGCGACGGCCACTCGTGCGTGGCCTACGACGTCAACGACGCGGCCGTGAAGATGCTGGAGGCGGAGGGCGCCACCGGCGCGAGCTCCCTGCAGGACTTCGTCTCCAAGCTGGCCAAGCCGCGCAACATCTGGATCATGGTCCCGGCGGGCATCGTGGACAAGACGCTTGAGCAGCTCCTGCCGCTGCTCGACGCCGACGACGCGGTGATCGATGGCGGCAACTCCTACTACCGCGACGACATCGTCCGGGCCAAGAGCCTGCAGGCCAAGGGCATCCACTACATGGACGTGGGCACGTCAGGGGGCGTGTGGGGCCTGGAGCGCGGCTACTGCCTGATGATCGGCGGGGACCAGGACGCGTTCTCCCGGATGGAGCCGCTGTTCCTCACCATCGCCCCGGGCGAGGGATCGGTGGAGCCGACGCCGGACCGGACGCCGGGCACCCCCGCGACCCAGGGCTACCTGCACTGCGGGCCGGCCGGGGCCGGCCACTTCGTCAAGATGGTCCACAACGGCGTCGAGTACGGCATGATGGCGGCGATCGCCGAGGGCCTCTCGATCATCAAGCACGCCGACATCGGCCAGTACCAGCAGGAGTACGACGCGGAGACCACGCCGCTGCGCGACCCCGAGGCCTACCAGTACGACATCGACGTGGCCGACGTGGCCGAGGTGTGGCGGCGCGGCTCGGTCGTCAGCTCCTGGCTGGTCGACCTGACCGCGGCCGCGTTCGCCAAGTCACCCGACCTCGATGACTTCAGCGGGCACGTGTCGGACTCCGGTGAGGGCCGCTGGACGGTGCTCGCGGGGGTCGAGGAAGGCGTCCCGACCCCGGTCATCTCGGCCTCCCTCTACCAGCGGTTCGAGTCCCGCGACAACGGCGCGTTCACCGGCAAGATCTTGTCGGCGATGCGCTCGGAGTTCGGCGGGCACGCGGAGAAGAAGTCCTAGCCGTGGCCACCGCCAGCCCCTATCAGGAGCAGCTCCGGACAGCTGCCCGGAGCCACAAGAACCACATGCGGCCGCACAGCCACGTCATCGTGCTGTTCGGCGCGACCGGCGACCTGGCTAAGCGCAAGCTGCTGCCCGGCCTCTACCACCTGTACGTGGCCGGCCTGCTACCGGAGAAGTTCCGTATCATCGGCTCGTCGCCGTCGCAGTTCGCGCTGTCCGACGATGACTTCCGTGCGCACGCGCTCGACGCGGTGACCCAGTTCTGCAACACCAAGCCGACCGCGCCCAAGTGGGGCGAGTTCGCGGCGGCGCTGTCGTTCGGCGCCGCCTCGACCGAGGATCCCTCGCCGCTTGTCGCCGCGATCGCGGCGGCGGAGAAGGCGATCGGCGGCCAGGTGGACCGGCTGTTCCACCTGGCGATCCCGCCGGTCGCGTTCGGTGCCATCGTGGACATGCTCGGGCGGTCCGGGCTGGCCACGGAAAACTCCCGGATCATCATCGAAAAGCCGTTCGGGGTAGACCTGGCCTCGTCGCGCGCGCTCAACGAGTCCGTGCACGCGGTGTTCGACGAGACGCAGGTGTTCCGCATCGACCACTTCCTGGGCAAGGAGTCGGTCGACAACATCCTCGCGTTCCGGTTCGCCAACGGCCTGTTCGAGCCGGTCTGGAACCGCGCCCACATCCGCTACGTGCAGATTGACGTGCCCGAGACGCTGACGGTCGAGGGCAGGGCCGCGTTCTACGACGCGACCGGGGCCTACCGTGACATGGTGGTGACCCACCTGTTCCAGGTGCTTGGGTTCATCGCGATGGAGCCGCCCACGTCGCTGGGCGCCCGGCCGCTGCGCGACGAGAAGGGCAAGGTGTTCGACGCGCTGCGGCCCATCGATGTCAGGCACGTCGTCCGCGGCCAGTACGCCGGCTACCAGGACATACCCGACGTGAAGCCCGGCTCGGACACCGAGACGATGGTCGCGCTGAAGGTCGAGATCGACAACTGGCGCTGGCATGGCGTCCCGTTCTACCTGCGCTCGGGCAAGGCCCTCGCGGCGTCGCGGCAGACCGTGACGCTGGGCTTCAACCAGCCGCCGCTGCGGATGTTCCGCACTCACCGCGAGGACGCCCCGTCCGGCCGGGTCAACGAGATCGTCATCGACTTCGCCGACCCGGGCTCGATCCAGGTCCGGTTCATGGCCAAGATGCCCGGCCCGGAGATGACGCTGGGCGCCGCCTCGATGAACTTCCGCTACGAGGACTCGTTCGCCCTGGCCAACGCGCTTGAGGGGTACGAGCGGCTGATCTTGCTCGCGATGTTCGGCGACCAGTCGCTTTTCACCCGGGCCGACGGGATCGAGCGGGTGTGGGAAATCTCCGAGCCGCTGCTCGACCACCCGCCCAAGTGCCTGCCTTACGACAAGGGCGCCTGGGGTCCCGCTGGCATCGACAAGCTGATCTCCCCCTTCCACTGGCACCTGAGGTAGCACCGGAAGTAGCCACACCGGAACCGGGAGCCAGCACGCTGGCCTCCGGTTCCGCCCGTGTGGACGTTCACGACCGTAATATCCGGGTAGCCTGGACTGCGTTATGCCTGCTGTCGCCTTCATCGTCAACGGCACGCTCGCCCGGGCTGGACACCGGTTCCGCGGGCTATGCCACGAAGCGGCGGTCCAGGCCGGGTGGAAGCCTGAATTCCAGATCACCCGCAAGGCCGGCGATGGCACCGAGGCGGCGCGCAGGTCCGCCCTGGCGGGCGCGGACCTAGTCGTGGCGGTTGGCGGCGACGGGACGGTCAGGTGCTGCGCCGAGGGCGTGGCCGACACCGGCGTCCCGATGGGCATCGTCCCGCTGGGGACGGCCAACCTCCTGGCCAGGACGCTGGGCATCCCGACTCACCACCCGAAGGCGGCACTACGGGTCGCCCTGGGTGCGACCGGGGCCGGGAACGTTATGGACAGGAAAATCGATCTTGCCCTCGCTGACGGCATCCCGTTCACGGCCATGGCGGGGATGGGCCTGGACGCCGCCGTGGTGGCGGGAACCCACCTGAAGCACCAGCTGGGCTGGCTGGCCTACGCCATGTCCGGCGCGACCCACCTGGCCCTTCCCCAGGCGACATTCACCATCACGCTCGATGATGGCCGCCCGTTCACCCGGGTGGCCCAGTGCGTGGTGGCGGGCAACTCGGGGCTGCTGCCCGGCGGGTTCAGCCTGCTGCCGACCGCGCGGATCGACGACGGACTGCTTGACGTGGGGATCCTGGCTCCGGCCGGGCCGCTGGGCTGGGCGCGGGTGGCGACCAGGGTGCTGATGCACAGCCGGTACGAGGACCGGCAGCTCGAGCGGTTCCGTGCCCGCCGGGTCGAGGTCACCGCCAGCCGCCCGCTGCCCCGCGAGGTCGACGGCGAGGTCATCTTCGACGAGGACTCGATCACGATGGAAGTCCGGCACGCCGCGCTGCTTGTCCGCGCCCCAGCGTAGCCGGCCCGGACCTGGCTCCCAGAACCTCCGTTACGACTACTGTCGCTGGTAGGGCAGGCTTGAGGTATGCCAGATCCTCTTACCCTCATGGCGGTCCACGCCCACCCCGACGACGAGTCGTCCGGTGGCGGCATCCTCGCTACCTACAGTGACCAGGGCATCCGCACGATCGTTGTCACCTGCACCAACGGCGAGTTCGGCGACGCTCCGGGCGGGATCAAGCCCGGCCAGGAAGGACACGACAAGCAGGAAGTGGCGCAGCTGCGGCTGGCCGAGCTCAGGCAGGCAGTCAAGATCCTGGGCGTTACCCACCTGGAGACGCTCGGCTACCAGGATTCAGGCATGGCCGAATGGGACTACAAGGGCGACCCCAGGGCCTTCTGCAACATCCCGCTCGAGGAGGTCTCCGGCCGGATCGCCAGCCTCATCGAGGCCTACCGCCCGCAGGTGCTGGTCAGCTACGACGACCAGGGCGCCTACCAGCACCCCGATCACGTGCACGCGAGCCGGGCCGCGCAGGCGGCCGCGGCGGCCACCGGCATCCCGGCCAAGGTCTACCTGTCGACGATGCGCGGCAGCTCGTGGCGGAAGATCTGGGAGGCACTGCGCGACCTCGGCGAGGAGATCCCGGCCTTCCCCGACGACCCCGAGCGGGATCGCCGGGCTCTGGAGTCCGAGCAGCGCATCACGACGACGATCGACATCAGGGGCGCGCTCAGCCGCAAGCGCGAGGCGCTGCTCACGCACGGCAGCCAGATCAACGACTCCTGGTTCAGCAAGATCCCCCCGTCCGTGACCGAGGAGGCGTTCGGCTTCGAGTACTTCATCCGGGCCGGCGACACCACCGGTGCCCCAGTTCCCGAGTCTGACCTGTTCTCCGGGCTGCGAACCGGAGAATAACCACCATGTGACCGACAGCCCAGACGTGCCTTGGGAGCCACCGGGGGACACCCCCGGGGAAGGCAGCAGCGCCCCAACGCTAGCCAGTGCCACGGCGGAGCTCTACGGAGCGCCGCCAGCGGAGTTCACCCAGCGGCGCAAGGAGCTCGCGGCGGCAGCGCGCGCCGCGGACGACCGGGAGACGGCCCGCCTGATCACGGCGCTGCGCAAGCCCACCCGGGCCGCCTGGGTTGTCAACCACCTGGCGCGGGCCGAGCCAGGAACGGCCGCCAGCCTGGCCGACCTGGCGGCCGGCCTGCGTGCGGCCACCGACGCCCGCGACGGCCGCCGGCTGCGGGACCTGTCGGCCCGCCGTCGCGCGCTGATCGACGGCCTGACCGATCAGGCGTTCTCCCTGGCGGACCTGCCGGACCCGCCGCCGGCGCTGCGGGAGGAGGTGACGGCGACGCTCGCGGCGGCGCTGGCCGACCCGGAGGTCGCCAGCGCGCTCGCCGCAGGCACGCTGACTCGCGCCGCCACCTGGTCTGGCTTCGGCGTCGCCCCCGAGTTGGCGCCGGACCGCCCGGCCGACGAGCCGCCGCTCGCGCAGCAGCCGCCAGCCGCGCCCTCCGGACAGGCATCCTCCGACCAGGCACCACCCGAACCGGTACCGCCTGGGCAGGCACCACCGCAGCCGGTGGCCGCGGTCCGGCTGCCGCAGCAGGCCCGCCGCACCCTCACGCCCCCGCGTCCGGCTGACGGCGCCCGCCCCTCTCCGATCCCTGAGGCAGAACGAGCACTAGAGGTTGCCGCAGCGGTAGCCGCCGATGCCGCGGCGGCCGAGGAACTGCTAGAGGTCCGGGTGCGGGACCTGGAGCAGCAGCTGACGACGGCGCGCGCCGACCTGGCCGACGCGCGGCGCAAGGCCAGGCGGGCGGAGTCGGCCGAGCGCAAGGCCCGGCAGGCCCTCACTCGGCTGCGAGCCAGGGACGAGCAGTCGTGACGCCAGCGGCCTTGAGCGCGGCCATGTTGCGCTCGTCGGCGGCCAGGTAGGCGGCGTTCTCCGCGTCGTCCCAGCCGATCTCGCCCAGCTGGGCGCCCACGCGGTCGGCCTCGGTCCGGTAGACGACGGTGGCGTTGCCCTCAAGCACCGGGTGCCAGCGGCCGTCACGCACCGCGATGGTGGCCGCCGCGACGCCGCCAGCGTTGCGGACGACGACGCGCTGGCGCGGGTCGAGGCCAGTCACCCGCGAGTAGGCCGCACGGGACGCGATCACGCCCGAGCCGCACGACGGGGTCAGCCCGGCGCCGCGCTCGAAGGTGCGAACGAACACCTGCTCGCCGTCGCCCGACTCCAGCGGCAGTAGGAACGACACGTTCGCGCCCTGGGGGAACCAGTCCACCGCGCGCTTGCCCGCGTCGATGAGGTCAGGCTCGCTGTACTCGTCCACGACGACGATGACATGCGGGTTGGGCACGGTGACCGCGGTGAAGCCGTCGAACGGGCCGGTGGGCGCCGCGCCGAACGAGACCTCGGGCAGCTCGAGGAGCACCTGGCGCACGCCCTCGTCGGTCGACTCCACCCGGCGCACCGTGTACTGCCGGCCGGCGCTGTCGATGACCTCGCTCTCGGTGCCGCGCTGGTCAAGGATCAGCCGGCCGAGGCCGCGCAGGCCATTGCCGCACAGCTCGGCCGACGACCCGTCCGGGTTGAAGAACCAGGCGCGCGCCTTCGGGCTCGTCGCCTCGTACAGGTAGATCCCGTCGCTGCCGCCGGTCCACGACTCGCGAGCGCAGACCGAGCGCACGAACTGGCGCAGCTCGGCATCGGTCCCGAACGACTCCGGGGTCGCGTCGGCGGCGAATATCTCGTTCAGCGACCCATGGGTCTTGACAAGGCGCACGGAGTGAGTCTAGGCGCCGAACGCGGGATAGGTGGAAAAGGGCGTGCCCGCAGCGCAGCTGCGCAGCGCCACCCGCGCCCGGTCGATCATGTTGGCCGGCAGGTCATCGATGTCGAACCAGGCGAAGTCGCTGTAGCTGGCGGTAGGCCTGCCGGGCTCGCCCTCCCAGCCGTCGGCGGTGAGGAAGAAGGCGATCCGGCCCGCGCCCGACACGTCGTGCATGACGTGGGCGAGCGATACGTGCGAGGGATGCAGCACGATGCCCGCCTGCGCCGCCGCCACCCTGATGCCCGCCTCGACGATCGTCTCGCGCTCGTCCAGCCGGCTCGACGGCGGCTCGTAGGCGCCGTCACCGTACCCCGTGTTCTCCCGCCTGCCCAGCAGGACCAGCCGGTCCTTCATGACAAGAAGGTGCACATCAACAATTGCCTGGTAATGACGGCCCATCCGCGTCGGCTCAGCTTCCAGTGATCGCGTGCCCGTCAGACCTGCCGCTCGAGCGGGCACACCCCGGACGGGACGAGGTGGCGTCCCTCCCGGAGGAACTCGGCGGGTGCGGGGGGCTGCCCCCTCAGAAGAAAGCTGCGGTCGGACTCTGGTCATGACTGCGTGTGTCCTGCTCGGCTCGCCATGTGGCTATTCCCCGGTCCCCGAGGACGAAAGGTCTGCCCCCAGGACCTGTAAGGTACTCCGGCGTGCCTGTGGATCGCCATGTGCATAAGGGCGCTCTGCTTGTGGATTGTTACCCGTTATTCACCACCCCGCCTGTGGGCCCGTGACGGCGTCAGCCCGCACGAGCATGGCGTGCGAGCTGTGGAGGTTCCCGCTGGGGCTGTGGACGACGGGGCCGGAAAAAGGTAGCGAACTCGCGCCCGCCTACTTCGCCTCGTCCCGGTCGCGCAGTACCTGGATGTTCTCGTTGATCCGGTGCAGGGCCATGAACAGCTCAAGGAACACCCGGACGCTGCCCAGGCTCAGCAGCATGAAGACGGCCAGGCTGATCAGGCAGAAGATGATTGTCCCCGGATTGGCGCCGCCGAGGTGGACGGCCACGAGGAGCAGGAAGATCGCGACGAAGACCGTCCACAGGGCGGCCAGCGCGTACAGCCCCTTGACGACCTTGGGCGTCACGTAGGAGTTGAAGCTGAAGTCGAAGAGCGAGGCCACGAAGCCCTTCTGGCGGCTGACGTGCCGCTGCCTTGCCACGAAGGCCGGGTTCCCCGGCGGAGGCGGAGGCCAGCCGGCCTGCTGCGCCCCGCCGCCGAGCACCTGGGTGTGCTGGTCCCCCATCGCCTCGCCGTAGCCGGCGCCGGCGCCCGCGCCTGCCCCCGAGTACGGCTGCTGCGGATAGGACCGGCCCTGGCCGTAGGCCTGCTCCGCACCGAACGGCGGGCCCTGCTCGAAAGCCTGGACCTGCTCGTAGGACTGGTGCTGCTCGTAGGACTGGTGCTGCGCCTGCGGCGACTGCCAGGCGACGCGGACCTGCTCCTGCCCTGGCTGCCCGTTCGGCGACTGCCAGGACCCGTCCGGTGGCTGCCCAGCCATGGTTTCCTCCCGCTTGGTCGGGTTGGGGATACAACCCCCTCCCTGGCCATACTGCCATAGATGCCGGTGCCCCCACGGGACGTGCGCGCCGGCCGCGCTGTCGGCCGGTTGGACACACCCGGTGACGCTGCTATTTACTGGTTACGGCGGGCGGTCGGGTATGCGTAGTCGCCGACTCAGGGACATATGGGCCCATATCGCACGCGACCCGCCGCCCGTCACGCTCGCGTGAAGCCGGGTCCCTCGGGGGGCGATCTGGCCGGAAACGGATCGTTCCTGGTCGCCTAGGCGGTCACTGACGGATAATGGTGACCGTGAGCAGCGAACCCCTCGCCCGCGACCGCACGTTCCTCATTACCGGCGGCAACACCGGGATCGGCCTGGCCACCGCGACCGCGCTGGCCGCCGGCGGCGGCCGGGTGTACATCGCCTGCCGGGACCCCGAGCGCGGCAAGGCGGCCGTGGCCGCGATCAAGTCGGCCTCGGGCAGCAACGCCGTCAGCCTGCTGCCGCTCGACCTCGGCTCGCTCAACTCGGTGCGGGCCTGCGCGGAGGCTTTCCTCGTGCGGGACGAGCCGCTGCACATCCTGGTCAACAACGCCGGCGTGGGCGGTGCGCGCGGGCGGACGGCGGACGGCTTCGAGGCTCACTTCGGCGTCAATCACCTCGGGCACTTCGCCCTGACCATGCTGCTGCTCGACCGGCTGAAGGCCAGCGGTCCTGGCTGCCGCGTCGTGAACGTCTCAAGCCAGGCGCACTACGCCGCCAGGGGCATCGACTGGGCGGCGCTGCGCCAGAAGACCAGGAGCTTCACCGGAATGCGCGAGTACGGGGTCTCCAAGCTGTGCAACGTGCTGTTCACCCAGGAGCTGGCCCGCCGGCTCGGCGGCACGGGCGCTGGCACCGTTGCCGACGTGACCAGCTACGCGCTGCATCCCGGCGTGGTTGCCTCGGATATCTGGCGGCGCATCCCCCAGCCATTTCGCGCCCTTTACACCCGGCGGATGATCACCACTGAGGAGGGGGCGCAGACTTCGCTATACTGTTCGACGTCCCCACGGGCTGCGGACGAGTCCGGGCTGTTCTACGACAAGAGCCAGCCCGTCGCGGCCAGCCCGATCGCCACCCCGGAGCTGGCCGAGCTGCTGTGGAAGCAATCCACCGAGTGGACCGGCGTGGGTTAAGGGGTAAGGAGGAGCGCATGGACCTGCCCGTCATGCCGCCGGTCGAGCCAATGCTGGCCAAGGCGCTGACCGCCATCCCTGAGGGCGACTACATCTTCGAGCCGAAGTGGGACGGGTTCCGGTCGATCGTGTTCCGTGACGGCGAGGAGATGGAGATCGGCAGCCGCAACGAGCGGCCGATGACCCGCTACTTCCCCGAGCTGGTGGACGCGTTCCTGGCGCAGCTGCCGCCGCGCTGCGTCATCGACGGTGAGATCGTGCTGCCCAACTTCACCACCGGGCGGCTGGACTTCGAGAGCCTGCAGCTGCGGCTGCACCCGGCGGCCAGCCGGGTCACCAAGCTGGCGGCCGAGACCCCCGCGCACTTCATCGCGTTCGACCTGCTCGCGCTGGGCGACGAGGACTACACCGAGCGCCCCTTCGCCGAGCGGCGCCAGGCCCTGGAGCGGGCCCTCGCCACCGCGGCAAGTCCCGTTCACCTGACCCCCACGACCACCGACCACGCGACCGCCGGGCAGTGGTTCACCCAGTTCGAGGGCGCGGGACTCGATGGCCTGGTCGCGAAGGCGCCGGACGGCACCTACCAGCCGAACAAGCGGGTCATGCTCAAGATCAAGCACGAGCGGACGGCGGACTGCGTAGTGGCTGGCTTCCGGCCGCACAAGACCGGCGACGACGCGATCGGCTCCCTGCTGCTCGGCCTGTACAAGCCGGACGGCCAGCTGGCGAGCATCGGCGTGATCGGCGCGCTCCCGATGGCGACCCGGCGGGCCCTGCGCGCCGAGCTTGACCCGCTCATCACCACGTTCGACGACCACCCCTGGTCCTGGGCCGGCGGCACTGCTGGTGGCGGCACTGCTGGTGGCGGCACCCGCACCCCGCGCAGCTCGGAGTTCAGCCGCTGGAACGTGGGCAAGGACCTGTCGTTCACCCCGCTGCGCCCGGAGCGGGTGGTGGAGGTCCGCTACGACCACATGGAGGGCCCGCGGCTAAGGCACACCGCACAGTTCGTCCGCTGGCGGCCCGACCGGACACCCACGTCCTGCACGTTTGACCAGCTAGAAGAGCCAGTCAACTTCAGCCTCTCAGACATCCTCATTCAGAACGGACCAGCCTGAGTCATGCCAGCGAAGAAAACTGTCCTCGAGGTGGCCGGCCGGGAGGTGTCGGTCTCCAACCCGGACAAGGTCTTCTTCCCGCGCACCGGGCACACCAAGATGGACCTGATCCGGTACTACCTCGCCGTCAGCGACGGCGCGCTCGGCGGGGTCGAGGGACGGCCGATGGCGCTCAAGCGGTTCGTCAACGGCGTCGAGGAGGAGGCGTTCTTCCAGAAGCGCGCCCCGGAGAAGCGGCCCGACTGGGTGGAGACGACGACGCTGCGGTTCCCTTCCGGGCGGACGGCCGACGAGGTCGTGCTGCGCGACGCGGCCGGCCTGGCCTGGGTGGTGAACCTCGGCTGCGTCGACCTGAACCCGCACCCGATCCGGGTCGATGACCTCGATCATCCCGATGAGCTGCGGGTGGACCTGGACCCGGTGCCCGGCGTCGGCTGGCAGCAGATCCTGGACGTGGCGCTGGTCGCCCGGTCGGTGCTGGCCGACTTCGGGCTGACCGGCTGGCCGAAGACCTCGGGCTCACGGGGCATGCACATCTACGCGCGGATCGCGCCGAACTGGCCGTTCGGCGACGTGCGGAAGGCCGCCGTGGCCGTCGCGCGGGAGATCGAGCGGCGAGCACCGGAGCTGGCCACGTCCAAGTGGTGGAAGGAGGAACGGCATGGCGTCTTCGTGGACTACAACCAGAACGCCAAGGACCGCACCGTGGCCTCCGCCTACTCGGTGCGCCCGCTGCGGGACGCACGGGTCTCGACGCCGCTGAGCTGGGACGAGGTCCCCTCCTGCGATCCGGCCGCGTTCACGGTCGACACGGTCCCGCAGCGGTTCGCGACCGTCGGCGATCCCTGGGCGGGGATGAACGACGCGGTCGGCTCGCTCGACGCCCTGCTCGAGCTGGCGGCGCGAGACGAGGCCGCCGGCCTGCCTGACGCCCCCTGGCCGCCGCACTACGAGAAGCAGGCGGGCGAGGCCCCCCGGGTCCAGCCATCCAAGCAGCGCCCCGCCCGTCCTGCCAAGACGCCCCCCACCGCCACCGAGGACTCGTCCAGCCCCACCACCGGCACCGGACCCACCGGCACCGGACCCACCAGCACCGGACCCACCAGCACCGGACCCACCAGCACCGGGCCCACCGGCCCCAGCCCCACGGGTCGGCGCCAGTCCACCAAGCCGCTGATCGAGATCGCCCGGGCGCAGAAGAAGGCGGAGGCCCTTGAGGGCCTCGAGCGCTGGAAGGCCCGGCACCCCGACGTCTGGCCGCTGCTCGAGCCGGCCGATGTGCTGGTCGACTCCATGCGCGGCCGCAGCTCGACCTGGACCCGCATACGGCTCAACCTTGAGCACGTCCCGGAAGCGCAACGGCCGCCCCAGGAGCCCCTGGAGGTCGATTATGACCCGTGGGCCGGCCAGTCCTTCTCCTAGCCGCGCCCGCTGCGGCCAATGCAGGAAACGCTAAAGCGCGGTAATCCTGGGGGAACATAATCCTCCCGCGTCGTTGCCAGACGCAGTTGCAAAGGCCCGATAATTGGCCTTGCCACCTATTGCAAACGATTGCAAAAAGTCTACGATGAGGTCAACCGACTCCAGGACGACTCCTGGGACAGGTGATGGTGGTGGGAGGCTCGGCCCATTCGTCCGGGTAGCTCAGCCACGCGCTCAATTTTACCGTCAAGGCAGAGAGGCACGCGCTGATAGGAGCACGTCATGACCACAGAAGAAGCCGGGACACTCGGTGAGGGCACGGTAGTCGAGCCGCCGTCACTCGTATGGGCACCTGGGCCGGGGCACGCTTACCCGGCAACCGCCGGCGGCGTCCCGCTGTCGGCATTCGCATTCGCATTCGCCGTCGGATTCCTTGGCCTCGTCGAGACCGGAATCCTGTCAAGCGCGGCCAACGACATATTCCTGGCGACCTGCTTCGGTATCGGTGCCGTCGGCCTGCTCATCGGCGGCATGTGGGAGTACCGGGGCGGCGAGCTGTTCGGCGGGACATTCGGCGTCGGCTATGCCGGATTCCTGTTCTCCACCGCCCTGATACTCAAGTTCTTCGCCGGTCCCATGATCACCGCCGCGGGCGTCGCCAACTTCGACCACGCGTTCGCCGCGTGGCTGATCTTGTGGGCGCTGTTCACCGGGGTATTCGCGATCGCCGCGACCTCCATCAGCTGGACCGCGGTGGCGCCATTCACGCTGGCGTTCATCGTCCTCATCGTGCTGGCCATCTCCAACCTCGGCGGAACGGCCAGCTGGACCACCGACGTCGCCAAGGTCGGCGGCTGGTTCGCGCTGCTCGACAGCTTCGCCGCCGGCTACCTCGGTGCCGCCATCGTGCTCAACGTCAGCACGGGAAAGAACCTGCTGCCGCTGTACCCCACCAGCTTCTGGAAGTCCTGACGCGGGGCGGGCGCGGCATCTTGCCCCGCTCGCCCCATTCACATGACAAGGCCGGCCATGAAGCTCGCGGGCCGGTCACCTGCCGCTGCTGTGCGCGTGCACGACGGCAGGATCTCAGAACTGGGACTTGAGGTCCTCGATCTGGCGAGAGTGGGCGCGGATCTGCTCGTAGGCCGGACGCTCGCGGATACGGGCGAGCGCCCACCGGACAGCCTCGGCGCGACTGCCGGCGATACCGACCCCGATCAGCATGTCGAGGGTCTCCAGGTCCTCAGGGCCGAGCCGGGCCATGACGGCCGTCAGCGACGGATCGCCCCCGCCGAGGGCGCCGGTTCCCCGGCCCAGCTTGAGCTTGATGACCGGGCCATGCGGCTCTTCGACGTCGTCCGACTGCCCCTCGACGTGAAACTCCAGGGTCACCGAGCCGGCTCGGGCGCGCAGCTCCTTGGCGAAGTCGTGGATCGCTTCCTTGTACCTCGTGTGGAACTCATCGAGCGCCTGCTCGCGCTCCTTCCTGCCGGTCGTGGCCTGTCCGTCCGGACCGGCGACGGTCACCCGGCCGAGCAACCCGCCCGGCTCGACCTCCGGCTCCTCGCCGTACTGCAGCAGCTCGACCTTCGCAATCGTGGCTCCATCGAACCGCTTGCGGACCTCACGCTCGAACATTTCCCGGGCGCGCTCCAGCTCCGCCTGTTCCATCCCAGTCTCCTCGGGCTAGCGTGTTTCGCCTGTAATCAACGTAACTCGCGCTATATGAGCAGTGCAAGCGAAAATATCCCTGAGCAGCTTTCCTCCGTTTCGATGGTGGCCAGGTTCGCAGCCCATCGCCCGCCATGGCCGGCCGTGTCCCAGTGCGCCACGGGCACAACAAGCGTCGCCGCTAGCCCCCGGCGGCCAGCGGGGTTCCACCGTGGCTGGCTTGCGCCGACCGGCAGGCTCCCAAGGCTTGGCCGGCTCCCACCGCCGGGCAGGCTTCACCGCCCGGCAGGATGTCGCCCGGCAGGATGTCCCCCGGCAGGATGTCGCCCGGCAGGATGTCCCCCGGCAGGATGTCGCCCGGCAGGGTGTCCCACGGCAGGGTGTCCCACGGCAGGGTGTCCCACGGCAGGGTGTCCCACGGCAGGGTGTCCCACGGCAGGGTGTCCCACGGCAGGGTGTCCCACGGCAGGGTGTCCCCCGGCAGGGTGTCCCCCGGCAGGGTGTCCCCCGGCAGGGTGTCCCACGGCAGGGTGTCCCCCGGCAGGGTGTCCCCCGGCAGGGTGTCCCCCGGCAGGGTGTCCCCCGGCAGGGTGATTAGCGCCTGCGGACCGTGCCCACTGTGACGTCAGCCGCTTGCCGTCGCACCTGATGCGCGCATCGGCACCCGGCTGCCCGGTGAAGCCTCGGAGATCCGGCCGCTTTAGCGAAGAAGCGTTTTACCTTTTGGTTAAATAAGCACGCTGGAGCGTCGCTGATCTTTCCGGACAGGAAAATTATTCCGTAACCCGAGTGGCGCTTGCGACGCCTGGGATTGTCGTGGCCCGTGTTGCGCGCGTCGGCCTCCAGCGCGGCCCCCGTACCACCTCAGCGCCGACTCCAGCTCCGGCCCGCCCGCACCGGGCCTGAAGCGCCCCTGCCACGGGTCGCAGGGAAGCCCACACCGCCCACCGTCGCAGGGAGGCCCCCACGCCTCCCACCGTAGGAGTCCCCCGCCGCACACCGTCGCAGGGAAGCCCCCACGCCTCCCACCGTCGGAGAGTCCCCCGCCGCACACCGCCGCAGGGAAACCCCTGCCGTGGCGAAGCCGACGGCCGGGGAAGCCGACCGTTGCGAGGAAGCCAACGGCCGGGGAAAGCCGACCATTGGGTGAAGTGGGAAGGCAGGCGTCTTAGGCGGGGATGACCGCGGTCGTGGTAGTGGCGGGGAGGCCAACGGAGCCGGGGCGCAGGTGCAGCAGCCGGCCCGCCAGGGGCTGGGCGGCCAGCTCGGGCCCGGTCAGGTCGATGCTCGCGCTAGTAACGAAAAGGTCGGCCATGTCCGGGCCGCCAAAGGCCACGCTGGTCGGGCGGGCGACCGGTACCGGCACGACGGCGTCGAGGGAGCCCGACGGGGAGAAGCGGCGGATAGCGGCGCCGTCCCACATGCACACCCACACGAAACCATCGGCGTCCACGGTCAGGCCATCAGGGAAGCCGTCGTAGCCCGACAAGTCGGCCAGCATGCGCCGTCCGATCGCCTCGCCGGTCGCCAGGTCGTAGTCGAACACGTCCAGGCGGCGCGTCGGGGAGTCCGCGTAGTACATCAGGGTGCCATCCGGGCTCCAGGCCAGGCCGTTGGAAACGATCGCTCGTGGTGCCACCGGGGTGAGCGCGGCCGCCTGGCGGGAGCCAGGAACGGGACCCCGATCCAGCCGGTACAGGGTGCCGAGTGGCCTGGTCTCGTTCTCGTGCATGGTCCCGATCCAGACCCGGCCCGCCGGGTCGACCGCCCCGTCGTTGAAGCGAACCGTGGGGTGCGCCGGTGCGACGGCGATGACGCGGTCGGTGTAGCCGCCGGACAGGCTGGTGGCCTGCCCGTCGGCCGGCTCGCGCAGCACCACCCGGTTGCCGCTCGCGTACAGCACGCCACCGCCGCGGGCGGGGAACGCCGCCGAGACCGTCTCGATCTCCGCGCTGGTCGTGGCGCCGCCGGGGATCTCGGTCCGGTGCAGCCGCCCGCCCGCGATGTCCACCCAGAGGAGGGCGGACTCCGCGGGGACCCAGTACGGGCCTTCGCCGAGCACGGCGAGCATGTCGCCGACCGGTGTCACGACCACATCAGAACGCACATTAGCCACTGCCTGACCCTATCGGGACATAGCTAGCCAACGTCAACCCAGTCAAGGGTGCGCGAGACGGCCTTCTTCCACCCGGCGTAACCCGCCTCACGACGGTCGGCGGACCAGGATGGCTCCCACCGCCGGGATTCCCGCCAGTTCGCCCGCAGCTCGTCGGTACTCAGCCAGAAGTCGACGGCCAGCCCGGCCGCGTAGGCCGCGCCCAGCGCAGTGGTCTCGGCCACCACCGGGCGCGAGACCGGGACGCCGAGGATGTCGGCCTGCAACTGCATGCACAGGTCGTTGGCGGTCACGCCGCCGTCGACCTTCAGCAGGTCAAGCTGGACACCGGAGTCGACCGTCATCGCCTGCACGACGTCACGGGTCTGGTAGCAGATCGCCTCAAGCGTGGCCCGCGCCAGGTGCGCATTGGTATGGAACCTGGACATCCCGACGATCGCGCCGCGGGCGTCGGGCCGCCAGTACGGGGCGAACAGCCCGGAGAACGCGGGCACGAAGTACAGGCCCGCGGTGTCGTCGACCTTCTGGGCCAGGTACTCGCTGTCGGCCGCGCCGCTGATGATGCCGAGCTGGTCGCGCAGCCATTGCACCGCCGCCCCCGTCACCGCGACCGACCCCTCGAGGGCGAACACCGCCGGCTGGGAGGCCAGCTGGTAGGCGGGCGTGGTCAGCAGGCCCGAGGATGACACGTGCCGGTCTGTTCCCGTGTTCAGCAGCAGGAAGTTGCCGGTTCCGTAGGTGTTCTTGGCCTCCCCGGGAGAGAAGCACGCCTGGCCCATGGTCGCGGCCTGCTGGTCGCCGAGGACGCCGCCGACGAGCACGCCGTCTCCCGGCCCTCCGCCGTGCTGCGGGCCGGCGCCGAACACGCCCGGCGCGGTCGCGGCGCCGAACTCGTGGACGCTCGGGGTGATGGACGGGAGCATCGCCCGCGGCACCCCGAAGATCGCGCACAGCTCGTCATCCCAGTCCAGGGTGCGGAGGTCCATCAGCATGGTGCGGCTGGCGTTGGTCACATCGGTAACGTGGGTGGCCGCGCTGGTCAGGTTCCATAGCAGCCAGGAGTCCATGGTCCCGAACAGGGCATCCCCCCGCTCGGCCGCGGCCCGCAGCCCGTCCACGTTGTCAAGCAGCCACTGGAGCTTCCCGCCGGAGAAGTAGGTGGCGGGCGGCAGCCCGGCCTTGCGCCTGATGACCTCGCCCCGCTCGTCGCGCGACAGCGCGGTCGCGATCTGGTCGGTTCGGGTGTCTTGCCAGACGATGGCGTTGTGGTACGGCCTGCCGGTGTGGCGATTCCACACGATCGTGGTCTCACGCTGGTTCGTGACCCCAATGGCCGCCAGGTCGCCGACCGCCAGGCCGGCCGAGTTGAGCGCGGCGCCGATCACCGTCCTGGTCCGCTCCCAGATCTCCGCCGGGTCGTGCTCCACCCAGCCCGACCGGGGCAGGATCTGCTCGTGCTCAAGCTGGTATCGGGCTACCTCCGCCCCGGCGTGGTCGAAGATCATGAACCGAGTGCTGGTGGTTCCCTGGTCGATGGCCCCGACGAAATCTGGCACGTGGTCTCCTGGGTGGCTGCCTGCTGAGGTTAAGTCTCCCAGGATTCCCGTCGCTGGTGCTAGAACCCCTGCCGACGCGGGGCGGCCGCGTACTCGGGCAAAGCACCGCGATTGGCTGACCGCCCGCGACGGTACCTACCCTGTAGTAAGGAGTCCCTTGCGGGAGGGATCCGGGGAGGGAGACAAATCGTGCCCATCCACGGCGCACTGGACGCGACGAAGCGCGCGGACGCACTGCGGAAGCTTGCCTCGGGGCCGCTCGATGTGCTGGTCATCGGCGGTGGCGTCACCGGGACGGGAGCGGCACTCGACGCCGCGTCCCGCGGCCTGCGGGTGGGCCTAGTCGAGGCACGTGACCTGGCCGCGGGCACGTCGAGCCGGTCGAGCAAGCTCGTCCACGGTGGCCTGCGGTACCTGGAGCAGCGGGACTTCAAGCTGGTCAAGGAGGCACTGCGCGAGCGCGATCTGCTGGTCAGCAAGCTCGCGCCGCACCTGGTCCGGCCGCTGCCGTTCCTCTACCCGATCTACAAGAAGGTCGTCGAGCGGCCCTACGTCGGGGCCGGGCTCGTCATCTACGACGCCATGGAGGGCACGAAGCGGCCGGTCCCTTACCACCGGCACCTGACAACCCGCGGCGCGCTGAAGCGGGCGCCCGCCCTGAAGGCGGACCGGCTCGCGGGCGCGATGATGTACTACGACGCCCAGGTCGATGACGCCCGCCTGGCGATGACGGTGGCCAGGACCGCGGTGACGCACGGGGCGACGGTGGTGACCAGCGCCAGCGCCGTCGCCTTGCTCCGGTCTTCCAATGACCCGGGCGCCCAGGTGATCGGCGCCCGGGTCCGCGACGAGGAAACCGGCCACCTCCACGACATCCAGGCGACGCGGGTGGTCGTGTGCGCCGGGGTCTGGTCCGATCTGGTCCATGAGGCCAGTGGCGTGCGGGCCGGCTACCAGGTGCGGATGTCCAAGGGCGTGCACCTGGTGGTGCCGCGGACGGCGATCGACGCCGGCACGGGGATGATCGTGCGGACCGAGAAGAGCGTGCTGTTCTTCATCCCGTGGGGGGACGACCGCTGGATCGTGGGCACAACCGACACTGACTTCTCCGGCGACCGGGCCGAGCCGACCGCGACGGCACAGGACGTCGACTACATACTCGGGCAGGCCAACCGGGTGCTCGCCAAGCCACTGACCAGCGCGGATGTGCTGTCGGTCTACGCCGGCCTGCGGCCGCTCGTGGCCGATCCCGAGCCCGCTCCCGGGGTGGCCCCGGCCGACGCGACCGAGAAGCCAACCACCAAGGTGTCGCGCGAGCACGTCGTCGACGCTCCCCTGCCGGGCCTGGTCTCCATCGCGGGCGGGAAGCTGACGACCTACCGGCTGATGGCGAGGGACGTGGTTGACGCCGCGGTCAGCGATTTCCCGCGCGAGGTCCCGCCGTCGGTGACCGATCAGCTGCCGTTGCTCGGCGCGGACGGGCTGGCGGCGGTGCGAGCGGGGACGCGACGGATGGCTGAGGACTACGGCGTCTCGGTGCCACTGGTGGAGCACCTCATCAGCCGGTACGGGGCGCTGGCCGAGGAACTGCTTGGCCTGATCCGGGCGGACAAGTCACTGGGCCGGCCGCTGGCGGCCGGGTATCCGTACCTGCGGGCCGAGATCGTCTACGCGGTCACGCACGAGGGCGCGCTGCACGTGGCGGACGTGCTCGCCCGCCGGGTCCGGCTGCTCATCGAGTCTCCTGACGCGGGCGCCTCGGTGGCCTCAGTGGTCGCGACGATCATGGGCAAGCTGCTTGGCTGGAGCCGCCGCCAGCGTGCCCAGGAGACCCAGCGCTACCTCGACCTTGTCGAGGCCACGAGCCAGGCGATCCGGCCGCCAGCTGGAACGGCCGCGGCTGCGGCCGAGCCTGCCGAGCGCGCAGCGGGCGAGCGGGCCGCGGGCGAGGCCGCCGCGGCGCCCATTCCCGCCTGATCATGAGCACGTGGCATTCTTGGAACCCGTGACCACCACCGGGCAGGTCAACCCGGGCGGGCAGCGCCCGCCCATGCAGGACGCGGCGAGGGACGCGGGCCAGCAGTACGCCCTGCCCCTTGTCGTCCGAGTCGAGCGGGCGGCGGCGCCGGCCCGCACCGATGCCCTGGAGTGCGCCGCCATCGCGGTGCTGACGTTGCTGACGGACCCGCGGGCGAGCGCGGGCGGCGAGTGGGACTCGCTGGTCCGCGCCTGGACCGACGCGAGGATCCGCAAGGTGGTGCGCCGTGCCCGTGGCGCGGCCTGGGACCGCGCCGCCGACCTCCCCGGCATCACCGTGACCCACCGCAGCGCCGAGGTCCGCGTCTTCCCTCCGGTCCCGGTCGACGACTGGCCGCAGGACCTGGCCCGGCTGCAAGTCTCTGGCACCGATTTCGCTGACGCGGAACCGCCGCCCGCGCCGCGGCCCGGCCAGCCCACGCTGTGGATCACCCCGGAAATTCCCATGACCGCGGGCAAGGCCATGGCCCAGGCCGGCCATGCCGCGCAACTGGCGTGGTGGCGCCTTGACGCGGCCGCCCGCGGGGAATGGATGGAAAGCGGCTTTGACCTAGCGGTGCGGACGGCAACGCCCCAGTTGTGGAAACAGCTAGTGGCCGGGGACCTCCCCATCGTGCAGGACGGCGGATTCACCGAGGTGGCACCCGGTTCCCGGACAGTCATAGCGGACCATCCTGCGCTCCGATAATAGCTTCGGAAATACCGCATACAGCAGCTAGGACTTCCCCGCCAATGAGACACGGTGTTGGAAAATGTCACGTCGGGTCTTTGTCATGACATGAGGCATTTGCTTTACCCATGGCACTAGGATTCCGTAATACATCAGGCATTACGGAAGAGGTTTGGCGATCGTGGGTGCCCAGCGTGCTACGGCCCCGGTGCTGTCCGGCGTCGTGCCCCCGCTCGCGGATTCCTACCTGCCTCGTGCCGAGACCGGATTTGGCCTGACGGACGGGCTGCGGCCGGGCGAGACAATCGTCCTCGCGCGCAAGGAGGGCGCCGGCCTTGAGCAGGCCACGGAGGGAATCGGCAAGACGCAGCTCGCGGTCGGCTTCGCCCACGCCGCCTGGAATGCGGGCGGCGTTGACCTGCTGGTCTGGGTGCCGGCCGGCAGCCGCGAGTCGATCGTCGCGAGTTACGCGCAGGCGGCGGGCGAACTGGACGAGGACCGGCAGGGCGAGATCGCCGACGCGGCCGCCGCGCGGCTCCTTGACTGGCTCGCCCGGACCCAGCGAAGGTGGCTGCTGGTCCTCGATGACCTCCAGTCCGCGGCCGACCTCGAGGGCCTGTGGCCGCGGGGAAGGACCGGCCAGGTACTCGTCACGACGCGACTGAGCGAGTCCGGCATCCTCGGGCCGGGCCGGACGGTCCTCGGCGTCGAGCCGTTCAGCAGGCGCGAGGCGGTCGGATACCTTAACACGCGGCTCACCGGAGATCCCGACCAGCGCATCGAGTCCCTGGACCTGGCGGAGGACCTGGGCGGCTACCCGATCAGCCTCGCGCTCGCCGCCGCCCAGATCATGGAGGCGGAGACCACCGCCAGGGACTTTCGGCTGCGGTACATCGAGCGGCAGCGGGCGACCGCAGGGTCCGGGGCCGAGGGCTGGCCACCGTCCATGCTGGCCAGCTGGTCACTCGCGGTCGAGCGGGCGCACCAGGTCATACCGAACGGGCTGGCCTGGCCGATGCTGGCCGTCACGGCGATGCTCTCGACCAACGGAATCCCGGCGGCCGTGCTGACCTCCCCCGCCGCCTGCGGCTACATCATGGGCCACCCCTCGCAGGCCAGCGCGGCCGATCAGAGCCTCATCCGCTCCGCCTACGCCACGCTGGAGAAGCTCGGCCTGGTCAGCCTGGACAAGACCAGCGCGGCCCGCACGGTCTGGATGCACTCGGCGGTGCAGGCCGCCGTCCGGGCCTACCTGCCGCGCTCGGGCGTGGAGCAGGTGGTGATCGCGGCGGCCGCGGCGCTGCTTGACGCCTGGCCTGAGCCCGGCGCGGGCGCCGGGGCGGGCCCGCTCGCGGCCCAGCTTGAGCAGGCCCTGCGCGACAGCGCCGCGAGCCTGCGAGCCTACGCGGGCGACCTGCTGTGGAAGCCGGAGGCGCACCCGCTGCTGCTGCGCGCGGGCGTGTCGCTCGAAGACAGCCTGCTGGCGAACTCCGGCATCGACTACTGGCAGGCCATCGCGGCCACCTGCGCTCACCTGCTCGGCCCCGGCCACCAGCAGGCCGTGCTCGCCCGCGACCGGCTCGCCGCCGCCTATGAGAAGGCCGGACGGATGGCCGAGGCGATGTCGGTGTTCGAGGCGGCACTGGCCGACCGGGAGCGCAACCTCGGGGCCGACCATCCCGAGACGCTGACCGCCCGGATCAGCCTGGCGCACTCCTATCAGGCGGCTGGCCTGCAAGTCCAGGCGATGAGCCTGCAGGAGGAGGCGCTGGCCACCGCCGACCGGCTGCTCGGTCCCGGGCACCGCGACACCCTGGCCCTGCGGGCCAGCCTCGCCGCCATCTACCAGGCGGCCGGGCGGCGCAGTGACGCCATCCGGCTGTTCGAGCGTGCGCTGGCCGAGTCCGAGCGGTCCCTTGGCGCCACCAACCGCGAGACGATCGCCGCCCGCTCCAGGCTCGCCGCGGCCTACCAGTCGATCGGGCAGGCCAAGGAGGCGCTCGCCGCCTACCAGCGGGTGCTGCATGACCTTGAGGCCACGCTCGGCCCGGACAACGTGGAGACCATCGCCGCCCGCGGCCAGCTCGCGAGTGCCTACCGGCAGGCGGGCAAGCAGAAGGACGCCCTGGCCAGCTACGAGCGGCAACTCGCCGACCGGGAGCGAGTGCAGGGGGCCGACCATCCCGACACGATCACGGCCCGCGGCAACCTGGCCTACGCCTACCGGCAGGCGGGCAAGCTCAGGGAGGCCATCCCGCAATACGAGCGGGTGCTCGCCGACCGGGAGCGGGTGCTTGGCCCCGACCACCGTGACACGCTGACCGCCCGCTCCAACCTCGCCGCCGCCTACCAGGTGGCCCGCCGCCTGAACGAGGCGATACCGGCCTACGAGCGGGCGGTCGCCGACAGCGAGCGGATGCTCGGGGCGGGCGACGTCGAGACGCTGACCACCCGGTGCAACCTGGCCACCGCCTACTACGACGCGGGCCGGATGAACGACATGGTCCGCGTGCTGCGCCGGGCGCTCGCTGACTGCGAGCGGTTCCTCGGCCCCGGCCACCAGATGACGGTCATGGTCAGGGAGAACCTGGAATCAGTCACCAAATAGGGTCACGATGTACCCCATGACTGCAACGATCTTCGACTACATCATCGTGGGCGGCGGCTCGGCGGGCAGCGCGCTTGCGAGCAGGCTGTCGGCCGACCCGACGAGCCGGGTGCTTGTGCTCGAGGCGGGCCGCCCCGACTACATCTGGGATCCGTTCATCCACATGCCCGCCGCGCTCACCTTCCCGATCGGCAGCAAGTTCTACGACTGGAAGTATGAGTCAGAGCCGGAGCCCTACCTGAACAACCGGCGGGTCTACCACGCCCGCGGCAAGGTCCTCGGCGGGTCGAGCAGCATCAACGGGATGATCTTCCAGCGCGGTAACCCGCTTGACTACGAGCGGTGGGCCGCGGGCCCAGGGATGGAGGCCTGGGACTACGCGCACTGCCTGCCGTACTTCAAGCGGATGGAGAACTGCCTGGCCGCGCCGGGCACGCCAAGCGAGAAGTTCCGCGGCACCGACGGGCCGCTCGTCCTTGAGCGCGGCCCGGCGACCAGTCCGCTGTTCCGGGCGTTCTTCGAGGCCGTCAGGCAGGCGGGCTATCACGTCACCGACGACGTCAACGGCTACCGCCAGGAGGGCTTCGCGCCCTTCGACCGCAATATCTCCGGTGGCCGCCGCCTGTCCGCCGCCCGCGCCTACCTGCACCCGGTCATGGGCCGGCCGAACCTGAAGGTCGTGACCCGGGCACAGGTCAGCCGCATAAGCTTCAGCGGCACCAGGGCGACAGGCGTTGAATTTCGCCAGAACGGATCCTCCCTCCGTCGAGCGCGCGCGGGTGAGGTCATCGTCTGCTCTGGTGCCTTCGGCTCACCGCAACTGCTGCAGCTGTCCGGCGTCGGTGCCGCCGGGGCATTGCGGGAGCTCGGCATCGACGTGGTGGCCGACCTGCCGGGCGTCGGCGAGAACATGCAGGATCACCTGGAGGTCTACGTCCAGTACGGCTCGAAGCTCCCGGTCTCCGTCGCTCCCGCGCTGAAGTGGCGCAACCGCCCGATGGTTGGCGCCAGGTGGCTGTTCCTCCGGTCGGGGCCGGGCGCGACCAACCACTTCGAGGCGGGCGGGTTCGCCCGGTCTAACTCCGACGTCGCCTACCCGAACCTCATGTTCCACTTCCTGCCGATCGCCATCCGCTACGACGGATCGGCCCCGGCGGGCGGGCACGGGTACCAGGTGCACATCGGGCCGATGTACTCGGACTCGCGTGGCAGCGTGAAGATCATCTCCCGCGACCCGAGCGTGCACCCCGCGCTGCGGTTCAACTACCTGTCCACCACGACCGACCGGCGCGAGTGGAAGGAGGCGATCTCCATCGCCCGCACCATCCTCAGCCAGCCGGCGTTCGACGAGTTCAACGACGGAGAGCTCTCCCCTGGGCCGTCGGTCTCGACCGAGGAGGAGGTGCTTGCGTGGGTACGACGCGACGCGGAGACCGCCCTGCACCCGTCCTGCACCTGCGCCATGGGCACCGGCGCGATGTCAGTGACCGATCCGCGCTCGCTTCGGGTGCATGGCACCGAGGGGCTGCGCGTAGTCGACGCCTCGGTGTTCCCCTACGTCACCAACGGCAATATCTACGCGCCCACCATGATGGTCGCGGAGAAGGCCGCCGACCTGATCATGGGCAGCACGCCACTGGATCCGCAGGACATCCCGTTCTATCGTCACGACTAAACAGCCTGCCCACATGATGGAACCAATGCCGAGTTTCGGGACGAGAGTCTGGACAGGCACTAGTGGCTTCCCGATGATCGGGCTACGACATGCAAGACGAGGAGCAGCCACTCATGACCGCCGCCGCTTACGACAGCCGCCCCTGAGCACAATGGCCGCTGACGATCCCCTTCCCGAGGCAATCGGCCTCGTCAAGGGCGCGACCGACGTCGGCCTGCCGTTGCGGCTGCTCGGTGGCCTTGGGGTGCGCGTCCTGTGCCCGGACTTCCCGCCCCGGCTGCGAGCGGGCCAGGACATGGACTTCGCCACCATCGGCAAGGCCCGCCGTGACGTCGCGGTCTACCTGGAGAAGAGTGGCTGCACGCCGGACAAGATGTTCAACAACCTGAACGGCGACCGGCAGATGTACTTCATCGCCCCGTCCGGGCGGCCGGTCGACGTCCTGGTCGACCGGCTGGTCAAGTGCCACACCCTGGACCTGCGCCCCTCGATGAAGAACTCCTCGGCCACCTTGGACGCGGCGGACCTGTTGCTGTCCAAGCTGCAGATTGTCGAGCTCAACGCCAAGGACGTGCATGACATCACGCACCTGCTTTCCGGGGTGGGCATCGACGCCGAGGGCGACGGGCCCTCGATTAGCACGGCCCGTCTTGGCGAGGTCTTCGCCACCGACTGGGGCTGGTGGCGGACCTGCACGGGCAGCCTGGAGAGGCTGCCCGCCCTGGTCAAGGAGAACCCGGGGGTGGTGCCTGAAGGAGCGCCGTTCGACCCGCTACGGCAGGCGGCGGCGCTGCTTGAGCTCGCCTGCTCCGTGCCGAAGAGCCCCAAGTGGAAGCTGCGGGCAAGGGTCGGCGACCGCGTCAAATGGTACGAGCTGCCCGAGGAGGTAGCTCACTAGCTGTATCCCCCGGGGGGCGACCCCCGTACCCCCGGGGCTGCCCGATGGAAAGGCCAGGATATCGGGCAGGCAAATCATCCGGGGGGCGCTCACCGGCATGTGAAGGTGCATCGATATGAAGATCTTCTTCGCCACCGACATCCACGGGTCTGAGATCTGCTGGAAGAAGTTCCTCAACGCCGCCGCCTTCTACAAGGCGGACCTGGTGGTCCTCGGGGGCGACGTCACCGGCAAGGCAATGGTGCCGATCATCGCCTACCCCGGGTACTGGGAGACCAGGATCAGGGGCGAGTTGATCCGAGTCGAGACTCGCGAGGATCTCACCGCGGTCGAGCAGCGCATCCGGGACCGCGGCTTCTACCCGTTCGTCATCACCGAAGACGAGTACAGCCACATCGCCGGGTCTGAGGAGGCCAAGGACCAGCGGTTCGAGCACGAGATGCTGCGCTCGCTCGACCGCTGGCTGACGATGGCCGATGACAAGCTGGGGCACCGGGGCGACATTCCCTGCATCCTCAACGGCGGCAACGACGACATCTTCGACATCGACCCGGTCATCGAGAGCTCGCCCGCGGTCACGTTCGCCGAGGGCAAGGTGCTCGACCTGGGCGGCTTCTACATGGCCTCGATGGGCTGGACCAATCCCACGCCATGGGACACCCACCGGGAGGCACCGGAAGATGAGCTCGCCGCGAAGATCGACGCCGTGGCGGCCAGCCTGCCCGACCTGAGCCGGGCGATCTTCAACTTCCACGCGCCGCCTCATGGCACCGGCCTGGACGAGGCGCCGGCCCTCGACGCCAGCCTGCGCCCGACGCACGGCGGCGCGGTCATGAAGCCGGTCGGCTCGACCGCCGTCCGCGAGGCGATCGTCAAGTACCAGCCGCTGCTTTCCGTCCATGGCCACATCCACGAGAGCAAGGGCGTGGCCAGGCTGGGCCGGACGCTGGCGGTAAATCCAGGCAGTTCCTACAGCGACGGCGTGCTGCAGGCCGCCCTTCTCGAGCTAAACCCAAAAAAGGGCAAAGTCAAGTATGTCCTCGTAAATGGGTGACTGTTACTGTGCTTTCTGAGCACTGGGCGCACGCCAAGGCTCTCACGGTGCGAGAGCGACTCGTGGGGTCGGACGAGTTAGCGTTTTCGTTCTGTACGTGTATTTAGATGAATATGGATTTAGGAGGGGTCCCCTATGGCCTTGGGCGCCGTCGGCGACGAAAGACCCGAGCTGTTCCTCCGGAAGGCGACCGGCCTTGTCCGCGGCTGGTCGGTCCGCGACTCGATGATCTACGCCTGCCTGTCCACCAACGTCATCACCCTCGGCCTGGTGGAGTTCGCCTACCAGGACGCCTTCCCCAGCGGGCAGTTGCTGACGGCGGTGCTCATCTCGGGCGTCTGGGTCTCCTTCCTGGTCATCGCCTACGCCGGCCTGGTGGTCACGATCCCGCGAGCCGGCGGTGACTACGTGTGGCAGAGCCGCATCCTGGGCAGTGGCATCGGCTTCGTGATGGCCGCCACCGGATGGTGGTTCATCCTGTGGCTGTGGGCACCGATCTACGGCCAGGTGCTGTCCGAGGAGTTCTTCCAGCCGCTGTGGACGACGTTCAACGACGTCTCGGGCGCGGCCTGGTTCGCCTCGCCCACCGGCGGCTTCGTGGTCACGCTGATCACCGTCGCGTTCGCCGGCGTCCTGGTGTCGCTGGGCATGTCCGGCTACGCCCGGGTGCAGAAGTGGTGCTTCTACGGCGGCCTGGCCGGCCTGGCGATCATCGTGATCCTGATGCTGGCCTTCAGCAGGCAGGACTTCATCAACTCGTTCAACACCGAGACGGCGAAGCTGTTCGGCAAGTCGGTACCCGCGTACGCGTCAGGTAACGGCTACGCGGGCACGGTGGCCGACGCGGGCAGCAAGGCGATCGGCTACACGCCGCCCTCGTTCGGCGTCACCGGCGCGTTCAGCCAGTCGATGCTGCTGGTCCCGATGCTGATGTTCTACCTGCTCTGGCCGAACTGGGGCACGACGCTGTACGGCGAGGTCCGTGGCGCCTCCGACTTCAAGCGGGTGTTCAGCGGCATGTTCTTCGGCCTCTGGACGACCGTGCTCCTGTCGGTGGTCCTGCTCGCGCTGTTCGCCAAGACGTTCGGCTTCAGCTTCTACCAGGACGCCAACGCGCTGTGGATCGACGCCGTCTACGGCACCACGTCGCCGCACGCGCTGCCGATCTTCCCCTACCCGGTCATGCTGGTCGGCTGGCTGATCCACAACACCGCCTTCCAGGTGATCCTGATCCTGCTGATGAGCCTGTGGTTCTTCGGCTGGGTGGGCACGCTGTTCCTGTCCTCGACCCGGGTGATCTTCGCTGCGGCGTTCGACCGCATCCTGCCCGACGGCGCGGCCCAGGTCTCGGAGAAGCGCCGGGTGCCGGTGTGGTCACTGGTCCTCATGCTGGCCCCGGCCATCGGGCTGTCCGCGCTGTACTGGTACAACTCCTCGTTCCACACCTACACGCTGGACGCGACGCTGGTCATCGCGGTCACCTACCTGTTCAGCGCGATCGCGGTATTGCTGCTTCCGTTCCTCAAGCCCGACCTGTGGCGAGCCTCGCCGGCCTCGCGGCTCAAGTTCCTCGGGGTCCCGATCGTTCCGGCGGCGGGCGTGGTCACGATCGGGCTGCTCGGCTACAACCTGTACGAGTGGCTGAGCAACCGCGGCTACGGCGTCAACTACAACGACTCGCTCATCTACATGGGCGCGATGTACGTGCTGGCCATCGTCATCTACGTGACCGCCAGGGTCATCCGCAACCGCCAGGGCATCGACCTGTCGCTCATCAACAAGGAGATCCCGGTCGAGTAGGCACTCACGGCCCAGGTGGCGCCCCGGACACAGCCGTCCGGGGCGCCACCTCGCTTTTCCGCCCGCTGGCCTCGTCGACTTTCCCGCCCGGCCGCCCCGGCCCCTGCCGTCCCCGCCCGCTCGCCCCCGCCTGCGGCCGGTCAGTCGCGCTCGGCGTCGCGGCGGAGAACCAGGATGAGCCGCCACGCGTCGGGGGCGTCGACCGGCGTCGTGTCGTCGAAATCGCCATGGGTCGCCGCCACCGTGAAGCCGCCCGCCAGCCGGATGGCCGCGGTCATCTCGGTGGCCGTCCAGAACCGGTTCGGCACCACGTCGGTGACCGTCCGGGTGGTGCCGTCGGCGTAGCGCGCACTGATGTGCACCTGCTCGCGGGTGACCTGGGTGACCGGGTCGATCACGTCGGGCGGGCCGCCCCAGCGGATGCTGGCGGTGAGCCCGTCCTGCTCGATGGTCCACTCACTGCTAGTCCTGGCGGACTCGCCGAGATAGTCCGCCGGGTGGGCGAGCTCAATGATGTAGAGTCCGCCGGGCACGAGGGCTCGCGCGACCGCACCGAGGTGCGCGATCATGTCGTCCAGCGTGAACAGGTGGCAGGCCGAGTTGAGCATCGTGACGGCCAGGTCCACCGCGCCGGCGGCCAGCTTGAAGTCCCGCATGTCGGCCTGGACGACCTCGAGTGGCAGCCCCGCCTGGCTGGCCCGGTCGGCAGCCCACCGGCACATCGCGGGGCTGATGTCAAGCGCCGTCGAGCGCAGCCCGCGGCGAGCCAGCTCAAGCGCGTGATCCGCCGGGCCGGCCGCGAGCTCGAGGACGGCCGACGGGCCGGACACCCGGGCGAGTGCCGCAGCAGGCCCAGGGGCGGGGCCCGGTGCCAGCCAGTGGGTGCCCGCCCAGGCCAGCAGGGCGTCGACCTCCGCCGGGATGTCGCGGTAGGCGCAGGCGATCTGGTACAGCTCGGGGTCGTCGTAGATGCCGCTCACCCAGCCATGATGCCGCACCGCGGAGCGTGCCCCCGATCGGGCCAGGGACGTGAGGTGGCTCACGGCGAGCGGGCGCAGGCGCAGGCAGGCTAGCCGCTGCTGCCCAGATGAACATTGGCTGAAACGTGCGCCGCCCCATTCACCCAATTCAGCATCGCGTCTACCGCCCGGGTGCCGGGTGGGGCAGACTGACCGCATGATGACTGAGGCCGAGGCCCTGGAGACACTCGCTCGCGAGGATCCCGCGGTGGCCTCCGACGCGAAGGCCGCGCTGCGCTGGCTAACGTCAGGCGGCGGCCTAGAGGCGATCTCGCAGTTGCGGCTGCAGGAGTTCCTGTGGCATGTACTCCCGTCGAGCTGGCCGCTGACTTCCGCGGGCCAGCTCTCGGTAGCGCGGGCGCTGGGACGGCTGCTGTCGCTGGCCGGCCTTGAACGCTACGCGGACGTGTGCACGGGCGAGGTCACCGCGCGGGTCATCGCCGCCTACGGCGAGTCGCTCGCCGCTGGCCTGGTCGCTTACGAGAACAGCGTCGACACGTCCCGGATCTTGCCCCCCGACACGGACCTGCTGGCCTGGGGCTCGGCCCGGGGCCCTGAGGAGCAGGCCGCCTATGAGGCGTGCGCGGCCGCCATTGAGCTGGCGATCACGGCCGCCGATGTCAAGGTGGGGACCAGCGGCTGGAAGACCAGGCGGGCGAGCCTGGTCGACCGCTGGCTCATGACCCCGGCTTCCCGGCACTCACGGTCAAGCACCGACACCCTGCTGGGCAAGATCAGCGCCGAGCGGATCGACGAATGGGCCTGCGGCCATCCAGGCGACCGCGCCCGGATGGCCCGCCGGGTAGTCCCGCGCCTGCTTGAGCCTCCGGTCTTGCCCGCCGAGCCGCTGCCGACGCTGCGCTGGCTGCTCCAGCACGCCGATGCCGGGCTGCCGCTGACTACCCGGCACTACATTGCCCCGTCCCTGGTCGGCGAGGCGGCAGAAATGTTCTGGGGCGAGCTGGGCGGCAAGCGATACCAGGAGCTCTCAGTATTCCCGTTGCACACGTTGCGCTCTCTCGCTCAGCGCGAGATGGGAGCCGTACGGCGGGCCGGCCTGAGCCTGGTGCTGACCAGGACAGGCCGGCTGATGGCCGACGACCCGGGCGTGCGCTGGCACATCGGCACGTCGGCCCTGATCGGCCCCGATGACGGTCCCGACCCGGACTTCACCGTCGCGGTCCGCGAGGCGGCGCTGCTGATCATCACGCTCGGCGGCAACTCAGTCACCCGCGCGGAGCTGATTGAGCGGCTTACCCGGCTGCACACCACCGAGGGCTGGACCTCTCGCTCGGGCCGCAGCGTGCTCGACGCCATCCGCTATGAGCTGGGCGACCTCACCCAGCGCCTGCAAGCGCTGCAACTGCTCGACCCGGACAGCGCTCCCGGTGAGCTCGCGCTCACCAGCACGGGAATCGCCGCCGCCCTCTCCGCGCTGCTGGCAAGGGCACTGCGCCCGCGACACTCTTAGCCCGGGGGTACGCAGGCTGTGCTGCCTGGGTCCTCGCGCCTTGGACGCTCGGGGGCTTTACACCTCGAACGTGGGGGACTCGTAGCCGGAGTAGTTCTCGGCCAGGGAGGTGGCGGCGGCCGTCGAGGACGTTACGTAGCGCAGCTGGGCCAGCTGGGCCTGGTCGTCGAACGGGTCATCCGGCTGGACGTGCGTCATCGCCGTCATGAAGTAAGAGAAGTGCGTGGCCCGCCACGCCCGGCGCAGGCAGGTGTCCGAGTACGCGTCCGCCAGCTCTTCCGAGCCGTCGAGCAGCAGCGCGGACAGGGCGGACGCCATCACGATCGCGTCCCCGACGGCGAGGTTGAGTCCCTTGGCCCCGCAGGGAGGCACGATGTGGGCCGCGTCCCCGGCGAGGAACAGTCGCCCGTGGCGCATGGGCCCGGCGACGAAGCTACGCATCGGCGTGATGGACTTGTCGGTGATCGGCCCCTCAGCGACGGACCATCCGGGCAGCCCGAACCGCTTCTGCAGCTCCGCCCAGATCCGGTCATCTGGCCAGGCGTCCAGCGACTCGGCCGCGGGGACTTGCAGGTAGAGCCGGCTGACCTCGGGTGACCGCATCGAGTACAGCGCGAACCCGTTCGGGTGCCTGGAGTAGATCAGCTCGTCGGTGGAGGGCCCGGCGTCGGCCAGGATGCCCAGCCAGGCGTACGGGTAGGTCCGCTCGTAGACGGAAAGCCCGGGCACCAGCGGCCGGGTGATCCCGTGGAACCCGTCGCAGCCCGCGATGACGTCGCACGCCACCTGGTGGGGCTGGCCGGCCGCGTCGGTGTAGGACAGCACGGGCGCATCCGACTCGATGCCCGACACGACCACCGATGAGGCGGAGAACTCGATCACTCCGCCCGCCGCTAGGCGTGCCGCGATCAGGTCCTTGACGATCTCGGTCTGCGCGTAGACCGTCACGGTCCGGCCGACGAGCTCGCGGAAGTTCACGTGGTGCCGCTCGCCGGCGAACTGAAGGTAGATGCCGTCGTGCTCGAGTCCCTCGACGTCCAGCCGCTTGCCGACGCCGGCTGCCCGCAGTGCGGCTACCGTGCCCGCCTCCAGCATCCCGGCCCGCTGTCGCGCCTCGCAGTACTCCCGGGTCCGGCTCTCGACAATGATGGACTCGATCCCCCGTAGGGCCAGCAACTGGGACAGCATCAGCCCGGCCGGCCCAGCGCCGATGATGCCGACACGGGCTCGCGACGTGACAGTCATGACAAGCACCCCAAGAATGAAGCTGTGTTATACCTGACGGCCCTTGCGCACCAGCATTCTAATACGATGCGTTACCAGATGTCACGCATCGTATTAGAATCGGACGGTCCGCTCATCGCACGACAGTTCAGTAAGCGAACGACCCGGAAGCAGTTTACGATGGTATGCCCACAGGCAAGAGCTCACCAGGAGATGTCGTGACCCAGGACGCCCCGCTCGATGGCGACTACGTTCAGTCCCTCGAACGAGGCCTGTCCGTCATCCGAGCTTTCGACGCGGACCACCCTAAGCTGACCCTATCGGAAGTGGCCGCCGCGACCGGGCTCAGCCGTGCGGCCGCGCGCCGGTTCCTGCACACGCTCGTGTACCTGGGCTACATGCACAACAACAACGGCCGCTTCTCGCTGCGCCCCCGCATCCTCGAGCTCGGCTACGCCTACCTGTCCAGCCTCACCCTGCCGGAAGTGGCCATGCCCCACCTGGAGGAGCTGGTCGAGCAGGTCAGGGAGTCCTCCTCCGTCAGCGAGCTTGACGGCGAGGACGTCGTCTACATCGCCCGCGTTCCCACCCGGCGCATCATGACGGTGGCGATCGCCGTTGGCACTCGCTTCCCGGCCTACGCGACCTCGATGGGCCGGGTGCTGCTGGCCGACAAGCCCGACGAGTGGCTCGAGGCCTACCTTGCCCGGACGAGCCTGCACGGGTTCACCGACCGCACCATCACCAGCGCACCCGGGCTGCGCCAGGAACTGCACAAGATCAAGTCCCGCGGCTGGGCGCTCGTCGACCAGGAGCTTGAGGAGGGCGTCCGGTCGGTCGCGGCGCCGATCCGCGACGCCGAGGGCAGGGCGATGGCGGCGATCAACATCTCGACCCACGCCGGCCGCAGGACCCTGGACGGCATCGTCGCCGACCTGCTCGGTCCCCTGCTCAAGACGGCCGAGCGCATCGAGCGCGACCTGACGAGCTCGCGATCGCCGACCCGGTCCCGCACCGGCCTCTAGCCCCGGCATCCAGCCCGGCGGTAAGAGCCCGGTTATATGCGCCGCTCCGCGGGCTAATATGTCTGTCCATGCGCACGCTGCTCGCTGATCACCCCCTGGTCGCCCATAAGCTCACCCTGCTCCGCCACGTGAGCACCGGCACCGCCGAGTTCCGCGCGCTCGCCGATGAGCTGGTGACGCTGCTTGCCTACGAGGCGACTCGCGAGGTCCGGGTCACCACCGTGACCATCCAGACACCGCTCGCCCCAGCCGAGGGCGTCAAGCTTGCCTCGCCACGGCCACTGGTGGTGCCCATCCTCCGCGCGGGCATCGGCATGCTCGACGGCATGACCCGGCTGATGCCGACGGCCGACGTCGGCTTCGTCGGCATGGCGCGCAACGAGGACACGCTGATGGCCGCGACCTATGCCAATCGGCTGCCGGCCGACCTCACCGGCCGCGAGGTCTTCCTGCTCGATCCGATGCTCGCCACCGGCGGCACGCTGGTGACGGTCATCGAGATGCTCGCCAACCGCGGCGCGGCCACCGTGACCGCGATCTGCCTGCTCGCGGCGCCTGAGGGCCTGAACCGCGTTGACGCGGCCTTCCCCGAGGACTCCGTCCCGGCCGTCCGCGTCGTCACCGGCGCGATCGATGACCACCTCAACGACAAGGGCTATATCGTTCCCGGCCTCGGCGATGCGGGGGACCGCCTGTTCGGCGCCATCTAGGCCGCCAGGCGAGGCCCCGTGGCGGGTGTGCCTATAGCGGCCCCTGGGACTGGTCCGGGCGACCGCACGGCCCGCGTATTGGCCATTTTGGCGAAGAATTCTGCGGTTAGGTAAGATCCCCACACCAGAACGTAGCCGATCTTACCTAACGGTAAAATTTTACATTCATTCGTGCGTCTTATGAGGTCTCGGGGACCCGTGGTGCGAGAGGGAATCTCTGGGGGCGCGGTCGCCGGGCACCAGCGAGTCGGCCGGGCGCGCCAACCCGGGTGGCTACGGCTGGTCTCGCCGCTCGAGCCGCAACCCGGGTGGCTACGGCTGGTCTCGCGCTCGGGCCGCAACCCGGGTGGCTACGGCTGGTCTCGCCGGCCGGGCGCGCCAACCCGGGTGGCTACGGCTGGTCTCGCCGCTCGAGCCGCCGCTCCAGGTCGGCCAGCCTTAGCTCCAGCTGGTCAACCCGGTGGCGGAGGATCTCAAGCTGGGCCTCGTCTCCCAGCCGTCGCTCGGCGGTCTTGCGCAGCCGGGGCGAGGCCTCGGCCCGGGCCGCGACGACCTCGAGCGGCACCAGGCGCTGCGGGCCGTGCGGGCCATCGACCAGCCGCGAGGCGATCTGCCCGGTGCGGTACCAGGTGCGCAGCGCGGCACGGGAAACGCCCGTCTCGGTCGCCGCGCGCTCGAGCGTCACCCATTCCGAGCCGTCGAGCTGAGCGCTCAGCTGCAGCTCGAGCTCCCACTCATCCAGCCGGTCTTCCCAGTCCACTGCCACTCTCCTCGTTCGCCATCGGCGGGCGGGCCACTCGGGCGTGACCTCCGCCGTCCCGGTGGCACAATTCCACATCCCGGTCCAACCATAACCTTATTATTAGCATGGTATTGACGGGGTTGGGAGCATGGCCGAAGCTATAGCCATGTTCGAGAGATTCACTGGCAGAGCACGCCGCACCATCGTCCTGGCCCAGGAAGAGGCACGGGACCTGCAGCACAACTACATCGGCACCGAGCACATCCTGCTCGGCCTCCTTCATGAGGGCCAGGGGGTGGGAGCGCGCGCGCTCGCCCAGTTCGGGGTATCGCTGGACGGTGTCAGGCAAGAGGTCACCGCCACCATCGGCGTCGGCCAGAGCACGCCGGCCGGCCACATCCCGTTCACCCCTCGCGCCAAGAAGGTTCTCGAGCTCGCGCTGCGCGAGGCCCTCACCCTGCACCACAACTACATCGGCACCGAGCACATCCTGCTCGGCCTGATTCGTGAGGGCGATGGCGTCGCCGTCCAGATCCTGAAGGGCCACGCGGACCCCGCGCAGTTGCGCGCGGCCGTACTCGACGTGCTTGGCTCCACCTATGTGGCCGGCGAGGGGCGGAGCAGGAGCTGGCTGCGCCGCGTGTCCGCCGCCCTCGGCCGGTCCGCCGAGGGCGACCTGCCGGGCGAGGGGGGCGAGCAGTCCGTGCTGAGCGCGACCCCCGCCGCGGACATCACGCTCACGACGGCGGCGCAACTGGCAGGCGGGGACCCAGTGGGCTCACACCACCTGCTGCTTGCCGCGCTGACCGACGCCAACTCGGCCGCGGCCCGGGTCCTCGCGTCCCTTGGCGTCGACCTGACCCGGGCCAAGGACGCGCTGCATAACGCCGACATCACCGGCACCACCGACGAGCTGCCAGAGGACGCGGGACGCCGCCAGATGAACATCAAGGTCAGCGACGAGATCGTGACGATCGTCCTCACCGACGAGATCCTGGTGCAGTCGGCCAACGCCGCCCTGAAGGCACTCAAGGAGCACCCTGGCGCGGGCACGGCTGGGCTGCAGGAGCCGGGCCAGCCCGGCACCGCCGGGCAGGCCACCGCCGAGGAGGCAGCCGGCGGGCAGGAGGGGATCACCACGGCTGGGAGCGTCATCCGCGGCGCCGACCTTTCCGGCCTCCCCGCGGTCAGCCTGGCCAAGGCCTGGGCCGGGCTACACGACGCGCTGTCCGCCATCACGAGCGGCGTGGAGACCGCGGCGCAGGCGGAGACGGCGAAAGCCGCGGCCACGCGAGCCAAGGCGAGTCAGCAGGCTGAGCCAGGCTCGGAGCCCAGCCCAGAGTCTAAGCCCGGCCCGGGCTCCGACGCCGAAGCCGCCGCCGAGTAAGCAACTCCAGCAGCCAGGCAATTGGGCAGCCAGGCAATTGGGCAGCCAGGCACCAGGCAGCCAGGGATGAAGCCGAAGGGCACCGGGCGGCAGGCCCTCAGGCACGGGCGGGCACTAGGGGGCGTGCCCGCCCGGCCCCGACCTCCCGCCGCCCGGCCCGACCCAACCCGACCCGCCTCTGCCCGACCGGACCCGACCCGACCCGACCCAAGCCAAGACCCCCCAAGCCAAGACGCCCCAAGTGAAGACCCCCAAGCGGAGACCCGGTCGGCTCAGGGGCTTCCGCTGTCTTGGCGGGCGCGGAATCATTGTGGCCATGACTGGCTGGACGGGACGGACGGCGGCCCAGATCGCCGCGGCGGTTCGGGCGGGCGAGGTCACGGCGGCGCAGGTCGTCGCCGAGCATCTCGCGCACATTTCCGCCCACGACGCGGAGCTTGGCGGCTTCGTGCGGGTCCGTGCGGGGGCGGCGGCCGAGGCCGCTGCCGTTGACGCCCGGCCTGACCTGGCCGCCCTGCCGCTGGCGGGCGTGCCGGTCTCGGTCAAGGACGTGATCGCGGTCGCCGGCGAGCCGGTCCGCACCGGCAGCGCCGCCACCCCGGCCACCGCCAGCGGCGAGGACCACGAGGTGGTCGCCCGGCTGCGCGCCGCAGGCGCGGTCGTCCTGGGGCTCACCAACCTTCCCGAGCTGGCCATCTACCCCTTCACCGACAGCGCTTACGGCATCACAAGGAATCCGTGGGACATTTCCAGAACGGCCGGTGGCTCATCCGGCGGCGCGGCCGCCTCGGTTGCGTCGGGGATGGTAGCCGCGGCGCACGGCACCGATGGCCTTGGCTCGGTGCGCATCCCCGCCGCCGCGTGCGGGCTTGTGGGGATCAAGCCAGGCCCGGGGCTCGTGCCCGGCGGGGACGGCTGGTTCGGCCTGTCGGAGAACGGCCCGCTCGCGACGACGGTGGCGGACGCGGCGCTCATGCTCGGCGTGCTCGCTGGCACCAGCTACCCGCTCGAGGACCCCGGCAGGCTGCGGGTCGCGGTGTCTGACCGGGCGCCGGGGCCGGGCATCAGGGTCCACGGCGACTGCGTCGCGGCGGTTCATGAGACCGCCGCGCTGCTGGCGGGGCTAGGTCACTCCGTCACCGCCGAGGACCCCGCGTATCCAGGCTGGCTGACGGGCGTTCTGCTTTCGTACTGGACGGCGGGGCCCGCTTCCGAGGCCGGCCCGCGGGTCGCGGCGATGGAGGCGCGGACCCGGCGGCATGTCCTCGCGGGAAGGCAGGTGCTCCGTACGCGACGGCCGCGCGCGGCCGACCGCGAGCGATTGCGGGCGGCTTTCGCTCCGCTGTGGGCGCGCTACGACGTGCTGGTCATGCCGACGCTGGCCCAGCCGTGCCCGCCCGCCTTGCGTTACGGCACCCGGTCGTGGTCGCGCAGCGTCGTAAGCGCCCTCAGGTTCGCCCCGATGACCGGCGTGTGGAACCTGGCCGGCTACCCGGCGGCCTCGGTCCCCGTGCCCGCGCACGGCCTGCCGCGCGCGGTCCAGCTCGTGACCACTCCCGGCCGGGAGGACCTGCTCCTCTCGCTGGCGGCGCAGCTGGAGAAGGCCCGCCCCTGGCCCCGGCTCGCGCCCGCCTACGCCACTTAGAAATACGGGAAGGGCCGCCAGGCGATCGGGCCATGGGCGGTACGGGTCGCGGTCCAGCCGTCGCCGAGCGGAACATAGAACGAGCTCATGGTGCGAAAGCTGAGGAAGGCGAGGACCCGCTCGACGCGCGCGACCTCGCCCACGCCAAGTTCCCGCTCGGCGGCCTTGATGGCGCGGTCAGCGTCGCCGGAAACACCCGTGCACCGCTCTCCTGCCCGCCATTCCCACATCTCCATGGTCGCCTCTCCATGGGCACTGACTCTCGATGAGCACTGACTCACTATGAGCACTGACTCACTCACAATCGTCTCCCATAAAAAGGATGCCCCAATCGCCGCGGTATAAGCGATGGATCAACGATGACGATTACGGAAACCCTCGGTTGACAGCCGCGCCAATAGGAAGCAGGGCCGCCAGGAAGCATTTCCCGGCCGGGCGGCTCATCCGCCGATTCGTGCTAACGCGAATCGGCGGATGACGTACGGGATGCTATGGCCCGTCCAGGGCGCGATCCAGGTTCACGGCGGCGCTGATCAGCGCCAGGTGGGTGAAGGCCTGCGGGAAGTTCCCCAGGGCCTCGCCCGAGGCGCCGATCTGCTCGGCGTAAAGGCCCAGGTGGTTGGCGTACGTAAGCATCTTCTCGAAAACCCAGCGGGCCTCGCGCACTCGCCCGGCGCGGGTAAGCGCCTCCACGTACCAGAACGAGCACAAGTTAAATGTGCCCTCGCCCTGCACTATCCCGTCGTCGCCGGTGATGCCGTCGAGGCCCGTCGCCGCGTACCGTGACACGAGGCTGTCGGACGCCAGTTCCGCCGTGATCCGGTCCAGGGTGGACAAGAACCGCGGGTCACGCGGCCCTGAGAACTTAACCAGCGGCATGACCAGCAGGGACGCGTCCAGCAGCGGCGAGCCCGGGTACATCACGTAGGACTGGAGCGCCGGATCCCAGCAGGAGTCCTGCACGTACTGGTAGGCGGCGGCCGACAGCTTGCGCCACTTGGACATGGGCGCGGGCAGCCCACGGTCGCGGGCCAGTCGCAGCGCCCGCTCGTAGGCGACCCAGGTCATCAGGGCCGAGTAGGTGAACCGCTGGCGGGGACCGCGGATCTCCCAGATGCCCTCGTCCGGCTCCTCCCAGTGCTTGGCCAGCCAGTGCAGCCGCTTGGACAGCGCGGCCCACAGGTCGTAGGAGATCGGCTCTTCCCTGTTGAACAGGTACACCGAGTCCATCAGCTCGCCGTACACGTCGATCTGCAGCTGGCCGACCGCCCGGTTGCCGATGCGGACCGGCCGCGCGCCCTGGTAGCCCTCGAGGTGGTCCAGCACCTGCTCCTCGATGTCGGCCGACCCGTCGACGGTGTACATGATCATGACGTCGCGCTCCTTGGTGGCCGCCTCGCAGCGCTTCTGGATCCAATCCATGAACGACCCGGCCTCCTCGAGGAAGCCGAGCCGCATCAGCGCGTACGTGGTGAAGGCGGCATCGCGCAGCCAGGCGTAGCGGTAGTCCCAGTTGCGGGTCCCGCCCGGTTCCTCTGGCAGCGACGTGGTGGGGGCGGCGATCAGCGCGCCGGTCGGGTGGTAGACGAGGAGCTTGAGCGCCAGCGCGGAGCGATGCACCTGCTCCCGCCAGCGGCCACGGTAGCGGGACTGGGCGAGCCAGTTCTGCCAGAAGTCCTGCGTCTTGGTGAACAGCTCGTTCGTCTCGCCAAACGACTTGGGCCGCACCTCGCCGTTCCACTCCAGGTGGAAGTTGACCGTCTGGCCCTCCTCGACCGTGAACGTGGCGGCGACACCGCACCGCCCGACGACGGTCCCCTCCTCGATCTTCAGCGGGATGTCGGTGCGCAGCACCACGCGCCCGAGCGAGGAGGTGAAGACGGCGCCTATCCCGGGAACAAGCTCGACCTCGTGCCCGACGCGGCCGTAGTCGAACGCGGGATGGCAGGCGAGCTCGAATGTCACCCGGCCCCTGACCGCCCGGGCCTGGCGGACGAGCAGGTCCCTTGCCCGGCCGGACTCGCGCGTCTCAGGGACCATGAAGTCGGTGACCTCGCCCACGGCCTCCTTGCCCAGGAAGCGGGTGAGCAGGATGTTGGTGTCGGGCAGGTAGATCTGCTTGGGCCGGCTGTAGGCGGTCCTGCTCCACAGCGAGAAGTGCCCTCCCTTGCGCGCGTCGAGCAGCGCGCCGAAGAGCGAGGGCGCGTCGAACCGCGACGGGCAGTACCAGTCCACGGTCCCGTCGGTGCCGACGAGCGCGACCGTGCGCAGGTCGCCCACGACGCCGTGCTCCTCGATCGGGAGGTACCTGTGAGGTGCACCGAGCTTGCCGTGGCCCAGATGCCCGGCCAGGCCAGCCGGGGTTCTGACGGAGCTGTCCTCCGGAGGATCCTCGCTACTGTCGCTCATGGCAGCCACCGCTCCGGTTCGCCAGTTACTGGTGTATTGACCCGCAATTCGGGCATATTGCTGAAGGCCCCTTTAGTCGCGGGAGTGCCGACATCGGTGGCAAGGCGAGGTGTGTTCATTAGAGGTATTCTGCTCAGCCAGCTCGGCTGAGTAACCAGTTCACTGCTGAGCGTGAGCGGAGGCCTGGGCCTCGTCGCCCGCGCGGGCGACGGCGAAGCCGGGCTTGATCACCGTGTCGATCAGGTGCAGCCGCTCGTCAAAGTCGATGAAGGCGGACTTCATCGCGTTCACCGTCAGCCACTCGACATCGGGCCAGCCGTAGCCGAACTCCGAGGAAAGCAGGGCGAACTCCGAAGAAAGCGACACCTGGCTCATCAGCCGGTTGTCGGTGTTGACCGTCACGCGGAACCTGAGCTGGCGCAGCAGCCGCAGCGGGTGCGAGGCGATCGAAGGGACCGCCCCGGTCTGCACGTTCGACGACGGGCACATCTCCAGGGGGATGCGGCGGTCCCGCACGTAGGAGGCGAGCCGCCCGAGCCGCACCGAGCCCGAGCGGGGCGACACCGTGATGTCGTCCACGATCCGCACCCCGTGGCCGAGCCGCTCCGCCCCGCAGTACTGGACGGCCTCCCAGATCGACGGCAGCCCGAAGCCCTCGCCCGCGTGGATGGTCGTGTGGAAGTTCTCCCGGTGCACGTACTGGAACGCGTCCAGGTGCCGGGACGGCGGCCAGCCCTTCTCCGCTCCGGCGATGTCGAAGCCGACGACGCCCTCGTCCCTGAACCGGACGCTGAGCTCGGCGATCTCCAGCGACCGCGCCGCCGTCCGCATGGCCGTGAGCAGCGCGACCACCCGGATGGGCCGGGCGGCCCCGGCGGAGCCGAGCCGGAATCCCTCGAGCACGGCGTCCACCACTTCCTCCAGGGACAGCCCGCGCTCGGTGTGCAGTTCTGGAGCGAACCGGACCTCGGCGTACACGATCCCGTCGGCCGCGAGGTCCTCGGCGCACTCGGCCGCCACCCGGACCAGCGCGTCGCGCTCCTGCATCACCCCGACGGTGTGCCGGAACGCCTCAAGGTACAGGTTGAGGTGCCCTCGGTTCGCCCCGGCGGCCAGCAGGCGGCCGAGCACGCCCGGGTCGGTGGCCGGCAGGTCGCGGTACCCGTACTCTGAGGCCAGCTCGATGATGGTCGAGGGGCGAAGCCCACCGTCGAGATGGTCATGAAGCAGCACCTTAGGCGCGGTGCGAACCTGCTCCTCAGAAAGCCCCACGTCGACCCCTTATTGATAGGAAAACATGTCTCTGGAGAGCCGCGAGCCCAGGTCTCGCAGGGGCGAGGTTAACTGCCTCTAGTTTCCCGTTTTCCCGTCAATACCCCACCCGCTGGACGATGACCCTCCGCTCCGCTGGCGGCTCGGTGCCCACGGTAACAGCCCCGGCCAGGGCCTCCAGCACATAACCAGAACGAACCCGCTCGTCGCCGTGCAACTCGGCCAGGTGCTGACCCTTCCGCACGTAATCCCCGGGCTTGGCCAGCAGCCGCACCCCGGCCGCGTGGTCGACGGCGTCCTCCTTGCGGGCGCGCCCGGCTCCGAGCCGCCAGGCGGCGACGCCGACGGAAAGAGCGTCGAGCCGGGTCAGGTACCCGTCCGCCGGGGCCGGAAGTGCGCCCTCGACCAGCCTGGCCGCCGGCAGCGGCGCGTCCGGGTCGCCCCCCTGGGCGCGGATCATGGCCTGCCAGGCCTGGTAGGCCCGGCCGCTGCTTATCGCCTGGGCCGGGTCAGCGTCCGGCAGGCCCGCGAGGTCCAGCATCTGCCTGGCCAGCGCGAGCGTTAGCTCCATGAGGTCGGCCGGGCCGTCGCCACGCAGCGCGGCGACGGCCTCAGTCACCTCGAGGGCGTTGCCCACGGCCCGGCCGAGCGGGGTGTCCATCCGGGTGACAAGCGCCCGGGTGCGCACGCCGTGCTCCTCCCCCAGGGCGACCATCGTCGCGGCCAGCTCGACGGCGCGCCCGGCGTCGGGCATGAAGGCGCCTGACCCGGTCTTCACGTCGAGCACGAGGGCGCTGGTCCCCTCGGCGATCTTCTTGGACATGATCGAGCTGGCGATCAGCGGGATCGACTCGACGGTGCCGGTGACGTCACGCAGCCGGTACAGCTCGCGGTCGGCCGGGGCGAGGCCAGGCCCGGCCGCGGCGATGACGGCGCCGACCCGGCGCAGGGCGGCGATCATCTCGGTGGCGTCGAGGTCGACGCGGAAGCCGGGGATGGACTCCAGCTTGTCCAGCGTGCCGCCGGTGTGCCCGAGGCCGCGCCCGGACAGCATCGGAACGGCCGCGCCGCAGCTGGCCACGAGCGGCGCCAGGACCAGCGAGACCTTGTCGCCCACCCCGCCGGTCGAGTGCTTGTCGACGGTTGGCCGTGCCCCCTGGGCGGGATCAGCCAGCATCGACAGGTCAAGCCGCTCACCGGAGCTGATCATCTCCCCGGTCCAGTCGCGCAGCTCGCGGGAGTCAAGGCCATTGAAGTAGATCGCCATGAGCAGCGCCGCCATCTGCTCGTCGCTGACCTGCCCGCCGAGGTAGGCCCGCAGCAGCCAGCTGATCTCCTCGCTGGCCAGTGGCCGCTCGTTATCGCGCTTGGCCCGGATGAGCGAGACGACGTCCTTAACCTCCCCGGCTGTCACCGCAGGCCCGCCTGCGGGTCGCGGCGGCTGCCAAGCTCGGCCGTGTCGAACGCGCCAGGCAGCAGCGCGCCCAGCGCGAGCGGTCCGCTGGCCGTATCCACCAGCATCGACGGCCCGCCGGCCTCAAGCAGCAGCTGGCGGCACCGCCCGCAGGGCGTCAGCGGTGCGCCGTCCCCGGCCACCACGGCGACGGCGAGCAAGGCGGGCGCGGTGCCGTCGGGCGCCGTGGCGTGCAGCTCGCTCACCAGGCCGCACTCGGCGCACAGCGTGAGGCCATAGGAAGCGTTCTCCACGTTGCACCCGCTGACCACCCGGCCGTCGAGGGTAAGCCCGGCCGCTCCGACCCGCAGCCGCGAGTATGGCGCGTACGCCCGGCTTGCCGCGACCAGGGCCGCGGCGCGCAACTGCGCCCAGTCAATCTCCATGACCGTCTATCTTCCCGCATGGCCGGGGCGGCAGGCCGGCGAGCCCGCGAGGTGGCGTGATCGCAATGTCGCGATCGCGCACCGTTCCCTATTACCTTATAGGTGTGACTCATGTGCTGGTCGTCGAAGACGACCCGGGCATCGCCACCCAACTGGTGCGAGGCCTGGACCGGGCCGGCTACTCGGCGGAGAGCGTGGCGCTCGGGGCGGACGCGCTGCGCCACCCCGTGCCCGACGTCGTGCTGCTTGACCTGGGACTTCCTGACATCGATGGCGTAGACGTGTGCCGTCGGCTGCGCGAGCAGTCGCAGGCCGCCATCATCGTGGTTACCGCGCGGGGCGAGGAGGCCGACCGGGTGCTCGCCCTCGACGAGGGGGCCGACGACTACCTGGTGAAGCCGTTCGGGCTGGCTGAGCTGCTCGCCCGGATCCGGGCGGTGATGCGCCGCGGCCCGCGGCCGTCGGCCGGCCCGGCCGAGGTCCTTCGGCACGGCACGCTCACGGTCGACCTCCGGACGCGGAAGGTGACCGTGGACGGTGCCGACGTGGCGCTCACCCCGAAGGAATTCGCCATACTCGAGTGCCTGGCCGTCGATCCCGGCCGGCTGGTCAGCAGGCAGGAGATCATCGAGCGGGCCTGGGACGAGCACTGGTACGGCCCCACCAAGGTGCTCGACGTCCACCTGGCCGCGCTGCGCCGCAAGCTGGGCGACCACTCGCTGATCGAGACCGTCTACGGCCACGGATTCCGGCTCGCCGACGTGTAGGCCATGACCAAGCGGATCCTGCTCGCACTCCTGGCCCTGACGGCGGCACTGCTTGTCGCCGCGGTGGTGCCGCTCGCGGTCAAGGCGACCCAGCACGACCAGGAGTCCTACGTCTCGGCCACCGAGGCGACCGCCCACTCACTGGCCGCCGTGGCCGACGAGAACCTCAGCGACAACAAGGTCGACCCGCGGTTCCAGGCCGCGATGCGCCCCTACCGTAGCCAGGGTGACGAGATCGTGGTGGCCACGCCCGACCTCAGCGTGGTCACCGGCAAGGGGACGCCGGTCGTCGGGTGGCGGCAGCTGGCGGCCGCGGCGATCGCCGCGACCAGCCCGCAGACCCAGGTGACCAAGACGCGGGTGGTCGTGGCCGAGCTCATCTGGGCCGACAACGTCCACAGCGACAGCCCGCTGGGCGTGGTCGTGCTCGAGCGGCCGACCACGGCGCTCGACGACAGCACCGGCAGCCTGTGGCTGTACGTCGCCCTGCTGGCCGCCATTGCCATGCTGGCCGCGGCGGCGATCGCGATCACGTTCGCCCGCTGGGTGAGCAAGCCGATGGTGACGATGGACTCGGCCGCGCGCAAGCTCGCGGACGGCGACCTGTCGGTCCGGGCCAGCACCGGCTACGGGCCGCCGGAACTGCGCCGGATGGCCGCCTCGTTCAACATGATGGCCGGGCGGCTCGAGACCCTGGTGCACGGTCACCGGGCCATGCTGGCCGACGTGTCGCACCAGCTGCGGACTCCACTGGCGGCGCTGCGGCTGCGCATCGACCTGCTCGCCGTGGACGCCGGGCCCGCCGCGCAGTCCGAGCTGGCCGGGGCGCAGGAGGAAATCGCCCGGCTGTCCCGGCTGGTGGACGGGCTGCTCGCCACCGCGCGGGCCGAGTCAGTCACCGAGCAGCGGGTGGTCATCAACGTGCTCCCCACCGTCACCGAGCGGGTCGCCGCCTGGCAGCCGGTGGCCGCAAGCGCGGGCGTGAAGCTGCTGGTGGAGCCGTCGGAGCCGACCGGGCCTGACGTCAGCGGCCTGCAGGTCGCGCTGGGCGCCGGGCACCTGGAGCAGGTCCTCGACAACCTGCTGGCCAATGCGATCGAGGCCCTCGGCGAGAGCGGCCACGTGACCGTCACGGTGCGCGGGACGGACCCGGGGACGGAGCTCGTGGTGGCCGACGACGGGCCAGGGATGTCAGCCGGGGAGCGATCCCGTGCCTTCCTGCGCTTCTCTACCACCAGCCAGAACGGCACCGGCCTGGGCCTAGCCATCGTGCACCGGCTGGTGACGTCCAATGGCGGAACCGCCCGGCTGAGCGAGACATCCGGGGGCGGACTGACGGTGACGCTCGAGTTCCCTGCCGTGGCAGCGTCCGACGGCGCCTGGGCCGAGGGCGGCAGCCTGCAGGTATAGACCGCTGCTCATCAGCGCGTAACCGTAAGGAAACCCCCAGGTCATCCGAAGGACCGCTACGGTCGCAATTCGGCAACGACGTGGCCGCAGGTCCGTCGTACCTCTTCCCAACTGCCATTACAGGTTTTACGGTTTTCGCAGCCTGGACCAACGGGGGGGTCATTCAGCGATGGGCGACCCAGCCCGTATCGGCAGCATGGCTGAATGACTTAGCCATGGGGCCCCAGGCAGCCCTGTCAACGGGAACATGTCCCAACCTTGGTCCAGTGGAGGAGTCAGTGAGATACCCCTCACTGCTCGCGGGCGTCGCGGGCACGGCAGCCATCCTGCTGCTCGCCGCCTGTGGCAGCAGCTCGTCGAGCGCCCCGTCAAGCTCAGGCAACTCGAGCAGCTCATCGGCCGCGGCGGGCTCGTCTAGCTCCAGCTCGAGCGGCAGCTTCCTCGCCTGCATGGTCACCGACACCGGCGGCATCAATGACAAGTCGTTCAACCAGTCGGCCTGGCAGGGCATGCAGGAAGCGGCCGCGGCCAACTCCGGCATCACGATCCGCAACATCCAGTCGATCCCGCCGAACACCGACTACGCCAGGAACATCGCCACGTTCATCGGCGAGAAGTGCGGCATCATCGTCACGGTCGGCTTCCTGATGGCCGACGCGACGCAGACCGCGGCCCAGCAGAACCCGAGCCAGGACTTCGCGATCGTCGACAACGCCTACTCGCCGCAGATCAAGAACGTCGACGCGCTGGTGTTCAACACCGTGCAGGACGGCTTCCTCGGCGGCTACCTGGCGGCCGGCATGTCCAAGAGCGGCAAGGTCGCGACGTTCGGCGGGCAGGAGCTGCCGACGGTGACGATCTACATGGACGGCTTCTGGGATGGCGTCCAGTACTACAACAAGCAGCACCACACGAACGTGTCGGTGCTTGGCTGGGACGAGCAGACCCAGAAGGGCTCGTTCACCGGTGACTTCACCAACGAGACCAAGGGCCAGACGGTCACCCAGACGTTCATCTCCGAGGGCGCGGACATCATCTTCCCCGTCGCGGGCAACGTCGGCCTCGGCGCGGCCAAGGCCGTGCAGCAGGCCGACGCGCAGGGCGGGAAGGTGAACATGCTCTGGGTCGACACCGACGGCTGCGTCAGCGCGGCGCAGTACTGCCAGTACTTCATCTCCAGCGTCACCAAGGGCATCCAGGCGTCGGTCAAGACCGCCGTGCTGAGCGCCGCCGGTGATGACTTCAAGGGCGGCAACTACGTCGGCACCCTCGCCAACGGCGGCGTGGTGCTCTCGCCGTTCCACGACTTCGCGAGCAAGGTCCCCGCGTCGCTGCAGGCCGAGCTCAAGACGATCGAGACCGGGATCGAGAACGGCTCCATCCCGACGCCCACCAAGAGCCCGGTCGGATGAGGTAGTTCCCCCGGGGGGCGACCCCCAGCACTCCCCCGGCCCGCGCTCCGCAAGGAACTACATATCTGATGCAACTTGAGCTCAGGGGAATCACCAAGAGGTTTGGTTCCCTCGTCGCCAACGACGGGATCAGCCTCTCGGTGGTCCCTGGCCAGGTCCACGCCCTGCTCGGCGAGAACGGGGCGGGGAAGTCCACCTTGATGAACGTCCTGTACGGGCTGCTGCAGCCCGACGAGGGCGAGATCTGCATAGATGGCAAGCCGGCGA
>Ga0335075_10000442_pt1 | contig 74129 bp, 60 predicted proteins | sample Lox_Sample_24_FD_206723 | JGI IMG/M metagenome (GOLD analysis project Ga0335075, IMG submission 206723) | Soil microbial communities from Loxahatchee National Wildlife Refuge, Florida, United States - Lox_Sample_2.4 | ecosystem: Environmental > Terrestrial > Soil > Wetlands | place: USA... | reverse complement strand
CCGCGGTCACGTCGGCGATCGACATCGTCACGTCTGGTAGATCCTGATCTCGCCCTGCTTGAGCTGTATGCACTGATGTTTACTTGTTCATCCTGTTTCACACCAGTATGGCAGGGAGGGAGCTCAGCGCCACGACCGGCTACCTGAAGCGGTCGGATGACAACGACTCAGAGGGCACCTGGCTGTTCGACGACGAGACCGCGCTGGCCGGGCTGGCCGCGTACAAGTACATCGCCACCAGGATCGGCCAGACCGCCGAGGCGCAGTGGGCCGACGGCGCCTACACCAGCCTGCTCAACGCGGTGAACGCCGGACTGTCCGCCAGCGAGCAGGCCAACGACTTTAACTTCCTGCCATGCGAGGTCAGCATCCCGGTGACCAGCGACCGCTGCAACTCCCCGGGCGATGCGAACTGGGCTGGCTCTGACCTTTGGGGCCAGAACGTCTGGGACGTAATGCTGCAAGGCGGCACACTGAATGGCGTCCTCGGTGACCCCGCGCAGACCGACAACCTGTACGAGACGGGGTTCAGCCGGCTGGCAGGGACGGGCGTTCCTTACCCGTCGTTCGGGGCGTACACCGGCTACAGCGTGGCGCTGAACACCGCCTACTCCCAGGGCGCGCTGTACGGCAACGCCTACAGGGACCTGCCGATCACCAGCTACGCCTGGCAGATCGCCACCACCACCGGTGGCCCGAACGCCTGGTGGGAGGCCAACGGCTCAGCGCCTGACCCGACCAACCCCTGGGTGGGCAGCCACGCCGCACCGGAATTCGGCGCGATCCCGTACGCGTGGCCGATGGCCGGCCAGACCCAGACCCTGCTCCAGTCGCTGGTCGCCTCCGGGCTGCGGTCGAGCACGGCCAAGGACGGGTCGTACAACTACCAGACCGTCCTCTACGTCGGCCGCGGCGTCCCCGACGCCTGGATCACTCCCGGTCAGTCCATCGCAGAAAGCAACATCACCGCGTCCTACAACGAGAAGACCGGCCACCGCGACACTTACGGCCTGCGGATCACCACCAGCTCGCAGCGCGGCGACCGGGTGGTCCAGGTTTCGCTCAGCGGCCAGCTGCCCGGCAACGACGTGCAGGTCCAGCTGCCGGTGTTCGCCGACGCGGGCGTGCGGAGCGTAGCCGGCGGCAGTTACGACGCCGCCACCCACACGGTCACCATGCACGGCCGCACCATCCGGGTCACGCTCGGCCAGGCGGGCAGGCCGACCGTCGCGCTGCAGACCGCCAGCACCGTGCCGGGAACGCACAGCCAGCCCACGCTGACCTCCGGCACGCAGACCACCACCACCGCGAGCGTCACCAACGCCGGCAAGACCACGATCAGCAACGTCACGGTCAGCCTGCAGGCGCCGTCCGGCTGGACGACCCAGGCCACTACCCCGGCCAGCTTCTCCTCCATCGCGCCGGGCAAGACCGCGACCGTCACCTACGACGTGACACCGCCGGCCGGCGCGAGCGGCGGCAACGGGCTGGTCGCGGACGTCACCTACAACGCACCCGATAACGCGTCGGGCTCGGTCAGCTCCGAGCAGTGGGTCAACGCGCAGAAGCCGCTGCCGTTGCCGCCGGGCGCGACCGATCTCGCCCTGTCCGCCACCGCCTCGGCGTCCTACACCTCGCCCTGGACGATCGTGTCGGCCATCAACAACGGCATCTACCCCATCCAGTCGAGCGACGACAACGACCTGACCCCATACTGGGGCGACTGGCCGCAGGTGGGCACCCACTGGATCGAGCTGGACTGGACCGCCCCGATCACGACCAACGGCACCGAGATCTACTGGGCCGACGACGGTGGCGGCCTGCTGCCACCGTCCTCGTGGGTGGTCCAGTACTGGGACGGCAGCGAGTGGGTCAACGTCAGCAACCAGAGTGGAGAGCCGACCGCGATCAACACGTTCAACCAGGTCAGCTTCGACCCGGTCACGACCAGCAAGCTGCGCATCACGATGCAGAGCTCGGGCACCGCATCGGTCGGCGTCATCCAGTGGGTCGTGCCCAGCATCCCTAGTTCCTAGCCCCTCCATGGTCCGCTGAGGCCAGTCGCCGGTGCCCGTCGCTCGTGGTCAGCCACGCGCGGCGGGCACCGGCCCTGCGCCCGCCGGCCCCGCGCCCACCAGCTTTGCGGGCACCAGCTTTGCGGGCACGGGCCTTGCTGGCTTCAGCCGCCCGCCCGCCGCCCCTTGACAAGCCTGGTTAATGACATTAACTTTTTAGTTATTGGTCGTAGCCAACTAGGGAAGGGAAACCGGTCATGAGCCAGTTCATCGAGGTAGCGGGCGGGCGGATCGCCTATGAGGTCATCGGGGAGGGCCCGCTTGTGGTCCTGTCTCACGGCATGGGTGACACCCGCGCCAGCTACCGGTTCCTCGCCCCGCTCATCGCGGCGGCCGGGTACCGGGTGGCATCGGCCGACCTGCGCGGGCACGGGGAGTCCAGCCGGGACTGGGGCTCGTACACCCGGACGGACACGGCGGGGGACCTGATCGCCCTGGTCGAGGCGCTCGGCGGGCCCGCGGTGATCGTGGGCCAGTCGTTCTCCGGCGGCTCGGCCACCATTGCCGCCGCCACCCGCCCTGACCTCGTCCGCGCGATCGTCGAGATCGGCCCGTTCACCCGCCCGCCCGCGATCAGCCTCCCGGCCCTGCTCAGCAACGCCCACCATCGCAAGGGCGCGCTGCTGCTCATGCGAGTCGGGCTGTTCGGGAAGGTGGAGACCTGGCTGAAGTACCTCGACGTCGCCTACCCCGGCGTCAGGCCGGCCGACTGGGACCAGTGGCTGGCCCGGCTGGAGCGCAACCTGCGCGAGGAAGGCAGCATCAAGGCCGCGCGGAAGATGGGCCTGTCCCGGGCATCCGACGCCGCCGCCGCGTTGCCCGGCGTCCGCTGCCCCGTCCTGGTGGTCATGGGGACGCTCGACCCTGACTGGCCGGACCCGCGGGCCGAGGCCGAGGCCATCGTCGGCCTGCTCCCCGCGGGCCTCGGGCGGCTCGTGATGATCGACGGCGCGGGCCACTACCCCAACGCCCAGTACCCCGAGCGGGTCGCCGCCGCGGTCATCCCCTTCATCAGCGAGCACTCCGGCGCCCGGCCCGCTGGTGCCTAGGGTCGGCCTGAGCACGGCCGACGTCGTCGCGGCCGCGGCCGCCATGGCCGACGAGGCCGGCTACGGCGCCGTCGCGCTCGCACCGCTCGCGGCCCGGCTCGGAGTCAGGCCCCCGGCCCTGTACAAGCACGTGGACGGCCTCGGTGACCTGCGACACCGGATCGCCACGCTAGCGATGACCGAGTTGTCGGAGGTCCTGCGCGACGCATTGCAGGGAAAGGCGGGACAGGAGGCACTCGCGGCGCTGTTCACCACCTTCCGCGACTACGTCGGCGCCCACCCCGGCCGCTACAGCGCTACCGTCGGCGCGCAGTTCCAGGGGCCGGACGACCCCCTGTACGTCGCGGGGCTGCGGGTCATCACCTCGATCCGTGCCGTCTTGTCCGGCTACGGAATCCCGCAAGGCGACCTCGACCACGCGATCAGGACGCTGCGCTCCCTCATCCACGGGTTCGCCCTGCTTCAGGCGGCCAGCGGCTTCCAGTGGAGCAATGACCCGGACGAGAGCTTCGCCTGGATGGTCCGCTTCGCCGGCCAGGGCCTGCGCGGAATGGGCGACGTGCCCTGACCGCGGCTGCCCTAACGCGGCGGTCACCGGCCGTCCGCCGCCTGGCACCTGGGACAATGAGGTGACGTTCGCCCTGACGGGGGGCAGCGGGGCAGGGAGCCGCGATGAGCCGACGGTGGCTGTTCGCCGACCAGCTTGGACCGCATTTCCTTGATGAGCCGGGCCAGCCGGTGCTGCTGGTGGAATCGCGGGCCGCGGCGACGAGCCGCCCTGATCAGCGCGAGCGTCCGGGTCCGGCAGAGCGGGTGGGTACTGTCACCTGCTCTGGCATCGGAGGTTCGGCGACGTGCCGCGCTATGCCACCCTGGACGGCGCCCGCGCGGCCAGCGAGGGCCGCGAGCGGGGGCAGGCGATGGCGGCGGGCAACGGCCACGCCGCCGTCCTCCTGGCCGACCGTGGCGTCCTGCTCGCCTGCGACATGCTCTCCGACGTCCTGATCCCGCTCCTCGACCCTCGCCGCACCGGTCGAACCTGGAGCAGGCCCAAAGGCGATAGGACCGCTGGGCCGCGCCCGGCCCCGCGGCTGCGCGGGACCGGGCGCGAGTTGTGATGGCTACCGGTTAGGGCAGGTTCCACTGCTGGTTGGCAGTGTCGGCGCAGTCCCAGATCTGGAGCTGGGTGCCGGAGCCTCCGTAGCCGGTGTCGTCGAGGCACTTATTCGATTGCGGGTTGTAGAGCTCGCCGTTGGATTCGGGGATGAAGACCTGCGCGGCCGTGTTGTTGCAGTCGTAGAGATCCACGGTCGTGCCGTCGGCAGTGCCGCCTCCGTTGATGTCCATGCACTTGCCGAGCGCGTGCAGCGTGCTGCCTGCCTGCACCACCGTCCACTGCTGGGCGTTGGTGCCGTTGCAGGTGTAGACCTGGACCGGGGTGAAGTCGGCGGTGTTCGCCCCGCGGACGTCAACGCACAGGCCCTGGTAGCCGGTGATCGGCCCGGTGGTCCCGGTCCCGCCACCGCCGCCGCTGCCGCCGCCGCTGGTGGAGTAGGCGGCGACGTAGGCGACGCTCATCGTGCCGCCCGATGCGGTGGAACTGGTCGGGCTGGTGCAGCCGCAGACGCCGTTGGGGTAGGCGCCGCCCATGGCCAGGTCCAAGATGATCGACAGGTTGTGGTCGAAGGCCGCCTGCCAGGTCGAGGTGCCGACCTGGGACTCGCTCACGCTGAAGTACTGGTTGCCGTCGAGGTAGAACGTGATCGACTCAGCGGAGGTGTTGGTCCGGTTCAGGATCATCGTGTAGGTGTGGTAGCCGCTCTGGCAGCCGCCGCAGCCGACCAGGCCGCTGCCGATGCCGTCGGGCTCGTTGCACGGCCCGCCGGGGTCGGTGCCGCAGTGGATGGTCCCGGACAGCTCCGACAGCGAGTTGACGTCCTCCATGATGTCAATCTCGCCGTTCTCCGGCCACTGGCCCGGCCCCAGCATCCAGAACGCCGGCCAGTAGCCCAGCCCGCCGGTGGGCTGCTGGATCGACGCCGTCACCTCAAGCTCGCCACCCGCGGGCGCGCCCACGTTGGCCGAGGTGGTCTGGACCCGGCCCGAGGTCCACGAGCTCCCGCTGCCCAGCGCGGTGATGTCCAGGTTGCCGTTACCGTCCTGGTGCACGTTGCTGGTCGAGTTCGTCATCGTCTCGATCTCGCCAGTGCCGAAGCTGGACCCGGGCCCGGTGTCGTACATCCACTGCGAGTCGATGCCCGATCCTGCTGAGCCGCTGAAGTCATCGCTGAAGACCGTTGACCAGCCGGACGGCGGGCCGGGGACCGTGGCGGGCGCCGCCGCGGCGGCCCGCGCCGCGGGGGCGGCCGACTGGGCGAGCGCCGGGGCAGTGGGCATCATGGCCGCTGCCACCGCGACGACCGGCGCGATGATGGCGAGCGCCAGCCCGCCTCTGAGACGCCATCTCGTGGCGTGCCTACGAATACTCATGACGCGTTTCGACATGCCGGGCATGTCCCGGCCTCCTAACCCCGCTCCAGGGCTTATGAATAAGAAACTTTCCTATTCAAACGGAACATAACGTCGCGAAATGGTCACCGTCAATCGCAACAACCGTTAAAAAGGCGTGAACGGCTTCGCGCTCGTTCCGACAGATAGGCAACCTTCAGTGGCGATTGTTACTAAAGGGTCTGCCGGTATTAGCGGGGTGACCGCTAGATCACCCGCCCGGCTGAGTTGCCCGGTCGAACAGGGCGATCAGGTCGTCCCTGTAGGCGTCGAGGTCAAGCTCGGGCTCGAGGGCCAGCTGAGCCAGCAGCCCGTCCAGGGCCGACTTCAGCGTCACGGCCATCACCCGGGTGGAGAAATCGCCCAGCGTTCCCTCGGCTTGCCCAGCCGCCAGCGCCGTTTCGATAAGGGTCATTTCTCGGCCAAGGGTGCTTGCGCCAAGGTGCGGCCGGCCGCTGGCGTCCCTGAAGCTGGTCCAGATCTCGGCGATCGCCAGCATTTCCCGGCGGAAGGCCCGGTAATAGTCAACCCAGGCCTGTAGGTAGCTGGCCACGAACCGACCGGGTGGCACGTCCTCGAGGCGGCTCCCCACGTGCTCGGCGATCGAGGCGAAGACCGCGGACACGACCGCCCAGACAAGCTCGTCGCGGGCCGGGAAGTAGTAGGTCACCACGCCCTTGCTCACCCCGGCTCGCCGGGCTACCTCAGCCACGCTGGTCTGCTGGTAGCCGACCTCGGCCAGGGCGTCTATTGCGCAGCCAACGAGCTGGGCGCGCCGGGCCGTCTGGGTGAAGGTCCCCTTGCCCGGCGTCGCCCCGTCGGCATCGTCTCTAGTACGCATAGATTGATATTAGTACGATCGTACAGTAATGTCAGCAGTGACCGGAAGATTCCAGCTAGCAGAGGTACTCGCGGGTGAACGGTAACGACGTGGCAGCGCTGGAGCTCGCCGGATTGCTTAAGCGATTCGGCGACAGCGTTGCCGTTGACCACATAGACCTGAGGGTCCCGGCGGGCTCGTTCTTCGGCCTGGTCGGGCCGAACGGAGCGGGCAAGACCACCGCGCTGCTGATGGCAGTCGGCCTGCTGCGGCCGGACGGGGGCACGGTGCGGATCTTCGGCCGCGACGTCTGGACCGACCCGGTGGGCGCCAAGGCCCTCATTGGCGTGCTGCCCGACGGACTGGCGCTGCCTGACCGGCTGACCGGCCGGGAGGTCCTGCGCTACCTCGGGCTGCTGCGCGGCCTGCCCGCCGACGTGGTCGAGCAGCGCGCCGACGAGCTGCTGCGGGTCCTCGAGCTTGATCACGCGGTGGATACGGCGGTGGTGGACTACTCGACCGGCATGAAGAAGAAGATCACGCTGGCCACTGCCCTCCTGCACAGCCCGCGGCTGCTCCTGCTTGACGAGCCGTTCGAGGCGGTCGACCCGGTCTCGGCCGCCACCATCCGCACGATCCTGCAGCGGTTCGTCGCGGCCGGCGGCTCGGTGATCTTCTCCAGCCACGTGATGGCGCTGGTAGAGCGCCTCTGCGACCACCTAGCCGTCATCGACAAGGGCAGGGTGGTGGCGTCAGGATCGCTGGCGGAGGTTCGCGGCAGTCAGTCGCTTGAAGACGCGTTCGTGGGCATCGTCGGCGCCAGGACCGCTGGCGTGGAGGGCCTGTCGTGGCTGGCATCCTGATCTCGATGCGAGCCGCCATCGCGCGGCGGCAGACGGCAGGCAAGCGCGCGGCCGGCGTCTGGGCACTCGTCGCGCTGGTCACGCTGCTCGCGGTCGGCACGCTGCTTACCGGGCTGAGGCACTACCACTACGCGGGAGCCGGAGCCAACGTCGTCGCGACGCTAAGCCTCGGCTGGCTGCTCGGCTGGGTTACCGGCCCGCTGCTCACCGGCGACGATGCGACGCTGCGGCTTGACTACTTCAAGCTGCTGCCGATCCCGGTACGCAAGCTTGCCTACGCCATGCTGGCCGCGGCGTTCGCGAACGTCTCCCTGGCGTTCAGCCTGATCGCCTTCGCCGCCCTGATCGCCCTCGGGGCCGAGTCGGGCGCGGCCGCCGCGCTGACCGGGGCCGCGGCGGCCACGCTCGACCTCGTCCTGGCCGTCATCGCCTCCCAGGTCGCGATCGCCGTGTTCGGCCCGGCGATCAGCTCCCGCCGCGGCCGCGACTTCGGCACGATGGTTCTCGCGCTGGTGATCACGCTGCTATCGCTGGCGTCCGGCCTGGTGCCGTTCGTCGCGCAGCGGCTGACCGACGGGCGCTCACCGGTGCTTTCCGATGTGGTCCGCGCCCTGCCCTCCGGCTGGGGCGCGGTCGCGGTGGACGCCGCGAGCCGGTCCGACTGGGGCCTGGTCGCCGTCTGCCTTGGCGCCCTGGCCACGCTGATCGGGGCGCTTGTGCTCGCCTGGCCGCCGCTGCTTGCCCGCCGCCTGACCATGTCCGCCCGCAGCGGCCGCCGTCCCACGCCTGCCCGCCGTCATCGCCGCGACGGCCGGCCGCTGGCCTCCTTGCCGCTCGCCGCTGGCCGCGACGGACGGCCGCTGGCCTCCTTGCCGCTCACCCCATCCGGTGCTGTTCTCGGCCGGGAGCTGCGGCTGTACTCGCGGACCGTGCTGCGCAGCCTGCTGCTGATGATCTCGTTCCTTGTCGGCACCGGTGTCGGCATCACCTGCGCGCTCAGCGGCAACACCGACGGCCTGCCGTTCTGCGGGCTATTGTTCACGGTTATCGCTGCGGCCTGCTTCACCAACTGCTACGGCGACGATGGCACGTCGCTGTGGCTCACGCTGATCGTGCCTGGTGCCGCCCGGGCCGATGTCCGCGGCCGCGTGTGGGCCTGGCTGCTCGTCGCCGGGCCCGCTGGCCTGCTGCTCACCCTCGTGCTCACCGCGGTCAGCGGTCAGGCCTGGCCCTGGCCGTGGGTGCTGGCCGCCGAGCCGGCCATGGTGATCGGCTGCGCCGGGCTGCTCGTGCTCATCGGCGCGTGGTCGGTCAACGGCCTCGCCGCCGACGGCGGACCTTCCCCGGCGCGGGTACTCAAGACGCACCTGGCGCTGGTCGCCATCCCGGTCGTCGTGCTGTTCCCCGCGGCCGCCCTGCTCATCCCGGGCGCGGTCGGCCACAGCCTGCTGCTGCGCTGGCTGGCCGTCCCCGCCTCGATCGCCTGGGCCGCCCTGCTGAGCTGGCGCGCGGCCAGCGCCGCCGCTCACCGCCTGGAAAGCCACGGCCCCGAGATCTTCTCCGCCGTGCGCGCCTCCTCGGCCTAGTCCACCGCGCGGCTGCCACACCCCGCGACGCCCTCCCGGTCCGGGACCGGGAGGGCGCTGGCGTTGCCGTGTGACGAACCGCCGGTGTTACGCGGTGGCCTCGTGGCCGGTCTGGGTGATCTGCTCGATGGCGGGGCCTGCCGGGGTGGTGGCTGGCTTGCGGTCGCGGCGGATGCTGGCGAAGCCGAGGAGGCCGGCCAGGAAGGACACGGTGCCCAGGCCGAGGGCGGCCAGGGAGATGATGTAGGTGATCTGGGAGACCTTCCACCAGCCGTAGGCGTTCAGCAGCATGGACCGCAGGGTCTCGCCCTTGAAGACCGTGCTGACGGTGGTGGCGAGCTTGGTGTTGCCCGGCTGGGCCAGGGACTCGGCGGACAGCTGGGCGTAGGTCTTGCCGCCGGACATGGTGGCGACGTGGACGGCGATGAAGTGGTCAGCGTAGGCCTCGGCCTGCTGGCCGGTCAGCAGCTGCTGGCCCGCGTACTGCGAGACGGACGGGATCATCGACGGGGTGATCTCGGTCCCGGCCCTGGGGTGCGCGAACGCGGCCGCCGGGGGGAAGGTGATCTGCTGGGCGGCGAGCTGGCCCTGGACGGTGTTGTGAATGTAGGCCGAGCCCCACAGCAGCAGGCCGCCGGCCGCCAGCAGCACGACCCCCAGGCCCGTGCCGATCCATCCGAGAACCTTGTCGAAGGTAGTGCGGCGCATCTGGAACATCTCCCTGACATGTGCCGGGCCTCCCGGCCCGGTCTTGCGCTGAATTCCTTGCGCCTCAAGCATCCGATTGAGCACCCCCGCCCGGTCATGGCCAACCGGCCCGAGCACGCGGGACCTTCGCCACCTCCGTCTTGCCGGAGCCGGCTGCGCGGTCCCGTCGCCGGGGGGGCGCGCAGCCATGGCGGCGGACGCAAGCCGAAGGTCCATACCTGGCAGGGAAAAGGTCTGCTCCCTGGCGCGCCGGGCAACACTAGGGTTATGCCCGAGGCCAGCTAGGCCACATCGAAAGGAGCCGACATGCCCGACCGTGTGCTCGAAGAGCTTGATGAAGATGCGTGCCTCCAGCTCATATCCGGAGGAGGAGTAGGCCGCATCGCGTATACCGGCCGGTTCGGGCTGGTGGTGCTGCCGGTGAACTTCACCCTGCACGACGGCGCCATCGTGTTCCGCACCGCGGAGCACGGGCCGCTGGACGAGGAACTGCGAACCGGGATCGAGGGGGCCGAGGAAAAGGTGGCGTTTGAGATCGATGACTTCGATCTGGCCAAGCGGGTGGGCTGGAGCGTGCTGATCCAGGGTCCGGCTCATCACGTCACCGGGGATGAATGGGGCACGATCGTTCAGGCCGCCGTGGCGCCAATCGCCCCGGGGGACCGGGAGCTATTCGTGAGGATCGTTCCATCCAGGATCACTGGCCGCCGCATCAGCCCCGCGTGACAGGATTCCCGGCCAGCGGCTCGTCCGGCACGGCGAGGCGGGCCGGGCGGACCTGCTCGAGGCCGAGGACGATATCGAGGTCTCGGCGAGGCGGGAACCATGTCGTCCGCCCTGGCCCGCATCCCGGCGCTCAGGCGTCGAACAGCGAAATCGGCGAGCGCCTCTTCCTGGCGGAGAAGACCGTGAAGAACGACGTCTCCGCGCTGTTCGACAAGCTGGGCATGCAACGCCGCACGCAGGCCGCCGCCTGCGCGGCGAGGATCTTCGGTGACCTGTAAGAGGACCTTGGGCCCTCCTTCAGCGGACTGGCTCCCCGCATAGTGCACCCATGGAAGCTGTCCTCGTCGAGCTCTCTAGGGAGCAATGCCTCCGGCTTATGGCCACCGCGCCGATCGGCCGGATCATCTACACGCGCCGGGCGATGCCCGCCGTCGAGCTGGTGAACTTCACCGTGGATGCGGGCGACATCGTGATCCGCACCGCCGCCAGCCGTAAGCTTACCGCCGCGATCAATGGCGCCATCGTTGCCTTCGAGGCCGACGAGTACGATCCGGCCACCCGGACCGGCTGGTCGGTGACCGCCGTAGGGCACGCCCGTGAGATCAGCGACCCCGCCCGGGCGAAGAGATTGCATGCTACTGGGCCGCGCCCATGGGTGCCGGGCGACAAGCCGTACTTCATCGCGATCGCGCCTGGAATCCTCAACGGGCGATCCTTCCGCTGAGCGAGACGGAAGCTGAGGTTCCTGCAGGGCTAAAGTCACGGCCGTTCTGGCGGTTGGCCCATGGGACCTTCCCCCGTCATGTCAGAGCCTAGGAGAGAGGTGAATGACAGGAAATCCTGGCTTGCCCGGACGTTCCGGGGACGGCGACTCGATCGCAATCCGCTGCGGCGACGAAGCGATCGCGCCGAGTCTGTCGTTGCCATCGTCTCGATGGCCGTCTTCGCGATCGCCGCGCCATTCGTCGTCCGTGCCGCGGCAGCCGACGCGTACCTCCAGGCCCAGCAGGCACGGGCCACCGCCGTGGCCACGCGGCAGGAGGTCAGCGCGGTCCTGAACCGGCGACGCATGGCAGCCTGGGATGCGGAGTAGGCAGCCGTCGAGCCTCGCTGGAACCGGCAGCGACCCGGCTCACCCAGACTCAGGTACGCGCCCTGCACCACTCACTACGCGGCGCGGCACCTGTGCCTGGCCAGCGCCGGGGAACCACCGCCCGGACGGCGAGTCATGCCGTAGCGGACGAGCAGTGACGCAGAGATGATCGTCGTTGGCTCCCGTGGCGCTGGCGAGTTCAAGAAGCTGCTGCTCGGCTCGGTGAGCACCCACCTCACCCACCACGCCCCCTGCCCGGTCATGGTCATCCCCCCTGGCGACAGGCGATAGCGGCCAGCAGGCCGTTCCTGGCCGCTGCCAGCCAGGAGCGGCCGGTGCTGCAGGGACGGTTGGCGTCGCGCTCGCGAGTTCTCGCCCACGGGAATATAAGCGGGGTAAAGTCCGCTTAGACTGATCGCAAAGCTTCGCATGCAACACAGGAGGAACTTCCGCATGAGCAGGATCGGCATCATCCTGGGCAGCACCCGCCCCAACCGCAACGGGGAGCAGGTGGCCCGCTGGGTCCACGAGATCGCCTCGCGCCGCACCGACGCCGAGTTCGAGCTGGTCGACCTGCGCGACTACCCGCTGCCGCACCTGGACGAGGCGCTGCCGCCCGCCATGGGCCAGTACCAGAACGAGCACACCAGGCAGTGGGCCGCCAAGATCGCCTCGTTCGACGGGTTCGTCTTCGTCACCCCCGAGTACAACCACAGCACCTCCGGCGTGCTCAAGAACGCGATCGACTACCTGTTCGCCGAGTGGAACAACAAGGCCGTCGGGTTCGTCTCCTACGGGGGCGTGGGCGGCGCCCGGGCGGTCGAGCACCTGCGCCTGGTCGCTGGCGAGCTGATGATGGCCGACGTGCGCCAGCAGGTGACGCTGTCGCTGATGATCGACTTCGAGGCCTTCACCACCTTCAAGCCGGGGTCCTACCACCAGCCCATGCTTGACGGCCTGCTCGATCAGGTCATCGCCTGGAGCGGCGCGCTGGCGCCACTGCGCCAGCCCGCGACGTCCTAGGGTCCCTGCTCCGGCCGGCTCCCGGCGATGGCTGACACCCTCGCCGCGTTGGAAACGGCCCGGCCGGGGCGGACGAGCAGGCTGGCGGCGCTGGCGATCAGCAGCGCGATGATGCCAAGGACCCAGCCGCGGCGGAAGGCCGCCAGGCTATGCGGGCTGGGCGAGGCGTAGATCGCCACGACGATGGCGACGCCAAGCGCGCTGCCGACCTGCCTGGCCATGTTCAAGACGGCACTGCCGGTCGTGGCACGGTGCGCCGGCAGCGTCGACACGGAGGCGAGAAGGGGCGCCTGGGTGAGGCCCGAGCCCATGCCGGCCACGATGAGGCCGGGCAGGAACGCGCCGTAGTCCGGGGTGGCCGTGGCGGCCACTAGCCAGCTGACCGGCCCGGCGGCGAAGAGCAGCGGGCCGGCCACGGCCAGTGCCCGCGGGCTGAAGATGGCGGCCAGCCGGCCGCTGGAGGTGGCGAAGACGGCGGCGGCCAGCGGGCCAGGCGCGATCGCCAGGCCGGCCTGCAGCGTCGAGTAATGCCAGGCGTTCTGGAAGAACAGCACGGTGCCGAGCAGCCAGGCGGCGAACGACAGCCAGAACATCAGCAGGGCGATGACCGCGGCCGTGAACGGGCGGCTGCGGAACAGGTCCGGCTCGGCCAGCGGTGAGCGGTGGGTGAGCGTCCGTCGCACGGTCACCCCGGCCGTCGCCAGGAACACCACCGCCACCAGGACTTCCCGGCCGCTGGCCCAGCCCCAGGCCGAGCCCTGCACGGTGCCGAGGGTGAGCGCCGTGATGGCCGCCAGGGCGGTCAGGACGGAGACAGGGTCGGGCAGCCTGGCCCCGGCGGCGGCGCGGATCTCGGACAGCACCAGGCGGCCGCCCGCCAAGGTGACCAGCCCGATCGGCACGTTGACCAGGAACACCCACCGCCAGCTCGCCTCGACGAGCAGGCCGCCGACGGGTGGCCCCGACGTCGCCGCCACCGCGGCGACCCCGGCCCAGATGCCGACGACCAGGTTGTGCTGCCGCTTCGGGAACGCGGGCAGCAGCAGCCCGAGCGAGGTCGGGACGATCATGGCGGCGCCGAGCGCCTGGACGGCCCGCGCCATGATCAGCACGAGCAGGCTCGGCGCCACCGCGCACACCGCGGAGGCGATGGTGAACGTCGCCAGGCCGGCCAGCAGGAACCGGCGCCTGCCGAAGTGGTCGGCCAGCCGCCCCGCGGGCACCAGGAAGGCGGCGAACACGATGGCGTAGGCGTTCAGCACCCACGACAGGGTCCCGAGTCCCTGCCCGGAGAATGATTGTCCGATCGACGGCAGCGCGATGTTGGCCACGAAGAGGTCGAACTGCGCCATGAACGCCACCGCGCACAGCACCACAAGCACCAGCCCGCGCTTCGGGTGACCATCGGCGGCGCCGTCCGCGGACGTTTCAGGCAGGGCAGCCATCCGCCGCCTCCTTGTTCATTGAACGAACCATGTGCGGCCACGGTAGCATATGAGTTCAGTGACCGAACAATGTCCTGCTTAGGAGGAGGTCCCGTGGCCCTGCCCCGTGACTACAGCGGGCAAGCGTGCTCGCTCGCGTCCTGCCTCGAGGTCATCGGGGAGCGGTGGACGCTGCTGATCGTGCGGGACGCCATCTACGGCGTGCGCCGGTTCAGCGACTTCCTCGCCCACCTGGGCATTCCCAAGGCCGTGCTGACCGAGCGCCTCGGCGGGCTGGTCACCGCCGGGATCCTCGAGCGGGTCCCCGGGCGCGGCGGGCACGACGAGTACGCCCTCACGGACAAGGGCCAGGCGCTGTGGCCCGCGATGCACGCACTGATGACCTGGGGCGACACGTTCTACGCGGCGCAGGGGCCACGCCGGCTTGTGACCCACGCCGCCTGCGGCACCACGGTCGACGCCGCGGGCACCTGCCCCGCCTGCGGCGTGCAGGCCGGCCTGGCTGACCTTGCCGTGGCCCCCGGCCCCGGCCTGGCCGGGGTGATCCCGGCCGACCCGGTGTCCGTGGCGCTCTCCCAGCCGCACCGGATGCTCGAGCCGCTCGACACCCGGTCCGGCCGGACGGCCGGACCGGGCTAAGTCCCGGGCGCCCAGGAGGGCGGGGCTCAGGCGCCGGGAGTGGCGAATAGCGTGTTGAGGCCCTCGGCCAGCAGCGGATGGGTGAAGATCGCGTCCGCCATGCTGGCGGCGGTCAGCTTGCCCAGCATGGCAACCTGGATGATCGACATGATCTCGCCGCCCTCGCTGCCGAGGATCGCGGCGCCCAGGATCTGCCCGCTGTTGGCGTCGATGACGGCCTTCATGAAGCCGCGGGTCTCCCCGGTCTCGATGGCCCGGACGACCGCGCCCATCGGGAGCTTGGCCACCCGGATCGCGCGCCCTTGCGCCCGGGCCTCCCGCTCGGACAGGCCGACCCGGCCAAGCTGCGGGTCGATGAACACCGTGTAGGGGACGACCCGGTCCCGCGTGCTGGCCTTCTGCTGCTTGACCAGGCTGGCGTGCAGGATGCGGTAGTCGGCGTAGGAAAGGTGGGTGAAGGCCGGGCCGCCCTTGACGTCCCCCATCGCGTACACGCCAGGGACGCTGGTCTGCAGGTACTCGTCGACCTCGATGAAGCCGTGGCCATCGAGGCGGATGCCGGCCGCCTGCGGGCTGAGCGCGTCCGTGTTCGGGACGCGGCCGGTCGCTGACAGCAGGTGCGAGCCCTCGATCTGCCGCTCGCCGTCCTTGGTCCTGATGGTCAGCCGCAGCCTGCCGTCGGCGGCTCGCTCGACCCGGTCCGCCGTCGCCGAGGTGGCGACCGTGATCCCCTCATCGCGCAAGATGGCGGCCACCTCGTCCGAGACGTCTTCGTCCTCCCGCGACAGCAGGCGCGCGCCGTGCTGGACGATGGTGACCTCGCTGCCGAACCGGCGGAACATCTGCCCGAATTCCAGCCCGATGTAGCCGCCGCCCAGGATGACCAGGTGCTCGGGCAGCTCATCCAGCTCCATGATCGACGTCGAGTCGAGCGACGGGACCTCGCCTGCCCCGGTGATCGCCAGCGGCCTGGGCCGCGTGCCGGTGTCGATCACGATCACCGGCGCGCTGAGCTGCCGGGTCCCGCCGCTGGCCAGGGCGACCTCGATCGCCTTCGGCCCGGTGAAGTGGGCCTCGCCCTCGATCAGGTCGAGCCCGTCCAGGGAAAGGCGGCCCGCGTAGTTCTCCCGCGCCCCGGCGACCATGGCCCGCTTGCGCTCGCGCACCCCGGTCATGTCCACGGAGAAAGGCCCGATCCGCAGGCCGTAGTCCCCACCGCGGCGCGCCTGGTAGGCCAGCCGCGCGCTGGCGACCATCGTCTTGGTCGGCGTGCACCCGATGTTCACGCACACCCCCCCGAGCGGGCCCCGCTCCACCAGCGCCACCCGCTGGCCCGCCTTCGCCAGGTCGACCGGCAGGAACCGGCCACCCTGGCTGGTCCCGATAACGATCGCATCGTAGTGTTCATCGGCCATCGCGTGCTCTCCCTGATGTTCAGGTCATGTACTGTGAGCTTAATCGACGTGACTCTAGGTAACTGGACGGGGACGTCCCTGTCAGCATCTAATGGATTATCATCGATCGAGCATTAGGGACTATGCCCGCCTCCGGAGCCGCTTGTCAAATGGTTGAAACTGGTTCCATCCATTAGCAGAAGGTAGCATGACCGGCATGACAGGCCAGGAAGGCGTCACCAGGGCGACCCTGCTGGGAGAGCCGCTGCCGGTGGAGCTCATGAACACCGTCGGGATCGATCGCGACTCGATTCACGACGCGCTCGGGGACGACGACGCGGTCGCGGCCTGGCTGCGGGCCGTCGCCGGCCGGATCGGCGTCGAGGCGGGGACCGGCCCAGGCCGGCTGGACGATGCCGCCGTGCACCTGGCCGCCGGGACGCTGCGCGAGCTACGCGATGCACTGCGCCGGCTGGCGGCCGAGGCCACCAGCGATCCGCGCCCACCGGCCACCAAGCCGGACCTGACCCGGCCAGCGGCTATCGCCACGCTCAACACGCTCGCGAAGGCCAGGCCCGAGCTCGTCTGGCCCGCCGACGGACAGCCGGCCCGCGCCTACCGGGCCGACGGCACCGGCGCCGACCTGGCCGTGGAGCTGATCGCCCACCAGGGCGTCGAGCTCTTCGCCGGCCCAGTACGAGGCCGGCTGCGGTCCTGCCTGGCCCCGAACTGCCTGCTGTTCTTCGTGAAGGATCACCCGCGCCGCGAGTGGTGCTCGCCGGCATGCGGCAACCGCGCCCGCGTCGCCCGGCACTACCAGCGCCACCACCCCGCCACCTCGGAAGGAAAAGGCGGGGAGGACCAGGTCGTCACCCGGCCTTCCCGAGCGGGTGCGATCTGATGGTCTCGCGGAATACCGCGGGGGATGCCGGGGTTTTGCCAGCCATGACGCTCGAGCATCTCGGCCGGGTCGGAATCTGGGTGGGTCACTCAGGAGTGGCCGCGGAAGCGGCAAGCGAGCTGGAGCGGCTCGGGTACTCGACGATCTGGCTGGGCGGCTCGCCTGCCGCCGAGCTGGACATGATCGATCCGCTGCTGGAGGCAACCGACCGGCTGGTCGTCGGTACCAGCATCGTCAACGTGTGGACCGCGGCCCCCAAGACCGTAGCGGAGTCGTTCCACCGACTGGAGGCCAAGTACCCAGGGCGGTTCATCCTCGGGGTCGGCGTGGGACACCCGGAAGCCACCACCGAGTACCGCAAGCCCTATCAGGCGCTGGTGGACTACCTCGACGAGCTGGACGAGAGCGGCGTCCCGGCGGAGCGGCGGGCACTGGCCGCGCTCGGGCCGCGCGTGCTAGAACTGGCCCGCGCCCGAACGGCCGGCGCACTGCCCTATCTGACGACGCCGGATCACACCCGCGGCGCCCGGGAGCAGATCGGCCCCGACGCCCTGCTTGTGGCCGAGCAGAAGGTCGTCCTCGACGAGAACCTGGACCGGGCACGCGAGGTCGGCCGTGCCCGCGTCGGCATGTACCTGCGGCTGACGAACTATGTCGCCAGCTTGCGGCGGATCGGCTTCAGCGAGGATGACGTGACCTTCCCCGGCAGCGATCGCCTGATCGACGCCCTCGCCGTTCACGGCAACGTCGACGCCGTGGCCGCCGGGTTGCGCGCCCATCTAGAGGCCGGGGCGAGCCAGGTCGCCATCCAGGTGCTGTCCGAGGATGGCGACATCCTGCCGGCCGCCCGGGCGCTGGCCGACGAGCGCGATGAGCCTGCGGTAACTTATCGGCATGGGTGAGTCAGCGTGGGGACACGCGATGGTGACGATCGCGCGAGACGGCAGTCCGCTCAGCTTCTACTTTCCCGATCCGCGACTCGGGGCGCCAGCAGGCATGGGCAGCGCGGACCAAGTCGGTCCCGAGCAGGCCGACGACCCGGTCCGCGCGGTCCGGATCGCCCGCCAGTTGTGTGTGGCCACTGACCTGGACCAGCCACCCGCCGACAGCGCCGACGCCTACCTGCGGCTGCACCTGCTCTCGCACCGCCTCCTCCGCCCGAACTCGATGAACCTGGACGGGATCTTCAAGGTCTTGCCCAACGTGTGCTGGACCTCGCTCGGGCCGGTGGCGGTCAGTGAGGTTGGCGCCGTCCGGCAGCGGGCGCTTGCCGTCGGCCTTCACCTGGAGGTCCGCTCGGTGGACAAGTTCCCGTCGATGCTGGACTTCGTCGTCCCCGCTGGCGTGCGGGTGGCGGACGGCAGCCGGGTCCGGCTGGGCGCCCACCTGGCGGAGGGCACCACGGTCATGCACGAGGGCTTCGTCAACTTCAACGCAGGCACGCTCGGGCCGGTGATGGTGGAGGGCCGCATCAGCCAGGGCGTGATCGTCGATGCCGAGACCGACATCGGCGGCGGCGCGTCGATCATGGGCACCTTGTCCGGCGGCGGCATGCAGGTCGTCTCTGTCGGGCGGCGCTGCCTGCTCGGCGCTAACTCGGGCCTGGGGATCTCCCTCGGCGATGACTGCGTCATCGAGGCCGGGCTGTACCTGACCGCCGGGACCATCGTCACGCTCCCCGACGGCCAGCAGGCCAAGGCCCGGGACCTGAGCGGGCGCTCCGGGCTGCTATTTCGCCGTAACAGCGTCACCGGCGCCGTCGAGGCCCTGACCCGGGCAGGCCAGTGGGGCAGCCTCAGCACCGACCTGCACGCCGGCCAGTAGCGCCACCAGCCCGGATCGTCAGGGGCTGCCGCCCAGCTGGCTGATGAGCATGTCCGTGCTAAGGCCGTGCTTGCCCGCCCACCTCACGGCTTCCTCGACGTCAACCGGGTCAGGCAGCTCCCTGCTGGCCTTCTCGGCCAGCTCGCTGAACCCGGCTCTTCGCAGCAGGTCGACCACGTCTTGCCTGCGATGCTGCATGAGGACACCTCCTTGCTGAGCGACGCGCTGGACATCCAGCCGTCGCATCGCCTTCAGTCAGTGCACCTGTTCAGCCTAGGCCGCCGACGCCCGCACGCCTATGCGTTAGTTCTGTCCTCAAGCGCCGCCCAGGCGCCGTCGAGTGCGGCCTCCGCGGTTTCTGCGCGCCCGGCGTCGGTGGCGGTGGCGAACTCCTCCCGCGACAGCGCGGCCTTGACCTGCTCGGTGATCCGGTCCTCGGCCTCGGCCACCGAGGGCCAGGGCGTCAGGCCGATGGCGCGCGTCGCGTCGGCCGCTCCCATCAGCCGGGCCGCGAGGTAGGCATCATGGCGGTGCACCGCCATCGCGGCCAGCCCGCCGAGGCAGCGGGCCAGGCCGCCATGGTGATCAATGTCGGCGTACAGGCGCGCCGCGGCCGCGAGGTGGGGATGGGCCGCTTCGGGGTCACGGCCCGACAGGGCGTCTAGCGCCAGGTCGTAGTGGGCTTCGGCGCGCAGGTTGTCGTCGCCGAGGCCACGGGTGATCCGGATCATCTCCTCGTGCAGGCTCCGCGCCCCGGATGGGTCGCCCGCCACGCACAGGTACAGGCCGAAATGCGACAGCGCGTAACCCAGGAAGAACGGGTCGTCCGCAGCACGCGCCACCGCCAGCGCCTCCTCGTACTCGGCGCGGGCCGGGCTGTCGGCGATGTACGGGCGCGAGCCGGCTCGCAGCAGGAGCATCAGCCCCCAGCGCGACGGGTCCTCCAGCCGCCTGGCGTCGGGCAAGATCTCGTCGAGCATCCGGCCGACCTCGGCGAACTGCCCGCGTTCCACCAGTCCGAGCGTCGTCAGCCAGTGCCGCGCCATCATGTCGCGCTCGGCGGGCAGCCCCTCGGCCGGCCAGGACTCGATCCACTTGGTCAGCCCCGAGTCACCCCGAAGCAGGCCGCGGATCAGCAGCCAGGTCCAGACGTCACCCAGCCGCCTGAGCAGCTCACCGGACGGCCGCTGGCGTCTTGCCGCCCACCTGAGCACGACCCAGAGGTTGAGGAACTCGCTGTCGAGCAGCCGCCGCGCTCGGACCTCGCTGCCGTTCCTTGCGGCCGCCCACTGCAGGATGCGCAGCAGGTAATCTTCCAGGCGGCCCAGCGTGGCGTCGGGGTTGTCCAGCCGCTGGGAGATGAAGTGGCGGATCATGTGGAGCATCCCGAGCGCGTGCTCCCCGTCCGGCCGCGCGGCGGGCCTGACCATGTTGTGATCGAGCAGAACGGTCAGGGTCTCGGTCGCACTGGAGGCGTCCTCCCCGCAAACGGCCTCGACCGCGTCAACGGTGAACGGCGCCGCGAAGACCGTCAGGTGCGTCAGCATCTGCTGGGCGGCCTGCGGCAGTAGCCGGTAACTCCACTCGACCGTCGCGGCCATCGTCTGCTGGCGGTCAGGCAGGTCGGCCAGGCCGCCGGGCCGCTCCATGTACTCCTCAAGACGCTGCAGCAACTCCTGCGGGGTGAGCAGCCGCATCCAGCTGGCGGCCAGCTCAAGGGCCAGCGGCAGGCCGTCGAGCCGGCGGCACAACTCGACGATCGCTCCCGTGTTGTCGCCGGCCAGCTGGAAGCCGGGGCGGACGTCCCTGATCCTGTCCGTCAGCAGGCGCACCGCCGGCGCCGCCCGTGGGTCGTCGCCATCGCCCGGCAGCGCGAGCGGCTCAACGTGGTACTGCCGTTCCCCCCGGATCCTCAGCGCCACCCGGCTCGCGATCAGCAGGTGCAGCCGGGAGGCCAGTTGCAGCAGCTCGGGCAGCATGGGTGCCGCCTCGAGCACCTGGTCGAAGTCATCGATCAAGATCAGCATGTGCTTGCCCTCAAGCCGCCGCTTGAGGGTGCCGAGCGAGGTCTCCCGGCCCTGCGGGGTGAAGTCGAGGGCCGCGGCGATGACCGCGGGGACCGACGACGCGTCGGAGACCGACGACAGGTCGGCGAATGCCACCCCGTCTTCCCAGTGCGAGCGGGTCTTCTCCATCACGGCCAGCGCCAGCCGCGTCTTGCCTACTCCGCCCGCGCCGGTCAGCACGACCAGGCGGCGATCCTCCGTGGTCACCAGCCTGCTCACCTCGGCCAGGTCCTGCTCCCGGCCCACCATGCCGGTGACGGGGACCGGCACCACCGACCAGTGGCCGCTGTCCTTGTCCCTGTCGTCGAACCGCTCGGCCAGCGCTATGGACAGGTCATTGAGCAGCAGCTCCCGCAGCTCCCCGGCGTCACCGAACTGCTTGAACGTGAGGTGGCCCTGCTCCTGGATCTCCTGGAGCATGTGGCTCAGCCCTCCTTCAATGTCCGGAGCGGGAGCCTTCACGTACAGCAGCCGTGGCAGGTGCGCGGCCAGCCGGTACTCATCCTCGAGCCCTGAGACGTCCAAGCCGGGACCGACCCAGCCATAGCTCTGCCAGTAGATTCCGACGAAGACATCCGACTGGTCGATGTAGGCGTGGTACACCGACTGCGCCGGATGCGGGCGTGCCCCGGTCTCGAACATGACCGGGTGAAGGCGCAGGTGCTCGATCGCGGCTCGCGCGGCCCGTCGTTCCGGCTCCAGTTCCCCAAGCGTCGATGACACGAACACGCGCAGTCGCTGGTCGTGCGTCCTGATCGCCGGGGACGAGTCCTGGTCGCTGTCTGCCATAGACACTAAGCGTGACACGTCAGTTACCGAATAGCTCTGGCGGGCCGGCCGGGGCAAGCAGAAAATCCGTTGCCCTCGCTCGGCGGCGTCGCTATCCTGGCGCTGCACTCTCGGCAAGCAGAAGGAGGTGGGAGCGGTGGCTATCACGACATCCACGCGCTCCCCCCTTGTCATGAGAGTGCCCAGGGCCTGACGGGGAGCGCGCTGCTTCACGGAAGGACCATTCATGACCAGCCTGGTCATTCGCCCGCTGGCCGCGGGCGAGGAACCCCTGTTCGAATCCCTGTCTGATCCCGCTCTCGTTGGCCGCGGTGCCTTCGGCGACCGTTACGCCGACGGGGCCGCCCGCGGCGAGTACCGCCCCGAGTGGACCTGGGTCGCGCTGCGCGGCGAGGCGGTGGTCGCCCGCGCCGCCTGGTGGGCGGGCCCGGGCGATGACGCGCCCCGTGCCCTGGACTGGCTCGACTTCACCGAGCCTGAGGCGGCCGCGCAACTGCTGCGCGCCGCGCCGCTGCGCGCCGAGTACTCCCTGCCGCTCCCGCCCGGCTGGCGTGACTCTCCCGCGGTCGCGCAGGCCGCCCATGCCCGCATCGCCGTGGCCGAGGCGGCGGGCATGACCCCGCTGGTCGAGCGCTACGGCTACCGGTGGACACCCGCATGCGGCCTGCCGGAGCGGCCCGGCCGCCTGGAGTTCCGTCCCGAGCCGGACGACGCCGTCATGCTCGACGTCTTCCGGCGCGTGCACGAGGGCAGCCTCGACGCGCATGCCCGCCGTACCATCGCCGCGTCCGGGGTCGACGCCGCCGCGCAGGAGGACCTGGACCTCCTGCTGTGGATGCCAAGCCCGCGCCAGTGGTGGCGGCTGGCCTACCACCCCGACGGTGTCCTCGTCGGCCTGGTCGTGCCCTGCCGCAACCACCAGGACCCGGTGGTGGGCTACGTCGCTGTCCTGCCCGAGGATCGTGGCCGCGGCTACGCCTACGATCTCCTCGCCGAGGCGACCCACCTCCTGGCGGGCGAGGGCGCGGACCGGATCGTCGCCAGCACCGACGTCACCAACACCCCGATGGCGGCGACCTTCGCCCGGGCCAGCTACCCGGTCGCACAGCACCGCATCGACCTGACCTACTAGCGCGCACGCGGTGCCCTCCCGCTCACCCGGCAGGGAGGGCACCGCACCCGCCTCGGCCGGCACCTCACCCGCCTGGCTTGACCTGCGCGCGCTCGCCCGCGCCCAGCGCCGCCTGCGCCCGGGCGAGCGCTGCCTCGGCGGTATCGGCCCGGCCGTCGGCGCTGGCGGCGGCGAGCTCCGCCCCGGGCAGGGCGGCCCGGATCTGCCTGGTCACCCGGCTCTCCGCCTCGGCCACCGAGGGCCAGGGGGCCAGGCCGATGGCCCGCGTCGCCTCGGCCGTCCCCACCAGCCGGGCCGCGAGGTGAGGGTGGTGGCATCGCAGGGCGACCGCCGCGAGCGCGCCCAGGCAGCGGGCCAGGCCCTCGCGGTGATCGATGCGGGCAAACCAGTCCGCCGCGGTGGCCAGGTGGGACCGGGCAGCCTCGGGGTCGCCCACGGCCAGGGCGTCCATCGCCAGGTCGTAATGGGCCTCGGCGCCCTGGTTGTCGTCCCGCAGCGAGTGGGCGATGCCGAGCACTTCCTCGTGCAGTGCCCGCGCGCGGTCCGGGTCGCCATCGACGCACAGGAACAGGCCGAAGTGCGAGAGCACGTACCCGACCACGACCGGGTCGCCGGCCTCGCGGGTAACCGCCAGGGCCTCCTCGAACTCGCCCCGTGCCGGGCTGTCGGCCGTGTACGGGCGGGCAAGGGCCCGCACCATGAGCAGCAGGCCGGAGCGCGGCCCGGGCAGCAGCCTCCTCGCGTCGGGCAAGATCTCGTCGATCAGCGTTGCGGCCTGGGTGAACTGGCCGTCGTCCAGCAGCGCGATCGTCCTCAGCCAGTTCCGTGCCATCGTGTCGTCCTCGCTGCCCAGCGCCGCGGCCGGCCAGGACTCGATCCACTTGAACAGCCCTGAGGCCCGCCGCAGGTGCCCGCGGATCAGCAGCCATTTCCAGACGTCGCCGATCCGCCTGAGCAACTCCCCGGACGACCGCTGCCGCTCAGCCGACCACTGCAGGGCGGCCTCCAGGTTCGGCGCCTCGCTGTCGAGCAGCCGCCTGGCCCAGTCCGCCGCGCCGTGCTGGGCGCTGGCCCGCTCGAGGACGCCGAGCAGGTAGCTCTCCATGCGGGCCAGCGGGTCGTCGGGGTCGTCCAGGCGGTCGGCCGCGAAGTGGTGGATGACCATGAGCATCGCGAACGCCCGCGCACCGTCCGGTCGCTCGGCCGGCCTGACCATGTTGTGCTCTAGTAGCAGCTCGAGGCATTCCGCGCTGGTAATGGCATCATGCCCGGACACGGCCTCGACCGCGTCCGCGGTGAACGGCGCCGCGAAGACGGTCAGCCGCGCCAGCAACCGCCGGCCCGCCGGCGAAAGGAGCTGGTAGCTCGACTCGATCGTGGCGGTCATCGTCTGCTGCCGGTCGGGCAGGTCGACCAGGGCGGCGGGCCGCCGCATGCGCTCATCGAGGCGCTCTAGCAGCTGCTGCGGGGTCAGCAGCCGCAGCCAGCTGGCGGCGAGCTCCAGGGCCAGTGGCAGGCCGTCAAGCCGGCGGCAGACCTCGGCGATCGCCGCCGTGTTCTCGCTGGTCAGCTCGAATCCGGGCGAGGCATCCCTGATGCGGTCCGCGAACAGCCGCACCGCCGGGGCCGGGGCGCCGTCGCCGGGCTGCAGCCCCAGCGGTTCCACCCGCCATTCCCGCTCGCCCCGCACCCGCAGCACCACCCGGCTGGTGACCAGCAAGTGCAGCCGGGGCGCTCGCTCCAGGAGCTCGGGCACCAGGGGCACGGCATCGAGCACCTGATCGCAATTGTCCAGCACGATCAGCATGTGCCGGCCGGCCAGGCGCCGGGCGAGGGTGTCGCGCGGGGCCTCCTGCCCCTGCTTGGCCAGGCCGAGGGCCGCGGCGATCGCATCCGGGACCGATGAGGGGTCGCTGGCCGCCGACAGGTCGGCGAACGCGACGCCGTCTTCCCAGTGCGCCCGGGTCTGCTCAAGCACGGCCAGCGCCAGCCGGGTCTTGCCCACCCCGCCGGGTCCAGTCAGCACCACCAGCCGGTGCTCGACCCCGGTCACCAGGCTGGCCACCTCGGCCACGTCCCGGTCCCGGCCCACCAGCGCGGTGACCGGCGCCGGGATCCTTGGCTCGCCGCCTGGCCGGCCAGCGCCCGCGAAATGCTCGCTGACCAAGCGGGCCAGGTCGTCAAGCAGCAGCTCCCGCAGCTCGTCCCCGTGCGCGAACGGCTTGTAGGTGAGGCCGCCGTCGCTCTTGATCTTGCCGAGCATCCGGCTCAGCCCCGGTTCCATCCGCGGGGCCGGGCGCTTGACGTACACCAGTCGCGGGATGCCGCCGGCCTGCTGGAACTCACTCTCAAGGCCCGAGATCTCCTCGTCGGGCCCGATCCCTCCGTAGCTTTGCCAGTAGATCCCGACGAAGATGTCGGACTGCTCGAGGTAGGCCTGGTAGACCTCCCGGGCCGGCTGCGGGTGCGCCCCCGGCTCGAACATCACCGGGGTGAGCCGCAGCTGATCGATCGCGGCGCGTGCCGCGCGCCGTTCCGCCTTCAGTTCTCCCAGCGATGAGGACACGAACACGCGCAGCCGCTGATCGGGCGTCGTGGTGCCCGGGGATGAGTCAGGGTCGCTGCGTGCCACAAGCACTAAGAGTGACACATTGATCACGGATCTAGCCGAGCGGGTCGGCCCTCGCGTCGCGGCCAAGCGGGCGCAGCTCGGCCTTCGCCGCCTCCTGATCGGCCCGCAGGTGCACGAACGAGGTGAAGCCGGCCCCCTCGAGGCGGGTCAGCTGAGCCGGCAGCTTGCCGCTGCGGTGGATGACCTCGGTGACGTGGCCCTGCTCGCGCAGGCGGCGGGCCGCGGCGAGCGCGTCCGCCGGGTGGACGTCAGCGTCGGCCAGCACGGCGACGGCGTCGCGCGCCGGGCGGGTGGCCAGCAGGTCGGTGATCCGCTCGAAGCCGATGGAAAAGCCGCACGCCGGCACGTCGCGGCCCAGCCAGCGGCCGATCATCTTGTCGTAGCGGCCGCCGCCGGCCACCGAGCCGGCGAAGCTCGGGGTGACGATCTCGAAGACATGCCCGGTGTAGTAGCCCATGCCCCGCACCAGCGTCGGGTCGAATTCCCAGCGCAGCGGCCGGGTAGCGGCAAGGCGGTCCAGGCAGGCGGCGGTCGCGGCCAGGTCGGCGATCACGTCGCCGCCCATGCCCGGCACGGCGTCGGATAGCGCGTCGGCGATCTTGGCCCCGGGCAGGCCCTGGACGGCCGCGATCATGTCAAGCGCCGTCGCCGCGGCCTGCGCCGGGATGCCGGCCTCCGTCAGCTCGGCCCGGACGCCATCCCAGCCGATCTTGTCCAGCTTGTCGAGGATGATGAAGAACGAGGCCTGCTGGCCGGCCGGGACGCGGGCCGCCTCGGCCAGCGCGGCCAGGAACCGGCGGTCCGACAGCCGGACGGTGACGTCGGGCAGGCCAACGGCGTCGAGGGCGTGGGTGGTCGCCTCGATCAGCTCAGCCTCCGCCAGCACGGTCGGCTCGCCGATGATGTCAATGTCGCACTGGTGGAACTGCCGGTAGCGTCCCTTGGCCGGGCGCTCGCCCCGCCACACCGGGCCGACCTGCAGCGACCGGAACGGCGTGGGCAGGTGGGCCTGGTTGGCGCCGTAGAACCGGGTCAGCGGGACCGTCAGGTCGTAGCGCAGCCCGAGGTCGACCAGGTCCCTTAGCTCGGTGCCCGGCGCCACCTCAGCGGGTAGGCCGCGCTTGAGGACCTGGAAGATGAGCTTCTCGTTGTCCCCGCCCTCGCCTGATTGCAGCCGGTCGATGCTCTCCAGGGCCGGGGTCTCGATGCGCTGGTAGCCGTACTGGAAGTAGACGCCGGTGATGGCCGCAAGCACATGATCCCGGACGGCGGTATCGGCGGGCAGCAGGTCCCGCATCCCCCGGGCCGGGCTGTTGTCGGTCTTCACCAGGTCATCCTCTCGCTTGCCAGCCGACCACCCAAGCGCGCGGTCGTACACGCACATGGTAGAGGGCTGGCGGGCCCGCGGCGGCGTGCCGTGCCCGGGCCGGGCGCGACGTGGACCGGCCGCAAGACGTGGACCAGCGAGAAGACCGTTAGTCTGCCGCCATCGTCGGGACGAGGTCCGCGGACTGGCTGGCGGCATCAGCCTTGTCCGACGCCGCCACGCCGGGGATCAGCAGGACCGCTCCGGCGGCGGCCGCGATCAGGCCGCCGATCAGCACGGTCGGCCGGACCCCGATGCCCACGACGGCGGCACTGGCGATGAGGGTCCCTAGCGGGGTGAGGGACAGCGACAGCAGCCAGTCGACCGAGGAGACCCGGCCGAGCAAGGTGGCGGGCGTCCGTGCCTGGAGCGCGGTGAACCACACGATGTTGCCGTAGTAAACCATCCCCCAGGCCAGGCCGAAGAACACGTCGGCCAGCCACAGCCAGGCGGAGAGGGCCACTCCCGCGGTGAGGATCCCGGCGGCGATCCACGCGACCCACATCGCGACAACGGGGCGCCCTGGGGTGGGCAGGCGGCCCGCGATGACCGACACGAGCGCCCCGGCGCCGCCGATCGCCGCGACCATGATGCCGAACGCGACCGAGCCGCTGTGGAAGGCGTCTTGCACGATCAGCGGGGCCAGCAGGGTCGAAGGCGCGAAGCAGGCCAGGTTGGCCAGGCCAAGCCCGAGCGTGCTCCACCACAGCCAGGGCTGGCTGCGGCAGTACCGCAGTCCTTCGGCCATCCCGCGGGTGAGTCGCTCCTTAGCCGCCCTCACCTCGGTGATGTTCCGCATCGCGGCCAGGCAGACGGCACTGACCACGAACGTCACGGCATCGATGCCGAAGGCCCACGCCGACCCGATGAGGGCCAGCAGGATGCCGCCGAGGATGGGACCGACGAGGAACTGGGCCAGTGACTCGCTCAGCGAGGACAGCGAGTTAGCCCGCATCAGCTGGTCCTCTGGCAGCAGGTCCCGGACGATGGCGGTCGAGGCCGGCCGGAAGAAGGCGCTCGCGCTTCCGAGGATGGCTGCCAGGGCGATGAACACCCACAGTCGCTCGACCTGGATGACCACCAGGATCGTGAGCACGGCCAGCACCACTCCGCACGTCGCGTCGGAGGCGAGCATGACCGCGCGGCGCGACAGCCGGTCAACGACGGTGCCGCCGATCAGGAGCAGGATGATCGACGTGATCGTGCGGGCCATGAAGACCAGGGCCAGGTCCAGTGGGCTGTGGGTGAACCGGAGGACCACGAGCGGGAGGGCGATCGTGAACATGCCGTTGCCCGCGACGGAAATGGTCTGGCCGATCCACAGCAGCGTGAAGTTACGGTTGCGCAGCGGTGCCAGCCCGGAACGGGAAGGCTTGCTCGCTGACATGGGTCTCCCGTCCTGTCCTATGTTCGTGGTGGGCTCTTAGCGGCCTGGTTCCGCGCCCCAGGGAAGCAGGCGGCCCGCGTGCGGGACTCGAAGCCTCTCACGCGGGCCGTGCGTAAGGCTTTGCGCAGGTCAGCCGTAGTAAATAACGGGGGCCTGGCGGATCTCGCCCCCGTCTGGGAGGCTGCCGCAGTGAATGACGGGCGCCTGCCGGATCTCGGTGCCGTCAGGGAGGTCGGCGAAGTGAATGACCGGTGCCCGGCGGATTTCCGTGCCGTCGGGCAGGGGAGTCCCGTTGACTTTCGGGAATTGCTGGTAGGCGATGCTCTGGCGGTTCGCGCCAATCGCGCGTGGGATGAATGCCCTCATGTGAGGAGATGTTCAGATTAGTAGATTAATAAAAGGTAAATAGATTGCGAATTTATAATTAACCTAAATTTAAGGTTTGGGAAACTTGATATTCAAGTAAAGACTTGTGGCGATATTCCAGATATGTCATTCAGTAATTACTTTTTACTGGTTTCGTGTACTAGTGTGGTCTGGAGTCTGTTTGGCCGGTGCCGGAGCGTGCGGCGGTGCTCGTGGTGCCGACGGTGAAGGTGGCGTCATCGTCGCTGTCCGTGCTCCCTGCCGCCAGGCCGGTTGCCGCAGGCCGCGGCGTGCGGGACCCGGCCGAGATTCCCTCATGCGGCGGGATTGGATTACTGGATCGTTCGCAATCACCACGCATTGCTTCCGGCCGCCCACGCTAATCAGTCGTGATAACATCGTTATCGAACGATAGGTACCTCCGGTAACTCGCGTTCCTCTTTGTGCGTGAGACGCCGATGGCCTCAGTACGCTGCTGGGCAGTCGGCCGGAGCGCACAGGGGCCCTATTCCGGAGGCAGTTCAATGCAAGCAATGCAGAAGTGCTTTATCACTCCGCGTGACAGCGCGGGGGCGGCTGAGTCAGATGAGGGACAGGAGCTGGCCGTCGGCCGAGCGCTGCACGCCGACCCGGATATCCTGGCCCGGCACGGGGCGCGGGTGCTTGACCCCGATGACGTGCCGGTCGCCGGCGGATGGCCCGCGCCGCAATCGACGGTCTACCGGGCGCGCACCCTGCTGCTGCCGCCCGACCTGGCCGCCGAGGCCAGCCTCACCGCGCTGAACGAGGTCCTGGCCCGGGCCGGGATGCGACTGGTCCCGCGTCCGGCGGACGGGCACGTACCAGGAAGCGTGGCTGCCCGGGTGCCTCGGGCCGCCGTGCTTGTTCCCGTGGAGTCCGATGGCGTGTCCTCTCCCGGTGCGGTGGACGCCTGGCGGGCGCTGACCGCGCTGCGGGCGGCCAGGAACCTGGCCGAGGCGGACGTCCAGCGGATCTCCCTGGAGCACCTCCTTGTCGGCGCCGCCATCACCGGCGATCCGATCGTCTTCTGCGGCGGGGTGGAGAGCGGGCCGGGTAGCCGCTCCGGCGGGATTGACCAGTCGTACCTGTATCGCGGAAATGCCAGGACGCCCGTCGAGATCGCGTTGCAGGCGCCGCCCCGCAGGACCGAGACCGAGTGCACAGCCCTATACGGGCGCCGGCCGGTGATCGCGGTCCTCGACTCGGGAGTTCGCGCTCACCCCTGGCTTGACGTGACGATCGGCCCGGACGGCGGCGATCCAGCCAAGCCCAATGGCTATGCGACGCAAGTTGATGGCTTCGTCCAGGTCGACCAGCACCTGCAGGACGTCATCTACCAGGATGCTGGCAGCTACCCCGGGCCTGGCCAGGGCGGGCAGCTCATCAGGTATCCCTGGGACGCGCCGGATCCCTCGGACGCGATCATTCGCGAGGTCGACTCGCACACCGGTCACGGCTCGTTTGTCGCCGGGCTTATCCGGCAGGTCGTGCCGGATGCGACCGTGCTCAGCATCCGCATCATGCGCAGCGACGGGATCGTGCCAGAGGGCGACCTGCTCATCGCGCTCGGCCTGATCGCCGACCGGGTGGCGGCCGCCCAGGCCAGCGGCGACACCACGGGCATGATCGACGCCGTGTCGCTATCGCTTGGCTATTTCAGCGATTCCGCGGCCGACGTCGCCTACACCTCCGCACTGCGTCAAGTCATCGATGAACTGCTCGACATGGGTGTTGTGGTGACCGCGGCAGCGGGGAACTATACGACCAGGCGCCGTTACTACCCGGCCGCATTCGCGGGTGACCCCTCGGCCGCCGGGCGAGTACCGCTGGTTAGCGTCGGCGCGCTCAACCCCAATGGCACGCCGGCGGCGTTCAGCGACGGCGGCTCGTGGGTGCACGGGTGGGCCCGCGGTGCGGCCATCGTGAGCACGTTCCCCGTGGACGTGAACGGGCCGCTGGACGCGAACGTCAAGAACGACGCCGCCCAGGGGCTTGACCCCGACGACTACACCGGGGGCTTTGCCGCCTGGAGCGGCACGTCATTCTCGGCGCCGGCCATGGCGGCACACCTAGTGGCCGCGATGACCGGGCCATTGCTGGGGCTGGCGCCCGATCCCACGCTGCGGCTCGATGTCCCGGGGGCTAAGGCCGCCATCCAGCGTGCGGAGGCGGCCCTCCGGCAGCTTCGCCTTCCGGCATGACGATGACCGATGAAGGGGTGCTGCCAGTGGCCGAGCCCAGCGAGGACCAGCATCGCGCGCGGATGGCGAGAATGGTGAATGAGGCCCGCTCGGGACATGCCGAGGCGTTCAACGGGCTAGTCACCGAGTTCACCCCGATGCTGTGGCAGGTCGCGCGGGCGACCGGGCTCGGCCGGGCGGACGCGGAGGACGTGGTGCAGACCGCCTGGCTGAACCTGCTGTCGCACCTGGACACGATCCACACTCCGGCCGCCCTTACCGCCTGGCTCGTGACCACCACCAAGCGGGAGGCCTGGCGGGTCCGCAAGGCCGGCCACCGGCAGACACCCGAGGACCCCGAGGTGCTCATCCTGATCCCCGATCATGCCGACGGCTCCGAGGAACGGGTGATCCTGGCCGACGAGCATCAGCAGCTGCGCAAGGCATTCCTCACCCTGGAGCCACGATGCCGGGAACTGCTTCGGATCGTCGCCTTCGTCCCTCGCCCCGATTACTCGGAGATGGCCATCCGCCTGGGCATGGCCCGTGGCAGCGTCGGGCCGACCCGGGGCCGGTGCCTGGAAAAGCTACGCGCCGCGCTCGGCGAGGGCGGCGGCGAGAAGTGATACCGGATGACGCGAGCCTGCTCGCCACCGTCCGCGAGCTGTTCGCCGTGGCCGATCCGATGCCCGCGGACCTAACCGAGCGCATCCGGTTCATGTTCGCGCTGCGGCAGCTGAACGCCGAGGTCGCCCGCCTGGTGCGAGTGGATGAGGTCAGACAAGGCGCGCGTGGCACCGAGGAGAGCCGCACGATCACCTTCGACAGCGACAGCCTCACGATCATGATCAGGATCGATTCAGGCGCGGGCGAGTCCGTGCGGGTGGATGGCTGGCTCGCCCCGCCGCAGAGCAGGCGGGTGGAAATGCGAATGACGGACGCTTCGCTCGACGTAATGGCGGACGGGTCTGGCCGGTTCGTCTTCCACGATGTGCCCCGCGGCACCACCCGCGTTATCGTCCACCCGCCCGACGGTTCCCCGGCGGATGCGACCGGTGATGGCAAGTCCGGCCCGGCTGTTGCCGTCATCACCCCGGCACTGATCTTGTTATCAATTGCTGTTAGTTAGGAGGCGGGTGACCACAGCTCTGCGGCTAGCGCAGGCCGCTCACGAAAGCGGGATGCGGGCGATGAATACTGGTCACCCGGACGTGGCCGCGCGCCTCATGCGCGAGGGGCTAGCGCGACTGGGGTGGCGCCAGCGGGCGGGCGGCAAGTCCGATGACATCCCGCCGGAACATCGGGAGCTTGCTGCCCGGCTGATCATGAGCCTGGCCTTCGTGCAGGCTGAACAGGGGCGCGCGGCCGACGGCCTTCGCCTGCTCGACCGGGCGCAGCGGTTCGCCGCGCCGACTGACCAGGGCATCTTGCTAATGCAGCGCGGGCTGGTCCTACTGCGCACGGGTCGCTGGCAGGATGCGCTCACCCAGCTCATCGCGGCCGAGCCGTTGCTGGAAGCCGACCCCTACCGGCTCGCGGGGGCGCTGCTGAACCGCGGCGTGCTTTATCTCAACATCGGGAACGTAGGCCAGGCACGCGATGACTTCGATCGGTGCCATGAGATGTCCGAGGAGGAAAGCTTCGAGATCCAGGGGGCAATGGCTACCCATAACCTGGGCTACTGCGACCTACTTGACGGCGATGTCCCATCAGCGCTGAACCAGTTCGGCGCCGCGGCTAGCACTTACCGGCGCATCGCGCCCGGTGACCTGCCGGTTCTCGAGGTCGACCGGGCCAGGGCACTCCTAGCGGTTGGCCTGGCCGACGAGGCCGCCGGCGAGCTGGAGAGCGCGATCACGGCGCTCAGCAAGCAGCGATCGAACCAGTACCTGGCCGAGGCGGAGCTGGACCGGGCGGGAGCCGCCCTTGCCGCCGGCGACGCCGCGACCGCGCGGCGCTGGTCAGCCGCGGCGATCCGGCGATTCCGCGCGCGCGGCAACGACGCCTGGGCCGCGCTCGCCGAGCTCACCCGGCTGCGTGCGGCCGCAATCGCGCGCGCCCGCGGCTACACTCCGGCCAGGCTCGCCGCCGAGGCACAGCAGCTGGCCGTCCGGCTGCGGGGCCACCGGCTTCGCGCCGACGCGGCGCACGCCGAGCTGATCGCGGCCCGGGCCCTCATCGCCGTCGGCCGCCACGACGACGCGGCCCGCAGCCTCGGCCGGGCGGGCAGGCGCGAGCTTCCACTGGACGTCACCCTGCTGCGCCACCTCACCCGGGCCGAGATGGCCCTGGCCGGCAGTCCGGCTGCCGGCAGCCGCCTGGCCGGCGCGACGGGTAAGGACCGGGAGGCCGGGCAGGCCAGCCAGCCCACCCGGGTCGCCCTGGCCGAGCTGCGGGCCGGGCTGAAGGCACTGCACGAGCGGCGCAGCCAGCTCGGCAGCTTCGAGCTGCAGGCCGGGACGGCCGCGCTCGGGACCGAGCTGGCCGACCTTGGCTTGCGCCTCGTCCTCGAGCAGGGCGCTCCGCGGCAGGTGTTCGCCTGGCTCGAGCGGTCTCGTGCCCAGGCATTCCGGGTGCGGCCGGTACGCCCGCCCGACGACCCCGACGAGACCGCGGCCCTGTCCGAGCTGCGCCAGCTCAGCATGCTGATGCGGACGGCCGAGCTGAACGGCTCGCCCGGTCCAAGGAATGCCGCCGCCCGCCGCGCGGACTTGCAGCGACAGGTCCGCCAGCGCCGGCGACAGTCCGGTGGGCACGGGACCGCGATCGAGCTGGCCACCCCGGCCCAGGTGGGAGACGCCCTCGCCGACAGCGGCCAGGTCCTGGCCGGGCTCCTCGTTCATGACGACCGGATGCTCGCGATCACGATCCGCGGCCACCGGGTCAGGCTGGTCCAGCTGGGCGACTTCGCCGTCGCGGCCGAGGCGGCCCGCCGTCTGACCGCTGACCTGGACGCGCTCGCCGGGCGCAACCTTCCCGCCCGCCTCGAGGCCGTGATCAGGGACTCGGTCCGCCACCAGACGCGGGTCCTGGACGCGGAGGTCATCACCCCGCTGGCACCGGTCCTGAAGAACGACGGCCTCGTCATCGTCCCGGTCGGCGCGCTGGCCAGTGTTCCCTGGCCGATGCTGCCGAGCCTGCGCGGCCGCCCGGTCACGGTCAGCCCGTCGGCATCGTCCTGGCTGGCCGCCTGGCACGCCTCCACTCGCCCGGCCGCACCGGCCGCCGCCGGCGCGCGGCGGGAATCGTCCGCACCGCGCCCGGCCGGCATCCCGCTGCTCGTCGCCGGGCCCGACCTCGAGCACGCCATTCCCGAGGTCGAGCAGCTCGCCACCATCTACCCCGGCAGCGTGCCGCTGGCCGGCGCCGAGGCGTCGGTTGAGGCGACGCTGCGCTCGCTCGACGGCGCGCCGCTCGCCCACCTGGCCGCGCACGGCCACCACGATCGCGACAACGTCCTGTTCTCCAGCCTCGACCTCGCCGACGGCCCGCTGATGGCCTACGACATCCAGCGGCTGGCGACCGCCCCCAGGCAGGTCGTGCTGTCCGCCTGCGACGTGGGCCGGTTCGTCGTGAGGCCGGGGGATGAGGTCCTCGGCTTCACCGCGGCCCTGCTGCACATCGGCACGGCCACGGTGATCTCGAGCGTCACCCGGGTCGCCGACGACCTCACCCCGGGCATCATGACCGCCTACCATCGCGCCCTGCGCGGCGGCGCCCGGCCGGCGGAGGCCCTCGCCGCCGCCTGCGCCCGCGAGCCGCTGTCCCCGTTCGTCTGCTTTGGGGCCGGATGAGACACTACGGGAAAAATAACGCAAAGTATTTCAAATATCACTGTATCTGAGGGTGCTGTCCCCCCTCTCTACGAGTGGCGGGGAAACAGGCTGACCCTCACCTCTCGGGGGCCGGGTTAGCCGGGGGGCCGCGGCGGTGCGGGCGCTACCGGGGAGTGCGCTCGCACCGCTCGCGATGCCGGGCGGGCGCTACCACACGGGGGAGTAGCGCCCGCCAGTACCACCAGTGAGCAGGACTGTTCAAAGCACGCTTTCTGGGACAGAATCTGCCCATGACCACGATGGAGTGGCGCGATGCGCCCCGGGACGTGGCGGCCGAGCGCACGGCCGTCCTGGCGGAGGCGGGGACCTCGACCCTGCTGACGGCGTTCGAGCAGACCGCGGCGGACCACGCCGAGCGTGAGGCCCATGTGTGGTGGGACGCGGAGGGCACCCGGCACGCGCTCACGTACCGGCAGGTCAGGGAGCGGGTCAGGGACGCGGCGCTCGGCCTGTCCGAGATCGGCCTGCGGCCCGGGGAGTTCGTGGTGATCTGGTCGGGCAACCGCTCCCAGGCGACGATCGCCGACTACGCGGTGATGCACGCCCGCGGCGTGCCCGTCTTCCTCTACAACACCCTCGCCCCCGAGCAGGCGGCCTACATCACCGGGCACTGCGAGGCGACGGTCGCCATCGTCGCCGACTCCTCCTACCTGGACAAGCTGCTGTCCGTCCGCGACCAGCTGCCGCGGCTGCGCCACGTCATCCTCCTGGAGGGCAGCCACCCTGGCGTGGTCACCTGGGACGAGGTCCTCGCCCGTGGCGCCGCCGCCGATGAGAAGGACCCGGCGGCGTTCGACGCGATGTGGCGCAAGGTCGCCTCGGCTGACCTGGCCACGCTGATCTACACCTCCGGCACCACCGGGCAGCCCAAGGGCGTCATGATCACCCACCACAACGCCCGCTGCTACCAGTTCGCCGTCGAGCGGGTGCTGCCGGCCGAGAAGCGGGGCGGCGCCGACGGCGTCACCCGGCTCGTGTCCTACCTGCCGATGGCCCACATCACCGGTCGCAGCGCGGACCAGTGGGGGGCCATGTCCGCCCCGACCTGCGTGGCCTACTGCCCCGATCAGCTCCAGGTGTTCGCGGTGGCGGCCAAGGCCCGGCCGACGTACTTCTTCGGCATCCCGCGCGTCTGGGAGAAGCTGCACACCGCGATCCGCGCTAGCTTGTCGGCCCCCGGCCTGGCCGAGCTGGGGATGCCCGGCGCCACCGCGCAGAGCCTCGCACTGCTGCCCGGCGAGATCAAGGCCGCGGTCCTGGCCAAGGCGGGCCTGGACGACTGCAAGCTGGCCACCAGCGGGTCCGCCCCGCTCGACCCGGAGATCATCGCGTTCTTCCGCGCGCTCGGGCTGCCGCTGTCCGAGGGCTGGGGGATGAGCGAGCTGTCCAACGCCGCCACCATCTCGCCGCCCGAGGCGGCCCGGGTCGGGACCGTGGGCACGCTCCTGCCGGGCATGGAGGCCCGCATTGCCGCCGACGGGGAGATACTCATCCGCGGTCCGCTCGTGATGAAAGGCTATTACAAGGATGCGGAACGGACCGCCGAGTCAGTTGACCACGAAGGCTGGATGCACACCGGGGACATCGGGTCCCTCGACGAGGCCGGCTACCTGCGGATAACCGATCGCAAGAAGGAGCTGATCATCACCTCGGGCGGCAAGAACATCTCGCCCGCCCTGGTGGAGTATGAGCTGCAGCGCCACCCGCTGATCGGGCAGGCATGCGCGATCGGCGATCGCCGCAACTACCTGACCGCCCTGCTGGTCCTGGACGCCGAGGCGCTGCGCGGGTGGGCCGAGCGGGAGGGGATCGTTCTGGATGGCATGGCCGAGGCGGCTACGGACCCCCGGGTGCTCGCGGAAGTCGAGCGGGGCGTGGCGGAGGCCAACAGCCACCTGGCCCGGGTCGAGCAGGTCCGGCGGTGGAAGCTGCTGCCGGCCGAGTGGACATCGGCGACCGGCGAGCTGACCCCGACCCAGAAGAAGCGCCGCCGCATCATCACCGCGCGCTACGCGGCTGAGATCGATACGTTGTACCGCTGACGGCCTTGACCACTGGCGGCCCAATATCATGGGCGGGTGACCAGTGGACAGCAGCTAAGGCTATACAACTCGCTAGGACGGCGCCTGGAGGACTTCACGCCGTCCGAGAGCCCTGTTGGCCTGTACAGCTGCGGGCCAACGGTTTACCACTATGCGCACCTGGGCAACGTGCGGGCCTACGTCTTCGCCGACACGCTGCGCCGGGCGCTGCGCTGGAAGGGCGTCGACGTCCGGCACATCGTGAACATCACCGACGTGGGGCACGCGGTCGCCGACTCAGAGACCGGGCAGGACAAGCTCGAGCTCGCCGCGGCGCGCGAGCTCCGCTCGGTCGAGGAGATCGCCGAGCACTACAGCGAGGCGTTCTTCCAGGACATGGACGCGCTGAACGTGCTGCCCGCGGCCGTGTACCCGCGGGCCACGGCCTACGTGCCGCAGATGATCGCCTTCGCCGCCCGGCTCGAGGAGCTCGGCTACACGTACCTGCTGCCGTCGGGCCTGTACTTCGACACCTCGAAGTCGCCCGGGTACGGGACGCTGGCGCTGCTGGACATCGAGGGCCAGCGGGAGGGCGAGCGCGTCGAGATCGTCGAGGGCCGGCGGCACAAGGCGGACTTCGCCCTCTGGCGCGCCGAGGAGCCAGGCCAGCGGCGCGTCATGCGCTGGGACTCGCCCTGGGGCTGGGGCGCGCCCGGCTGGCACCTCGAATGCTCAGTCATGTCGATGGAGCTGCTCGGCGAGCACTTCGACATCCACACCGGCGGGATCGACCACCGGCAGCTGCACCATGTCAACGAGATCGCCCAGAGCGAGGCCTACCTGTCCGATGGGCAGCCCTGGGTGCGTTTCTGGCTGCACGGCGAGTTCGTGACGATCGACGGGTCGAAGATCGCCAAGTCGTCGGGCCCGGTGCCCCGGCTGGCTGACCTCACCGCCGCAGGGGTGCACCCGATGGCCTACCGGCTGTTCCTGCTCGGCGGGCACTACCGGTCGCAGCTGGACTTCACCCTGGAGGCGGTCGAGTCCGCCCAGGCCACGCTGCGGCGGCTGGTCGCACGGGTGGAGCACCTGCGCCCGCTGCCCGAGGTGCTGACGCTGCGGTCGGCGCTCGCGCTGGCCGGCGAGGACGCGGCCGCCCGGGCCTACCTGGACCAGATCGACGCGGCGATCTCCGCGGACCTGGCCACGCCGAGGATCCTGGCGTCGCTCCAGGAGTCGCTGCGCGACCCGGGCCTGTCCGCGGACGGCGAGCGGCTGGTCGTCGCGGCGGCCGATGCCCTGCTCGGCCTGCGGCTAGGGGAGCTGGAACTGCGTGAGGTCGAGGGCCGGGCGTCGGTCTCCGACCTGCCGGCCGACGAGCTCGCGGCCATCGAGAAGCTCATCAGCGAGCGCACCACGGCCAGGTCGGCGCGGGACTGGTCCCGCGCCGACGAGATCCGCTCCGAGCTCGATGCCCTCGGCGTTCAGGTGACCGACACCCCGAATGGCCCCGTCTGGGAACTGCGCTAGCCCAGGCAAGCCCTCAGGAGGAGGAGTCGCCGTACCACTTCCCGTTGATCTTGACCATGGGAATTGGCTCATAGACGTCGCTCGAGGAGCCGACCGCTATCTTCCACAGCTGGCTGAAGGTCTTCCCGCTGTCGAGGACGGCCGCCGGGTCAGTATTCGAGCTGCACTTGTTGGTCGTCGGGTCGCAGACGCGTCCCGTCGCACCGACCAGGGCCTGGCTCCCGTCGATGACCGTGTAGGACGGCTTGATGGTGCCGAGGCTCCCGAGCGCGGCCTGCAACTCGGCCGGTGTCGCCTGCGACATGCCGGAACTGCACTCCGATGCCTGGCTGGGCTCGTAGAACTGGCAGATGCCCTTGTAGTCCTTCGACTTGATCGCATCCACCAGGCCGGTCACGACGTCGGCCGGCGTGTTGTTGTCCGGCGAGGTAGCCCCAGGCGCGATCACCTGCACCCCCGCGCCCAGCGCCTTGGCCCACGAAGGCTGCGACGAGCCCGCCGCGGCCCCGCTCGACGTGCCCGCGCTTGACCCGCTCGCGTTCGATCCACTCCCGCCGGACCCGCTGCTGCTGGACCCGCAGGCCGCCGCTCCAGCAGTGACAAGCAGGGCGATGCCGCAGGCCGCCAGGCCGTTCCTTACGTTCATCGTTATCTCCCCAAAGACATGATGATTACCTTTGGTCATCATCATGATCATTTTCGCCGTGTTCGGCGTTTCAGGGTCGGAAGATACCATGGCTTGCCTAAAAGCGCACATTGCGCAACAAGGGGCAACTTCGCGGAATTATGTCCGCTGAACGGAATTGACCCGCCTGCTACGCGCTCAGTTCTCGCTCAAGCGGTGTACGGAACCGTGGCGTGACCCGCGACTGGCCGAGCCACGACTCCAGGCGGGCTGCCTCGGCGGCGACCGCCGCGCGGGCATCCGCGCCGGCGTCCTCCAGGAGGCGGAACACGACCTCGCCCGAGGCCCGCTGCGCCCAGCCGCCCACGACCCGGCCATCCCACCAGGCAGTCGGGCCGATGTTTCCCGACCTGTCGCGCAGCCACGTCACATGGTGTCCCAGGAACCACTCGCGTGACTGCCAGCCCATTGGCGTCGGGTCAAGCCCGGGGAGCAGGACGGCCCTGGGCGGCGGGGCCGGCTGGACGTCCAGGTCCGAGGCCAGCGCCACGCCCGGCTGCCCCTCGAGGTCCACCTCGGCCACCGGCAGCGCCTTCAGCGTGGCCTTGACCTGTGCCCAGGACCACCCGGTCCACCACTGCAGGTCGGAAGCGGGCGCCGGGCCGAACGTAAGCAGCCACCGGCGCGCCAGGTCAGCGCGGGCCGCCGCCGCGTCGAGGGACGTGCGGCTAAGCCCTGGCCGCCACGACTCGACCGGGAACCAGTCGAACTGCCCGGAGGACCAGCCACCCCGGCGGTGGCCCCGCACGATCAGGCCCTCGGCCGACAGCAGCATCAGCACCCGGCTGGTGATGTTCACCGCCGCGGGACCGCCATACTCCTTGCCCGGCGCGGCGAACAATTGCGTGCGCAGCCGGGGCTCATCCGCCGAGAGCTCCGCCCCGGACGCGCTGCCCCGCTTGGCCAGCGCGGCGAGTGCCCCGTCACCGGCCTCGCGCAGCCACCTGGCTGGGTCGGCCCCGCCGATCGCGCTCGCCCCGTCCGGCCCGAACCGGGCCAGGTCCCGCTCCAGCCCGCGCCGCAGTCGTGCCGCCACGTCGTCGGTGCAAGCCCGCTGCACGGCCGGAGCAAGCGCAGCGGGGACCACGAACATGGTGCGCCGCATGCCGAGCATCCGGACCAGCGCGCGATCGGCGTACAGCGCCGCGTCGATGTCCGCGGCGCCGCAGCCCTGCACCCGGGCCCAGGCCGACAGGTACACCGTCAGCGGGTCCGAGGCGTGCAACGCGATCATGGCGTCCGCCGCGTCGGCGACCGACTCGGCGGGCCCGGTCAGCTGATGCCTGAGCATGAGCCGCGCGCGGCGCTGTCCCACGCTGATCGCGTGCGTCACGACCGGGTACCCGTGACCACGGTCGCGCCCGTCTCCTCGTCGGCGTGAACGCCAGCCGCCAGGCCGGCGTCGGCCATCGCCTTGGCCAGCGCGGCGGACTGCCGCTCGCTTGCCTCAACGATCGCGAAGCCGCCGGGCGCGAGCCAGCCCGGCGCCTGCGCGCAGGCCCGTCGCAACACCGCCAGCCCGTCGCTGCCGCCGTCCAGCGCCATGCGCGCCTCGTGCTCACGGGCCTCGGGCGGCATGAAGGCGATCTGGGCGGTCGGCACGTACGGTGCGTTGCACACCAGGATGTCCACCCGCTGCCGCAGCCCGTCAGGCAGCGGCCCGAACAGGTCGCCCTCGTGCACCCGGCCGCCGGCTGGCTCGACGTTCTTGCGCGCGCAGGCGACCGCGGCCGGGTCCAGGTCCGCGGCATGCAGCCCGGCACCGGGAAGCCCGGCCCGGGGAAGCCCGGCACCGGACAATGCCGCCGCCAGCGCGAGGCCCAGGGCCCCGGTACCGCAGCACAGGTCAACGATCACCGCGGCGGGCCCGGCGGCCAGCCCGGCCGCGGTCTGGACCAGGAACTCGCTACGCCGCCTGGGCACGAAGACGCCAGGGTCGACCGCGATCCGCAGCCCGCGGAACTCGGCCCAGCCGACCACCTGCTCGAGTGGCAGCCCGCTGGCCCGCCGCGCGATCATGTCATCGAGCTCGCCCGCTGACCCGGCCGCCTCGCTGAGGATCGCGGCCTCGTCCTCCGCCCACACGCACCCGGCCGCGCGGAGCCGGTCCACGATCGTCGACGGATCTGGCATCAGCCGGCGTCCTGGGCCGGCCCGACGGCGGTGACGTGGATGACGGCGGTTCCCTCCTCGTCCGAGGCGGCCAGGTCAACCAGCGCCGAGATGCCCCAGTCGTGGTCGCCGGCCGGGTCCTCGAAGATCTGCCGGACCGTCCACTCGTCCTTGCCCTCGGCGATGACCAGCATGCCCGGGCCGCGTGCGTCGGGCCCGGTGCCGATCTCGTCGTACTCGTCGAAGTACTCCTCGAGCGCCTCGCGCCAGTTCCTGGCCCGCCAGCCGTCCGCCCCGTCCAGCTCGCCAAGCTCGTCGTACTTGCCCAGCGCGGCCAGGGTGACCCGGCGGAACATGGCGTTGCGCACCAGTACCCTGAACGCCCGCGCGTTGGCCGTGACCCCCTTCGGCGCGCCCGTGGCCGCCGTCGCGGCCAGGCCGTCCTCCTCCGGGTGGGTCAGCTTCTCCCACTCATCGATCAGCGAGGAGTCGACCTGGCGGACCAGCTCGCCCAGCCACTCGACGATGTCCTCCAGGTCGTCGGTCACCGCGTCCATCGGGACCGTCTGCCGCAGCGCCCGGTAGGCGTCGGCCAGGTAGCGCAGCACGATGCCCTCCGACCGGGACAGGCCGTAGAAGCTGACGTACTCGGGGAACGTCATGGCCCGCTCGTACATGTCGCGCACGACCGACTTCGGCGACAGCTCGTAGTCCGACACCCAGGGATGCCCCCGCCGGTAGATCTCGTAGGCGCCGGTCAGCAGTTCCTCAAGCGGCTTGGGCCAGGTGACGTCGTCGAGCAGCTCCAGGCGCCTGTCGTAGTCGATTCCCTCGGCCTTCATCGCCGCGACCGCCTCGCCGCGGGCACGGAACTGCTGCGCGGACAGGATCTGGCGCGGGTCATCGAGCGTCGCCTCGATGACCGACAGCACGTCAAGAGCGTACGTCCCAGCGCTGCCCGGCCCGCCTGAGCCAGCCTCGCCGCCGGCCTCATCGGTCCCGCTAGCACTGGCGGCGGCATCAGCCCCGCTAGCGGGGGCGGGTGCCTGTTTGCTCAGCAGCTCGATCGCGGCGAGGGCGAACGGTGACAGCGGCTGGTTGAGCGCGAAGTCGTACTGCAAGTCGACGGTGACCCGCACGTACCGCCCGTCCTCGTCCGGCTTGTCCAGGCGCTCGACCACGCCGCCGGCCAGCAGCGCCCGGTAGATCTCGATCGCCCGGTGGATGTGCTTGCGCTGCCGGTCGCGCGGCTCGTGGTTGTCGCGCAGCAGGTGCTTGAGCGCGAGGTAGGCGTTGCCCGGCCGGTCGATGACGTTGAGGATCATCGCGTGCGTGACGGTGAAGCTGGAGGTCAGTGGCTCGGGCTCGGAGTCGCGGAGCCGTTCGAAGGTCGGCTGGCCATAGCCGATGAAGCCCTCAGGGGGCTTCTTCTTGACCACCTTGCGCCGCGCCTTGGGATCGTCGCCCGCCTTGGCCAGGGCCTTCTCGTTCTCGATGACGTGCTCAGGGGCCTGGACCACGACGCGACCGGAGGTGTCGAACCCGGCCCGTCCGGCCCGCCCGGCGATCTGGTGGAACTCGCGCGCCTGCAGCAGCCGCGTCTTCTTGCCGTCGAACTTCGACAGCGACGTGAACAGCACCGTGCGGATCGGCACGTTGATCCCGACGCCGAGCGTGTCGGTACCGCAGATGACCTTGAGCAGCCCCGCCTGCGCCAGCGTCTCGACCAGCCGCCGGTACTTCGGGAGCATCCCGGCATGGTGCACGCCGATGCCGTGGCGCACCAGCCGGGACAGGGTCTTGCCGAACCCGGCCGCGAACCGGAAGTCGCCGATCAGCGCGGCGATCTGCTCCTTCTCCTGCTTGGTGCACACGTTGACGCTCATCAGCGCCTGGGCCTGCTCCAGGGCCTGGGCCTGGGTGAAGTACACGATGTAGACCGGGGCCTGGTTGGTGGTGAGCAGCTCCTCCAGCGTCTCGTGCAGTGGCTGGAGCAGATAGGAGAAAATGAGGGGAACCGGCCGCTCCGTGTTGGTGATGACGGCGGTGTCCCGGCCGGTGCGCCGGGTGAGGTCATCGCGGAAGAACGTCACGTCGCCCAGGGTCGCCGACAGCAGGATGAACTGCGCGTGCGGAAGCTCGATGAGGGGAACCTGCCAGGCCCAGCCGCGCGCTGGGTCGGAATAGAAGTGGAATTCATCCATGACGACCTGGCCGACATCCGCGTCCGCGCCATCGCGAAGCGCGATGTTCGCCAGCACCTCGGCGGTGCAGCAGACGATCGGCGCTCCCGCGTTGACGCTCGCGTCGCCGGTCAGCATGCCGACGTTGGCCGCGCCGAACGCCTCGCACAGGGCGAAGAACTTCTCGCTCACCAGGGCCTTGATTGGCGCGGTGTAGTACGTCCGCTGCCCGCAGGCCAGCGCGGCGAAGTGCGCCCCGGTGGCCACCAGGGACTTGCCCGAGCCCGTCGGGGTGGACAGGATCACGTTCGCCCCGGTCATGACCTCGATGAGCGCTTCTTCCTGGTGCGGGTACAGGTCAAGGCCCTGGCCCTTGGCCCATCCGGCGAATGCGCTGAAGATGGCATCCGGGTCAGCAGTGGCCGCGGCGGCCGATGTGGCGGCCGGGGCGGAGGAGGCGGAAGCGGGGGGCGGCGAGGGGAGCAGTTCGGTGAGCGTCATGACCACTCCATGGTGCCCTGTCGCGGGGACTGCCCAGTACGCCGGGGTTTCCTGCGGCGCACCGGCCGTCGCTTACCGCCCGCCATGCCGCCCCTGCGGGCGTATGGCCGCCGTGCTCCCTTCCCCTGGCCGCCGTGCTCCGTCTTCCCCTGGCCGGCTTGCTCCGTCTTCCCCTGGCCGGCTTGCTCCCTTCCTCTGGCCAGGGAAATTAATTACAAAGCGTGAGTCAAATTTGACGCTGAGTTACGTGTGAGGATGTTGAACTCTGTTGTGTCAGATGAGGAAGGTGTGGCGCGGTCGGCGGGCGTCTTGGAATCGCACGCGAACTCGTCAGATCCCTCATGCCGGATCACCGGAGGGAATTCCCTGCATGCGCAAGATAGGACGAATCGCCGCGGCCGCGGCCTCCACCGGGCTGCTGGCCCTCGGCGGCATCGCCGCCGGCGCCTGCGCGGCCAGTGCCGCCACGCCGGCCCAGGTCGTCACCACCTGTACCTACGGCACGGGCACCACGGTCGTCGGGGGCGTCACGCCCAACTGCACGAGCACCGGCACCGTCGCCAACCCGACCGACCTCGAGATCAACCTGAACCCGAACGGGGTACTCAACCCCATCTGGGGGACGATCATCCTGCCGATCCTGGGTGGCATCTCGGTGAGCTACAGCGGGACCTGCGTTGTGGACGGCTCGCCCAAGGCCTTCAGCGGCTCGTTCAAGGCCACGAGCAACACGGCGCCGAGCACGACGCTCCTCAACCTGCAGCAGCTGGTGGGATCGCCGGTGCCGAACTCGTGCACCGCCACGATCTCGGTCTCCACCATCGCCGCGATCCCGACCGTGATCGGCGCGATCACCCCGTTCACCGCCGAGGCCGCCCTCCAGTCGGTGACGTCCGTCCCCGGTGCCGTCTGGCAGGGGGCCGGGATGACGCCGAAGGGCGCCACCGCGTCCATCTGCGCCGATGACACCGGCAACGGCTTCGCGGGCACGGCCATCCAGGCCTTCACCTGCCTGAGCGACCTGGCGGACTTCTGGACCCAGACGGCCACCGGCCAGTTCGTGCACAACGGTGACTGCCTCACAGAATCCGGCAACAAGGTCTCGCTCCAGACCTGCACCGCGGGCGCCAAGAGCCAGGAGTGGACGAGCGCTGGCTCCGGGTCCGAGCTGGTGAACAAGGCCGCGGCCACCGGCCAGGGTTGCCTGACCGCGCCGTCGCCGGCCAACGGCACGCAGCTCACGGCAGCCGGCTGCACCGGCGCCGCGAACCAGCTGTGGACCGTTCCCGGCCAGACGCCCGGCTCCGGCTCCTGATCGGGCTAGGTCAGCCAGTCAGTCCGTTACGCCGCGCGCGGGCCCAGGAAAGCCATCCCGGGCCCGCGCCGTGCGGCCGGCCAGCGCCATCGGCCCGGCCGTCCGGGGGTTACCGTGCGGCCACGCCGCTGACTCGGCGCAGCACCTCGTCCCGGCCTAGGGCCGCGCAGATCGCCGACAGGTCCGGGCTCTGCCTGGTGCCGGTGATCAGCACCCTGATGACCGCCGACGCGTCCGCGATGGACCCGGGGTAGGCGGACGGGTCCCGCCTGTAGACCTTCTGCGACGGGGCGAAGCCCAGGGCCGCGGACAGGGCGCGAACCTGGTCGAACCACGCCACGTCCGGTCCCGGCTCCACGTAGCCGTCGGCGAAGCCTGCCGCCAGCTCCCGCACAAGCTGCGGTGGCAGGTCGCAGAAGCGGGCGTCGGACGGGTCGGTGACCGGCTCGAAGACCGACGAGAAGAAGTACCCGTACACTCCACGGAAGTCGGCCCACTTGCGCAGGTCCTTGCGCGGGTTGGCGACGTCCGCGCCCCGCTCGACCGACAGCGCCCGCAGCGCCATGTCCCGCTCGGACCGCAGCGTCGCCGCCAGTGGCGCGTCATGCTCCTCGGCCCAGGGCAGCACCCGGTCGATGATCTGCTCGCCCGACAGCGATGCGACGAAGTCGGCACAGATGTCGTCCAGCTTGACCAGGTCAAGCAGCGGCCCGGCGACGCCGAACTCGCCCAGCCGCAGCGGCTCCGCCAGCGCCTCGGCCAGCGGCATCTCCGCCAGCCGGCCGTTGGCCAGGCCGCGCAGGTAGTAGAGCACGGCCTCCGCGGGGAAGCCCTCCTGGATGTAGAAGCCAACGCTGGCTTCCGGGTCCTTGCGCTTGGACAGCTTCCTCCGGCTGCCACCGTCTTGCGTCATCAGCGGCGCGACGTGCGCGTATCGCACGCGCTCGAACCCGAGTGCGTCGAACAACTGGTGGTGCAGCGGCACCGACGACAGCCACTCCTCGGCCCGGATCACCAGCGTCATGCGCATCAGGTGGTCGTCCACCGCGTGCGCTAGGTGGTAGGTCGGTAGCCGCAGCGGGGAGTCGCTTCGCTTCAGGACCACGATGTCGTTGCGGTTGTCATCGGCGGTGATCTCGCCCCGGACGACGTCGGTGAAGCTCACCCGGTGCCCGGACAGGCCCGGCGACAGGAACCGCACCACGTACGGGTCGCCCGCTTCCAGGCGCTCGCGCACCTGCTCCTCGGGGGCGTCTCGCCAGATCGCCCACTCGCCGTAGTACCCGGGCAGCGCCCCCACCGACTTCTGCCGCGCGGTCCGCGCCTCCGCCTGCTGCGGGGTCTCGAAGCACGGGTATGCCCTGCCCTGGCGCATCAGCTCCCGGACGTATGACTGGTAGAGCGGCGCCCGGGCGGACTGCACGTACGGGCCATATTCGCCCCGCGAGCCCACCGCCGGGTCATCGGCCTCGTCGGCCCGGATGCCGAAGTAAGCGAAGCCCGCCTCGAACTGGCTGAGCGCGCCCTCCTCGAACCGCGACTGATCGGTGTCCTCAATCCGCAGCAGGTAGACGCCGCCGCTGTGCCGGGCGATGTCCAGGTTGACCCCCGCCGTGTAAATCCCGCCGATGTGCAGCCACCCGGTCGGGCTGGGGGCGAACCGGGTGACCTCCGCGCCCGCCGGCAGCTCACGCGGCGGGTAGCGCTTGTCCAGTTCCCCCGGCTCGGGCAAGTCCGAGGGAAACAAGGAGTCAATAAGGTCAAGGCTCAGTCCAGTCATGCTGGCAAGGCTATCGCCTGCCTGCGGCCCGGCCGAGCCGGTAACTTATGGCCGCGCCCAGACAGCCGGCCGCGGCCGGCAAAGTCGTGTCAGCGGTCCCGAGGCCCGTAGCCGGGCCATGATGACCGACGATCGCGGATGCCGAGGCGGGTCGGGAAGGATCAGGTGGGCGCTGAAGCGCGTGGCGACCGGTGGCGGGAGCCAGTTGCGCGGCACCGGCCCGGCCGCCTCCTCCAGCTGTGCTAGCGCCGCCTCCGCTGACGGGCGCCTGGCCGGCGGGAGCAGGCACGCCTGGACCGCGGGCAGCAGCAGCGGCGGGCAGCCCGTCCAGTCCGGCTCGCTGGCCACCGCCGGGTCGTCGGGAATGCCAGGAAAGCGGTCGTCGGCCGGCGTGCACTCGCCATAGGGGGTACGGCCGGTCGCCGCGAAGAAGGCCAGGCACCCGAGGGCCAGGATGTCGTCGTCGGCCCCCTGCTGGCCGGGCTCGTGCGCCCTGTCCCCGGCCAGGATGCCGTTGACGTCGGCCGGGACGGCCGCGACCTGCGGGCCGGTGATGGCCGCCCAGCCGGTGCCGATATCGGTGATCACCGGGCCGTCCGGGGCAAGCAGCACGTTGGAGGGCCGCAGCGCGCCGTGGACGACCCCCGCCATGTGGACGTCAAGCAGTCCTCGCGCCATCCCGGCCGCCAGCCAGAGAGCTGACCGGGCGGGCAGCGGGCCGGTCTGCGCGATGGCCTCGGCCAGCGACGGGCCAGGGACCAGTGGCCTCGCCACCCACGGATGGCCGGCATAGGCGTTGGCGTCCCAGGCTCGCACGGTGCGCGGGCCGCGGACGGCGTCGGCGGCGACGATCGCCGAGGCGAGGCGAGAGCGCGCTTCGGTGTCCGGGCCGGTCCGGCCGTGAAAGACCTTGATCGCCAGGGGACTCCCTCCCGGTGAGGTGGCGAGGTACACCGTGCTCGCCCGGCCGCTGCCGAGCCGTGCCGCCAGCCGATAGCGGTGCCTTTCCGAGCCGCCACCGACCTGGCGCGGGTCGCCCGCGCCGAGTGCCCCGAAGGCGGGAGTGGTCCACTGTCGCGTCGAAATCCATATCCAGGCAGGCGCGCGGAATTCCTTCTCCGCCACCTCCACCGGGGTGAACTGGCTGGTGGGAATCCCCGGATAACCCGGCCGGATGATGGCCGAATGAACCTGATCAGAAATCGCGACGGCGAGATGCGCGTCGGGATAAGCCGCGAGCGCGGCCCGCAGTGGCGCGCTGTTGACCAGGCGGCTCAGCTCGATGATCATCGGGCCGCCGAAGCCCGCCCCGCTATGCTCGATTAGGCCGATTCCGACGGACATCCGCAGTCGCATGCGGTTGACGCTGCGGGCGTTGTCCTCGCCGAGCGCTGCGGCGAGGGAGCGGAGCAGGGCGGGGAGAACGACCGTCGGGTCAATATCGGCGGGCAGCACCACGTTGATCCCGTCCCCGGTCCACTCATGCTCGACCGAGCCAAGGCCGATGCCGCAGGCGGCGAGCATCGCGCTCACGAGGAGCGGAAGGCGCCGCTGCACGTCGCTGCGCAGGGGCGCCGGCCGGGCGCCAAAGTCGGCGACATCCAGCACGAGTCCCATGCGCAGCTGCCGCCGCGGCGGACGTCGCGCCGACTGCCCCTGTCCCTGGCTCCAGGGGGCGGCGGACACCCCGTCTTCCATTGCCCACGCTCCCTGATTCCTCAGGGTAATGGGGAGAGTGCCCGAGTGGAAGAATGCGTAAGTCACATTCCGGTCGCCGGAATCCGCGATTACACTGGGCGACACCGCCGGAGCTGGCATTATGTCTACCGTGAATCTATCGCGTCACCTTGACCGTGCCACCTGGCCGGAGACAAGTTTGATGGGGTCGCTTACCCCGAGTGATCGCGCTGCCCTGCTCGCCCTGGGTGCTCGCGTTCAGTTCAGCGATGATGACATTCTGGTCATGCAAGGTGACATCGGCGATGTGCTCTATGTGCTGACCGGCGGGATGGTCAAGATAACGGTCAGCGCGCAGAGCGGCATCGAGACGATGCTGGCCGTTCGCTCCCGCGGCGACCTCATCGGGGAGTTCTCGGTCCTCGACGGGACGCCGCGTGCCGCCGCCGTGCGCGCCGTGGGCACGGTCGGCGCGGTTCGCGTCACCCGCCCGCGGTTCGCCGCCTTCACCGAGGCGCATCCAAGCGCCCTCACCGCGATCACCCGTTCCGTGGTGGCCAAGCTCCGTGCCGGAACCCAGCGGCACGCGGCCGAGCGCAACTGGGGCGCCAGGGAGCGCCTCGCCCAGGTGATCTATGACCTGGCGGCCGGCTACGGGGAGAAGGCCGAGGATGGCGGGATCATCATCCCGCTGCCGCTCACCCAGATGGAGCTGGGCGAACTGGCGGGGGTGGCGATATCGACGACGGAGCGGATCCTCGCTGAGTTCCGCAGGCGGCGCCTGATCCAGACCGGCTACCGCGAGATCGCGGTTCTGGACATGGCCTGCCTGGGCGACACGAGGTTCGCCTGAGCTACACTAGGTGACAGCGAAGGGGAGTAGCTCCAATGCCGGGAAGCCGACAAGCCCGGCACTGCTCGCCCGCGGTCTCGCGAACGTGAGGCCGCTGGCGTGACGGTGCCCGGTTCCCGGGGGACTGCGACCGTCCGCGGCGAAGTGATCTCAGCCGAGAGCACCGCCGCCGGCTGGTCCCAGGCCTGAGTGAGACCTTCGGCAAGCAGCCATGCGCGCTGCCGTGCCGAGGGTCGAGGTGAACCTGGGGCACGGCGTGACCCCACGACGGAGAGTTTTCCCCGGATGAGCCTGACCGCCGCCCTGACCACGTTCCTGGTGGTCTTGCCCGCCGAACTGCCGGACAAGACGATCTTCGCCTGTCTTATCCTGGCCAGCAGGTACCGGCCCCGGTATGTATACGTCGGGGCCATCCTCGCGTTCGCCGCCCAGGTGATCCTGGCCGTCGCCGCCGGAGGAGCGCTGAGCCTGCTGCCGCACCGGGCCGTCCAGGCCGGTACCGCCGTCGCCTTCCTGGTTGGCGCTGTCCTGCTCTGGCGGCACCGGCCCGAGGAGGACGAGGAGATCACGCGGACCAGCTCGAAGAACACGCTCTTCCCCGTGGCCGCCACGTCATTCGTGGTCGTCTTCCTCGCCGAGTTCGGTGACCTTACCCAGATCATGACCGCGAGCCTGGCCGCCAAGTACCACGACCCGCTCGGCGTCGGCGTCGGCGCCGTGGCCGCACTGTGGCTCGCCGCGGCCCTGGCCGTCGTGGTCGGCTGGCGGCTGCTGAAGGTCATCCCGGTCTCCTGGCTGACCCGCGGCGCAGCCGTGATCATGCTAGCCCTCGCCGGCACCAGCGCCTTCGCCGCCGCCAGCTAAGCCGGAGGCCGCGCATGAGCGCGCCTTGGTGTTGAGGCGCGCGGGTGGCTGGCCGGAGGCGCGCAGTGGCTGATGGACTGAGCGGTAGTTCCGAGGTACGAGGAACGGGAGCGAGGGAAGAGGCCGCGCATGAGCGCGCCGGAGGCGAGCGCGCCTTGGTGTTGAGGCGCGCGGGAAGCACCATGTTCAGGCGCGCGGGAGGTCAAGCGTAAGGTGAAGTAATGCTCGATATCCGAAGGCTCCGGATGCTTCACGAGTTCGCGGCGCGCGGGTCGATCGCGCGGACCGCGGACGCGCTGGGATACACGCCGTCGGCAGTCTCGCAGCAGCTGGCGGCGCTGGAGCGGGAGGCGGGGACCGCCCTGCTTGACCGCACCGCGCGCAGCGCCGGGCTGACGGACGCGGGGCGGCGGCTGGCCAAGCACGCCGAGCGGATCCTCGCGATGGTGGAGGAGGCGGAGGCGGACCTGTCCGCCCATGCGGCCGAGCCGTCAGGCCGGGTGGTGGTCACGGCGTTCCCGTCGGCCGCGGTGGCGTTCGCCCCGGCGCTCGCCCGGTCGCTGCGGGCGCACCCGATGCTGACCCTGCTGCTGCGGCAGTCCTCGCCTGAAGACGGCTTGCAGCTCGTCCGGTCAGGTGAGGCCGAGGTCGCGATCGCCGATGACTGGACTGGCCGGATAACGGCGAGCCTGGAGCCGGCCGGCGGCAAGCCTGGTGAAGGACCGGCCAACGGCGTCCTGACCCACTATCACTTGCTCAGCGACCCGCTCGTGCTCGTCGTCGAGCGCGGCCACCCGGCCGCGGACCCGAAGTCCCCGGTTGACCTGCGGGCGCTGCGCGACGAGCCCTGGCTCGCGGCGCCGGAGGGGGAGCCAACCAGGGAGGCCTTCGACCGGCTGATGGCGGCCGTCGGCGTCACGCCGCCGGTGCCATCGGAGTTCGAGGGCCTTGGCACGGTCGCCAACCTGGTCGCCCGCGGCCTGGGCATCGCGATCATGCCGCGGCTGGCAGTCGGCGCGTACGAGCGGCGCCTGGTCGTCCGCGAGCTCCCGGCCGGCCTGGACCTGGCCCGGGACATCTACGCGGTGGCCCGCACCGCGAGCGTCGGCCGTCCTTCCGTGGCCGTCATCGTCGCGGCCCTGCGTGGTGCCGCCCGCTCGCTGACCGCCCGGATGGCGCAGGCGGACCCGGCGCCCGCTGAGGGCATGCCGATTGACCCCGCGTGACGCCGGCCGCGTAGCGTGGCCCCAATGGACCGCACCCTAGACCTGTCCGCTGATGGCGGCACGCTGACCGCTGCCCTGGTCGACATCGCCTCCGTCAGCGGCGAGGAGAAGCTACTGGCCGACGCGATCGAGCGATCCCTGGCGGCCGCCTCGCACCTGACCGTGCACCGCGACGGCAACACCGTGATCGCCCGGACCAGCCTGGGCCGGGCCGAGCGGGTGGTGCTTGCCGGGCATATTGACACGGTTCCGCACGCGGGCAACTACCCGTCTTCCCTGGGCGAGCAGGGCACCCGCCTTCTCGGCTGCGGCACGTCCGACATGAAGTCTGGGGTGGCGGTCCAGTTGCGGCTGGCGGCTGGCCTGCGCGAGCCGGTGCGGGACGTCACGTACGTGTTCTATGACTGCGAGGAGGTCGCGGCCGAGCGCAACGGGCTGCTGCGCGTCGCGCGAAACTCGCCGGACCTGCTCTCTGGCGACTTCGCCGTGCTGCTTGAGCCCAGCGGGGGCGTGGTGGAGGGCGGCTGCCAGGGGACGCTCCGGGTGGCGGTGCGGGCCTTCGGCGCCCGGGCCCACACGGCCCGCTCGTGGATGGGCGACAACGCGATACACAAGGCGGGGCAGATCCTCGACGTGCTGCGCGGCTACACCCCCCGCGAGCCCGTCGTCGACGGGCTGCGCTATCACGAGGGCCTGAACGCAGTCGCCATCTCCGGCGGCGTGGCCACCAACGTCGTGCCCGACCAGAGCGAGGTACAGGTCAACTACCGGTTCGCGCCTGACCTGTCGCCCGAGCAGGCGATCGCCCATGTCCAGGAGGAGTTCCGCGGGTTCGAGGTAGCGGTCCTGGACGTGGCGTCCGGGGCGCGGCCCGGTCTTGACGCGCCAGTGGCGGCCGCGTTCGCGGCTGCCGTCGGGGGGACGCCACGGCCGAAGCTCGGCTGGACCGATGTGGCCAGGTTCGCCGAGCTCGGCATCCCCGCAGTGAACTACGGCCCTGGCATCTCGGAGATCGCGCACACGGCGGGCGAGTACGTCGAGCTGGCCGCCATCGCCGACTGCGAGGCCCGGCTGCGGGTGTGGCTGGAGCCGTCAGCCGGGCAGGGCGCTGGCCGCGGCGACGATGGCCGCGCCGTCCAGGGTGACTGACGAAGGCCCGATGCCGACGGCGGGCCACTCCACGAAGACCGTGACCGGCCCGGACGGCGGCAGCGGCCACGCCCAGAAGGTCTCCTCCGCGACCTCGGCGGCCCCCTCCGGATAGCTGCTCGTGGCGCAGTCCGTGACGGCAGGGCCGCTGCGGGGCAGGGCGCCGGTGTCGTCGGAGAAGGCGGCGGTCCGCCCGTCGCTGAACGCCAGCGCCACGCTGAGCCGCCCAGCGCCAGTCGCGTCCGGGGTGGCGGCGCGCGAGTAGCCATCCACCGCGCGGCGAGCCTGTTTCTCCTGCCGGGGCGTCAGGCCCGCCATGTCAACGACGACCCTGAACGCGAGCTCGCACCCGGCCGCGTGGGCGGCGACGGACTCCAGCGTCATCGTTGCCCGGCCCGTCCGGGCGACGAGCTGGTTCACGTCCACGGTGACCGAGCGCCCGTGCGGCAGGCGCGGGTCCGGGCCAGGCTGTGCCGTGGCGTCGCGGGTCGCCCGGCCGAAGGCGTCAGACGCCCTGCGGACGATCATTCCCGCCGCCGGGGCTGGCCAGACCTGCAGCAAGTGCTCCTCGACCGGCTCGCTCTCCACGACGTCGCGGCCGGCGCCGGCGTCACGGCCGCGGGCGTGCAGCCGGACCCGGTAGCTGCCAGGCCCCGGTGCCGTGAGGGCCACGAGCTCATCGGGCCCCGAGTCCATCGCGCCGATGCCGAGGCCAGCCGAGGCGACGCTGGCGGCGAGCGAGAACTCGATGACCTCGTCCCATTGGCCGGCGTCCAGTCCGGGGTCGCTGTCCCCGGACTGGACGCTGATGGCGACGTTGCCGAACTGGGTGCCGGTCAGCACCATCGCCCGGCCCTGGGCCAGGCCCACGAGGCCGGTGGCGGTGGCGTCGGGAGGTTGCGGGCCGAGGCCCTCGGGGCCATCCGCCCCGATCCAGTAGAACCCTTCCCCGACCTGCAGCCACGAGCTGACCACCAGCATCACCCGTCCGGCTCATTGTGTGGATGGATTACGGCAAGACGAACACCCAGTAGGAGTCACCGTAAAGCAGCCGCTCCGAGACGTACATGGCGCTGCGCAGGCCGCCTTCTGCGGAGTTCTCGGTGCCGGGGACCTTCATCGTAACGTTCTGCGACGGGAAGTAGAACGCCCCCTGGTAGGTCGCCGCGAACGGGTACTCATCGCAGCTGTAGGGCTTCCTGTAGCGCGTCTTCCCGCAGGCGGCCCGCCGGTTCTTCGCCGCCACCGACGGCGGCGCACGGAATAGCACCCGGCCGTGCCCGTACCAGCCAAAGTGCAGCGACTTAGCCTGCTGGCCCTTCTCGACGTTGCGGGCGATCTGGTCTTCGCCGTGCCCCGTCAGGTAAACGTCGTACGACGCGGCGACGTCCTTGAAGACGCAGCCGGACGTGGCCTTGCCGAACTGCCGCAGGACCGGGTCGCTGTCGCAGCGGGCCGGGCCGAGCGAGTCCAGCTTGGCCGGCGTCGCCTGGTCGGTGGCCGCCGGGTTCACCACGTCGATGACCGGGACCTGGCTCGTCACGTCGGTGCCGTGCCCGGGTGAGCTGATCGTGAATGTGTGCGTGTAGGCCTTGCCCGCCACGAGCGGGTGGGCCCACTTGGCCGAGGAGGTGCAGCCGCCGGCGCACGCGATGTCCGTCGTGGCCGTGGTGTCCGTGCTGACAACCCCGGTCGCGTGCGTGAGCTCGATCCCCGCGTCGAGCGGCCACGTCCGGGACATCGCGTTCAGGGTCTCCTTGTACCCGACGGCGATCGTCCCAGTGCCGAGCACCTTCCCGCCGGGCACCTCCAGGACCTGGTAGTCGATCGTCGTGATGGCACAGGACGAGTGGCGGGTGCGCACTACCTGCCCCGCCGCGCACAGGCTGGACGCGGCCGGGGCCAGAACGCCCAGCGAAGCGCCCCTGGGGGCCGGGCTGGCACACCCAACGCGGGTAAGCCCCGACCGGGCGAGGCTGGGCAGCTGTGAGCGCACCACCCCGCAACTCGGGGTACCGGTGACGGTCGCCGGCCCGGTGCGCAGGCGGGGGTAGTCCGCTGCCTGCCGGCCGGCCGAGCTCGCGGCGGCCGGCTGGCGCGGGGCGTGCGCTGCGGACGGGGTGGCCGAGGCCGGCGACAGCGTGAGCAGCGTCGCGCCAGCGACTGCGGACACGACTGCCACCGGCCCGGCCAGGTAACGCGATCTGAGATTCATGAGCGTCGCTCCTTGCCTAGCGTGACCATCGGAAAGTCACGCGCGGCAACAGTTTTCTTCACTGAGCGCTCATGGAATATCCCTAGACCTAAGGTAATCCGCCTTGGGTCTAGGGATACTTGTCCCTGCCAGTCCCGATTGCACCAGCCTGTCGCGGGGGCGGCCGTGTGGCCGGACGCCGTTACTTCGCCAGCGAGGCCAGGGTGAGGCTGGTGGTGTGCGAGGCGCCGGTCTGGTCGGTGTAGGTGATGGCCAGCTTGTCGCCCGGGTGCTTGCTGAACAGGTAGCTGCTCAGCGCGTTCGCCGACGTGATCGGCGTCCCGTCGACGGCGGTGATGACGTCGCCATCCTGCAGGCCAGCGCTGGCCGCCGGGGTGCTCGGGTAAACCTGGCAGACGTAGGCGCCCTTGACGTTGCTCGCCGGCGAGCCTGCGCTGTTCCCCCCGCCCGAGGCACCGCCACTGCCGCCAGACCCGCCGGTGCCGCCCGCGCCGTTACCCGAGCTGCTGGTGCAGGTCCCGATCCCGATGAAGCCCGCCTCGCCAACGTGGACGGTAGAGCTGGCGTCCCCGGCGATGATCTGGTGGGCGATCGAGATCGCGTGGTTGATCGGGATCGCGAATCCCGTGGTGGCCGACTGGCCCTCGAAGCCGCCCGAGCTGTTGGCGGCGGTGTCCATGCCGATGACCTGAGCCGAGGCGTTGACCAGCGGGCCGCCCGAGTCGCCCTCCTGGATCGGTGCGTTGGTCTGCAGCATGCCGGTCAGGTTCTCGGTGCTCCCGGTGCCGCTGTCGCTCGCCGTGATATTGCGGTTGGTGGCGTTGATGATGCCCTGAGCGGTCGAGGGCAGCCCGCCCTTCCCTTCGGCATTGCCGATCGCGAGCACCGCGTCACCCAGCTGGACCTTGCTCGAGTTGCCGAGGTTGACCGTGGTCAGGCCGGAGACGCTGCCGCCGCCTGAGGCCTCCATCTGCAGCACCGCCACGTCATCGTTGGAGTCGAAGCCGACCACCTTCGCGGGGTAGGTCTTTCCGGTGGTCACCTCCGTCACGGAGATGCTCGTGGCCTCGTCGATGACGTGGTTGTTGGTCAGCACCAGGCCGCTGGCGGAGATCACCATGCCGGTGCCCTCGGCGTCGTCCTGGTTGTACTGGAGGGTCGAGTCGATGTCCACCACGCCCGGGTCGACCTTGCCCGCCAGGGCCGTTGCGTTCAGTGAGCCGTCGCCCGTGTTCGTCCCGCCGGTACCGCTGCCGTTTCCGTTGCCAAGGCCGCCAAAGGGGTTCGCGCCAGAGTTCCCGCCCGCGCCGTTGCCCTGCGGAAGGCCGCCCTGGCTTCCCGAGCCAAGCGCGCTCGAACTGGCCGGGGAGTGGCCAAGCTCGACGGCGGCGCCCGCCCCGGCCCCGGCCGCCAGCACCGCGACCGCCGCGTAGACCAGCAGTCGCCGCAAGCCACCGCCGCCCTGCGGAGGCGGCGGCGGGGTCCCGTAGCCGAAGCCCCATGGCTCCTGGCCCGAACCGCCATTCCAGCCGCCGTAGCCACCACCTGCTTGTGGCCCGAAAGCCGGCTGCCCGTAGCCGCCCGCGGGCTGGCCATAGCCCCCGGTTGGCTGCCCGTAGCCGCCCGCGGGCTGCCCAAAGCTTCCCGTCGGCTGCCCGTAGCCGCCTGCCGGCGGCCCGTAGCCCCCCGCGGGCTGGCCGAACGCCGCTGGCTGGCCGAACCCGGCGGGCTGGCCGAAGCCTGCGGGTGGCTGCTCGTAGCCGCCCGCGCCCGGGGCAGGCTCCGGCGCGGCCTGCTGGCCCAGGGGAACCGTGTTGCCCGCATCCGGCACGCCCGAGCCGGCCTCCGCGCCGTCGCTGGCCCTCGCGGCACTGGATGCGGGTGCCCACGGACTCACGTACTCCGGTGGCTCCCAGCCGCTGCGCTGCTCGCTACCGCTGTCGTTGTCTCGCATGTGTCTCGCCTTCGCCGTGGACAAGCTTATGCCGTCTTATGCCGTTACCTTGGGCGCCCGGGATGCGTCCCGGTTCCGTCTCAGTATCTAGTAATGATCCCGTACCTGAATACCAGCTGAGCGGTCGCTCAGCCTTGCCGCGTGCCCCGTCACTGCCCGCGCCCGTCACTTGGCCGGCCCATCGATCAGCTTCACGGTCAGCGAGTGGGAGGCACCGGACCCGTCGACGAAGCCAACCGTCAGCGTCTGGCCGGGACGGAACTTGGAGGTGATGTCGACCAGGGATTGCGCGCTGGACACCGACTGACCGTTCGCCTGGGTGATCACGTCACCCTCGGTGAGGCCCGCGGTCTGGGCCGGCGTCCCTGAGAACACACCGCAGACCAGTGCGCCGGAACTGGCGCTCGAGCCTGAGCCGCCCGTGCCACCCAAGCCGCCCGTGCCACCCGCGCCGCCGAAGCCGCCCAACCCTCCGGGGCCGCCGGAGGAGTTGCCGCCACTGCCGCTGCTTGAGCAGCCCGTGGAAACGTTGACGACGGAAACGCCCATGAAGGAGGGCAGGCCAACTTGCACGTCGGTGCTCGGCTGCCGGTCAGCGATCTGCCGGGCGATCTGCAGCGCCTGGCTGATGGGGATGGCGAAGCCGGCCGTCGAAGAGGACCCGCTGAACGTCTGCATCTGGCTCGCGGCGACGTCCATCCCGATGACCTGCCCGGCGGCGTTCGCCAGTGGCCCGCCGGAATCGCCCGGCTGGATCTGGGAGCTTGTCTGGATCGTCCCGGTCAGCGTCTCAGACAGTCCGGTGCCTGAGTCGGTCGGCTTGATCGTCTGGTTGAGCGCGGTCACCGCGCCCGGCGCGACGGTCGGCGTGCCGCCCTGACCCTGGGCGTTGCCGATGCCGAGCACCTGCATGCCGGTCTTCACCGCGCCGGAATCGCCCACCGTGGCCGGGGTAAGGCCGGACGCGCCCGCCAGCTGCAGCAGTGCCACGTCATGCGTGGAGTCGTAGCCGACGATCGTCGCCTTGTAGGTCTTGCCGGTTGACACCAGCGTCACGGTGGGCGAGGTCGATCCCTCGATGACGTGGTTGTTGGTCATGACGAGGCCGTTGGAGGTAAGGACGATGCCGGTTCCCTCGGACAGCGACTGCTGGCCGAACTGGGGCGCGTTCACGTCCACCACGCTGGGCTCGATGGCATTGGCCACGGCCTGGGTGTTCAGCGACCGGGACGCCGCCGCCGGTGCGCCCTTCGGCGGGACTGGGATCTGGCTCGCGCCGGCGACGGCGGCGCCGACGGGCGGGCTAGTTCCTGCCCCCGAGGCGTTCCCCGCACCGGGGGAGGCCGCGTTCTGCCTGGTCGGGGGTGAACTGGCCGTGCCAGAACCGGATTTGCCCTGCAGCGCGACCGTAGCGCCTGCGCCCACCGCCGCGGCGAGGACCGCCACAACGAGGATCGGCAGGGCTCGCCCGCGGTTGCGTGGCCTGGGGGGCGTTGGAGGTGGCCCGTAGAACGGTCCTTGTGGATCTGTCATGGCTTGCTCGTTATTGGGCGTGGGCTGCATCGCCCACTATTAAGCCTCACTAGCCTTAGCGTTTCCTGAAGGGGGACTACGAATGCTGTGATCGCTGCCCGCCTGGCGCCGGGTGAAACGATAATCCTGTGCCTCACGCCTGCCTCCCACCGCTACGCGGCTGGTGCGACATCCAGCCGTACCAGCCTGATCTGCCGCTTGCCCTCCGTGCTGACCCACGTCACCGGGACTAGCGCGCCGACATGGCAGCCGTCCACGATCGCCGTCAGCCCGCCGGGCGACGTTACTGGCCGCCCGGCCGCGCTCGTGATGACATCCCCCGCCGCCAGTCCGGCCGCCTCCGCGCCTGTCCCACACAAGACACCATAAACCAGGGCGCCAGAACGAACCGGGGCAGTCCTCCCAGGCACCGTGGCGGCCGCGACTGTCTGCAGGCATCCAGTGGCTCCCGTGGCCGGGGAGGGCGTGCCCTGCGGCGATGAGACCCCGCTGGCATGCCGCCCGGAGCCAGCGCCGGTGGCGCCGGCGGTCACCACGCCGAGGAAGGCCCGCGGGCCGATGACCAGGCCGGGAGCGGCCCGGCCGATCGCGATCAGCCGGGCCGCGGCCAGCGCGTAGTTGATTGGGATGGCATAGCCGGCGTCAGGAGGGCTGGTCCCGGCGGCGGTAATCATGCCGATCACCTGTCCGCGCGCGTCAGCCAGCGGGCCACCGGAGTCGCCCGGGGCGACATGGGCGTTCGTGACCAGCATGTTGTGCAGCGTCTCCGTGAAGGAGGAACTGGCATCGTTGGCCTGGATGGTCTGGCCCTTGCCGATGATGACCCCGGGCGCGACCGTGGGGGCGCCGCCGACGCCAGCCTGGTTGCCCAGGGCAAGCACCGGGCTGCCGGGCGGGAGGGCACTGGAGTTCCCGATGGTGGCGGTCGCCAGCCCCACCGGGCCCTGAATCTGCAGCAGGGCGATGTCGGCGGTGACATCCGCGCCGACGATCCGGGCCGGGAACTCCCGCCCGTTGCTCGTCAGCGTGACGGTCACGGCGGTCGCTCCGCGGATCACGTGGTTGTTGGTGAGGATGAGGCCGTCGGCGGCGTTGATCACGAAGCCGGTGCCCTCCGCGGTCTCCGCGTTGTAGCGCAGGGCCGAGGTCACATCGACGACTGTTGGCTCCAGCTTGTCGTAGATGGTCGGGATGTGCGTGCGACTAGGGCGGACGGCCGCGGGGGCCTGGTTCACGTCCCCGCCTTGCGCCATGAGCAGGACGCCGCAGGCACCCAGCACGGCGCTCAGGGCAGCCACGACGACCAACGGCAGGGAGCGCCGTACTTGCGATCTCACATGGTCGTTTTTCCCGAAGGGTAACCAGTGCATTCCTGTGTGTAGTTTCCACGGGCTCGTACGTGCTAATTGACGTCAGTTCGGGTACCCTCGCTACTTGAGATATGACGCGTTGCCCGGGATTCTCCGGCTGCGCGGTGTCCCTCTCCAGCGACAGGGGTTCTCATGACCGCACCACCACGTGACGGTTCCGGCCGGATGTCCCGGCGTGATCAGGCAACCGTGTCGGCGGCCGCCCTCACCGGAGGGTCGACTGCTGGCGCGGCGGTCGCCGGGGCCGTCGTCACGCTCGGTGACCTGGGCCTTCAGGTCCTGCACGGTCACCTCGGCCTTGCCGCCGTCGGCGGATCGCTCTCCCTCGGCGTCTCTGTATTCCTCGTCGTCCTGGCCGCGGCGGCCGTCATGCGCGCGCGGGCCGGCCGCGCCGCGCAGTGGGCGGCACGCAACCCGTGGGGGTTCGCGCTGCTGCCGGGCGTTTCAGCGGCTGTCGTGATCTTCCTGCTCACCGTGCTGGTTGGCGGGGGCGTGTTCAGCGGCGTATGGGCGGCCGCCTGGCATGGCGCGGCCGTCTACGGGCTGACCGGCGCGGTCGGCTCGGTGGCCGGCCGCCGCAGGCGGCGCCGCTAGCCTCGCATGAGGCTGGCGCCCTTGCTCAGCTCCGCCTGGGTGACCGCGCCGAACACCTGGTACACGATCTGGTGGCTGGCGTTGAGGAAGAACGTCTGCGGGAAGGCCGCAACGTTGTAGGCACTGGCCGTGATGAGTGACTTGTCCGCTCCGACCGGGTACGTGACCCCCTTGGCGTGGACGAAGGCGACCGCGTTCGCGGTGGGGTCGTTCCCGTCCACCCCGAGGATGGTGACGCGACCCCCCTGCTGCTTGTAGAACCGGGCGAGCAGCGGGGTCTCCTGCTGGCACGGGCCGCACCAGGAGGCGAAGAAGTTCACTATCAGCGGCTTGCCCTGGTACTGGCTCAGTCCGACCTGCTGGCCCGAGGCGGTGAGGTCGGGCAGGCTGAAGGCGGGTGCCTGCGTGGGGTGGGCATAGACCACGGCGCCGTCGCCCGACGCCGGCGACCCGCCGCCGCTCGCCGCCGGGGAGCCGTTGAGCGACCCGCCGGCCACGCCGGCGATGGCCGCCGCCACGAGCAGCGCGACGATCGCGCTGGCAAGCTTGTGCCGTCCGATCAGCCCCACGACCCGGCTGGCCCCGACCCGGCTGGCACTGCCCTGGCTGGCACTGCCCTGGCTGGCCCCGCCCTGGCTGGCCCCGCCCTGGCTGGCCCCGCCCTGGCCAGCACCGCCTTGGCCAGCACCCTCTGGTGTCGGCGGGGAGGCTGGCTGCTGGGCGATTTCGTCCCGTTCCGTCCCGGAAATGGCGTCCTGATCGGTCATCGGGCTCCGGCTCTCTCGCTGCGTGCTGGCCTATCGGGGCGCCGGCCACCACCGTCACGTCGCGGCCGCGCGCTCGCGCCGCGCTCGCCCCTGACGACAGACCACTCTATGGCATCACCGCTGGCGGCCAAGCGCCTAGCGCCTAGATCACATTTTCGCTAGCCTCATCTCCCGGCTCGGCCGGGTCGCTCGCGGGCCGCGGCAGGCTGACGATGGCGCGCAGGCCGTCCGGGGCCGGCTCCAGGCGGGCGGTCCCGCCGTGGGCCTGCGCAGTGGCCCGGACGATCGCCAGCCCAAGGCCCGCCCCGTCATGGTCGTCCCCGTCGCGGCTGCGGGCGGAGTCCAGCCGCGCGAACCGGTCGAAGACAAGCTCCAGGTCGGCCTGCGGGATGCCAGGACCGTCGTCGGTGACCGTGAGCACGGCCTGCCCCGCCGTGGCGGCGACCGTGACGGTGACCCGCGACCCGGCGTAGCGCACCGCGTTGTCGATCAGGTTCCCAAGCAACCGATCCAGCCCATGCCTGTCGCCGGAAACCACCACCCCGGGCGCGACCACCCCGGCCGTCACGGGGACGCGCGCCGCCGTGTAGCGCGCGACCACCTCACCCGCCAGGTCGGCCAGGTCGACCGGTGCCCGCCGGTCCCGGCCGGCCTGCCGCGGCGCGCCGCCGCCGGCGTGCTCGTCCAGCCGGGCCAGGAGCAGCAGGTCCTCCGCCAGCCTGGCCAGTCGCAGCGTGTCGGCGTGCACCTCCCGTGCGGTGGTGGCCCAGTCCTGCAGCCCGGGGTGGTCGAGCGCGACCTCAAGCTGCGTCCTGATCGACGCGATCGGGCTGCGCAGCTCGTGCGCCGTATCGGAGACCAGGGCCCGTTGCCGCCGCTGGGCGGCCGCCAGCCGGGAAAGCATGTCGTTCAGCGTGAGCGCCAGCTCGCGCACCTCATCCCGGGCCTCAGGCACCGGCAGGTCGCAGGGCACCCCGGTGGCCGTGACCCGGGCGGCGCCGCGCCGCAGCGCCCCGACTGGCCGCAGCGTCGAGCCGACCACCACCCAGGTCAGCCAGGTGAACAAGATGAACAGCACCGGCGTGCCCAGGGCCAGCCCGCGGGCCACGACCTGGAGGCTGTCGGAGGCCGAGTTGTACGGTGCCGCCGCGATGACCAGCTTTCCGTCCGCGGCGCGCTCCGCGTCCACCCGCAGCAGCGACGGCATGTCGAACGCCGGCCCGTTCAGCACCCATCCCGTCCCCGACGCCGCCATCGCCGACGCGCGCGCCGGCGAGACCATGGGGACAAGCCGGTCGGCGTCCGGCGACACGTCGATGATCCGCCCGGTGCGGTCAAGCACCTGCACGGTGATCCCCGGGGCCACCGGCACCGGTGATGGCAGCCGGTTGGCGTTGATCAGGGCCACCACGCCACTGGCCGACTGCCGGGTGGAGTCGTCAAGCGAGCGGGTCACCGAGACCCGAAGGACGTTGAACAGCAGCAGGTCAAAGGCCGCGAACGCGACAAGCAGCCCGGCCGCGGCGGTGATCGTCACCCGCGCACGCAACCCTCGTCGCCACCACCAGCGGGTCAGCCACCACCCCGGCCGCCGTGACCACGCCTCCGTGGCCGGCGGCAGTCGCCAGCCGCGGGCCGCCGGCTCGGGGTCGGCCGCCGTCAGCCGTGTGTCAGCCGCCATCGGCCGCCAGCCGGTACCCCGCGCCGCGCACCGTCTGGACCGCGTGCCGCGCGAACGGCCCGTCGATCTTCTTCCGCAGGTACCCCACGTAGACCTCCACGACGTTCAGGTCCGCTATGTCGTCCGAGGAGTCCCATACGTGCGCGAGCAACTCCGACTTGGGCACCACCGAGCCGGCCCGGCGCATCAGGAACTCAAGCAGCGCGAACTCGCGGGCCGTCAGGGAAATGGCCGCCTGGCCCCGGTGGACCTCCCGCGACGACGGGTCCAGGGAAAGGTCGCCGCACCGCAGCACGGCGGGCCGGGGCGCCGCTCCGCGCCGCAGCAGGGCGCGCAGTCGCGCGGCCAGCACGACGTAGGAGAACGGCTTGGTGAGATAGTCGTCCGCGCCCAGGTCCAGGGCATCGGCCTGGTCGTACTCCCCGTCCTTGGCCGAAAGCACCAGCACGGGGACCCAGTTCTCCGCCGCGCGCAGTTCCTGGCACACCTTGTACCCGGACATCCCCGGCAGCATGATGTCCAGCACGACGCTGTCGTAGCCACCACCGCAAGCTAGGTGCAGCCCGGTCACGCCGTCGTGAGCGAGGTCAACGACGAAGCCCTCGGCCTCAAGGCCGCGCTTGACCGCGGCGGCGAGCCGCCGCTCATCCTCTACCACAAGCACTCGCACGTCATCTAGTGTCAGGCAAGCGCGCGACCAGAGGGAACCCGTTACCCGTCCACCTCTCTCAGGCTCCTCACAGTGGGCCTCATGCATAGTTGGAGCATGCAGGCAATGAGGCTTCCAAGGAACACGAGGTGGGCGGTGCCCACCGTGGCGGCCGTCGTCATTGGCGGCGCGATCGCGGGCTCGGCCATCTCAGTCGCCCAGGCGGCGCCGGACCTTCCGGCCAAGACCCCCGCGCAGCTGCTGGCGAGCATCGCGTCCACGCAGAAGATCCCGCCGCTGACGGGGACGGTGGTCGAGACCGCGGACCTCGGGCTGCCGCAGTTTCCCGACCTGGGCAACTCGACCTCGCTGACGTCGCTGATCACCGGCTCGCACACCCTCAAGGTCTACTGGCAAGACGCCACGCACTTCCGGCTGGCGATGCCGCAGAACATGACCGAGACCGACTTCATCCGCAACGGCAGCACCCTGTGGCTGTGGGAGAGCGCGAGCAACACCGTCACCAAGTACGCCATCCCTGGCCACGGCGAGAAACGACAGGGCAAGGCAGGCAAGCTTCCGGCACTCACCCCGCAGCAGGCGGCGAGCGAGGCGCTCAAGGCGGTCGGCCCGACGACCGTCGTTCGCGTCGACTCCAACGTCTCAGTGGCCGGCCAGGCGGCCTACCAGCTTGTCCTCGCCCCGAAGGACAGCCGCTCGACGGTCGGGGCGATCAGCATCGCGATCGACGCCAAGACCAACGTCCCGCTGCGCGTCCAGGTCTTCGCGAAGGGCTCGGCCACGCCCGCCTTCCAGGTCGGCTATACCCAGGTCTCCTACGTGGCACCGGCGTCAGCGAACTTCGACTTCACCCCGCCACCCGGCGCGACCTACGACGACACGAGCAAGCCTCAAGCCAAGCAGGCCTCGGGGGCCGTCCCGGCCGGCCAGGCCGGGACGTACGGCTCAGGCTGGCTCACCGTCGCCGAGGTTCCTGAGGCATTCCTGTCCGACGCCTCGGGCAACCCGGCGCCCTCCACCGCCCCGTCCGGGTCAGGCGCGTTCGGCGGTGACAGCCAGGCGGCGATCAACGCCTTCCTCGGCGCGGGCAAGCAGGTCAGCGGATCGTGGGGGAGTGGGCAGCTCATCCACACCAGCCTGGTCAACGTGCTCATCGTCGGCAACGAGCTGTATGTCGGCGCCGTCGACCCGAGCGTCCTTGAGGCGGCGGTCGGCCACGTTACCCCCGCGGGGAACGGCGGCTAGGTGGCCGGCAGCAGCGTCATCGAGACGACCGAGGGTGCGGCCGGAGAGCCGGCCGTCAGTGCGCAACTGGCGGCCGGCCCGCTCGCCATCGCCAGCTCAGGGCTGACCAAGCGGTTCCGTGGCGGGCAGGTCGCCGTGGACCACGTTGACCTGGCCGTTCCTGAGGGCTGCGTGTACGGCTTCCTCGGACCGAACGGCTCAGGCAAGACCACCACCATCCGCATGCTCCTCGGCCTGGCCTTCCCGACGGCCGGCACCGCCGCGATCCTCGGGACGCCCATGCCCAACGGCTCCGCCAGCGTGCTGCACCGCGTCGGCTCCCTGGTTGAGGGGCCGGCGTTCTTCCCGTTCCTTTCCGGCTGGGAGAACCTGGCCCGGTGCGACGCCGCTGACCAGAGCGCCGATCCGCGCACGGCCAAGGCCCGCATCGGCGGGGCGCTCGAGCGCGTCGGCCTGACCGCGGCCGCGAGGAAGCGCTACCGCAACTACTCACTGGGCATGAAGCAGCGACTGGCGATCGCGGCCGCGCTGCTGCGCCCTCGCGACCTGGTCATCCTGGACGAGCCGACCAATGGCCTCGACCCGCAGGGCACTCGCGAGGTCCGCTCCCTGGTCCGGCAGATCGCGGCCGACGGCATCACCGTCTTCGTGTCCTCGCACCTGCTCGCTGAGGTTGAGCAGGTCTGCTCGCACGTTGGCGTGATGCGCGGCGGGCAGCTGGTCTTCCAGGGGTCGCTCGACGGCTTGCGGCACACTCAGGCGTCGCGGATCCGGGTCCGCAGTGGCGATCTCGAGGCGGCCGCCACCGTGTTCGCCAAGCTCGGCCTGGCTGACCCGGACATCACCGATGACGCGATCACCGCCGAGCTCGGCTCGGCCGATCCTGAGCTGATCACCGCCGAGCTCGTCCACGCGGGAGTCGGGGTCCGTGAGCTCGTCGTGCAGACCCCGAGCCTCGAGGACCTCTTCGTAGGCCTGACCGGAGAGGGATTTGACGTTGAGCACTGAACTGGAAAGCACCGAACTGGGCAGCACCGAACTGGGCAGCACCGAACTGGAAAGCAGCGGTGAGGCCGCACCCGTCGCCGCCGCGCGCCAGGACGAGGGCCGGGGGAGCGGGGCCGTCCGGGGCTATGGGAGGTTCTTTGCCTCGGAGTTGCGGCTGGTGTTCCGGCGGCGGCGCAATCAGCTGCTGCTGCTGGTGATCTTCGCCTTCCCTGTACTCATCGGCATCGGGCTGAAGATCGCCGCGCCGCACCCCAACGGCGGCGAGGGCGGCGGGCCGCAGGCATTCTTCAACCAGCTCGCGGGCAACGGGGTGTTCCTCACGCTGATCGCACTGCAGGCGCTCCTGATCCTCGTGCTGCCGCTGGTGGTCGCGGTCGTCGCGGGCGACTCGATCGCGGGCGAGGCCGGCTACGGTACGCTGCGCTACCTGCTGACCCGGCCCGCCGGCCGGGCCCGGCTGCTGAGCGTCAAGTACCTGGCAATCATCTCCTACGGCCTTGTGGCGACGTTCATCATCGCCGTCACCGGGCTGATCGTGGGCGTGATCTTCTTCCCGGTCGGCCCGGTGACGCTGCTGTCAGGGACCACGGTCTCGCTGGCGTCGGGCCTGCTGCGAGTGCTGTGGGTGACCCTGTACATCGCGGCGGCCATGGCCGCCCTGGGGGCAATCGGGCTGGCGATCTCCACGCTGACCGAGCACGCGATCGGCGCGATCGCCGCCATCATGGTGCTCATCGTCACCAGTGAGGTAGTCGACCAGGTGCCGCAGTTCTCCGCCATCGCGCCGTACCTGCCGACGCACTGGTGGGACTCCTTCGACTCACTGCTGCGCTCCCCGATCGACACCACGACGCTGCTACAGGGCCTGCTGTCGTTCCTCGTCTACGCGGTACTGTTCTGCTCGTTCGCCTGGGCGAGGTTCACCACCTCCGACGTGACGAGCTGAGGCCAAGAATCAGCGAGCTTCGGCACCTGGGCCTGCTCGGCGATCACCCCGAAACGCGGCAGTCGATGAGGGGTTGCTCATGCCCGCCATGATCGCAGCCTCCGCCAGGCCACGGCTACCCGACATCATCGCCGCTTCCAGGTGGTCGTCCCCCGAGTGTGAGGAGGGTGCCCGCGGTGCCTGGACTGAGCCCGAGCGCCCGAGGTACGAGGAAGCGAAGCGAGGGAAGGCGCCGCGTATGCAGGCGCCCGGATCGGGGGTCCGGGGGTCGCTCCCCGGGATATAGAGTCGCTTCCAGGTGGTCGTCCCCTCGGGTCAGCACGGGTACCCTGTTACTACCCCCAAGTCAGCTCCCCAGGTGATGCAAATTCCGGATTCTGAGCCGACGGCCGTCACCGCGTGGCAGGCGCTCGGCCTGCTCGTCCAGCTTGGCGTGACGGTCCCCGGCGCGATCGATGAGGCCCGGCAGATGCTGGCCGCGGATCTGGCTGAGCTGGACGTGGCGTGCAGCAGGTTCCGCCCCGACTCCGAGGTCAGCGCGATCGCCAGGGCGCCCGGCGACGTCGCCGGGATGTGCACGGTGACAGTCAGCCCGCTGCTGGCGGAGGCGATCGCGGTGGCGCTGCGCGCCGCCCGGCTGACCGACGGGGACGTCGACCCTACCGTTGGCGCGGCGCTGCGTGAGCTGGGCTACGACCGGGACTTCGGGCAGGTCGCACCAGCGGCCGGGCCGGTGCAACTGACGGCACTGCACGTTCCGGGCTGGCGGGTCATTGAACTTGACCGGGCGACCCGGCGGCTGCGACTTCCCGCGGGGGCACAGCTTGATCTCGGCGCGACCGCGGCGGGCTGGGCTGCCGACCGCGCGGCCGACCGGATCGCCAAGGAGCTGGGCTGCGGCGTCCTCGTCAGCCTCGGCGGCGACACTTCCGTGGCGGGCGAGCCGCCCGACGATGGCTGGCGGATCGGCGTCAGGGACGTCGGCGGCGGGGCGGGCACGGTGATCGCGATCCGCGACGGCGGCGTGGCGACGTCCTCGATCGCGGCGCGTACCTGGCGACGGGGCGGTGAGGTGCTCCACCACATCCTGGACCCGCGGACCGCGCTGCCCGCCGCGCCGGTCTGGCGCACCGTCTCCGTGGCCGCCGCGAGTTGTGCCGACGCCAACGCCGCGGCGACGGCCGCGATCATCAGGGGCCGCTATGCCCCCGGCTGGCTGGCCAGCCTGGGGTTGCCGTCCCGGCTGGTGGCAGCGGACGGCACCGTCCACGTGATCGCTGGCTGGCCGCAGGACGGGCCGCTGCAGCCCTAGGCCGGCGCGATGCCCATGTCGGCCCGGCCGTCGCTGGCCGGTCCCTCAGGCACCCAGTTCACCAGGCTGTGCGCGGCCATCACCAGGTAGTCCCACAGCTGGGCGTCGAGCACGTCGGGCAGCGCGATCTCATCCAGGGCGGTGCGCATGTGCGTCAGCCACAGGTCCCGTTCCCGTTCCCCGATACGAAACGGCACGTGCCTCATCCGCAGCCTCGGATGCCCTCTTAGCTCGTGGTACGCGGACGGCCCGCCCCAGTACTGGATCAGGAACAGGCGCAGGTGCTCCTCGGCCGGACCGAGGTTCTTCGCCGGGTAGAGCGCCCGCAGTTCCGGATCGGCGGCGACCTCCTGGTAGAACCGGTGGACCAGCCGGGTGAACGTATCCTCGCCGCCCACCGCCTCATAGAAGGTGGTCGGAGCGGGCCTGCTGCTGTCGGCTGGCACAGAGTTCTCAGTCATGGCACCTCTCACCCTAGCCGCCCGAGTCCGGCGCCGGAGCCGGGAAGATGCCTGCCGCGTCGAGTGCGGCCTTGACCCGGGCCCGTAGCTCCCGCTCGGTTTCCCACTGCCGCAGCGGCGCGGTCCGCGCGACGAGGCGCATGGTGACCTCGCTGCTTGACACGTCCTGCGCACCCCAGACCTCGGGCTTCTCCAGCATGAAGGCGCGCAGTGCCGGGTCGCTCCAGGCGCTGTCGGCCACGTCGGCCAGGATGGCGCGGATCGTGCCGAGGTCGGCGGTGTAGGGCACCGGGAAGTCCACGACGGCCCTCGCCCACCCCTGGGACTGGTTACCTACCCGGTCGATGGTGCCGTTGCGGATGTGCCAGACGACCCCGTTGATGTCACGCAGCCGGGTAATGCGCAGCGTCATCGTCTCCACGGTCCCGGTGACCTTCCCCACGGTGATCGCGTCGCCCACACCGTACTGGTCCTCAAGCAGGATGAAGATGCCGGTCAGGTAGTCGCGGACCAGGTTCTGCGCGCCGAAGCCGATCGCGATCCCGGCGACGCCCGCGCTCGCGAGCAGCGGTGCCAGGTTGATGCCGAGGTCCCCGAGCATGACAAGTCCCGCGATCGCGAAGATCGTCACCGAGGACGCGCTGCGCAGGATCTGGCCGAGCGCGCGGACCCGCTGGTGGCGCCGCTCGTCGATCATCGCGACCTCGACCCCGGCGGCCGCCTCGTCCGGGCGCACGGCCACCCGCGCGACCGTCTCATCGGCAACGGGCTCACTGGCGGCGGGCGGCACGGTGCTCACCCCGGCCGGCCTGGCGGATGGCCGCTTGCGCCAGCGCAGCAGCCGGACCGCCACCAGCCGGCCACCAGGTAGCGGTCCGCGGAACTGCGGGAGGAACGTTACCGCCGCGCGCTCGGTGATCCGGTTGATCAGCCGGTGCAGCATGGCGCGGATGGCTAGCGCCAGGACCACGGCCAGGGCCAGCCGCAAGAGCAGGTGGATGGGGCCAGACAGGTAGATCTCGGTCAGCTGCGCCGCACGGACGTTGTGGGACAGGTCCCACACCATGCGGCAGGAGATGCCGGGGTCACTGCCGCAGACACCGGTCAGCGTTGGCGGCGCGTGGTCCAAGGTCGAGCCTCCCGGGGTCGGAATCGCTCCACCGAAGGCTACCGGCAGGAAAACCAGGGCGCCCCTAGCTCGCCTTCCTCAGGGCGCTGACTCGATCGCACCGCGCGCGGGCGGGCGGGCAAGCACGTGCCGGGCTTGCCGTACCCGCCGCCAGGCGAGGGCCAGGTTCAGGTCCAGGACCGCCGCGAGCAGCACCCCGCCGATCGCCACCGTCCCGGTCACGGACAGCGCCAGCCCCGCGAGCAGGTGCGGCGGCATGTACGACCACGTCAGCACGCCGGCACCCGCCGGCACGTCGACCGCCTGCACGACGCCGTCCGCCCGGACCGGCAACTGCACCGCCTGCCCGCTGCCGCCCGATCGCCAGGACGCGCTCCACCCGGGTATATCCGCGACAGAACGAACGACCTCCACTCCCGACCGCGATGTCACTGTCGCGCTCGCCGGCTCGACTGGCAAGCCGGCCACGTCGGTAACCGACGCGCCCTGAATCGAGCCGCCGGCCAGCGGCTGCAACGTCAGCGGCCCCCGGGCCTGCTGATTGTGGTAAATCGCGAATCCCCCGTCATAGCCGACGAGGACCCAGTGCGGCGGGGTAAGCACGTCATTGAGTACCCCGCTCGCGTACTGCGGCAGGGTGAGCAGGATCGTCGTGTCGAGCGAGTCGAGGGTGCCGTTGGAGATCGCCGCGGGCGACAGGGTGTCCTGTCCCTCGCCATCAGCCTGGTGTGATCCGGTGGCCGTCGCGTAGGCGCCGTCCACGATCGAGGTGTACCCCTGGACCGACGAGATCTCGCTCAGCGAGTTGAGGTCAGGTGGCTGAAGGACGGTCAGGTCCGAGGTGTCGTACAGGTTCGGATCGTAGATCACGAACCGCCCTTGATAGCCGAGGTTCGCGATGGGCCGCACGGACAGGTGCGGAATCGCGGAACTTCCCGCGGACGCGGTATTGGCTGAAGACAGGGTCGTGGAAGCCTGAGTGCTTGCTGAGCGTGCGCTGACCTGCGGAGTGGCAGCGCTCGACGACGTAGTGGAACTGACTGACGGGGCCGGCTCCGCGCTGGCCGCCGCCGTCGCCGGGGTGATCTGCACGACGGTCAGCGCGCTGAAGGCGATGATGTCGAGGGTGACGAACCCGGTTATCAGGCGTGAGAACACCCGCCGGGACAGTCCCCGCCCGAAGATCACCAGCGCCAGTGCCCCCAGCCCGAGCACGAGGAACGGGATGAGCCAGGGCCGCAGCGCCCCGATGACGGCGGCACTCGCGCCCTCCGGCGACTCAAGCCAGTTGAACAGGCCGAGGCCCCCGGCGATCCCGATCGCGGCGACCACCACGACGGCCGCCGCGGGCAGCGCGCCGAAGACCACGTCGAGCGACAGGCGCCGCGCACGGGTGCGGTCCTGCGCGCCTTCCGGCCTGGCGGCGCGGGCGGGGAACGGATGATCGGCCCAGTACGCGAGCAGGACCGCGAGCGCTAGGTCGGCGACCAGGATGTTACGGCTCTGCAGCCGCTGGGTGCCGAAGAACGGCAGCCTGGCCAGCAGCCCGCCCAGGGGCGTATTGCCGCCGAGGGCCAGCAGCACGCCGACGACGGTCATCAGGTGCCAGACGAGCCATTCGGAAGGCCGGGGTAGCCCGGCCAGCCGCGACCGTGCGGGCGCACCCGCCTCGACGGCGGAGCGGCCCTGCCGGGCGAGCCGGCCCAGGACCGCGCGCCAGGGCAGCCGGGTCAGCAGGGCAAAGGCCGCGACCAGCGGCAGGATGCCGATGTACCCGTCGACTTCCGTCAGGTTGTAAGAGGCGAAAAAGCCTGGCTGGCTGGCCGTCCCTGACCCGCCAAGCAGGTCAGGAACCAGCATCAGCAGTAGCCAACGGTCGGGCAGCGATCCCGAGCTGAACAGCGCCAGCGAGGACCCGGCCCGCTGGGAAGTGTCGATCGCGGCCAGGCCGGGCAGCACCTGCACCGCGCTCAGCAGGCCGCCGAGCACTATGCCGCCCGCGACCAGGCCCAGCGCGGGCAGGCAGCGGCGCCCCAGGGAGGCCACCCGCCACACGGCGTACAGGCCGACCACGACGATCCCGTCGGCGATCGACCGTGGCTCGCCCGCCAGGATGATCAGCCCGACCATCAGGCCAAGCAGCCCCATCCACCCCAGCCGGGCTCGCCTGCCGTCCTGGCCGGGGCCGGTCCCTGCCGTCAGCCGGTGGACGGCGAGCAGGGCGAGCGGCACCCAGCTCATTCCCGCGACCACGCCAAAATGAGTGACCTGGGCGGCCATCGCCCCGCCGAAGGCGAACGTCAGCGCACCGGCGAACGATGCCACTGTCCCGAGCCTGGGGCCGAGTCGCAGGAAGCCGAACATTCCGACCCCTGCCACCACGAACGTGAGAACCAGTCCGACAGTCCACGCCGCCGTGCCAGGCAGCACGGCGAACAGCCAGGTCAGCGGGTAGGCGGCCCCGGCGTTCCAGCCAGCGAGCAGCTGCGCGCCGCCCCAGATGTACGGGTCGTAGAGCGGCAGCTGCCCGCTTCGGATCTGCTGGCCGGCCAGCACCCGCAGCGGGTAGTTCTGGGTCAGGTCATCACCGGGCAGGACGGGCCGGCCGAGCATGGCCGGCACCCCGAATACCAGTATCGCCAGCCCCACGAGCACGCCTACGGCGATGACGTCACCCTTGCGGGCGCGGAGCGTGGAGAGCATGGAAGGACTATGACACCTAACGCTGAGGAAACTATTGAGATGAGCTGAGATAGCTGGGTCTACGCCTCCAGGCCCGTCTCGCGTGCCACGAACCCCAAGGCGTCGCCGGCCAGCGCCGCAGTCAGCGACACGGCCCGCGCCCCATGCCCAACCTGGCCCTCGGCCCGCATCAGCACCGGGCGGGACGACGACGTCGCGTGCTGAAGGGCCGCACACATTTTATAGGCGTGCATCGGGTGAACTCTCGTGTCGTTCGTGAACACGGTGAACAGTACCGACGGGTACGCCTGGCCATCTGATACCCGGTGGTATGGGGAATAGCCCAGCAGCCAGGCGAGCTCTTCCGCCACGCTAGCGGACCCGTACTCGGTGTTCCACGTCTGGCCGAGGCCGAACTTCTCGTAGCGCGCCATGTCGAGCAGCGGGGCCGAGCAGACACAGGCCGCGAACAGTTCGGGCCGCTGGGTGATCGCGGCCCCGACAAGCAGGCCCCCGTTCGATCCGCCCCATATCGCCAGTTGCGACGGTGTGGTTACCCCGGTGGCGATCAGGTGCTCGGCCGCCGCGTGGAAGTCGTCAAAGACCTGCTGCTTGTGGTCGAGCATTCCCGCGCGATGCCACTCCTCGCCTTCCTCGCTGCCGCCGCGCAAGGCCGCGACCGCGTATGCCCCGCCCGCCTCCACCCAGGCCAGGATGTTGGCCGAGTATCCCGGGGTCATGCTGATGTTGAACCCGCCGTACCCGTACAAGATCGTGGGCACCGGGCCAGCAGGAGGAGCTCCTTCCGCCGCTCGGCCCGATGGCTCAATCACCACCATCCGCACCGGCGTGCCATCCTTCGACCGGTAGGTGACCTGGAAGGCAGAGACGTCCGGTCGTTCGGCTTGCCCGGGCGGAGTGGCGTACGTCTCAAGCATGCCCGTGGCGGCGCTGTAGCGCAGCACGACCGCGGGCGTCGTGTAGTCGGTATAGGAGAACCACGCCTCATCCCCGCCCTCCGGCCGCTCGGCGATACCCCCCACCGTCCCGATCCCCGGCAGCACCAAGGTAGACAGCCGAGCACCACTAGCCAGGTCATGCACGGTGACCTCACTGATCCCATGCCTCGTCCACCGGCAGAGCAGCACCGAACCTCCCGGGGGGACGACCCCCCGTACCCCCCGATCCGGGCGCCTTAGTGCGCCGCCTTCCCTCGCTGCGCTTCCTCGTTCCTCGGGCGCTCCACTCAGTCCAGGCGGCGCGGCGCCCTCCTCGCCCCTGCCCCTACTCACCCCGTCGAGTATGGCGTAGCCGCGCAGCACGGCCTCGGGATCTTGCGGGATGAGGTCGTGCCAGGCGTGCGGGCGCGGATCGGCCGGGTCGGTGACGGCCAGCCTGCCCCGGGGCGCGTCCAGGTCGGTGAAGACGTACAGGCGGCCGTCGCGCCCCGGCCGCAGCGACGTCTGAGCGTCCAGGCCGACGGTGACCTCCGCAAAGCCGGGCCGGGCCGGGTCGCTCGCGGCGAGGTCGGCGATCCATACGTCGTCGCGCGGCGCGGTGCCGATGGAGGACGAGACGACCAGCCAGCGCCCGTCCATGCTCACGCTCAGGCCGTAGTAGGAGGTCTTGTCCCGCCCATCGCCAAAGACGAGCGCATCGCCGTCCGGGTCGGTGCCGACGACGTGCAGGTAGACGCGGCGGTGATACTGCTCCTCGCCCTCGGGCACCTGGCCAGGGGGAAGGCGCCGCACGTAGTAGAACGCCTTGCCGCCAGGCAGCCAGGCGACCCCGGAGTAACGGCACCGGTCGATCGGACCGTCCACAATCGCTCCCGTGGCGACGTCAAGGACGCGCAGCAGCGACTCCTCCGTGCCGCCCTCGGAAAGCTGGTAAGCGAGCAGGCGGCCTTCCTTGTCCGGCTGCCACTGATCCAGCGTCGTCCGCCCCGACGGGTCAATGGCCATGGGGTCAATCAGGACGCGCGCGCCGTCCATTGCCGCGGCAGTCCCGGAATTCAGCACTTTATGCTCAGTGTCCCGCAGAGACTCGAAGGTCCCGTTAGCCACATAGAGGACACCGTGCTCCTGGCCCGGGTCACGACGGGTGAAGAACCGGGTCGTGCCCCGCCAGGCGGGCGGCGAGACGTAGCCGGTCTGCAGCAACTCGCTGACCCGGCTGGCGAACCGCTCCCGCAGCGGGAGGTCGCTCGCCTCCGCGGTCCACAGGGCTTCTTGCGC
>Ga0335075_10000441_pt1 | contig 74149 bp, 63 predicted proteins | sample Lox_Sample_24_FD_206723 | JGI IMG/M metagenome (GOLD analysis project Ga0335075, IMG submission 206723) | Soil microbial communities from Loxahatchee National Wildlife Refuge, Florida, United States - Lox_Sample_2.4 | ecosystem: Environmental > Terrestrial > Soil > Wetlands | place: USA... | reverse complement strand
CCGCGATCCTGCGCGCGATCGCCGACGGGATCACCGCCCGCGCGGCCGAACTGGCCCGGGTCGAGACCGCCGACAACGGCGCGCTGCTGCGCTCGCACGTGCGCAGCGTGATGCCGAGGGCGGCGCAGAACTTCCGCTTCTTCGCCGACTGGCTCGGCACGCTGGGCGGCGGGGACCTGGAGATCGCCGGCCACCGCGAGCACGTGTCGTGGGCACCGTCCGGCGTCACCGCGGTCATCACGCCATGGAACGCCCCGCTCATGCTCGCCACCTGGCGGATCGCGCCCGCGCTTGCGGCCGGGAACACGGTGGTGGCCAAACCACCTGAGTGGGCGCCGCTCACCGCCAGCCTGCTCGCCGACATCACCAGGGACGCCGGGCTGCCCTCCGGCGTGTTCAACGTCGTTCAGGGCCTGGGCCCCGAGGCCGGGGCGCCGCTGGCCGCGCACCCCGAGCTTTCCCGGGTGTGCTTCACCGGCTCGGTGGCCACCGGGCGCCTGGTGGCCGCGGCGGCCGGCGCGCAGCTGACCCCGGCTTCGCTCGAGCTCGGCGGCAAGTCCCCGCTGCTCGTCTTCGACGACGCCGACCTCGACCTGGCGGTCAGGCACGCGGTCGGCCAGTACGACAACGCCGGCCAGGTGTGCCTGGCCGGTACCAGGCTGCTGGTCGCCGAGCCGGTGGCCGGGGAGTTCATCGAGCGCTTCCTCGCCCGTGCCGCCGCGCTGCGGCAGGGTGACCCGCGGGACGAGGCCACCGACATCGGGCCGAACATCACCCGCGAGCACCTGGCCCGGGTGGACGGTTTCGTCCGCCGCGCGGTCGAGGCGGGGGCCCGCCCGCTGCTCGGCGGGACGGTGAACCCGGATCTGGGCGGACTGTACTATCAGCCGACGCTGCTGGCCGACGCGGCGCCGGGGGCGGAGATCCTTACCGAGGAGGTGTTCGGGCCGGTGCTCACCGTGCAGACCTTCGCCAGCGAAGCCGAGGCGGTCGCGCTGGCCAACGGCACCCGCTACGGGCTTGCGGCCACGGTGTTCACCGGCGACCTGGACCGGGCCGGGCGGGTTTCGGCCCAACTGGTCGCCGGGACCGTCTGGGTCAACTGCTTCTTCGTGCGCGACCTGCGGGCACCGTTCGGCGGCGCCAGGCAATCGGGGATCGGCCGGGAGGGCGGCACCTGGAGCTTCGACTTCTACGGGGACGTGAAGAACACCGTGTACGCGCCGGAAGGTTGGCACCTGGATGGGTGAAGTTGCCGGAGCCGGTCTGCTCGCTCATGTACCGACCATCATGCTCCCCTACGCCGAACGCCTCGAGCTGAACGAGGGCAAGGAGATCAGCCTGGTCCCCGGGCTGCAACGGCTGCGCCGCGAGGTGTTCGAGACGGTGGAGGCCGACACGGTGGTGGTGCTCGACTCGCACTGGCACACCACGGTGGAGTTCGTCGTCGCCGCCCAGGAGGTGCGGGCCGGCCTGTTCACCTCAGACGAGCTGCCGCGCGGCATGTGCCGCATCCCCTATGACTGGCGCGGCGATCCCGAGCTGGCCCGGGCCATGGCCGAGCACGCCGAGCGGTACGGCACGTGGATCACCGCCATCGACGACCCCTGCCTGCCCGTGCACTACGCCACCGTCAACCTGTGGACCTACCTGGGCCGGGGGCTGGACCGGCGATGGGTCTCTGTCAGCACCGCGCAGACCGGCGACACCGAGGATTTCCTGCGCGCCGGCCGGGCCCTGGCCGCGGCCATCGCGGCGACCGACCGGACGGTGCTGCTCATCGCGTCCGGCGCCATGTCCCACACGTTCTGGTCGCTGCGGGAACTGCGCGCGCATGAGGCAAGCGACCCGGCCCACATCAGGACGGCGGCGGCACGCACGGCCGACCTGGAGCGGATCGCCTGGCTTGAGGCGGGCGATCACGCCCGGGTGATCGGGACCATGCCTGACTTCCTGAAGTACCGGCCCGAGGCGCGGTTCGGCCCGTACCTGATGATGATCGCGGCGCTCGGCGAGGGCGCGGTGATCGCGCCAGGCCGGACCTACAGCGAGTACGAGAACTCGGTCGGCACCGGGCAGATTCACGTGTGGTTCGACCGGCCGGCCGCGGGCTGGACCCGGCCGCGATGACCGAGTACCGGCGGATCCTGCTGGACGGCTCCTGCGTCCAGGTGGTCCGTGACGCGGACGACCTGGTCGCCCCGGATGGCCGGAGGGTGGCGGCCGCCGGCGCGGTTCACCTGCCGCCTGTCGTTCCGACCAAGATCATCGCGGTGCACCTGAACCACCGCAGCCGGGTGGAGGAGTTCCGGGCCACGCTGCCCGCCGCGCCGACCTACTTCCACAAGCCGGTCTCCGCCCTGGTCGGTCATGGCGGCGCCGTGGTCCGGCCGCCGGGCTGCCGGTATCTCAACTACGAAGGCGAGGTCGCGATCGTGATCGGCCGCACCTGCCGCAACGTGACCCCGGCCGCGGCCGGCGAGTTCATCGCCGGGTACACGATCGCGAATGACTTCGGGCTGCACGACTTCCGCGACACCGATGCCGGGTCCATGCTGCGGGTCAAGGGCTCGGACACGATGGCACCGCTCGGCCCCGGGCTGGTCACCGGGTGGGATTTCCGCGGCAAGCGGCTGCGCACCTACGTCAACGGCGCCGTGGCCCAAGACGGGTCCACCGACGAGATGCAATGGGACATGCACTACCTGGTTGCCGACATCGCCCGCACGATCACGCTGGTTCCAGGTGACATCCTGCTGTCGGGGACTCCGGCCAACTCCAGGCCGGTCGGGCCGGGAGACGTGGTCGAGGTCGAGGTGGAGGGCCTGGGCCGGCTGGTCAATCACGTGGTCGCGGGCCCGGTGCCGGTGCCCGGGGACTTCGGGGCCCAGCCGACCGCGAGCGAGGAGGTCGTGTCCACCGCGCTGGGCGGGGACTGGGAGTTCCGCGGCATCCGGCCTCCGGCCCGCAGCTTAACCCGGACCCGGTAACTACCCGTACCATCGTCCCATGCCACGCCGCTTCGCCCTCGGTAACGCCCAGGACCTCGTCCAGGCCGAGCGCGACATCCGTGACCGCATCGGCGGCCAGCAGCTTGACTTCGCCGCGATGGCCGCGGTGTCCAACATCTACCGGGCCGCCAACGCGATCCGCCATCAGATGGAACAGAAGGTGCTGGCCGAGGAGGACCTGTCCTGGGCCGCGTTCACCGTGCTGTTCGTGCTGTGGATCTGGGGCGACCAGCAGACCAGGCACCTGGCGGCCGAGGCGGGGGTGACCAAGGGCACGCTGACCGGGGTGCTGAAGACCCTGGAGAAGCGCGGCCTGGCCCGGCGCCGCGGCCACGATAGCGACGGCCGTCTGGTGCTAGTGTCCCTTGAGCCCAACGGCCGCGAGGTGATCGAGCGGCTGTTCCCCGCGTTCAACGCGGGCGAGGCGATGGTCAGCGCCAGCCTCACCGAGCGCGAGAAGAACCAACTCGCATCCCTGCTCCGCAAGATCATCCGGACCGTGGAAGAAGAAGACTAGCGCCGCTGGCGAGATCGCGGTTGGCTACCGGTGCCCCGACCCTAGCCGCCACGCATCGCCAGTCCCACTAAACGCCAGCGCCCCAATAGCGTGGAGGATCGGTCCTGCGAGGAGGATCCGGGCAGCTATAGTAGCTAAAATACTCCACATAAGCCATATCCTCCACGATAATCACGCAGTGCTGGAAATTATATGCGAAAGAAGTGGGCTGGTGAGGCGGTTGTGCTTGATGTTGGGTGACTGGGCCGGGTAACTCGGGGTGCCGGGTGGCTAGTGGGCCGCGCGTTAGTCGGGGACGGCGAGTTCGCCGAGCAGGGACCAGTCGTCCTGCGGGATGGTGAAGTTGACGATCCTTGGCGTGCGGACCAGGTGCGGCGGCAGCGTCTGCTGGGCCTTCTTGAAGTGGTCGGACTGTACGTGTGCCGCGCCCGCGTCGCCGTCACGGAAGGCCTCGACCAGGACGTACTCGTCCGGGTCGTCCAGGCTGCGGGACCAGTCGAACCACAGGCAGCCCGGCTCGCCGCGGGTCGCCTGGGTGAACTCGGCGGCAATCTGCGGCCACTTGTCGGCGTCCTCGGGCCGGATCTGGAACTTCGCCGTGATAAAGATCATCAGTCCTCCTCTGGCGGGCCGCGTCGGAACCAATGATCCCGTAGCCCCGGCGCGCGGTGTCAAGCGACCGGGTGTCTCACCTCCAGACACGGGCCCGCTAGCGCCGCGGGTACCCGGCCGGGATGGGCACTCGCAGCAGCGCTCGGTTGGCCGCGGTGGGCGGCAGGTAATGAAACGCCCGGACGGTTATCCCCGTGCTCTGGCTCGCGGCCCCGATGACCATGCGGATAGGCAGGTAGGTCTGCGCGTCGATCCACAGCAGGACCGGCATCGGCCAGAGCGGTCCCCGGTCAGCACGGCTGCGAAGCGCAGCACCGCGCCGAGCCGGGCCGCCGCGAACTCCTCGAACGTCATCACGCCTCCGCGTCACGTCTTCACGTATTACACGCGCGCCGGACCGCGTTCTGCTGCGCCGGGATCGCCGCCCGGATCGCTACGCTGATGCCGTGAGCCACCCTGAGTCGGACGAGGCGATGGCGGCGCGGGTACGGGAGAGCCTCGAGCGGCAGGGGATGATGGCCACGCTGGGCGTGGAGTTGGTTGCCCTCGAGCGGGGCCGGGTGGAGATGGCGCTGCCGTACGACGAAAGGTTCACCCAGCAGCACGGGTTCCTGCACGCGGGGGCGGTCGCCTCGGTGCTGGACAGCGCCTGCGGGTACGCGGCCTACAGCGTCATGTCGCCGGACGCCTCGGTGCTTACCGTGAGCTACACGATCAATCTGCTTGCGCCCGCGGCCGGCCAGCGCTTCACGATGACTGGCCAGGTGGTACGGGCGGGCCGGACCTTGATCGTTTGCCGCGGGGAGGCGTTCGCTGACGGCTCAGGGCGGCCGTTCGCCGCGATGCAGGCCACCATGACCGCCCTGTACGGCCGACCGGGGATCAGTGGCTGAGACACCCGGACGGACGGGCAACCTAACCTTCTGAACCCTGGCAACCTCCGGCTCGCGCCGCTCGTACTTGGTGGGCGGTAGCGACGAGAGGAGGCTGATGGAAGCAGCGCTCGTGGGAGCACGGCGCAGTCGAGGCCGCAGGCCACCCCGAAGGCGACGACAGTGATCCATTTCAGCTGGCTGCCGCCGACGCGGGCCAACCTGGCGCGGCTGACAGGGACGATCCCGCCGGGATTCCATCGCACTCAGCCCCGCTGACATCCGCCGGCGCGACGGAAGGCATTTCATCTGCTGACTCCTCGGCTCCACCCTGCCCAGGCGACCGGGCAGGCTCCGGCACCGCAGCCGGCTGGCGTGCGGCGTCCTTGTGCTGGCCGCAATCCTCGCGGTCTTCTTCGGCTGGGCCCTGCTCACCCAGCGCGGGCACGCCCGGGTGTTCGCGGCGGCCGCCCTGATGACCGGTTTCCTGTTTACCGCGTCGCGGTCGGCTCGTTCATCCGCGTGGCCAGCACAGGCTGCGGAGCGTCGCCGCGGTCACGGCGCTGGCCGGGGTGCTAGCGGCCGGCTGGATCACCGACTTCCGCTGCCAGGGAATCCCATGCGCCAGCCTTCGCCGCTTACGCCCGCCTGAGCTGGCCGGATATACGCAGCGCCGCGGCGACCAGCCGGTCCGCGCGCTCGCGGGCGGCCGGTTCCTCGCGAATGGTGTCGGCGAGGAACCGGTCGGGGTCAAGCCCGGCCCGTACGGCGTCCCGGATCCCGAGCGCGTCCAGCCACAGCTTGAGCTGCGGGCCGTCGACCTCAGGGTGGAACTGGACCGCGAGATGCCGGCCGAGGCTGAAGGCCTGCACGCCCGCCTCGTTGCGGGCCAGCACGGTCGCCTCCGACGGCGGCAGGCAGCGGTCGCCGTGGAATTCCAGCCAGGGGCCGGGCGGGATCAGCCCGGGGTCGGCGGACTCCACGGTCTCCCAGCCGATCTCCTTGTGCTCCATGGCCTCGACCCGGCCGCCTAGCGCGGCGCACAGCGCCTGGGCGCCGAAGCAGATGCCAAACACGGGCACGCCCGCCTGGTCGGCCGTGCGCAGCCAGGCCAGTTCCTCGGCGATCCAGAGGTCGGGGTCGTTCACCGAGCTGACCGAACCGAACACGACCACATGATCGGCGGCGGCGGGCGCGGGCAGCGGGCCGTCGTCGGGGAACAAGTGGACAGCCAGCGCGGCGCCGCGCGCCTCGAACGCGGCGCCGATGAAGCCGGCCGAGTCGACGTCGTGATGCCGGACGACGATCACTCGCTGCATGCTGATCCTCCCGCGCGCCGTTGCAGGTCCGCGTCGTTTGGTGCCAAACTATCTGGTATGACCGGTGGTGTCGATCTAACCGATCTTGACATGTGGGCCCGGGGGGTGCCATACGGCGAGTTCGCCCGGCTGCGGCTCGAGGCGCCGGTCGCCTGGTTTCCCGACCAGGGTTCCGGGTTCTGGTCGGTGCACAGGTACGCCGACATCGTCGCGGCGAGCCGGGACGTGGCGACGTTCTCGTCGGGCCGCGGGGTCTCGTTCGAGGAGCCGACCGACGAGGACATGGCGGCCCGCCGCACGATCATCGACACCGACCCGCCGGAGCACACCAAGCTCCGCAAGATCGTTTCCGGCAGCTTCTCGCAGCGGGCGGTCGCGGTATATGAGCACTTCATCGCCGAGCTAACCGAGCAGGTCCTTGACCGGTGCCCGGCCGATGGTCCGTTCGACTTCGTGGACGCGGTGGCCAAGGAGGTCCCGATCCGGGTGCTGGCCCGGATCATGGGCCTCCCGGCGGCGGACCTTGACCTGTTCATCGATCTGGGCGACCGGCTTATCGCCAACACGGATCCTGACATCACCGACGTCGTCTGGGGCCGGGACGACACCGACGCCTACCGCAGGTTCCCGTTCCGCAGCCCCTACGGCAAGCAGCTGTGGGACCTGGGCCGGCAGGTCGTGGCCGAGCGGCTGCGTGAGCCGGGCGACGACCTGCTGTCCCGGCTGCTGCGGGCCGAGGTGGACGGCGACCGGCTGAGCGAGGTCGACCTGGACAACTTCTTCTCCATCCTCGTGGTCGCGGGCAACGAGACCACCCGGATCGCCATCGCCCAGGGGGTGCTCGCGTTCTGCCGCTACCCGGAGCAGTGGGACCGGCTACGGGCTGAGCCTGCGCTGCTGGATGCCGCCACCGAGGAGGTGATCAGGTGGAGCTGCCCCACTCACTTCATGCGGCGGACCGCCGCGACCGACACCGAGCTTGGCGGGGCCGGGATCCGGGCCGGGGACAAGGTGGTGCTGTGGTACGTGTCAGGGAACAGGGACGAGGCCGAGTTCGCCCGGCCTGACGACTTCGACGTCGGGCGCAGCCCGAACCGGCATCTGAGCTTCGGGCGCGGCGGCCCGCACCTGTGCCTGGGCGTGCACCTGGCCCGGCTGGAGGTGAAGGTGGTCCTGGCCGCGCTGGCCCGGAGGGTGAGCCGGTTCGAGCTGGCCGGCGAGCCGCGGCGGATCCGGTCGAACTTCACCAACGGGCTCAAGGCGCTCCCGGTCCGGGCCTTCCCGTGAACCTGAGGCTCCTGCTGATCTTGACCGAGAACTGGACCATGCGGCCGACGCCGGATGTCGCCGACCTGGTGCGGTTCGCGGTCGAGGCCGAGCGGGCCGGCATCGATGGCGTCATGGTCAGCGAGCACATCGTGCTTGGCCCGTCGGCGGACGAGGCGGGCCGCCCGGCCAATCCGCGGGACTACGCGCTGCCAGGCAACCAGGATCCGGCGACGCCGTGGCCGAGCCCGCTGGTCCTGCTCAGCGCGGTCGCGGCGGCCACCTCCCGGCTCCGGCTGGTCGCCGGTGCACTGATCAGCCCGCTACGGCATCCGCTGGCCACCGCGAAGGACCTGGCCACCCTGGACCGGCTGAGCGGCGGACGGCTGGTCGTACAGCCCACCGTGAGCTGGCACCGGGACGAGTACGCGGCGCTCGGCGTCCCGTTCTGGCAGCGCGGGGACATCCTCGACGAACAGCTCGCGATCTGGGCGAAAGCCTGGAGCGGCTCGCCGGTGACCCACCGCGGAGGCCACTATTCGTTCGGCGAAATATGGATTGAACCACAGCCGGCCCGGCGCGGCGGGCCCGAGCTTTGGTTCGGCGGTTCGAGCCTTCATCCCAGGCTCATCGACCGTCTGGTGCGCTACGGGAGCGGGTTCAACCCGCTGGGCGCGCCGTCGGACGAGGGCCTGGCCCGGCTGTCGGCGGCGCTGGCCGCGGCCGGGCGCGATCCGGGCGGCCTTGAGTACGTGGGAGGCACCCGCGGCACGTTCGCCGGGCCGGACGATACCGCCGACCTGGGCCGTGCGCTGGCCACCATCCCGGCTCAGCTGGCCCGCGGCTTCACCACGTTCTGCGTCAAGCCGTCCCAGTTCACCGATTCCGCGGCCGGGATCGGCGCATTCTGCCGCGAGCTCGTGGCGAAGGTCTCCGCGCTGAGCGGACCCTTGACAGCAGATCGTTTGCTTCCGTACGATCCCGGCTAACCTAGGGAGGCTGCCGTGGCCAAGTCCGATCCCGCATACGAGCGCCTTGGCGCGAAGGTCCTGTCACTCCCCGATGTCATCGCCCAGTCCGTGGGGTTCATGGGCCCCGTTTTCTCCTCGGCGTTCGTGATCCCGCTGGTGGTCGGCGTGATCAGCGCGTCGGGCAAGGGGGGTGGCGTCGCCTCGCCGCTGTCCGTGCTGATCGCCGCGGTCGGGGTGTTCGCGATCGGCTGGATCGTTTCGCGCTACGCCAAGGAGATCCACGCCGCGGGCTCGCTGTACGACTACGTGACCCGCGGCCTTGGCGAGCGGATCGGGACGGCGGCGGGCTGGCTGTACTACGCGGGCGTCACCGTGCTGCTGACCGGGCTGCTGCTGCTCATCGGCGGCTACCTGCAGTCCACCATTCAGTCGGAGTTCAGCGTAAACCCGCTGCCCGCCTGGGCCTGGACGCTGATCGCCATCGCGCTGATCGCCGCCGTGCTTTACTTCGGCGTGCGGATCTCAACCCGCAGCCAGCTCGTGCTCGCGCTGATCTCGATCATCGTGGTCACGGTGTTCTTCATCTTCGTCATCGCCAAGCTGGGCTCGGCCAACAGCGGCCGGCCGTTCGAGCCGTCCTCATCGGCCGACGGGTGGGCCGGGATCTTCTTCGGGGTGCTGTACGGCGTGCTGCTTTTCGTCGGCTTCGAGACCGCCGCCAACCTGGCCGAGGAGACGCCAAGCCCGCACAGGCACATCCCGGCCGCGGTGATGACCACGGCGGGCATCGCCACCGTGTTCTTCGTCATGGCCGCCTACGTCGAGGTGGCCGGCTTCCACTACAGCCTCAAGACTCTGACCGCTGCAGCGTCGGCGCCGCTGTTCGCGCTGGGCGCGGCCAAGTCGGCGGGCGGCTACGGCGGCACCTGGATCGACCGGCTGCTCGAGCTCGTGGTGCTGTTCGACATGCTCGCGGTCGCGATCGGCTGCGCGGTGTCGGCCTCTCGCGGGATCTTCGCGATGGCCCGCGACCGCAGGATCCCTGGCCGGCTGGCGGTCACCTCGCGGCGGCACAACTCGCCGCTCGGAGCCACGATCTTCCTGGTTGGCGCCTCGCTGGTGACGCTGGCGCTCGACGAGTGGTGGAAGGGCCTGTTCGCGCTGCCGGCCACGCCCCACTACTTTTCGCTGTTCGCCTGGGGGTCCACCTTCGGCGGGTTCGCGCTTGTGGTGGTGTACCTGCTGATGGCGATCGGCTCGGTGCGCAGCTTCGCCGGGGCCCGGGGGCGGGCCTGGCTGCTGGTATCGGCGGTGCTGGCCATCGTGATCACCGGCGGGGCGATCTTCGGATCGTTCTACAAGGTGACAAGTCCCACGATCCTCGCGCCGTGGTTCGCCCTCGCGGTCCTCGTGATCGGCTTCGTGTCCACGTTCGTCACCCGGGCCAGGCGGTCGGCCAGCACCCAGCTTGCCGACCTGTCGAAGAGCACCGCTTGAGCCCGCCGCGTGCCGTCATCGTCACCGGTGGCGGCACCGGCATCGGCGCCGCCACCGCGCGCCTCCTGGCCGCGGGCGGCGAGCAAGTGGCCGTCTTCGGCCGCCGCCCCGGCCCGCTGCGCGCCGTCGCGGCGCAGACCGGCGCCCTCGACCTGGTCTGCGACGTCAGCGACGCCGGTCAGGTGGACGCGTCGGTCGGGGCCGTGCTCGACCGCTTCGGGCGGCTCGACGGGCTGGTGCTTAACGCCGGGATCATGCGATCGGGCGGCCTGGCCGAGCTGACCCCCGCGGACTGGGACGCGCTGCTTGCGGTCAACCTGACCGGCGCGTTCCTGGTGGCCAGGGCGGCGCTGCCGCACCTGCTTGCATTTCGCGGGGCGGTCGTCTCCGTCGCCTCGAGCGCCGCGTTGCGGGCCTCGAGCGGGATGGGCGGCTACGCGGTGACCAAGGCCGGGCTGGCCATGCTGACCCAGTCGCTGGCGGTCGACCACGCGCACCAGGGGCTGCGGGCGAACGTGGTGTGCCCCGGCTGGACCGTCACCGAGATGGCGGACGAGGAAATGGCCCCCTTCGGCGCTCCGCGCGGCCTGGCCACCGGGGAGGCCTACGACCTGGTGACCTCGCTCGTCCCGCAGCGCCGGGCGGCCAGCGCCGACGAGGTCGCGGCGGTCGTGGCGTGGCTGCTGTCCGACGCGGCGTCCTACGTGAACGGCGCGGTGATCCCGGTGGACGGCGCGGGCGCCGCGGTGGACGTCGGGACCCTGCCGTTCGATCCGCGGGTCGACGTCAGGCGGCTATAACGTGGCTATAACGGGGCGTAACCGGCGTTGCTCAGCATGCGGCGCAGGTCGAGGACCATCTGCTCGTCGATGTCCTTGTCGGCCGGAGGCTCGAGGAACGCGCGCTCCTGGCCCACCCTGACGTCAACCTTGCCGTCGTGGTGGACCTCGACCGTGCCGATCGCCTCAAGCAGCGAGGTCACCGCGTGCCACTCGATGTTGTGGCTGGTCGGGTGCTGGAAGATCTCGCGCAGCGTGTTCCGGTGGCGGTTGTCAAGGTGCTCCGGCTCCGGCGAAGATGACATGCGTGCTCCCTTCTGCGCTGACCCTACGCCATGTGCTTGTCATCGGGGTGGACGGAGTCCGGTTCGACCTGCTGGGCCCGGAGGTGACCCCGGTCATCTGGGGGTTCGGACGGGACGGCTTCCTGGCCCCGGTCCCCATCGACGAGAGCACTCCGACCTGGTCCGGGCCGTGCTGGGCGGCGATCGCCACCGGTCGCGGGGTGGACGGGCACGGCATCACCGGCAACGACCTGACCGGTCACCGGCTGGCCGAGCACCCCGACTTCGTGACCGTCGCCACCCGGGCCGGGCTGCCCACGCTGCTCGCGGTCAGCGGCTGGCCGCCGCTGGCCCTGGCCGAGGACGGCGGCCCGCTGTTCGCCGAGGCGTCGCGGCGGGAGTTCGTCGCCGTGGCGGACGAGAGCCTGGCGTCCTGGGACGCGACCGACGAGGCCACCACCGACCTGGTCGCGAAGATCCTGGTCGCGGACGGGCCCCGGATGTCGTTCGTTTACCTGGGCGCGGTGGACTTCACCGGGCACGCCACCGGCGCGGGCTCGGCCTACCGCGCGGCGGCCCGGGCCGCCGACCGGCGCGTCGGGCGGCTGCTTGCTGCCATCCGGTCCCGTCCCTGTTTCGCGCAGGAGGGCTGGACGACCGTGGTGGTCACCGACCACGGCCATCTCGACCAAGGCGGGCACGGCGGTCGCGAGCCCGAGGTGGCGACGGCGTGGGCCGCCGCGGCCGGGCCCGGCATCGACCCGGGCGGCCCGCCGCTGATCACCCGGCAGACGCAGGTCGCGCCCCTGGCCCTGGCCGCGATCGGCGATATGTAAAAGCCAGGCCCCGTGACTGCGGGATTGACAAGCCTGCGCTTCCGGAGGATGAGTGTTATAGCGGCACGCCACAAGGAGTCGGCTTTGAACAAAGCGCTCAAGCCTTCGAGGGTCCGCGTCGCCGCGGAGACGGCGATCGCTTTGTTCGCAGGTGCCCTGGGTGTGCTCACCATCTTCTGGCACGACTGGATCGAGGCGCTGACGGGATGGGACCCGGACCACCACAACGGTAGTTTCGAGTGGATGATCGTGGCAGTCCTGCTGGTCATCGCCGCCGCCGTGGGCGCGACCGCGCGGCGGGACTGGCGGCTGCGCGCCGTGGCCAGTCAGAGTCCTTCCTGACAGCGACTAAAGCGCCGGACGGTCCAGGATCGGCACTCCGGCATCGCGCAGCCTCCGCTCGAAATCGGCGACGGGCCCGTCCACGGCCTCGGCGAAGCGGTTAAGCACGGCGCCGACCTGGTCGATCAGGTCCTCGGCCACCTCACGGGTGGACCGTGGCACCGCGCCGACGCCCCCGGCGAGCATCAGGATGATCTGTGCCAGCCGCAGATCCAGCCGGACCGGGCGCGTCGAGAACACTTGCTTCAGGTCCCAGCCCTTCACGCCGGTCGCGGTCAGCATGTCCTCGATGCCGGTGAGCACTTCGCGGAGCTCGGTGGCGGCCGCCGCCAGGTCTCCGCCTGGCGCGCCGGCCGCTGGTACGCTCTCCGCTGCCGTTTCCTGCCCGGGGACCCAGCGGCCCAGGGCCTGCTTGATCCTGCGCAGCCGGTTGACGGCCTCGTTCAGGGCGGACCACTGCCCGTACGCCCCGGTGAGCAGCCGGTGCCGGTCCTCGACCGCTTCGCGGGGCGGCTCGTTCCGCGGGTCCAGCCGGATCTCCAGGCTGGCCGAGGACTCGCTGTCGCCGAGCTGCACCCGGACCTCGTACGTCCCGGGCAACGCCGGCGGGGCGAACTCGTCGATCATGTCCCCGTCCGCGGCATCGACCACGATCTTCGTGGCGGGCGCGTGCGCGCCGTCCCAGGTAAACCGGTTGAGGCCGGCCCGCCGGGGCGGGTGAGGCGGCTCGGGCTGGCGCTCCTTGCTGTCTCCTTCACGCTCCGGCTTGGGCTCCTCGTCCCGCGGCGTGGTCGTGAACCGCCGGATCTCGTCGCCCGCGTCGTCCAAGATCGTGATAGAGAGTTCCCGGTCCCCGGGCTCGGGCAGCTCGTAGAGGATGACCGCCCCGGCGGGCGGGTTGCTGCCCGCATCGAGCAGCCGTGCCTCGGACTCGTCGCGGCCAGGCACCGGCTGGTGCAGCAGGGTCACGTTGGCGACCCCGAAGGCCCAGGCAATGGATCGGCGGGGTCCGCCCTCGGCCTTGCCCGGCTTGGCCTCCCCGGCGGGATCCCGCTGGCCCGCCCACCGCACGAGCGGGTGCGGCGGGTAGACGCGGACACCGCCGGCCCGAGCTGGGCCGGCCCGCAGCGCGGGCAGCTCGTCGAGAATCCAGATCGACCGGCCGTGGGTGGCCGCGACCAGCTCGTCGCCCTTGATGTGCAAGTCGTGCACGGGCACCACCGGCAGGTTGCCGCGGCAGGCGCGCCAGCTCGCGCCGTCGTCGTAGGAGACGTACACTCCCGCCTCCGTGCCGGCGTACAACAGCCCGGCCCGGGCCGGATCGGCCCTGATCACCCGGCAGAACTCGCCATCGGGGATCCCCGCGTCGATCCGCTGCCAGGTGGCGCCGAGATCGGCGGTACGCAGCAGGCACGGAGCGAAGTCGTCCTGCCTGTGATTCTCCGCGGCCAGGTAGCAGGCCGCCGGGTCGTGCGGCGACGGCTCGAGGATGCTGACCGCCGTCCAGTCCGGCAGGCCGGGTGGCGTCACCTCCCGCCACGAGCCGCCCGCGTCCTCGCTGAGGTGCACGAGCCCATCGTCGGTTCCCGCCCACAGCAGGCCCGGCCGAAGCGGCGACTCGGCCAGCGTAAACACCGTGCACCAGTACTCCGCGCCGATGTTCTCCGTGGTGATCAGCCCGGAGCTGCGCAGCTTGTCGGGGTCGTTGCGGGTCAGGTCCGGGCTGACCGGCTCCCAGGTGCGCCCCTGGTCCCGCGAGGCGAAGACGCGGTTACCCGCGATGTAGAGCAGATCCGGGTCGTGCGGGGAGATGAGCAGCGGGGTCGTCCAGTTGAACCGGTACCGCTCATCGCCAGCGCCGCCGCCGAGCCGCCGGTCCGGCCACACCCAGATCGACTCCGCGGCCCTCGTCCGGTGGTCGTATCGGGTGACTTCCCCGTTATAGTCACTGGCGAAGACGATGTCCGGATCGCGCGGGTCAACCGCGATGTAGCCCGACTCGCCGCCGCCCACCGGGTAGAAATCCCGGCCGGTGATCGCGCCGGCCTCAGACTGGGTGGCCAGGGAGAGGCTGCTGTTGTCTTGCTGCGAAGCGTAAACCCGGTAGGGCTGCCGGGTGTCGGTGGTGACGTGGTACAACTCGGCCGTCGGCTGATTCAGCACCGGCGACCAGCTCTGGCCGCCGTCCAGGCTCACCGAGGCGCCGCCGTCATGGCCGAGGATGAGACGGCCGGGCTCGTTCGGGTCGATCCACAGGTCGTGGTTGTCGCCGTGCTGCTCGGGGATCTTGGCGAACGTCTTGCCTGCATCGACCGACCTCCACGGGCTGTTCGCCAGTACCCAGACCGTGTCCGGGTCAGCTGGATCGGCGAAGATGTGGCTGTAATAGAACGGCCGCCAGCGCAGGTCCCACTGCTCGGACAGTCGCAGCCAGTGCTCGCCGAAGTCATCGGAGCGGTACACGCCTCCGTCCTCGGCCTCGACAATCGCCCACAGCCGCCCCTCGCGCGCTGGCGCGGTGGCCACCCCGATCCGGCCGAGCGGGCCCTTGGGCATGCCTGGCTTGCCGGACAGATCGGCCCACGAGTCCCCGCCGTCGTCGCTGCGCCACAGCCCGCTGCCCTCGCCGCCGGAGTCCAGCCGCCACGGGAGCCTGCGTACCTGCCAGGTCGCCGCGTACAGCCGCCGCGGGTTGGCCCGGTCAAGGCACAGGTCAACCGCGCCCGCGTCGGGGCCGCGGTCGAGCACATGCTCCCAGCTCGCGCCGCCGTCCGCCGACCGGTACACGCCGCGCTCTGGGTTCGGCCCGTGCGCGTGGCCGAGTGCCGCCACATAGACCCGGGCCGGATCCCGAGGGTCGGCCCGGACCCGCCCGATGTGCCTGGTCTCGGCGAGCCCGCAGTGTACCCAGGTCCGGCCGCCGTCGGCCGAGCGGTAGACGCCATCGCCGTGCGAGACGGTGTTGCGCAGGCACGCTTCGCCCATCCCCGCGTAGATCACGTTCGGATCCGCCTCGCTGACCGCGAGCGCGCCCACCGACGCCCGCCTGAAGAAGCCGTCGCTGACGTTGCGCCAGCTCTGTCCGGCGTCGGTGGTCTTCCAGACCCCGCCGCCGGTTGACCCGAAGTAGAACGTCAGCCGGTCTGCCGGATGGCCGGCCACCGCTACCGAGCGGCCGGCGCGGAACGGCCCGACCAGCCGCCAGCGCAGGCCGTCGAGCAAACCGGTCATCATCCATCCTCCGATCTGCCGGCACCGGCGGTGACTGGGGGACTCCGGCACTGGCGGGGTTGCGGAACGGCGGGGACTGCGGCGCGCCCCGGCGGCGAGTGCGTGGACACCCGCGCCGGAGCAACTGCAGGGAGGCTATCGCGCGGCTCCCGGGCAGTTCAGCCCTGGGGCCTCGGCGACGCAAAAGCCAGCCTCTGGCCTTTCAAACACCCATACCAGCACGGAACCAGAATTCATGTCAGACGAATGGGTGGCATTTCAACGATTGACACGACGCCCAAAACCAAGCGCACGTTTCCGCGGAAACGTGCCGGCACGCCACGGGGAGCTGGTGGATGGACCGTTATACCAGCAAGAACCGGCACGGTGGCCCATCAACCGAGTAACCTGCGATTGCTGAAAGCATCTGGAACGGCGGCAGGGTTCGCGGAATACTGGACTCGGGGGTGGGATCTCGGGTGAATGAGGAATCGGGCGCAACGCATGAGCAGGGCTCAGTAGACGAGCAGCCAGGGCGGGACGGGCCGGTCGCGGTCGAATCCGTCGTCGCGGGCGGCGGCGAGCGTCAGGATCTGCCTAATGGCCAAACCAGCGCGGCGGAGGTGAAGACGGCACCTGCGCAAACGCAGGTGACAACCCAGACCAGGGCGGCGCGGCAGCCTCCGAACCCGGAGATATTCAGGACCGGACTGTGGTGGTGGGTCGTCGTCGTGCTGCTGGCGGCAGCGGCCGCGTTCAGTTCATGGGTCGCGGTGGTTTCGACGTTCGATCATGCCCATCGACTGGCGGCCGCGCTAATCGCCCTGGCCGACATCGTCATACTCGCGGCACTGTTCCACGTGATCCTGGTCCCGTACCAGATCGGAGCGGGCATTCTCGAGGGCATACGCAATCAGGCAGGTGACGCCGACGACGGCGTCAAGGACACCCTCGCTTACCGCCGCCGCGGGCTCAAGGGAGCGATTATCGGGCAAGACGGCCGTGCCTCCACGAGCAAGACCCAGGTGGTGCTTTGGACCGCGGCGGTTCTCTGGGCGCTCATCGACTTTCTGTTGCTGGCGCGGGCCCACCCGAGCGGAAGCTTTTTCGCCAGCGCGGTAGGCAGCAGCTGGCACCCGGAATACCTCGTCCTGCTCGGCTTTCCCCTCGCCGCCGCCGCGACGGCCAAGGCCGTCGTCAACGGAAGCAACTCAGGCCAGGGCCCGCAGCCAAGCGGGCAGGCCGGCGCGCAACCAAGCCAGCAGGCAAACCAGCAGCCTGCGAAGGTTTATATCCGCGATCCGGTCCCGTCCGGGGTGCGTGGTTCCCGTGAGGGAGTAGCCGAACTCATCACCTCGGACGACGGCACGGTGGCCTGGGCGGACCTGCAGTACGTCGTGTTCACGGTGATCACGCTCGTTTATTTCGTGATACAGGTTCTGGCACAACCGCAGAACGGCCTGCCCGCGGTGCCCGCGGCATTGCTCACGCTGACGGGAGTGTCTGCGAGTGGCTATGCGGCGAAAAAGATCGTCGACGCGCAAGGGTCGGTGCCGAAGCAGACTCCGGCGTCCTGACGCCAGGCAAGATGACGCAGCGGGCCCGGCGCGCGCACCAGGGCCCGTTCGGCCTAAAAAATGGGGTCAGGAGCGGGTCAGGACCTCGGGGCCGTCGGCGGTAATGGCTACGGTGTGTTCGGCGTGCGCGGCGCGGCTGCCGTCGCCGCTGCGGATGGTCCAGCCGTCGTCGTCGATGTAGTAGCTGTCCTTGCCGCCGGCCAGGAACCACGGCTCGATCGCGATGACCAGCCCGGGCGTCAGCCGGTGACCGCGCCCGGCCCGGCCCTCGTTAGGGATGTGCGGGTCCTCGTGCATGGCCCGGCCGACGCCGTGGCCGCCGAAGTCGGTGCAGATGCCGTAGCCGCCCGCGCGGCCGACCGCGCCGATCGCGGCCGAGATGTCACCGATGCGCGCGCCTGGGACCGCCGCCGCGATCCCGGCCCGCAGCGCGGCCTCGGTGGCCTCGATCAGCCGCGCGTCGCCCGGCACGGGAGGCCCGATGGTGAAGGAGATGGCGGCGTCGGCGGCCCAGCCGTCAACCACGGCACCGCAGTCCACGCTGAGCAGGTCGCCCTCGACCAGCCGGTACTGGTCGGGGATGCCGTGCAGCGCGGCGTCATTGACCGACGTGCAGATCGTCGCGGGGAAGGCGACCGGCGCGAACGCGGGCCGGTAGCCGAGGAACGGGGAGGTGGCACCGGCGTCGGCCAGCACGACCCTGGCGGCCTCGTCCAGTTCGGTCAGCCGGGTGCCCGCGCCGGCCGCGGCGCGGACCGTGGCCAGGATCCGCGCGACGACCTGCCCCGGCGCGCGCATCGCCTCGATCTCGCCTGGCGTCTTGATCTCGACCACTGGGCCTCCCTTCCCTTTGCGGGATAACTATACCGGTATTATTATCACAGCATGGTCCGCCCGCCGCTCAGTCAGCACGATCGCGCCCGCGGGGAGAGGCTCGGCACCCTGCTCCGCGAGGCCCGCGGGTCGCGCAGCATGGCCGAGATCGCCGCGGTGTCCGGCGTTCCCGCGGAGACGTTGCGCAAGATCGAGACCGGCCGCATCGCGACCCCGGCGTTCTTCACCGTGGCCGCGCTGGCCGCCGCCCTCGGGCTGACGCTGGAGGACGTCGTCCGGGAGTGCACGGAACCCGGTCAGGTGACCGCGGCCCGGGCCGGCTAACAGCCCGGGGACCAGCATCAGGCCGCCGACGACGACCGCGGCCAGCGTGGCCACCAGCCACAGCCCGAACCACACGACACCAGGCAGGTGGGTTATGCCCCGCAGCGCGGCCCCGTCGTCCGAGGAGGCACCGACCTCGATGACCCGGCGCACGCCGGACAGCAGGAGCAGCCAGGTGATCGAGTAGGAGGAGACAACCTGGACCATCGTCGGCGTGTAACGGCCGATGAGGAACACGATGCCGCCGGCCACGACGACGCTGATGATGCCGAACGACCGGCGCAGCGCGGTCAGCAGCACCACGAGCAGGAACAACAGTCCCCACAGCACCAACTCGGGCAGCCTGAGCTGGATGAGCTTCGCCGCGCCCAGGCCGAAACCGCTCGGGCCCAGGTAACCGGCCAGGCCGATGAGGCAGCCTGACGGGCCGCGGGCCGACCCGACGTTGGTCGCTCCCGTCGCGTCCCGGTGCAGCACGATTCCGCCGATGTCGCGGAACAGCACCAGGCCGACGACCGCGTGCGCCCCTTCGTGAGCCATCACGGTGAAGTGGCGGACGATCTGCCAGACCGCGTCGATGGCGATCAAGCCGAGTGCGGCCAAACCGATGAGCACGGCCGTCGCTCCGGGGAGCGTGGGCTGCGCGATGCTCACATTTCGAGGCTAAATGTCCTCTTCCGCCCGGTCCATAAGCGCGTGCGCGCGGTCCGGAAGAATGGGCGCGGAACGGGTGCGGCGATGGAGGTGGAGATGGGTATCGCGGACCTTCCGCGTCCGGTGGGGTACGTGTTCGGCGGGGGCGGGAGCCTCGGCGCCGTGCAGGTCGGGATGCTGCAGGCGCTCGGCGAGCAGGACGTCTCGCCCGAGATCGTGACGGGTACCTCGGTCGGGTCGCTCAACGGGGCGGTCGTGGCACTCGACCCCAAGAGCGCGGCGAACCGGCTGTCTCACCTGTGGGCCAGGATGACGCGAGAGCGGGTGTTCCCCGGAGGGCTGCTGGCCCAGGCCCGCACCCTGCAGCACACCAGGACGCACCTGTTCCCGAGCACCGGGCTGGCCGGTGTCATCACCGACTTCATCGGACCCGAGCTCAGCTTCGCCGACCTGGCGCTGCCGTTCGCGGCGGTCTCCACCGACATCGCCACGGCCCGGCCGCACGTCATGCGCGCGGGCCTGTTGCTGCCGGCCCTGCTGGCCAGCTCGGCCATCCCCGGCATCTACCCGCCGGTGGAACTCGGGCCGCTGCGGCTGTACGACGGCGGCCTGGTCGCCAACGTCCCGATGCGGCAGGCGGTGGCGATGGGCGCCCGGTCGCTGGTCGTGCTCGACTGCAACTTCCCCGGGAGCGTACCCGAGATCTCCGGGTCGATCGCCGAGGTGTTGTTCTTCACCGTGATGGTGACCATGCGGTCGCAGGCGGTCCTGGAGGCACCGCTGGTGGCAAAGGATGTTCCGGTTGTCTACCTGCACGGACCGGAGCCGCACCGGATCTCGCCGCTGGACTTCCGGCACACCGGCAGGCTGATCGAGGCGGCGTACGAGGCGGCCCGGACGTTCCTCGACGACCTGCGGATCACCGGCCCTGGTCTCTACGGCTCGCCGTGACCGCCGCGAGCGCCGCGAGGGGGCGCCGGCGGCGGGCACCGCCTCTCGTAAACCTTGACATATTATATGTGCTTTCATATGATCAACGTACGCATATGGTATGCGTCACGCAGGCTATCTCCGTCAAGGCGCCCGCTGAGGCGGTCATCAGCCTGCTCAGCGATGTCCACCAGCTTCCGGACTGGGCGCCGAGTTTCGCCCGCCGCGTTCTGCCCGAAGGCGGGCAGTGGGTGGCCGAGGCGCATGACGGCACCCGCACGCCGGTGACCGTCCGCGCCTCGCGGGAGCACGGCACCGTTGACGTACTGGTGACGCAGGCGCCGCCGCGCGGCGCGTACATGCGCGTCCTCGGCAATGGCGACGGCAGCGAACTGATCCTGTCGGTCATGTTCCCCGGCGCCGGGGGCACGGTCGCGATCGCCCGCCAGGGGCAGATCGTTGAGCAAGAACTGCGAGCCGTACGAGACCTCGCTGAGCGCGGGACTCAGGCCCCCGGGCCGGAGGGGACGTGATTGCGTGACGGCACCCGTGCCATCACACGTGTGCCGTCACACGACGACGCGAGCGGGTCAGCTTGGCATGCTGGACTCGTCGGTCCAGTTGTAGGAGGAGCCGCCCCACGACACGGCGGAACTGCCGCCACGCAGCTGGCCCCCGGTGCCGTGCGGGTTGACGTACAGGCCGGTGGCGACGTTCTTCAGCGTGCCGTCCGACTGCGGGATGAACTGCTGCCACGGGCCGGTGTTGCAGTTGGCCAGGACCAGGCCGTCACGCAGCGGGTCGCTCGCCCAGCCGCCGCCGGGGTCGGATATGCACAGGCCGGACGCCGAGTCGTTGGGCGCGTACTCGAACTGGTAGGCGCCCTGGTGGGTGCCTACGTTCATGAGGAAGCTCGTGGCCGGGTCATGCTGGGTGGCGGGCCAGCCGGCGATGATCGCCCCGGCGTAATCGTGCTGCCGGTAGGCGTCGAACCCGTTGCCGTACTTGTTGACCTCGTTGCCCTGGTTGTTGACCGAGCTGGCGGACACGGTGAGGTTGAGGGTGCCGTTCAGCACGGCGCCGTCGGAGTCGGTCGCGGTCGCGGTGATATCGGTGTAGGTGCCGGGGGCGGCGGTTCCGCCGGAGTACGTCAGCGGGTTGCCTGGGCTCAGCCCGGTCGGCAGGTTCGACTCGGTGTACGTGATCGTGTCGGAGCTCAGCGAACTGTCGGCGCTGAACTTCACGGTGCCTGAGCTGTTCGTGTCGGCCAGCGAGGACAGGGACACCTTGCCGACGTCCCCGCTCACCTGGATCGAGTTGGTCCCGATCGCGACGGGGATCACCAGCGCCTCGGCGTTCCCTGCGCCATCGGTGGCGTCGGCGACGATGGCGGGCGGGCTGGAGACGCCGCCGCCTGAGTAGCTGATCGTCGTCCCGGACAGCGATACGCCGCTCGTCTGCGTGCCGTGCAGGGCCCAGGTCACGCCGGTCCCCGACAGCGTGATGACGCCGGTGCCGTCGGCGGCCGCGAGGCCGGCGCCGCCGTACGTGCTGTCCGTTACCGCGGTGCCGGACAGCGACGTGTCCTGCCAGCCCTGGGCGCTCGCGGGCAGTGTCGCCACGGTTGCCACCAGGGCGCTGCCGAGCAGCACGGGGGCGGTGACCCCGAGCGCTCTGGAAAGTTTCAAGTGCATGGCGTCACGCCCTTCCGCAGCCCCCCGGTGAGATGGTCTGTTACCGAAGCGGGATTGCGCCGCCGTGCGTTACCGGTCAGGCGTTCGGTGTCGCTTACGCTACAGCCAGTTCACCGTCGGGTCCCGGAAATACACCAGGTCGTCTTGTTCCCACAGCCGGCCGTGCCCGGCCAGGCGATCACGGTGATCGGCCCAGGTGACGTTGCGCGGGCCCGGCAGGCAGCGTGGGCCCTGTGGGTTCAAGGGCCCGGCCCAGGCCTTGTGGGCGATGCCGGGCAGGCGGGGCAGCAGCAGGAAGGACAGGTCGTCGAAGCCGGAGATCGTCTCGGCCCAGATGGCGGCCTCGACCCCGGCCACGTGCGCGCCCCGGCCGGGGCCGAGCGCCTCGGCTGGCTCCCAGTCGAACGACTCGGCGATCGTCATCGGCTCGTAAAGCCGCAGGCCGACGCGGGCCTGGCGGTCCGCCTGGGCGGGATCGGCCGACGGCTCGGCGTAGGGCACGTCGAGGTAACAGTGCCTGGCCGGCGACACGATCACGGGCACCGAGGCCGCCACCGCCGCCTCGACGTCGCGGCGGGAGTCGGCGAGTTCCGCGTCGATCTGCGCTCGGACCCGCGCCGGGGCCGCTGCCGCGACGACGATGCCGGCCAGCCAGTACTGGATGATGTCGTCGGAGCGCAGGCCTGCGCGCACCGATTCCTGCCAGCCAAGCGGACGTCTGCCCATCGACCGGACCAGGTCCCGCACCCGGGACAGGTATGAGGCGTAGAGGTCGTGGGGCATGCCGCGGGGCTCGTCACCGCCGATGTGGATGTAGCGGCTCGGGAAGATCGCGGCCACCCCGGCCAGCACCTCCTGCATCACCTCGAAGGTGGCGGGCAGGTCCGGGTCGAGCCACACGGCCCGGCGCTTGACGCCGGGCGGCATCTCCCACTCGACCTCGTTGCGGCCGGTGCTCAGCTCGGGGTGCAGCCGCAGGAGCGCGGACGCGTGCCCAGGCGTGTCGACCTCGGGAACGATGGTGACAAAGCGGTCGGCGGCGTAGGCAACCAGGGCGCGGAGGTCTTCGCTGCTGTAGCCGGCGGCGCCGGGCTCCGGCCGGCCGGCCGGGCGCTCCATCGGCAGGCGCCAACCCTGGTCGTCGGTCAGATGCAGGTGCAGCACGTTGAGCTTGTACAGCGCGAGCAGGTCGATCACCCGCCGGACCTCGGCGAGCGGGAAAAACGTGCGGGCCACATCGAGCGAAAGACCGCGCCAGGCATACCCGGGTGCGTCGAGGATCCGCCCGCACGGCATCCGCACCTCGCCTCCGCCCGGCGACGGCCTGGCGGCCAGAATTTGACCGAACGTTGCCAGGCCGCGTGCGGCTCCGGCCGGTCCGGCGGCGCGCAGCATGACCCGGTCGCCCTCGATCGACAGCGAGTACCTCTCGTCGGCAGGGCCGTCGCCGGCTGGCGATATGCCCCGCGGGACCGGGAGCGCGGCGAGTTCGTTCCCGGCGCCGAGCTCGATGCGGACGGCGGGTTCGTCCGGCTCCCGATCGCCGTTCGCCGGCGTGAGCCGCAGCCCGGTGCGCCGGGCGGCCTCCGCACAGAACCGCCCGGCGATGGGCGCAACCTCGGAGGCGTGGTAGGCGACCCGGGTGCCCGGCCGCAGCGTGAACTGGCCCGGGCCGCGGTCGAACCTGACCGGTGCCGGGATGACCGGGATAATGGAGTCGCTCATCCGACGCCGGCTCCGGTCTTTGCCTCCATCAGCGCGACGTGGCAGGCGGCGAACTGCGACGGCGCCACCTGGCCTAGTTGTGGCGTCACGTGACGGCACTCCTCGATGGCGAACGGGCAGCGCGGCTCGAACCGGCACCCGGGGGCGGGGTCGACGACCTTGGGAGGTTCGGCCGCGTCGGCGGGCCCCGACTCGTCGCGCGGCGCCCTGGGGTCGGGCACCGCCGAGAGCAGGAGCTGGGTATAGGGATGGCGGGGAGCCGCCATCACCTGCTCGGCCGGGCCGGTTTCGACGACGTGGCCGGCGTACATGACGATCAGCCGGTCGGCCACGTAGCGCGCCGAGGCCAGGTCGTGGGTGATGTACAGGATGGACACGTCCTCGCGGGCGCGCAGCTCGGCCATCAGGTTGAGCACGCCGACCCGGATCGAGACATCAAGCATGGACACGGGCTCGTCGGCGACGATGAGCTTTGGCCGCAGCGCGAGCGCCTGCGCGAAACCCACCCGCTGGCGCTGGCCGCCGCTCAGCTCGTAGGGGTACTTGGACAGCATCGTCTCCGCGGGATGCAGCCCGACCGCCTCCATCACCCGGATGGCCTCGGCCCGCCGGTCCGCGCGGCGGATGTCCGGCCGGTGCAGGGCGATAGCCCGCACGATGCCGTGTGAGACCCGGTAGGCGGGGTTGATCGAGGCGTACGGATCCTGGAAGACCATCGGGACGTGGCCGCGATAGGCGAGCCGGTCGCCGCGTCCGTGCAGCGCGGTGACCGGTTTGCCGTCGAACCTGATCACGCCGGAGTCCGGCGCGTACACCAAGGTCAGCAGCCGGGCGACGGTGCTCTTGCCGCTGCCGCTCTCGCCGACGAGCGCGACGATCTCCCGGCGCCCGATGGCGAAGCTGACGTCGTCGACGGCATGCAGCGTCTTGCGCGACCACAATCCGCGCAGGACGAAGCTTCTTGACACGTCATCGACCTCGAGCAGCGGAGCCCCATCAGGGGAGACAGGCTCCGGGGCGGCAGGCTCCGGGGCGGCGGGCAACGTGTCGGCCACCCGCGCGGACCGGCCGGCCAGGCTGCCGGTCCCTGGTGGCGCGCCGGAGTACAGCAGGCACCGCACGAGCGAGTCGCCCATGTCGTACAGCGGGGGCTGGACCGACGAGCACTCGGGCATGGCGTCGGCACAGCGCGGCTGGAACCGGCAGCCCGGTGGCGGCGCGGCCACGTCCGGCGGCGCGCCCGCGATGCCGGTGAGCGGGATCTTCGGGCCGCGTACCGACGGGAACGCCTCGAGCAGCGCACGGGCATACGGGTGTCGCGGCGTGGTCAGCAGCGACGAGGTCGAGCCGAGCTCGGCCACTTGGCCCGCGTACATGACGAGCACCCGGTCGGAGAACTGTCCCACCAGCGAGATGTCGTGGGTGACGAACATGGTGGCGAATCCGAGCCGGCCCTGCAGTTCCTTGATCTGCCGCATCAGCGATCGCTGCGCCACCACGTCGAGCGCCGAGGTGGGTTCGTCCATGATGACGAGGTCGGGCGTGAACAGCAGCGCCATCGCGATCATGCAGCGCTGGCGCATGCCGCCTGACAGTTGGTGCGGATAGCTGTCCAGATGGACTGGGTCGATCGAGACCAGGCGCAAGACCTGGACGGACCGTTCGGTAATTTCTTCCTTTGACATCGGTGAGTGGGCCTTGCAGGCGTCCCGCATCTGCTGGCCGATGGTCATCACCGGGTTCAGCGCGTTCATCGCGCTCTGCATGACGACGGAGAACTCCTGCCACCGAACATGCCGGAGTTGCTTGCCGCTCATTTCCGCCATCTCGCGGCCGCGGAACAGGACGCTCCCGGCGGTGATGCCGGCTGGCTTGACCAGCAACTGCGAGATTGCCAGCATGAGCGTCGACTTTCCGCAGCCGGACTCGCCCACTATGGCGAGGAACTCGCCCCGGCCGACGTCGAGGTCGACGTTGTCCACCGCGACGACCGGGGCGCCTTCTGTGGCGTAGGCGACCGACAGCCCCCGCACCTCGAGCAGCGGACCAGGCGGCGGCGCGGGGCCGGGGCCGGGCTCGGCGTCGGGGCCGGGCGTGCGGTCGGATACGCGGGCCGTCGGCTGGCGGGCCGCTGCATCGCCGGGCGCTTGGTTGCCCGGCGCCGGCTTGCGGGTGAGGCGGCGGACCGGGCGCAGGGCCGGGTTCGAGATCTCGTCGAAGGCGTAGTTCAGGAACGCGAAGGCCCCGCCGAGCAGGGCGATGCAGACGCCAGGCATGATCGCCCACAGCGGCATGCCCGCGCCGAGAGCCTCGTTGTTCTGCGCCCAGTACAGCATCGTGCCCCAGCTCTGCGCGCTGGGGTCACCGAGGCCGATGAACTGCAGGCCAGCCGCCGTGAGCACCGCGAACACGGCCGACCCGAGGAACGTCGCCACGATGAGCGAGGTCAGCGTGGGCAAGATCTCGGAAGTGATGATGTAGCTGCCGCGCTCCCCGCGGACCGCGGCCGCGGTGAGGAAGTCCCGGTTCCGCAGCGAGAGCGCCTGTACCCGAAGCTGCCTGGCGCCGTAGGACCAGCCAAGCGCGCCCAGGACGATGATGATGTCCGTCAGCCCGGCGCTGCGCAGGTACGCCGCGATCACGATGATCAGCGGAAGGATCGGGATCACAAGCAGCACGTCGGTGACGAGCGAGAGGATGCCGTCCTTGATCCCGCCGAGATAGGCCGCCGAGACGCCGACCAGCACCGATATCAAGGTTGCCAGCCCACCTGCCGCCACCGCGATGATCAGCGACTGCCGCGCGCCCCAGATGAGCTGGGAGTAGATGTCCTGGCCCTGGGAGGTCGTGCCGAGCCAGTGAGCGCCCGACGGGCCGAGGGAGCGCGGGAAGCCGATGAACGTCGGGCTGTAGGGGGCGATCTGGCCGGGGAAGATGGCAAGCACCACGAAGAACAGCAGCAAGATCGCGCCCACTGTGCCCTTGCGGTCCCGCAGCAGGGCGCGTACGAACCGGCTGGCGGCGCTGTCGGGTTTGGTCATCAGCTGGCCTGCCGGGTCCTGGGATCGATGAGCGCCGTGGCGATGTCGGCCGCCAGCACGCTGAGCAGGACCGCGACGGTGATGAGCAGGAACAGGGCCTGCATGAGCGGGTAATCCAGATCTTGCACGGAGGTCAGCAGCAAGGTCCCGAGGCCCGGGTAGTTGAACACGTACTCCACCACGATGGCGCCGGAGACCACGAAGCCGAGCGACATCGCGAACCCGGTGAGGTTGGGGAGGATCGCGTTCCTCCCCGCGTAGGCCCACATGATCCGCCACGGCTTCAGGCCCTTGGCGCGCGCCGTGCGGACGTAGTCCTCGGCCATTACCGTGATCACGTTGTTCCGCATGGTGAGGATCCAGCCGCCGATCGCCGTGAGCAGGATGGTCAGGCCGGGCAGAACGGCGTGCTCGAACACGTCGATCAGGTAGTGCGCGTTCAGTCCCGGTGTGTCGTTGAGGAAGTTGTACGCCCCTTCCTGCGGGAAGATGCCGAGCCTGATCGCGAACACGTAGATGAGGATCAGGCCGAACCAGAAATACGGGAACGCCGACGTGATCACGAAGATCGGCGGCAGCACGCTGTCGAGCACAGTGCCTCGCCGCCACGCGCTGACCAGTCCGATCAGCGTGCCGATCAGGAAGGCGAGGACGGTCGCGACGCCGACCAGCCCGATCGTCCACGGCATGGCGTGCAGCACCATTGTGGTCACCGGCGTGCCGAAGCTCGTGGTGATCGAGACGCCGAAGTTGAGCGTCAGGACGCGGCCCCAGTAGGTGAAGTACTGGGACACCAGGCTTCCCTGGTAGCCGCCGCCGAGCAGGATCGTCAGCGCGTGTATCGCCTGGGGGTTCAGGTGGGGGTGCGCTGCCTCCAGGGTCTGGATGGGGTTGCCCGGCATCAGGCGCGGGATGATGAAGTTGAGGCTCACCGCCGCCCAGAACGTGACGACGAAGAAGCCGAGCCTGCGCAGGACGTATGGCATCTTGCCCGGAGCGTTACTTCTCGTACAGGTGCAGCAGGAGCACGCCCCAGTCGGGTACGGCGTACTGGGCGGGCTGGGCGTACGGGTTACTCGGCGTGACCCAGCCCCCGATGTTCTGGGTGCTGTACTGATACCAGTCGACCGCCTCGGTGACCGGGATCACCGGCACGTCGGCCAGCATCACCTGCTGCAGCTCATCGACCACCTGATGCTGGACCGCCGGGTTCGTCGTGGACGCGTACTGCTCGATCAGCGCGTCTGTGGACGAGTTGGAGTACCGTTCCCAGTTGGTCGCCGCGGTCTTGCCGATCGGCGCGGAGTTCGGCGAGTACAAGATCGCCCGCAGTTCGTAGTACGGGGTGGGTCCGCCGCTGTCCCAGTCGTAGGCCAGCTGGTAGTTGCCGGTGTAGATGTCCGAGTCGAACGTAGAGTTTGACAGGTTATCCGGCGTGATCTGGATTCCGACCGCCTTCAGATTGCTCTGGATGACCTGGACCGACGCGACCCAGTCGGAGAAGCCGCCGTTGTTGATGATCGTGAACGACAGCGGGTGGCCGTTCTTTTCGAAGATGCCGTTGCTGCCCTTGGTGTAGCCGGCGGCGGTCAGGATCTGGATGGCCTTGGCCGGGTCGTAGGCGTAGGCGTTGCCGTACTGGGCCGCCGCGCTTGAGTCGTACCAGCTGGTGAACGTCGGCTTGACGATGTCGGTCTGGTTCGACGCCGGCTCGTAACCGTACTCGCCGGTGCTTGAGACCTGGGCGCGGTTGATCGCGTAGGCCATTGCCTCACGCACCGGCAGGGTGAGCTGCGGGTTGGTCAGGTTGAACCAGACCATGACGTTGTAGACCGGCTCGAACCAGTAATGGTTGTACTTCGGGTTCGCGCTGATGTAGTACGAGCCGATGTTCGGGATGAACTGCGAGCCCCACTGGTCGGTGCCGTTCTTCAGGTCGGCATTGGCGGAGTTGTTCGACAGGTAGGACGGGAAGTTGACCGTCTCGATCTTCGGCAGGCCGGGCTGCCAGTAATCGGGGTTCTTCTTGTACTGGATGTTGGCCGCGCTGCAGCTCGACATCGTGAACGGCCCGGTGCCGACCGGATGCTGGTCGAGGTAGGTGACCGGGTTGCTGATCGTGGACCAGATGTGCTGGGGGACGATCGGCGTCTCGTCGGCGATGTAATAGAAATAGGGCACCGCGGCGGTCTTGAAATCGAACACCACCTGGTCAGAGCCCGACATCGAGACGCTGCTCAGCACCGACCAGTCCGAGTTCAGGTCGAGCGCCGGGTACTTCTTCAGCAGATCGAAGGTGTACACCACGTCCTTGGCGCTGAACGGCTGGCCGTCCGACCACTTCACCCCGCTGCGGATCGTGAACGTCAGCGTCTTGTCGTTGTTGGACCAGGCCCAGCTGGTGGCGAGCCACGGCGTGGTGGCGCCGTTCTTCAGCGAGTCCACATAGACGAGCTCTTCGTACACAGGACCGAACGATGCGAACTCCACCGACGCGTTGAACGGGTTGAACTGGCAGTTCCATGTCACGCCGTACTCGTCGGAAATGGAGACCGTGCCGCCGCTTGCGCCGCCGCTACTGGCCCCGGGGGAATTACTGTTACCGCCGCACGCGACGGCGCCGAGCGCGATCGCGGCGCCGAGAACGATGATCTGCCGAGCCCATCTGATCTTGCCTCGGGTCACCATGGTTCCTCCTCCCGGGCCGGATCGGAGGCCAGGCTGCGCCATCGTCCAAGCTCGGTCAGGCCAACCGATGAGTAACACTAACTCCCAGGTAAGGACGCGGGACAGAGCGGACGCGCCACCGTGATCAAAAAGCAGCCAGGCCGCAGCCGGGCCGTCCGCCGACCCCCGGTGCCCGTGACCGCTGTCCACGATCGTCCACGCACGTCTTGGACGGCCGTCCATTGGGCGGCTCAAATTTGATCATGGTTGTACAGCTTCTTCAGCTCTTTGTACGGCCTCGAGCGTCATGTTGCTGTATGAGAAATCCCAGCGGTTGAACATAGGCCAAACGCCCTTGCCGACCGCAAGTCCGAACGGCTAATCTCTGTGACGTCCGTGACGCGCGCATGCTCTCGTGCGCCAAGCGACATGAACGGATTTGCCGTTCAATATCTAGAACTCATCCAGAGAAAGATGTGGTGACCTTGCGGAACCAAGACCTCACATCTGCTTATCCTGGTCCGTGGGATGTCCCGCTGGACCGGCTTGCGGAGTTGGGTGACTCGGTCCTCGCCCACTCCTTCGCGCTGTATAGTCAGCGTCTCGCGGAGAGCGGCACACTGCTCAGTGCTTTCAACTCGAACATCTAGGAAGAGGTCACGAGCTGGCAGTACTGGATCCAGTCTGTCCGGGTCGTGACGGCGCGGCACCGCGGCCGGGCATCCGGACCGGCTGCGGACGCCGACTTATCGGGGAGTATCACGACCGCCTTCCGCCGACACCATGGCGATAGGCATAAAGGACCCGGAGTCATCCAGTGGGCATAGCATCCTGATTCGCATGGAATCGATCCGGCTGGCGGGACATCCCGCTCCTTGGCCATTGCTCGACCTCGACGTAGCGGCATTGCGGGCGGCCGGACACGGGCCGTCGCCCTTTCGGCAGTTTATTCTCAAAGTTCACAGTCGCTGTAACTTGTCGTGTTCATATTGCTATGTCTACGAGATGGCCGATCAGGCCTGGCAGCACATGCCGAAACGCATGAGTTCGGGCGTAGCGGGCAAAGCCGTCGAGCGCATCGCCGAGCACGCCGAGAGGCATGGCCTGCCAAGCGTCGACATTATCCTTCACGGCGGAGAACCGCTTCTCGCGGGAGCCGAGTGGCTGGCAGAACTGGTTGAGGCCCTTCGTGCCCGGGTACCGGCGCACGTGCACGTCGGGATGCAGACCAACGGCACACTCCTCGACCGGCCGATGCTCGAGACGCTCAAACGCCTTCATGTCCGAGTCGGCGTCAGCCTGGATGGCGACGCGGAAGCGACCGGGCTGAATCGCCGGTACGCAAACGGCCGCAACAGCTTCGACGCCGTCGCCGACGGCCTGTTGCTGCTTGACTCGCCGGAGTTCCGCGAATGTTACAGCGGCCTACTGTGCACGATCGACACCCGCAACGACCCCGTTTCCACCTACGAGGCGCTGCTTAAGTTCAAGCCGCCGGCCATTGACTTCCTGCTGCCCCATGCCAACTGGAGTTGTCCTCCGCCCGGCACCGGTTACGCCGACTGGCTCACCAAAGTCTTCGAGCGCTGGTACTGCGCGCCGCGACAGGAAACGCGAATCCGCCTGTTCAGCGAGCTTATCCAGCTCGTGCTTGGCCAGCCGGGCGCGGTAGAGGGGCTAGGACTCATGCCGAGCAGCCTGGTCGTTGTCGATACCGATGGCTCCATCAAGCAGCTCGACTCGCTCAGTTCCGCCTATCCTGGCGCCGCAGACACTGGCCTGCACGTCAGCTCGGACAGCTTCGACGACGCGCTGGACCACCCCACCACGGCCGCCCGGCAGATTGGTGCCGCCGCCTTGTCTGAGCAATGCCGGGCTTGCCAGGTGATGGAGATCTGCGGGGGCGGGCTTTATCCGCACCGGTACCTGAGCGGATCCGGTTTCCGCAACCCGTCCGTGTACTGCGCCGACCTTTTGCAGCTCATCACGCTTGTTCGCGACCGTGTTATCGGTGACGTGCGCCAGCTCAGCCTCTTATATGTATGGCTCGATCTCTGCGGTCAGCCGGTTCCAATTCGCTGCTGCCCGGGCCTCGGGATGCTCTAGCGTCAGCACCTGTCCATACCTTCGGAGTACGTCACGGAGCCGCTTTTCTGCGCCCTCGGTGTTTCCGGCGGCGGCCTCGTCGATAGCAAGATTGGCTGCGGCCATAAGCGTGTCCGGGTGATTATCTCCGAGTGACTCCCGGCATTGAGCGAGCGTTTCACTGCCGACCTGGATCGCCTCGCCGAGCTTACCGCAAGCGGCCAGGTCGGCCGCGTAGTTTATGTTTGCCGCCAGGGCGAACGGGTGCAGATGACCATAGATCCTGACGAGCCCTTTCCTGGCTTGTTCGTCGTACGCCCGTGCCTCGTCTGGACGGCCGGCCACGCGGAGTACGGACGCCAGTTTCAGCAATACCGCGAAGAGAAGATCCTCCGGACAACTGGATCTCAGGCAAACTTCGCGGGTCTCGCGAGCGAGTTCCTCGGCACCGGGAAGATCGCCGACAGCGCGCCTGGCGTCGATGAGGTTGGCGGCGGCCCGGAGCGTATGCACGTGATCGGCACCCAAGTAGTCGCGGTACCGATGGAGCACGTGCTCGCTCTCCTGCAGTGCATCCCAGTGATGCCCGGCCTTACGCAACGCCGTCGCGAACCCGTCACATGCCTCGAGCCAGTAGAGGTTCTCGCGACCGGCTATCGCCCCGAACGCGTTGGCGACCCTGCGCGCTGCGTCCAGCGATTCTTGATAGGAACCAAGGCTGCGCAGGTCGCGAGCTACCGCGTGAAAAGAGAGGAGGGTGATCGGATCGTTGGCACCCAGGATCCGCCGACGGTCTTCGAGGTTTCGCTGGTCGGCCTCCAGCGCCTCCCGGAACCGGCCGAGTCGCAAGTAGTCTATTGCGATGTTGTTTCTGATATTCATCGTACGTTCGTGATCTATGCCAAAGGCCGCTTCGAATTTCGGCAGTACACTGAGGTCCAATTCGAGGGACTCACGAAACTGGCCGTGCGCGCGCAGGTCCTCGCCGTAGAAGCTTTCGCATTGCAGGAATACCTTGAAGCCATCGCCATCGGTATAACGCTGGAGCAGCGGGCGGATCTGCAGAATTAGCTCGTGGGCGTCGGCGGCGCGGCCGCCTATATACATCGCAACGGCGACCTCGACCGCCATGGTCAGCACCTGTAGATCATTCTCGCCCAGGCGCTCCCGCCAGACGCGCAGGGCATCCTGGCCGAATCGCAGCGCCTCGACATGGGCGCCGCGCAGGCGCAGGCGCCGCACCTGATCGATGATGAGGCCACGCAATTCCGTGTTATCGGTATGCAGGAACCTGCGGTCAGACTCAAGATGCTGAAGGGATAGATCGTAAGTGACGTCACTGCTGCTGTGATCCGGGTTACCCGGGTTTGATATGGCCAGCAGCGTGTCAACGGCGCTGCGGTACGAATAGAACATATCGATTCGGTCTTGCCTGAGCCGCCCCTGGGTTACGGCCTGAACCACTCGGTGCATCTGGATCAGGTCGCGGGCACCGTCGAGCCTGGCCAAAGACAACCGGTGCAGTTGGCTGGCCGCGGCACGGAACCGCGGGGCGGAGGAGAGGAATTCCCGTAGGTCAGATGGATCCTCAATGCCTGCGGTGCCCTGGAGGAAAAGCTCGGCGGCGATCGGCTCGGGAGAAAAGAACGCGCACAAGTTGAACAGATGCAGAGCGTCGGGTGTAAGCAGTGCCGTGGACATCGCCCATGTGCCAGGGATGTGGTCGGGGAGATCCGAATCGCCGGTCCGCTCGTTGAGCAGTTGGTGAGCGTTCTGCTCGAATCGGGTGAGATATTGGGCCACGCTCTCGGCGGTTTCGGCAAGATATGCCGCAGCGTGGTCGATCGCGATGGGCAGATGGCCAAGCTCCGCGGCCAGTCGTCCTGCTTCGCTGGCCCGGCGCGCATCTTCTTCCTGAGTCAGGTGTCTCTGCCCGTCCCGCGCGGCCAGGCCGGGAACCTTCCGTCGCAGGAAGCTGACTGCCTCCTCCTCGGTGAACGGCGAGAGCTCGATCCCGTCCGCGACCGCGAAGCTGGGCCAGTTCAGCTGCCGCGAGGTAATGATGATATGACCGCCCGGCCGACCCATCGGCAGGTACTTCTGCAGATCAAGCGTGTTGACGGCGTTGTCGTACACCAGGAGCCAACTCGACCGGTCCCCTGATTGCAATGCGGTAAGGACGGCCGTGATTGTCCTGTCCCGGTCGGTGTCCGTGGTCGCCTGCCGGAGTTCTAGCCGCTGTGCCAGCTTGACCAGCGCGTCCCTGACCCGATCGTGATGCTCGGCGCGAATCCACCAGATAATTTCATACTTGTCAAAGTTATGGTGAATATATTCGGCCACGAGCTCCGTCTTACCGATCCCGCCCATTCCGACTATGACCTGCACGTGGGGAGGCCGCTGGCTGTTGAGGTTGTCGTATATCTGCTCGAGTTCCGACACCCGGCCGGTGAAGTCATGGTTGCGAGGAGGAATCTCGTTCGACCAGATCCGCTGCGGCTGCCTGGGCACGTTCTCTATACGGTCTCTGATCCCTATAGGGATCTGCCGCGATGAGAATCCTGGATGTTGGCTATCGCCTCGGCCCTGAGCCGGCTTCGGGCTCGTCGAGCCCTCGCGAGACGTCGCCGCAACCTCGTTCTCTGCTCGCCAAGCCGCCTGCCAGAGGGCTAGAAACTCCTCCCTGGCTTCGGCACCGCCCAGTGCCACGACGACTCGCTCCAGGAAATTCCAGCTTGGCACCCGCGAGCGGCTGAAGACATTGTGAACCGTGGAAGAGCTGATGTTACCGCGCCCCGCTCGCCTGGCGATGTCCCGCATGGAGGGACGGCCAGCCTGCGAGTGCAGATCGTCAAGGCGGACGAAGAGATCACTGATCGGACCTGGCGGCGTCGGCTCGCGCTTGACTGCTCCCACCCCTGGATCGACCTCCTAAAGGTTCCCCAATTATGTCCGAGTTCGTCATGCGTTGCACACGGCGCCAGTACAGATCTCGGTGTCCACAATTCACCCTCTCCTTAGAGGTATGCAAAGGCAGGCGTCCACAGTAGTCAAGGACTCGCCCGCCGAACGCTACTCACCTGCGTGAACAGCGATGGTGGATATCAGCGCTTCATGCCGAGAACGCAGGGAGAAAGGATGAGCCGACCGCAAACAGTCCGCCGGCAAAGCCCCAGGCGGCGAGCATCATGAGGACGCGCCTGCAAGGATCCGCGGAACTCGATGACGTCCGCGCGGCGATCGGGCTTCGTCCCGCGCAACCCAGCGTAACGTGGCCGGAGCCATATGAGCCGGTCGGTGAAAACCCGCGAACGCATTGGGACCCCGCGAGGCAGCGCGGATCTCGCGCCGGGTCACTAAGCGGCAGGATGCGACTAAGCGTGGGCCTGGTTGCCGCCATTTCCTGCGGCGTGGCACTCACCCATCAACTGCTGGCTGGCGCACTCGCGGGCGTGCCTGGCGCTGGCCCGTGGCACGCGGCGGCGACGCTATTGGGCTGGCCAGCGCCTGTTCTGCAGCCGATCCTCGCTGGCGTCGGCGCGCTGGTCCTGTGCGCTTTGGGCGTGCTAACCGGGGCCTGGCGCCGGATCGGACCGCGGGAGAACCGGGCGCTGCTGGCCGGAACGGTGGTCGCGGTGCTCGGCGCGGGGCCGATGGTCGTGGTGTGCGCGCTCGCGGCGGCCGTGTGCGCGCTGGCCGTGGCACTCGGACTAGTGATTCTGTTCTATCTTCTCGCCGCCCTGCTGCGGTGAAGCATGCGCCCATCGAGACCCAGGCACTGGAAAGAGGGAGAAATGATGACATCTACGTTTGTCCGCGATCCGCTGGTCTTGACGCCAAGGCCCGATCCGAAACCGGCCACGTGGGACGACATCGCGCGGGCGCTCCGCGGCGCGGAGGATGGCGGCTCCCGGGGGTTCGATGTGGAGCTCCGGCCGGGGGGAAACCTTGTCCTGACCGGCCGCGAGCGGCCGGCCCGGGCCCTGTCGCGGCTACCTGAGGGCCGGATGGCATGAGTACGGCCCGGGCCGGTCCCTCGCCTGCCGACGTCGAGGTTCTCAGGCACCTGGATCCCGGCAATGCCGAGAGCTGGGCCCCGGTACGAACGGGGCGCATCGCGGGGTGGACGTTCCGCCTGGCGCCGCCATTTGCCGGCCAGCGGCCGTTCATATTCTTCGCGTTCCGCTGTCCCTCGGACGGAAATGGGTTCCGCATCGCGGTGCTCGAGCCGGACATGGACGCCGAGTACGGGCACGCCAGGCACATGATCAGGGCCTATATCGGTGGCCGGCCCATCCCGGTGATTTGCGGACCCGGGGGCAGGCCGGCCAGCGACCTGGCCGAGGTGAGGACACACGCCGCGAAGTGGATGGCGTACACGTCGGCCTGGCTGTCCGGACGCAGCCCCGGGTTCAGCTTGTGACCGCCAAGCTGGCCCGCCAGGTCGAGGCGGACCCCGCCATCGCGCCGCTGCGGGTCACCGACGGCCTGGTGGAGGCGGTCCTCGGCCGGCTCGCCGCCGTCCCCCCGGAACGCGGCGGCGCGCTGCTGGCGACTGGAGGCCTGGTTCACTTGCTGCTAGAGGACAGCTCGGCTCGCTACAGCCAATCCACCTGGGACATCAGCCACGCACTGTCGGCGACGGTGGGCGAGATCGAGGCTGCCGGGCACGGCACGCTTGCGGGCACGGTACATACCCATCCGGCGGGAATCCCCGATCCATCAGGCACCGACATCGCGACCACCGGCGAAGCTCTGAGATTCAACCCTCACCTCGGTGGGCTGGTGATTGCCGTCGTCACCGAGGGAGTGCCGCGCGAGCATGACCTCCCGGTGGGCCCGGCCCACCGGATGTCGCTGCATCTGCTTCACCGGGGCCCTGATGGGCAAACGTCCCTGGCCCGGGTCCGGGGTGCGGTGGTCCCGCTCGCGGCTGATCTGGCCGCCGCGGGCATCACGATCGTCTCGGCCACCAGCATCACGTCCTGGCGCCGGGCGGGCCGCGGCGGCCGGGCCCGGCCGCGCCTTGCGCTACCGACCGTCGTCGCCCTGGACTACTGCCCGCGGCTGGCCGTCCGGGTACCGTCGCCCCGGCCCGCCGCATTGTTCATCCACCCGGCCTACCCGCAAACCGGCCCGATCGCAGTGACGGGCCGCCAGCAGCCGGACACACTGCCTGCGCTGCAGCCGCTTCCGTCCCCGTGGGATCCCGTGGCTCCGTCGCGGCCGCAGCTTGCCGCGCTGGCCCGGGCCGCGGCGGGCCGCCGCATCCCCGGATCAACCAGGCGGGCCTGGCCGCTGGCCGGCGCGCTGGCCGGCCGGCGAGTTCTGGTCGCGGGCGCTGGTTCTGTGGGCAGCCGCATCGCCGAGGATCTGGTCCGTTCGGGCGTCGGCGCGTTCACCGTGGTGGACCAGGACCTGGTGGCCGCGCCGAACCTGTCCCGTACCGTCTACGGCGCCGCCGACATCGGCGTGCCCAAACCAGACGCGCTCGCCCGGCGTCTGCGGGCGATCGATCCCGCGGTGACGGTGGATCGCCACGCCACGCCGCTCGGCCTGACGGACCTATCCCAGGCGCTGGCCGGTGTCTGCCTGGTCGTAGCGGCCACCGATGACCTGAGGGAGCAGGCCCTTCTCGCGCATCACGCCTACGCCGCCGGGATACCGCTGGTCGCCTGCGCGCTGTACAAGAAGGCGGCCGCCGGGGAGGTTGTTCTCAGCGTGCCCGCAGCGAAGACCGCGTGCTGGTGGTGCGCAGTTGGCGCGGGGACGCCGTCAGAGTCTTACCGGCCAGATCGCGACTACGGTCTCGGGGGCCGCCTGGCGGGCGAGTCCGCGCTCGGTCCATCCATACACCTGGTGGCTTGCGTCGCCGCATCGGCCGCGCTCGGCTTGCTCGCGGGTCCCGCATCTCACGCCGGCAGGCCGCTGCGGCGACTGCTCGGTCAAAGACGCACCCTCGGAGTGATCGCCACCGGTCCCGGGTGGGACTTCTTCAAGACCGTGTTCGCCGGAATGGACCACCAGCACGCACCTCAGAGCGTTTGGGTGCGAGTGGAACCGTCCGGGGATTGCCCGGTATGCGGAGCCCATCCAGTTCCGCCATTCGACGCGCAGGCGGGCTCCGACATCGCTCACGTCATCGACCAATTCAGGCGCGGCATCAGCGCCAGCGCACCTTCCGACCCCGAGACCGAGGTGAGATTCCCATGATGCCTTCACCACGCCCGCGCAGCACCAGGCAGGCCCTGGCGGGTCTGCAGTATGCGCTCGGCACCGTTGCCCCGCCTAACCCACTGGTCATGGTGTGGCGATGGCGATACGAACTGATCCTGGGGATCGGCGTGCCCGTGTCGCTGATCGTGCTGGCCGGGATACCCGTCACGCTGGGCATAATCGCCGGCCTGGCCGTGCTCACCTGCGCCGCCCTTCTCTGGGCTCCGGCCCGGCGCCACCTCGTCGCGCGAGCATGGTGCATCATTACGCCGCACCGGGTCCGCGCCGGCTGCGCGCAGGCGTGGATCCACTCGCGCCGCGGCAAGATCCCCGTCGTGCTGCTTACCACCTGCCAGCCCTTCGGCGAGCGAGTACACCTCTGGTGCCGAGCCGGTACCAGCGCAATCGACTTCAGCAGCGCACGGCTGTCGCTGGCGGTCGCCTGCTGGGCTCGCGACGTCCGTGTCACGGGCAATGAGCGGTTCGCGCAGCTCATCACCCTCGACGTGATCCGGCATCTGCCGCCTGACCAGCCAGACAACTTGCCGCCCAACGAGCCGCGCGATACCGAGCTCGGCTACCTGACCCCGCGTGTGCCGGGCCCGCGGACACCGCCCGATGGGACCAACGGTCACCGATCGCAGCCAGACCCGCCCAGCCGTCAAGACCTCGGGCCGGCCGCTTAATGCCGCGGCCCGGATGAGGGCCGGCGTGAGCGCGGCCATGGCCTCGCTCACCGGCTCCAGTCCGGGACGGGCCGTGACGATCCTGACGATGGTCTCGTCCAGGCCGGCGCTCAGCCGGGCAAAGGCGGCAGGCGCTTCCGCGGCCGGGCCGTAGTAGCCCACGGCCCGGAGCATCTCGTCCGGTATGTCGGCCACGAGGTCGGTCAGCGCCTCGCCGCGCTCCTGGCGGGCCTCCAGCTCAGTAAGCTCCGCGTCGAAGCCCATCTGGCCGAACAGGCCGCGGTAGCCAGAGTTGTCCGGGACATCGGGCCGGCCCATGGCATAGCTGAGCACCTGAGCGCCCAGGGCCTGCCTGGCCGCGGCCACGTCGTCGTCGATACAGACCCGGATGTACATGGTCATCGGGATCGAACCGGGAGCGCGGCACGCCCGGGCGGCGCCCTCGTCGACCCACTTGCGGCTGATGGCGATCCGCTCGGGGGTGGCCCAGTTGAGCAGCGCACCGTCCGCCACCTCGCCCGCCAGCCGCAGCATCTGGGGGCCGAGCGCGGCCAGGTAGACCGGCGCGGCCGGCAAGCCGGATACGCCCAGGGCCGCTGAGGCGGGCCAGCCCGGCGCGGGGCGGATGACGGCCTGCTGGCCGACAGTTATCATGTCGCCGGCCAGCAAGCCGCGGACCTGGGTGACGTACTCGCGCATCACGGCAATCGGGCGGTCGGGCAGGCCGACGAACGCGAACCAGCCAGGCCCGTACCCGCCCGTTCCCAGGCCGAGGACGAACTTCCCCGAGGACAGCTGGGCCAGCGTAGCCGCCTGAGCCGCGAGGCCAAGGGGCGTCCACATCCGGGTGGCCGGGACGACGGAGATCCCGGTCCGCAGCCCGGTGTCCTGCGCCCAGGCCGCGCAGACGTGAAACGAGTCGGGCACGCCGCCAGCCGGGGTCCACACGCTCTCGAAGCCGAGCCGCGCCGCCTCGATGGCGGCGGAGCGCAGCTGGTCGAAGGGAAGGGCAAGCCGGGAATCCAGTCCAACGCCAATGATCATGATCGGCAGTATGCCAAGCCGCCCGGCCACTTTTCGCCCTTCCTCCCCTACCAACACCTGCCTGTTATTTCCTCTGGGAGCTACGATTCGAGTTGGGAGGGTAGATGGCCGGCAGGCGGCGTCGGCTCGACCCAGTGGGGCCATTTGGCAATCCTGACGGGTCACGAGCCGACATCGAGGATCTGATCAGCGAGTTCGTCGACTTCGGCGGCAACCCGGCCTACGGCCACCTCGCGACCCGGGCCAACGACTCCATGGTGCGGGTCATCGTGGGGAAGCTCGGCGCCGGCAAGACGGTCTACCTGCGGCGCCTTCAGAATTTCCAGGCCCATGAGGACTCCGTTTACGCCGACACACCACAGCAGAGCCTGCCGAAAACCGAAGTCGTGGTGAAGGCGTGCCAGTGGTTCTCCGATCGTGTCCTGGTCGAGAAGTGGATGCAAATCTGGGAGCGCGCGATCATGCGCTCGCTGGCCTCGCACGTACTGCGTAACCCCGAGTTGCGTCAGCAGGTTCGCGATGATCAGGCCGAGGAGATCGAGTCATATGCCCGGCTGCTCGATGACTTCCGCCGGCCCCGGACGATTTACAGCCAGGTGCGCGACATCATTAACCAGCGGCAGACCGCCCATCAGCTGTCCACGTTTCTCGATGATCCGCTCTGGGACGACCTCGAGGATCTGCTTGGTGAGGTGGTCAGCCACTGCAAGCCGATCTATTTCTACCTGGACGCGGTGGACGAGGAGTTCAGCCACGCGCCCATGTACTGGCTGAAGTGTCAGGAGGGGTTGTTCTATCAGGTGATGCGGCTGCTCCGCGATCACAGGCTGGGCGGGCGCCTGCATGTCGTCGTCTGCATCCGCGACATCGTCATGTCGTCTGTGTACCGGTCAGAGCACGCGCCGCGGTACTACAACGAACCGCACATACGCGTCCTGAACTGGGACCGCGGCTCGCTGCTCTACCTGCTCGGCCAGAAGCTGCAGCGGCTGCCGCCGTCACTGCTGATGCGGCGTGCCGCCACCGGGCCGCCCACGATCGGCGACTGGCTCGGGGTCGATGGCAGCTGGCCCGGACCCGACGGCGAGGGAACGATCGAGGACTACCTCCTCAGCCACACCAGGCTGATCCCGCGCGACATCATCTCGCTCGGCAATGAGCTGAGCGAGGAGGTCTTGCGGACCAAGCAAGCTGCCCGTGAAGGCCTGCCGCCGGCGGCCCTGGCCGAGGTGGTCCAGCGCTGCGCCAAACGGTTCGGCGATTCCCAGCTGGCTCAGTGCGCGAACCAGATCTCTTCGGACATGATGCCGAAGGACGCCGCCCTGCACGACTATTCCGAATTGTTCACAAGCACCCAGGCCTATATCAGCGGCGTGCAGGAGGATGTCCGGTCCTTCGTCCGGATGATAGGCGTTGACCGGTTCCCGCGCAGAGATCTCGAGGCGTTGCAGGAAGTGGCGGATCTGCACTTCGAGAAGGCGACGAACCTCGCCTCCGTCCTATGGCAGAACGGCCTGCTCGGGTACGTCGACGAGATCGGGCGGCGCCGGTTCTACTCCATGGGCGACGTCGAGCAGTTTCACTTCCCGCCCGACGTAGACACGTACGTGCTGCATCCGTGCCTGGTGTACGCCGTCGGGGGGATCCAGCATGTGCGCGAGGAATCGGCGAGAGCTGTCGATCCGCGCCGCACACGCCCGCTCGCGTCGGTTGAGCGGCGCGAGCTTCTCGAGTCATCGGCGCCGTCCTCGGACGCCGGGCCGGCGCTGCGGGAACCTGACCAGGCAGAGGTCCGATCGCCGGGTGCGGCCACGGGTGCCGACCACGCTGTCGGCGACGTCATAGCGGGCCGTTTCGAGATTCTCGGCAAACTCGGGCAGGGCGGATTTTCGAAGGTCTACCGGGTGCGCGATGACGTCGAAGACGAGGAGCGCGCACTCAAGCTCTTCGACAGCGCGGCCGGGGATGCGGCGGTGCGCCGCGAGATCGGCGCTCTGCGAAAGATTCAGCACCCCAACGTGGTGAAGGTCTTCTGGGCCGACAAGACCAACGCCGGCGACTGGTATCTCGTTACCGAGTTCATCGACGGTGAGTCACTCGATGAGTTCGTTACCGGATCCAGGCGCCTGCGGGACCGGGAGGCGGTAGACGTCGCCCTCGATCTGCTTGACGCGCTCGTCGCTTTCCATCCCGATGTGGCGCGCCTCAAGCAACTCGACGCTCAACGGCGCGAGGGCGACCTGCCGCAATCGCAGGCGCGCGAGTGGCTGGAACTAAAGGACAAGGGCCTGGTCCACCGCGACATCAAGCCGCTCAACGTCATCCTCACGCGCACCGGGGCGAAACTGCTTGACTTCAACATCGCCTCCAGGGTCGGCGACCCCGTCCATACGCAGTCGGGCACGCCGCCGTATCAGCCACCCGATGCCGGCCTTGAACGCTGGGACGTCTCCACCGACCTTTTCGCCGTCGGCGTGCTGCTCTACCGGCTCCTTTGCGACGGCCACCACCCATTCCCCAATGCGGCCCCCATGGTCGGCGTGCCGGTGACCGACCCGAGAAAGATACGCCCCGGCCTCAACCCTGATCTGGCCGCGTTCCTCATCAAGGCCTGCGCCCCGGTCAGCGCCGACCGATTCGCCACGGCCGCCGACATGCGGCACGCCCTGCGTAACATCCGGGCCGGCCTTTGAACCTCGTGCCCGGAGGCGGGACAGGCCGTGAGGCGGGCGGGGTGGTGTCCCGGCCGGATCTGCTTGGCCGGCTCGGGTCGCTGGCCCGGGTGACCGTGGTGTCGGCACCGGCGGGGAGCGGGAAGACGGTGCTGCTGCGGTCGTGGATCAGCGAGGCGGGCCTGGCGGGGCGGGTCGCGTGGGTGGCGGCGGGGCGAGATGAGCGTGATCCGCAACGGTTCTGGCTGTCGGTGCTGGCGGCGCTGCGGGCGACGGGTCCGGGGGCGGGACTGGTGCGGGCGGTGTCGGCTGCGCCGGATCTGGACGGGTGGGCGCTGGCGGAAGGGCTGCTGACGGACCTGGCGCCGCTGGACGAGCTCATCTGGCTGGTGATCGACGACGTGCACGAGCTGGGCTCGGCCGAGCGCAGCGGCTGCGGTCTGCCGCGGAAGCTCCGGAGACGGCACAGTATGACTTGGCGCCCGCGGCACAGTATGACTTGGCGCCTGCGGCGGGGGCCGGCCTGGGCGAGGACCTGCGCGCGCTGGCACTGACCAGCCTCTGGCTCGGCATTACCGAGATCTGGGCCACCGGGTTTGCCGACGCGGAGCGGCACCTGGAGCAGGGCGTCGCGCTCGCGCGCCGGATCGGGCGGCCGTATCTCGAGTTCAGCGGCCTGGCATGCCTGGCGGAGGTCGCGCTCTACCGGTCGTTCACGCTGGCGGCCGAGCGCGGCAGGCAGGCAGCGGAACTGGCCAGGGGGCACGGCTGGACCGGCGAGCCGGCCGCCGGCACCGCCTATATGGCGGTCGGGGGAGCACTGACCTGGCAGGGACGGCTGGAGGAGGCCGAGCCCTGGATCCAGCGCGCCGAGCGCACCGTCAGGGCCGAAACCGAGCCTGCGACGCGGCAGACGGTCCACTACGTTCGCGGGATGCTGGAGCTGGCGCGCGGCCGGGACGGCGTTGCGCTGGCCGCATTCGATGCCGTAGAGCGCCTGGCCAACCGCCGTGCTGCTGCGGCTCGCCCAGCACGACCCGCACGCGGCGCTTGACGCACTCGCGCCGGTCCTGGACGGCTCCGCTTCCGCGCTCCCGGGGGCCTGGCAGGGTTACGCGTTCTTGCTTGAGGCGATCGCGCGGGACGCGCTCGACGACGAGGATGCCGTGGGCCGGGCCTTGGAGCGCTCGCTTGACCTGGCCGAACCCGACGGCGTGGTGTGGTGGTTCCTGCTGCACCCGGTGTCGGGCCTCCTCGAGCGCCATGCCGGGCATCGCACCGCCCACGCCGCCCTGATCGCCGAGATCCGCAGCCTGCTGGCCGGAACCAGACCCTCCTCACCGCCGGCCGGGCCACGGCCGCCGCCCGAGCCGCTCAGCGGAAGCGAACTCCGCGTGCTGCGCTACCTGCCGACCAACCTGTCGGCACCCGAGATCGCCCGCGAGCTGTCGATCTCGGCCAACACCGCCAAGACCCACATCCGACACATATACGCCAAGCTCGGCACGCACTACCGGACCGAGGCCGTCGAGCATGCCCGGACGCTGGGACTGCTCGCCCCCGCAGGTCGCATTCTGGCACAACAGTCACCATGAGGTCGTTCGGAAAAATCAAAAGCATTATGCCGAACGGTCCCGCGGTGGCCCGCTAACCTCAGCCGCCCGCTGCGCGGGGCCTTCCCCGTCAGCGTCCTGATCATCGGGCCTGCGAGCCCGGCCGGTCGCGCAGTTCGATGAGCAGGTCACGCGCCGCGCCTGCGATGCGGGGCGGAACGCCGAGCTCAAGCAACTGCTCGGCCGCGGCGGTCATCTCGTCCGCGCGCCGACGCGCATGGCGGTGCGTGCCGTCGACCAACCGGGATATCGTCTGGTCGTTGAAGGCGGCGAGTTCGGCGCTGATGTGCCCGGCCAGCCAGTCGCCGCAGCCCACCGCCTCGGCCGCCGCCAGCGCCTCGACGACGGCCGCGGCCAACCCCTTGTAGAACACGCTCCGCAGCAGCTTGCGGGAGATTGCCGCCCCGGCGGGACCGGCCAGGATCTCCACCTGTACGCCGAGACTTGCCAGCAGGCCGGCATACCGCTGCGCGCCCTCTCCTGAGACCAGCATCGGCGTCCGCAACCCTCTACCCGGCACGGGAGACATCAACGCCACGTCCACGACCGGAACCCCCCGCCCCGCGGTCAGCCGGACCAGCGCGGCCTTCACGCCGGGTGCCGCGGTGTTCAGGTCGGCCCAGATGGTGCCGGGCCGCAGCGACGGCAGCGCGTTGACCAGCGCGGTTTGCGCGTCGTGAGCGCTGTTGACGCTCAGCACCAGGCCAGCGTCACGCACCGCATCCGCTTCGGAGATCCGCGGGGCCACACCGGAGACGTAAATGACCTTGGGGTCGTATCCGCGGACGTCGGCGCCCGCCTCAACCAGGTCGCGCGCGATCTCCGAGCCGGCTTCGCCGAGACCAAGCACGGCGACGGATATGGACGCTGTCATCGCCGGCTCCCTTAGAACTGCGACTCGTACTGGGACGGGTCAATGCGCGCCTCGATGACGAGCGGCTGCCTTAGCGCGCCGGGCTTTTCCAGCGCAGTTTCCAGTTCGGCGGCGGAAGCCACTCGCACTCCTTCGCAGTTCATCGCCTCCGCCAGCCGGACCAGGTCGGTGTCCTCCAGCCTGGTCGCCACACTCGGATAGCCGAGGGCCTTCTGCTTGAGTTCTATGCGGTTCAGGCTGCCGTCGATAAGGACTACGAATACGACAGGCAATTCCATGCTCGCGGCCAGCCCCACCTCGGTCGCGGTCATCGCAAACCCGCCGTCGCCGACGATCGCCACCGCGGGCCGCGCCGGATCGGCCATCGCGGCCGCCATCGCCGCCGGTACGCCAAACCCCATGGCCGACAGGCCGTTGGTCATCAACATAGTTCGCGGTTCGTAGGTTTGCCAGCCCTGCCCGACGAGCAGCTTGTGCGAGCCGACGTCGGTCGTCGCCACCGCCTCCCGCGGCATGGCCGCGCGAACGATGTCCACCACATCGGTCGGGTTCAGCCGTCCGGTGACCCGCCCGGCGTAGTAGGCGTCGCGCAGCCGGCTGCGGTGCTCGGCCACCTCCGAATCGCTCCATCGCGGCTGGCCGGACCATTGCCCGCTGAACCAGCCGAGCACCGCACCGATATCGCCGACGCACTCGCACTCGCTGGCGTAGATCTGGTCGGTGTTGGGCGTCGCCGCGACGTGGAGCACCGGAGTCCTTATCGTCCATGGCCTGATGAGCTCGACGGCATCGAAGCCCGCCGCAACGACGAGATCGGCGTCGGCAAGGAACCGCCAAAGCAGCTGATTGCACGCCATATCAAGCACGCCGGCGAAGAGCGGATGATCTTCGGGGAAGACCCCCTTTGCCATCGCCGAGACCACCACAGGCGCGCCGATGCCCTCGGCGAACTCGGTAAGCGCGGCCGTCGCGCCCGCCCGCAAGGCCCCGATGCCCGCCAGCACCACCGGGCGGCGGGCACGGCTCAGCACCGAGAGGGGGTCGGCGCCGTCGGCCGCGCTGACCTGGACCGAGCGCAGCTGGGGCTGCAACGGCGGCATGACGAACTCGCAGTCGCCTGCGGGCTTCTTGCTGACGTCCGCGTTGATCGTCAGGTGCACCGCACCGGGTCGCTCCGCCATGGCCAGGCTGAACGCCTTGCGCAGCGTGGTGGCGATGCTGCCCGGCTCCAGCCGGCCCGCCCACTTGGTGACCGGCGCGTAGAGCTGATGGTGGTTGATCACCTGGTGGGTAAAGAACGGCTCACGGCTGGCCTCGATCTGCCCGGAGAACGCCAGCATCGGCACGCGGTCGAGGGTCGCGGCGGCAACCCCGTTCACCAGCGCGGTCGAGCCGGGTCCGAGGGTGGACACGCAGACCCCGAACCCGCCCGTCCTCATCGCGAGCGCCTCGGCCATGAAGGCGGCGGTCCCCTCGCGCCTGGCCAAGGTGACCTCGATGCCCCGGGAGTCGCACTGCTGCATCAGTTCGATGACGGGGTCGCCGGGATAGGCGAACATCCGGCTCACGCCGGCAGCAAGGAGCGCCCCGGCGATGACCTCGGTCGCGTTCGGGTCTTTGGAGGTCGTCCGGGCGGCTTTCACAGCGCCGGTCTTCACAGGGCCCGCAGCCGCGGGAGTATCTCTTCGCCGTACAGCCGCAGGAAACTCGCCTGGTCCGGGCCTGGCGCGTGGAACACCAGGTGGGTGAACCCCAGATCCAGGTACCTGCCGATCGCGGCGACGTGCTCGTCCGGGTCGGTTGACACGATGAACCTCTTTGCCGTCTGCTCGACGCTCAGCTGGTCGGCCAGCCGCTGCAGTTCGACCGGGTCTTCTATCCCGGACTTCTGCTCCGCCGTCAGCCCAAGCGCACCCCAGTAGCGCGTGGCTTCCATGGCAGAGTCCCTGTCGTGATCGAAGGACACCTTCACCTCGATCATCATGTCGATGTCGCCGAGGGCGCGGCCGGCCTTCTCGGCGCCTTCGCGGACGGCGGGCAGCAGCGTTTCGGTATACAGAGCGGGATCCTTGCCCGATGTGGTGATGTAGCCGTCGCCCTCGCGGCCCGCGTAGCGCGTGGCCGCCGGACCGGATCCGGCCAGGTAGATGGGGAGGGGATGCTCGGGCCTGTCGTAGATCGTCGCCCTGTCCGTCCGGTAGAAGTCTCCTTCGAAGCTGACCCGCTCCTCCGTCCACAGCTGCCTGATCAGTCGTACCGCCTCACGGAACCGCGCGAATCGCTCCTTGCCGTCGGGCCAGGCCGCCCCGAGCGGCACCTCGTTCATCGACTCGCCGGTGCCCATCCCGAGCACGACCCGTCCGGGATACAGGCAGCCGAGCGTGGCGAAGGCCTGCGCCACGATCGCTGGGTGATACCGGAACGTCGGCGTCAGCACGCTCGTGCCTATCACGATCCGTTCCGTCCTCGCCCCCAGGGCGCCGAGCCAGCTTGGCGCGAACGGAGCGTGTCCGCTGTCATGCCGCCACGGCTGCAGGTGGTCGGAGGCGAACACCGAATCAAACCCGCACTCCTCGGCCAGAACCCCGTACCGTAGCAGTTCGCCCGGCCCGAACTGCTCGCTCGACGCCTTGTAACCCAGCTTGAGCTTCACTTCCTGATCATCTCCCGCTAGTCGCAACGATCACCCGGCCGTTGGTATTGTCTAGCACTCGGCTGTATGCATCAGGATACAATAACCGTTGTCAGACCAACCTCGCAGTCGTTGCGGCGGCGGCCGGATCAAAGGAGTGCCTGCGTGCGACGCCCCTTCCAGGAATGCGGACGTCGGGCACAGGTGCAGGCCGCATTGGCCCCCGCGCCGGCCACGCCGGGCCCGGGCCCTCAGGTCCGGGCCGGCATTGACCGGCGCAGGTTCGGCCCGGTGCCGGACTGGGCCGAGCGGATATGGGACGTCATCGTGATCGGCGCGGGCAACGCCGCCCTGGCCGCCGCGCTGGCCGCGAACGATCGGGGCGCGCGCGTGCTGGTGCTCGAGCGGGCACCACGCTGGCTGCGCGGTGGCAACACCCGCCACACTCGCAACATCCGGTGCGTGCATGAGGCGAACGACTTTACTACCGGCAGCTACGGCTACGAGGAATTCTGGCGCGATCTCTGCGATGTCGGCGACGGCCCGAACGACGAGAAGCTGGCGCAGTTCACGATCCGTTCCTCGGCCAGCCTGCTTGGCTGGATGCAGGAGCACGGGATCAGGTGGCAGCGGCCCCTGGCCGGGACGCTGCAGCTGGGCCGGACCAACCAGTTCCTGCTCGGCGGCGGCAAGGCCCTGCTGAACAGCTATTTCCGCGAGATCGCAGCCCGGCCCGGGATAACCGTCGTGTACGAGGCCATGATCGGTGAGATCGAGGTGGACGGCCCCGCCTGCACGTCCGTGCTTGTCGGGTACCAGGGAGAGGTGTATCGCGTCCGGCTCAGGTCACTCGTCTGCGCCTCGGGGGGTTTCGAAGCCAATATCGACTGGCTCCGGCGCTACTGGGGCGCCGCGGTGGACAACTATGTCATCCGTGGCACTCCCTACAACGACGGTCACATCCTGGACCGTCTCTACCGGAACCATGCCGCCCCGGCCGGGCAGGAGAAGGGGTTCCACGCCGTCGCCGTCGACGCCAGGGCGCCCAGGTTCGACGGCGGGATCGCCACCAGGCTGGACACCATCCCGTTCGGGATCGCTCTTAACGCCCGCGGCGAACGCTTCTATGACGAGGGCGAGGCCATCTGGCCGAAGCGCTACGCGACCTGGGGGACCCACATCGCGCGGCAGCCCGGGCAGATCGCGTATTCGCTGTGGGACGCGAAGGTCAACAGGCTGTTCCTCCCGCCCATGTACGGCACCGCGTCGGCGGCTGACATATCGACCCTGGCCACGGCCCTGGGTCTTGAGCCAGGCCGCGTCGCGCGCACCGTCGCGGAGTACAACGCCGCCGTCGAGGAGGCCGGGGTGTTCAACCCGGACGTCCTGGACGGCAAGCGCACCCGCGGGCTGACGCCGGAGAAGACCAACTGGGCCCAGCGGCTGGATACGCCCCCGTTCTTCGGGGTCGCGATGCGGCCCGGGATCACCTTCACCTACATGGGCGTGCGGGTCGCGAGCGACGCCAGGGTCGTCCTTACCGACGGCAGCACGTTCGAGAATGTCTACGCGGCTGGGGAGATCATGTCGGGAAACATCCTGAGCACCGGTTACATGGCCGGCTTCGGCATGACGATCGGCGGCGTCTGGGGGCGCCACGCGGGAACGGAGGCGGCCAGCCGTGACCGCTGAGGCTACCGGCCAGACGTCGCTGCACCGGCTGGCCGAGGAGGCCACCCGGCAGCTGAACATCTGCAACGCCTGCCGCTACTGCGAGGGATTCTGCGCCGTCTACCCCGCTCTGGAGCGGCGCACGTTGCTTGAACTGGCGGACATCAGCCAGCTGGCCAACCTCTGTCACGACTGCCGGGCGTGCTTCGACGCGTGCATGTACGTTCCCCCGCACGATTTCGACATCAACATCCCGCGGGTTCTCGCGGCGGTCCGCCTGGAGGATTACCGCCGCTACGTCTGGCCCCCCAGCCCGCCGCGCCTGCTGCGCGGCCGGGCCGGACTGTTCTCCGGCGCCGCCATCTCGGTACTGCTCCTGGTCGTCATCGCCGTGATCAACGCCGGATTCGGCGGCCTGGTCGCGGGCCATCCCGACTCCGCGTCGCCGTACGACCTGATCCCCTATCCCGTCCTGCTCGTCCTCATGCTGCTTCCTGCCGTCTTCGCGGCGGCGGTGATGGCCGCCGCGGGGTGGCGCTTCTGGCACGAGACCGAGCCTGCGGGCGCGACGGCGCCGTCGCCGGGACCGGCGGCCGGGGCGGCCGCCATCGCGCGGGCGGCCTGGGATGCGCTGACCATGCGCTACCTGCGCGGGGGCGGCGTCGGGTGCAACTATCCCGAGGAGGAGGAGCCGTCGCCACGGCGCAGGCAGCTGCACGCCGCCACCGCCTATGGTTTCGGCCTGTGCGTGGTCTCGACCGCTGCGGCGGCCGTGATGCAGGACCTGCTCGGCCTAGACCCGCCGTACCCGCTGCTGTCCGTTCCCGTGCTGGCAGGCCTGGCGGGCGGGATAGGGCTGCTGATCGGCTGCGCCGGGCTGCTCCTGCTCAAGGTGCGCTCCGCGCAGGTTATGAGCGTCGCCGACATGACGATCAAGGACTACGGCTTGCTGAGCGCCCTGGCCTTCCTGGCGCTCAGCGGGCTGGCCACGTTCCTGACGCGGAGCACGCCCGCGTTCGGCATCGTGCTGCTCGTTCACCTGGCGGCGGTGATGCTTACCTTCGCCGCCGCGCCGTACAGCAAGTTCACGCACCTTCTCTACCGGTTCCTGGCCCTGGTGCGGGACCACCTCGAGCAGGCCGCCGGGGCGTGACGGGCGCGGGGGCTTACTCGGCCTCGCTGCGGGCGATGATGGCAAGCCGCAGGTCCCGCGCCTTGGTGAAATGCCGCCGGGCCACCTCCTCGGCCAGGTCTTCGTCTCGGGCCTCGATCGCGTCGACCAGTTCGCGATGCTCGCCCAGCGATTCCTCCCAGCGGCCCGGCTGGGACAGCGTGGTCGCCGGGTAGCGGGCCAGCTGGTAGTCCAGCCGGGTCAGCAGGTCGTTGAGCGGCTCATTGTGGGTGGCGCGCCAGAGCACATGGTGAAAGGCCCGGTTCGAGGAGGCCATGGCGTCATCGTCGCTTGGCGTTTCCTTGTACATGGCCTCGGCCGCCCGGCGGAGGTTGATGAGGTCGATGGCGGAACGGCGGGCCGCGGCCGTCCGCGCGGCCATGCCCTCCAGGAGGACACGGATCTCGTAGATGTCGAGGATTTCCTCCTGGCTCCGTTCGCGCACGGTGAGCCCGCGGTCGCTGCGGATGACGATGCCATCCTGTTCGAGGCGCTTGAGGGCCTCGCGCACCGGCGTCCGGCTGACCTGGCACCACTCGGCCAGTGCCGTCTCCACGAGCGGCGTCCCCGGGCCGATCTCGCCGCTGGCGATCGCGGCCTTGATCCGCTCGTAAGGGGAGATCTTGCGCTCCCTCGTCTTCATGCTCGGCGGCAGCGCCCGGCGCTGATTCGCCGTCGCCGACCCCCCCGCGCGCCGACCGTCAGCGGCCATCGCAACCTCCAGCCTTTCTCTCCAAGTCTCGCAGCGTTCGCCTCAGCCGACCACGAGCTGGGCCCTGACCTGCTCCACGTTGATATAGGGCGGGGGCATGTCGGCGGCCGATGGACGCGAGTCCGGTTCGTCGCACGTTGCGACCACGATATGCGGGCCTGGCGCCGCGCCGGCCGCGGTGAACGCCTCGATCAGCGATGCCTCGTCCCGTACCGTGCGGGACGAGGAGACGCCGACCGCCAGCCCGACCCGGGCCAGATCGGCGCCGCGCCTGGTATGCGTGGCCTGCCCCCCGGTAGTCATGTAGCGCCCGTCGTCGAAGACCAGGATGGTCAGGTTGGGCGGCCCGCATGCGCCGACCGTGGCCAGGCCGCCGAGGTTCATCAGCACCGAGCCGTCCCCCTCACAGACAACCACCCGGCGCCGCGGCGCCGCCAGCGCGACACCAAGCCCCACCGGGACCCCCAGCCCCATGGACCCGCGCAGGTAGAGGTTGCTTTCCCGGTGCGCGGCGGCATAGAGGCACCAGGACGAGTAACCCAGGGTGGCGATGACCACCGCGTCGCCGAACTCGGGCCGCAGGGCGGCGTAGGCCCGCATGCGGTTGAGTCCCATCAGTCGTCCACCCCTCCCGTTGCGGCCCGGGTGAGCACCGCCGCGGTCGGATAGTGCCAGCGGTAGGCCGACCGGACCATCTCGCCGACATCATGCCGCACCGTGGCCGGGTCGGTGATCCGGACGGACTGAATGGCGAGAAGGTCGAGCACTTGCGGAGCGACCCTGCTCCATGGCACCTGGGCAAAATTCCGGTCACCGATCTCGCCGCGGAGGCTGACCAGCATCGGACAGGGTATGCGGCTCGCTATCAGCAGCGAGCCCAGCGCGTTCAGCGAGTTACCAAGGCCACTGCTCTGCAGCATAAGTATGGCTTTCTCGCCGCCGACGTAGAAGCCGGCCATTACGCCCATACCCTCCTCTTCCCGGGTGACGCTGACCAAGTCGAGCGAGGAGCAGCTGGCCCGCTCGACGATGGGGGCAAGCACTGAATCTGGAACATAGACGATCCGCTTGACATCTTCGTCCCGAAGCGCGCCGAGAACTTCGTCAGCGTAATCGATAGCAGTAAGGCTCGCGGTGTCGGTGGCCAATACGTTACCTCTCCTGTGTCAGCGTCCATCTCAGGACGATACGTTCCAGAATTCCGATGGCGAAGGTCACGATAAGGCTTGCGAGCGCTAGCACCGCCACGCCCACGAACAGGCCGGGCGTGTCGAATGAGTTCGCCGCGTTCACCACCATCCAGCCAAGCCCGTTGCTCGAGGCGATGAATTCGCCGACCACGGCGCCGGTCAGCGCGTGCGGCACGGCCCCCCGCATTCCGAGGAAGATGGCGGGAAGCGCGCTGGGCACGAGCACGTCGGTGATGATCAGCCGGGGTGAGGCGCCCATGGTCTTCGCCACGTTGACGAACTCTCGGTCGATGGTGGCCACGCCATGATAGGTGGTCAGGAAAACGAAAAAGAAAGCGCCCAGGGTAACCAGGGCGACTTTCGAGTCGAGGCCAATGCCAAATATGATGACGAACAGCGGCGCGAGAGCGATGTTGGGCACGCTGTAGAACGCGAAAAGGTAAGGCTGCACGATCCCGGCCAGCCGGGGCACCAGTGCGAACAGGACGCCGAGCGCCACGCCGCAGGCCACACCAAGGGCGTAGCCGATCAGGAACTCCTTCCCGGTCACCCAGATGGTGGTGGCCAGCCCGCCGGTACTCGCCAGCTCCCAGAACCGGCGGGCGATCTGGCCGGGGTTGCTGAAGAAGACGACCGACAGCCCGTGCCCAGACAGAAGCTGCCACGCCACCAGAAGCACCACGCCGAACAGGGCGGTCTGCCACCAGGGTGCTTTGGGCACGCCACGCCCGCGCGGGCGGGCGTTTGCCGGCGTCTCGGCGGCCGGGGAGGCTGCCGTCTGGACTGAGCTTGATGCCTGTTCGCTCACTGCGCCACCTCGGCTTTCATGGCATCTCGCGCCCTCATGACGTCTCCGAGATCTCTGACCGCAGGAGCGCCCAGAGCTCGCGCTGAAGCTGCTCGACGGCGACGCTCGACCTCTCGTCGCCGTCCTCGTGCTGGGTAAGCCCTGTCGGCACGCTGACGATCTTCTTGATCCGGGCTGGCCTCTTGCTGAACACCACCACGCGGTCGCCCAGCGTAATCGCCTCGTACAGATCGTGGGTGACGAAGATGACCGTGCAGTTACGCTCGTCGCAGATCCGCTTGAGCTCCTGCTGCAGCAGCCGCTTGGTCAGGGCATCGAGGGAGGCGAACGGCTCGTCCATCAAGAGGACGGCCGGGTTGTAGATCAGGGTGCGGGCGATGGCGCCTCGCCGCTGCATGCCTCCGGAGACCTGAGCGGGATAACGCTGCGCCGCCTCGGCCAGGCCCATCAGCGTCAGCAGGTCCATCGCGCGCTCCTGCCGTTCCCCGCGCTTCACCCCTCTGGCCTTGAGCGGGAAGGCCACGTTGTCGAGCATGGTCATCCAGGGATAGAGCTTGTTGTCCTGGGTGACGAAGCCGATCTCCGAGCTGACCTTGGTGACCGGCTGGCCCTCGAGCAGAACCTCGCCTCTGGTCGGGTAGGCCAGGCCGGCGGTCATCCGCATCAGCGTCGTCTTGCCGCAGCCGCTCGGACCGACGAAGACCACGAACTCCCCGGGCATGACCTCAAGCGACACGTCGGATACGGCGTGCACCCCGGCGCCGAACACCTTGTCGACATGACGGTAGACCACAGGGGGCGTGACGTCGGCCGACGTCACGCCCTCGGTTGACCTTCCGGTGGCAGTCATCCGCATGTCAGTTCAGGAACCCGTGCCGAGGTACTGATTGGTCCATAGCTGACCCTCGACCGGGCTCAGGTTTCCGGTCAGGCTCCCGGCCTGCTGCCCGAGCACGATCGCGTTCTGCCACATCGCCTGGGTCATCGCCCCGCCCGGCGTGTAGGTCGGCACCATCGCCTGCAGGCCCTGCAGGAGAAGGCTGGACTTCACGGTGGGGAACTTGGACTGGAGCAGGGTCGCCGCCTGCGCGGTGTGGTTGTCGATGAAGCTGATGGCCTCCGCGATCGCCGTGGTGAACTTCCTCGCCGTGCTGGCGTGGGTCTTCAGCCATGAGGGCTCGGCCAGCACCACGCTGTACGGCTGGGAGGCCATCAGGGGGAAGTCCTGCAGTCCGTTGATGAGCACGGACGCGACGCCGGAGGAAACCAGGCTCTGGACGTCGGGCGGAGCGTCAAACGTCATATCGATGGAACCCCGCTCGAGCGCGGCGTCGGCCGCCGTCCCGCCCCCGACCTGTACCAGGGTGGCGTCGCTGACCGAGAGGCCTGCCTGCTTGAGCATCCATTCCGCGTTGATCTGGCTGATGGCGCCGGCCGCCGTATACCCGATCGTGGCGCCCTTCAGCGCCTGCAGGCGCTTGGCCAGCGGATCGGAAGGCGACACGTGCTTCTCGGCCAGGTACTTGTTGCTGACAAGTAGATAGGCGCTCGTGTTGCCGGTGTTGTTCGCCTGGATCGCGATCGCGCTGATGTTCTTCTCCTTGTCGAGAAGATAGGACTCCGAGGCGACGAATGCCAGCTGCACGCTGCCGCTGACCAGGGCCTGCACCGACGCCGCGGCAACGACCTGGGTCTGCTGCACGGACAGCCCCTGCTGGGTGAAATAGCCTTTCGCCGCGGCAATGTAGACGGGCGCGTAAAGCAGGGTGCTCGCGCCCAGGGCGACGTTCAGGCTGACATTTCCGGCCGAGCCGGAATTACCGGAACCGCTGGAACTCGTTCCGCTCGAGCACCCGGCGGCGAGCGCCAGGATCACCGCGGCTCCGATCGTGCGTCTAATGCCGATGCGCCTGGTACTACCTCTCATGAGATCCATCCCCTCAAGGCGTGATCAATAAGGTGAGGGCGCGGTGTGGCGCTCGCTCAATTTCCGGCCGATACGACAATCGATCGCGCACCAAGCCGTCGCAGGGTTCTAGCCGCGTTCGCGAACTCGGTGGCATCGTCATCGATGCGAGCGACGGGCGTCATCTTCGCGTACCCGCCGTTTGAGTATTCCTGACCATCGGCATAGCAGATCCGGAGGTCGCCGTCCTCCTGGTTGAGGTAGACGTAGTTTCCCCAGTGAAAGGTGGTGGCACGCTCTGCGGCGATATCATCGCGCCGGACACGACGGTGGAATTCATCGCCCGTCCACACCCGGAGGACTGGTCCTCCCCACGTACTGTTGGTGACCTGCCATGAGCCAGGAAGGACTGCGCTCAGCGCGGCGGCGGTGGCCGGCGAAGCCGCGGTGAGAAGGCTGGCACCGACCGTCACGCCCTGCAATTCGAGGATTATCCGGTCGGCGGACGGCTGCGGATACCTGAACGGCGTCTCCCCGTCCCTGGCCGCGGAGATGCGCACCGGCCTGGCCCCGGTGAACTGCAGATCATCTCCGCGCCTGGCCCATTCGGCGAAGTCGCCCTCGATCTCGGCGAACGGAGTGAATTGAGCAGCGCGGTGCACGGCGAAGCGGCTCTCGCCGACGCAGAACCCGATCTCCTCGTTCGGCGGGTAGAACGAGAGCTGGCCGGGGTGCCGGAAACTGGCCGGGCTTTCCAGCGGCAACTCGCCGACCGGAATCCGCTCCTCGAGCCGGAAGCCCTGGCCCGAGATAAGCGCGTGTACGGCGGTACCCGCGAACGGCAGCGCGTTCCAGATCGCCTGGCATGTCTTGGGCGCGAGGTCGTCCCTGAGCGCGGCGCGCGCCACCATCCCGTCGAGGTCCAAGTCGATGAATCGCATCGCGATCACCGGACCCCGGCCACCGTAACGTGCGGCAGGACGCCCTCGACCAGCCGTGAAACCTGGTCGGCAGAAAACGCCTCGGTCTGCCAGCCATGGAACTGGGTGTCGAGCAGGAGGTACTCCACGCCCGCGTCGAACAGCGCCTGGAGGCGCTCCGCGCACTGGTCGGGCGTCCCGACGATCAGCGCGGATTGTATGTCTCGTCCCCGGACCCGTCGCTCCAGCGGCTCGGTCACGTTCTCCTTGATCCATGCCGGGCTGTCTTCGGAGTCGAGAACGGCCAGTACCGTCGACGTGACCAGGCCGACCGTCCGCCCGGCCGCGTCGGCCGCCTCGGTGAGCCGCTTCCTGAGCTCCCGCAGTTCCTCCGGCGTGGCAAACAGCGGGCGAAGCGCGTCGCCCCAGCTGGCGGCGCGCCGGATCGCTACGTCGTCCTTGCCGTCGATCCACAGCGGGAGCGGGCGGACAGGCACCGGATCGAGCGCCAGGCCAGCGACCTGCCAGATGGTCGACTCGCTGCCGTCGAGTACCTCGCCGCGCCAAAGCTTCGTCACGACTTCGAGGGCCTCTTCGTACCCTTGCTGGCTCAGCTCGCTGGAACTCTGCCCGACCGAGATGTCATCGGCCCACCAGGCAGCGCGCACACCCGACATGACCCGGCCGCCAGTCGCGGCGGACAGCGAGGACAGGAACTGCGCCCACACGAACGGGTGCATGACCGACGGCACCCATGGGTCCAGGGCGAACCGGATCCTGTTGGTCCGCCCGGCAAGCAGGGGAAGCACGACGAACGGGTCGAGAAGCGTCCTGTTGCCCCAGTCGAAGCTCTCGGGGCTCAGCGTGAAATGCCACGGGAAGTGCACGGAGTCGATGCCGCACGATTCCGCGCGGGTGACATAGGCGGTCAGGCTGGCAGCCGTGGGCGGGACCTTGCCCCAGCAGAATCCGTAGATGCCGATGTGCTCAAGCACCGGCGACTGGTTGGTCACAGACGGGTCCTCCTGTCATCTAGGCATCAAGCGGGCGGGCGTCGGTCACATCGCCAGGGCCGCGCTTGCCGCGGCGACGCGGGGAATCACTTCCTCCGCGAACAGGGTCATCTGCCTGCGCACCGACGCGAGCGAGCCGCCGTAGAACACCGCGCAGATCTCGGTGACGCCGGCGGCGGGGTAGCGGGACATGCGGTCGACCAGGTCGTCGGGAGTGCCGACGATCCGGCGTTCCTCCTCGTCGGTCACCGAGGTCTGCGGGGCGCCTGCGCCCAGGCCCTCGGCCATGCACTGCCTGGCCTCCTCGCGCGTCTGGCCGAGGGCGAGGTAAAACTGCCTGGCGACTTCGACGCCGCCGCCCGCGGTCCCCAGTTCGGCCTGGTATCCGAGCACCCTGGCCACCACGTCTGCGATGTTCTCCGGCAGGGTGTGCGAGTCGATCCAGCCCTGGCCGAACCTGGCCAGCCGCCGCAGCGCGCCGTCCGCCGTGCCGGCCATGTAGACCGGCAGCGGTCGCTGGACCGGCTTGGGATACGCCTCGGCGCCGGCGACCCGGACGTACCTTCCCGAGTACGAGCTGACGGCGTTCTCCCACTGCAGCCGCAGTGCTTCCAGGTACTCGTCCATCATGCCGGCCCGGTTGGGCTGGTCAAGATCACCGCGGAGCTGGCGGAACGACGCCGCCGAGCCGCCCAGTCCGATGCCGAGGGTGATACGTCCGCCGGTCAGCGCGTCGAGGGTCGCTACCTGGCGGCTCAGCAGGACGGGGTGGTGGTGGGGAAGGACCAGGGTCGCCGTGGTAACGCGGACCCGCTCGGTAAGGGCCGCGACGTACCCGATTGTCGCGATCGGATCGTAGTAGTTGCACTGCGCCGGCGCCGCGGCGCTCACGTCAACCCTTCCCCCGGGTCCGGCGCCCCCCTGTGCCTGCAGGAGCTCGCTCACCCAGACCCCGTCGAAGCCCAGTGCCTCCGCGCTCAACGCCATCTCACGGATCCACTGCGCGTCGACAGCGCCCGGCGGCTGCGTCTTGCCCTCCTTGCAGTTCGGCAAGCAGACGCTGAAACGCGGTGAAGTCATGCCAGTGCCCCATCGAAGCTAAGGCTTATCTTGAATACATCTGTATACCACAGCATGTCACAGCGTGGTGAGAAGCGTCAAGGCATTTCGGAATTTCCTGCCCCGGTAATCGAAATCCCGCTGGCATGCAGCGCCTATCGCGTCTTCCTGATCGGTACACATTAGTATACGATGAGGCCGCGCGGCCCTCTTGGAATCCGCTAGCTTGCCTCCGCGGCGGCCGGGGGCAGATCCGGCCATCGCGACTGCCGCCTGCCAAAAGCGAAAGGATCACAGCGCTTGATTGAAATCAGGCCGTTCATCTCCGGAGCGTACGAGGACGGCGACGCGATCGCGTCGGTGGAGAACAAGTACACGGGCGCTCGGGCGGCGCTGGTCCACACGGCCGGAAGGACCCAGGTCAATCGGGCGGTGCAAGCGGTCGCGCAGGCCCAGGAATCGGCGTCGCTTGCGCCCTATCGCCGATACGAGATCCTGACCGCCGCCGCTCAGCTGCTGGCCGAGCGCAGGCAAGCCTTCATTGACACCATCATGCTCGACACCGGCTTCCCCGCCGCGGACGCCGGGAAGGAGGTAGAGCGCGCGCAGCAGACCTTGCTGATCTCTGGTGAGGAGGCCAAGCGCATCAAGGGCGAGATGGTCCCGATCGACGCGACCCCCGGCGGTTCCCGCCGGCTGGCGTTCACCCTCCGCCGGCCCGTCGGCGTGGTCTGCGCGATCACGCCTTTCAACTCGCCTCTCAATACCGTGCTGCACAAGGTCGCGCCCGCCCTCGCGGCCGGGAATGGCGTCGTGCTGAAGCCGTCTCTGTACACGCCTGTCACCGCCGACCTCATGCTTCGCCTGCTTCTCGACGCCGGAGTGCCGCGGAAGCTGATCTCGGTGCTGCACGGCGAGGGCTCGGAGGTGGGCCAGTGGCTCCTGGAAAGCACGGTTCCCGGCTTCTACGCCTTCACCGGAAGCACGGCGGTCGGGCTGCAGATCAGGAAGACCATCGGCGTCCGCCGGGCCCAGCTTGAGCTCGGCAGCCTGTCCAGCACCATCGTGTGCGCCGACGCCGACATCGAGCGCGCCGCCGCCCTGTGCGTCAACGCCGCGTTCCGCAAGGCCGGCCAGGTCTGCACGTCGGTCCAGCGGCTCTATGTCCATCAGTCGGTCGTCGCCGACTTCGCGGCGGCGATGACGGCAGAGCTAGCACCGCGGCAAGCCGGGGATCCGAGCGATCCGAAGACGTTTGTGGGTCCCGTCATCAGCAACGGCGACGCCGAGCGGATCGAGGCCTGGGTGGACGCGGCCGTGGCCGACGGCGCCAGCGTCGCCTACGGCGGCGGCAGGTCCGGTCGCGTGGTCAATCCCGTCGTGCTCGCCGACGTGACGCCGACCATGAAGGTCATGGCGACCGAGGTGTTCGGGCCAGTGGTGTCGCTGCGGCCGTTCACCGACCTGAACGAGGCGATCGCGGAGGTTAACGACACGCCGTACGGCCTCAGCGCGGGCGTGTTCACCTCTGACATCACCAATGCGCTTGTCGCGGCCGACCGCCTGAGATTCGGCACCGTTCACATCAATGAGACGTCAAGCGCACGCGTGGACCTGCTCCCGTTCGGCGGGGTGAAGGCGAGCGGCGAGGGCAGGGAGGGCCCGGCCTACGCGGTCGCCGAGATGACCGAGGAACGGCTGGTGACCATCGGCGGAGCATGACCAGGCGTTGCGGGCTGCCGTCGCGGGGCCGACTTCTTTCCCCGGTCCGAGTCCGCCTGGCTTCAGTCTGCCTCCCTTCAGTTTGCTTCGCTTCGGTCCGCTTCGCTTCGGTCCGGCTCGCTTCGGTCCGGCTCCCTTCAGTCCGCCGACGCGCGGATTGCGTCGGCGCGGCCATCGGCCGGTAGCCGGCCGGCCGCTGCCCCGGCACCGGCGATCCGGCCAAACACCGCTCCGGCGGTCAGGCCGCTGCCGCCCGGATAATTGATGAAGAAGATCCCGCCGACAAGCTCGCCGCAGGCGAACAGGCCGCTCACCGGCTGGCCTGAGCAATCGAGCACGCGAGCCGAGCTGTCTACCCGCAGACCACCGAAGGTGAAGGTAATCCCGCACGTGACGGCGTAGGCCTCGAAGGGCGGATCGCTGATGGGGTTTGCCCAGTTCGATTTCGGCGGAGAGATGCCGTCGGTCCGCCGGCCATCGAGGATCGTGGGATTGAACTTGGCGGCGGTTACCGCGGCGTTGAATTCCCTGACCGTACGCAGGAATCCGTCGCGGTCGACACCATCCATCCGGCCCGCCAGTTCTTCCAGGCTATTCGCCGTTACCTTGGTGACCTCTCGTATCCGGTACTCGTCCCTGAGGAGGGGTGCCGTCTTACTGTCGAATACCTGCCACGCGAACCGCCCAGGCTGCATCAGCACGCGCCTGCCGTATTCGGCATACGTATAGTTCCGGAAGTCGGCGCCCTCGTCCAGGAACCTCTCGCCGCGCGCATTCACCATGATGCCGAACGGGTAGCTGTGTTTCTGATAGCCGTCGCCGACCGCCAGGTTTCCGGTCGCGGGCGCGTTGCGGTCCCAGCCCACCGCATGGCAGCCGGACCAGTGACCGTATGGTTGCGCGCCCACGTCGAGCGCCATCTTGATCCCGTCGCCGAAGTTGAACCGCGTTCCCCGGACCTTGGCCAGATCCCAGCCGGGGCCGAGATGCTGAGCCCGCCACTGCGGGTTTGCCTCGAAGCCCCCGCAGCCCAGGACTACCGCGTCAGCCGGATAGTCCACATTTCCGCCGTCCCTGGCGGCACGAACGCCTACCACCCGCCCCGCCTCCTGAAGAAGGGAGACGGCCCTGGTCCGGTAATGAATGGCTATGTCGCGGCCCTCAGCCGCACGAATGAGGCTTTCGACCAGGCCACGACCCCCGCCGCTCACCTCTACGGTCAAGCCGCCCCAGAACACGAACTGCCCGTCGAGCTCGAATGCCTGGCCGCCGTAAGCCGGAACGAAGTGGACGCCAAGGGAGCGCATCCACAAGAGCGTCTGCTGGCTTCTGCTTGCCACCAGGTCGATAAGCTCGGAATCCCCCTGATACTCCCCCAGCCTTGCTATGTCGTCGTAGAGCTGACTAGCGGAGTATCGGCCGAAGTCGGCCCGCCCCATCTCTGCCTCGGTCATGTCCGGCATCAGCCGGAGCAGATCCTCGACCCCTTCATAGGCAACCCGCATGACCCCGCCGGCGTAAGCGCTGTTTCCACCGCGTTCAGCTAGCGGCGCCCATTCGAGCACGCACACATCCGCCCCGCGCTCGCGCGCCGACAGCGCCGCGCACAAGGCCGCGTTGCCCGCTCCGACCACCACCACACGGGTAGGCCCTGTCATGATGCCGGCCGGGGAACGGGAATGTGGGCGCGATCATGGCGGGCAGCCGCTGCTTCGGTTCTGAACCGCGCCGGTACCCCCGAGCTGAGCTTTCCGGCCAAAGCCATAAATCCGCTACGCACGATAATCTCTCCCGTCTGAGACCTCAACGGAGCCGCGTTCATGGTGACGTCTATATTTCGATGAAGACGGTCCGCAGCTCCGTGTATTCCTCAATGGCCGCCATCCCGTTCTCGCGTCCGATGCCGCTCATTTTCCAGCCCCCGTAAGGAAGAGACCAGTGCACCGGCCGGAATGTGTTTACGGACACCAGACCTGCCTCGATCTGCTGGCTGACCCGCAGCGCCCTGCTCACGCTGGCCGTCCACAGCCCTGCCACCAGGCCGTACTTGGTGTCATTGGCCGCGGCGATCACCTCTTCTTCGGTGCCGAAGGGGATAACCGCGAGAACCGGCCCGAAGACCTCTTCCTGGGCGAGACGGGAACCGTTGTCCACTTCGGCGAATACCGTCGGTTCGACGAAGTATCCGTCCGCGAGTTCCGGGTCATCTGGCTGCCTGCCTCCAGTGACCAGGCGCGATCCCTCCTCTTTGCCGATGGAGATATAGCCCAGCGTCTTCTGCAGTTGCTCCTTGGACGTCTGCGGTCCGAGGTCGGTCGTTGAGCGCTCGGGCAGGCCGACACGAAGTGCGCGGGCCCGGCCCACCACCCGCTCGAGAAATTCCTGGTAAATGCCTTCCTGCACGAACAGCCGTGATGCCGCGGCGCAGGACTGCCCAGTGGACCGGAATGCCGAGTGCACCGATACCGTGGCGGCTTTCTCCTGGTCAGCGTCGTCGAATACGATGTTCGGCGCCTTTCCCCCGCACTCGCAGGTGACGCGCTTCAACGTGCTGGCGGCGCCGCGGAGGATCTCCGCGGCGGTCGTAGCCTCCCCGGTAAAGGCGATCTTGTTGACACCGGGATGGGTCACCAGGTACCTGCCGGTTTCGGCGCCGAGTCCGGGCGTGACGCTAAGCACGCCTGCCGGGAATCCGGCCTCTTCTGCCAGCTTTGCCAGCTCGAATGCGGTAACCGGGGTTTGCTCTGCGGGCTTCAAGATGACGCAGTTGCCGGCCGCGAGGGCCGGGCCGAGCTTCCAGCTGTACAGGTACAGAGGCGAGTTCCATGGCGTGATCGCCGCGACTACGCCGACCGGAGCGCGCTGAGTGTAGGCAAGCGCTCCGCGGCGTACCGGAACCTGATCCCCTTGGATCTTGTCCGCGGCGCCCGCGTAGTACCGCAGCCACTGGGCTGCCCTGGCCACCTCGTTCCTGGTATCGGCGATCGGCTTGCCGTTGTCGGTCGTCTCGAGCAGGGCGAGGTGATCGCGATGCTCGTCAAGAAGGGCCGCAAGCCGGTAGAGCAGTCTGCCGCGGTCGCTTGGCGTCACCTCTGCCCAGGCGCCCCGTAGCGCGGCCTGGGCCCGTTCCACCGCTGAGTCCACGTCACGCTTTCCTGCTGTCGCCACGCGTGCCCAGGCCAGCCCCGTGGCCGGATTGACGGTGTCCAGCCACGCGCCGTCTGCGGGACTCACCCAGTCACCGCCAATGAACAGCTGTGAATACTCACGGACCGGACTATCCTGCATGCGCTCTCCCTTTTGATTATCGTGACTGCTGCCATCGCCAGCCGGATAACTTATTGCCAAAGTTTACTATCGCCTCCGCGCAGCAATTCTTGGCTGCGTGTGCTCTGCGGCCTGGTGAACATTACGTCCGCAGGCCCGTCTTCGATGACGCGGCCCTGGTCCATCGTCACGACCCGGGTCGCGACCTGACGTGCAAAGTTGAGCTCATGGGTCACTATCACCATGGTCATTCTTGATTGCGCCAGCGTGGCCATGATACCGAGCACCTCCTCGACCATCTCGCGATCGAGCGCCGAGGTAGGCTCGTCAAATAGAATTATCTCGGGGGTCATCGCCAGCGCCCGGGCGATTGCCACGCGCTGCTTCTGCCCGCCCGAGAGTGCTCCGGGCCGTTTGTTCGCGAACTTCGCCAGGCCCACGGAGGTGAGGGTCTCCATGGCCCGTTGCTGGGCGTCCTGTTTGCTCAGCTTCAACACATGCCGGGGACCAAGCGCCACGTTGCCCATGGCGCTCAGGTGCGGAAACAGCTCGAAGTGCTGGAAAACCATGGCCACGCGGGTACGCACATCGCGGACTTTGGCTGCCGGTATCTTTGCCTGCGCCGGCCAGTCCCCGACCACCTCGTCGTGAAATACGATGCGGCCCTTGCTGGGCGTGCACAAGAGGTTCAGGCATCGCAGCAGGGTGGTCTTGCCCGAGCCGTTGGCGCCGATGACGCACACGATTTCCCCCGGCTGGACCGTAAGCGTGGCTTCGGCAAGCGCCCACGTCTTGCCGTCAAAGGATTTACCCACCTCAATCGCACCGAGCAGCGGGCCCGTGTTGACGACAGTGCCAGCCTCTTGAGAAGACATCCCGACTGCCACCCCAACATTCTCCTAGGAATTATCTGAAATCTAATTCACATCGGCGATTAAACATTTTCGCGTTCATTACCGCATTGACCTTTGCATTTTTCTCTCCAGTACTGAGATTGCCCTTGTCAGCGGGATCGTAACCAGCAGATATATCAGGATTATGACGATCACCACCGTTGTGATCTGTCCCGACTGCTCGTAAACCAGCTGGCCCCGGTAGAGCACCTCCGGGGCACCGACCGCCGATGCAAGGGTGGCCAGCTTGAGAAGAGCCACGAATGAATTGAGCAGCGGGGGAATCGCAAATATAAATGCCTGCGGGACGACAACAAGGCGAAAAGTCGAAGACCTGCTCAGTCCGAGGCTACGGGCAGCGTCGAACTGACCAGATTGCACTGTCAAGAAGCCCGCCCTGAAGTATTCGGCGGTGAAACTCGCCTCGACCAGGCCAAGCGCCGTAGCCGCCGCCGGGACTGCGGGGATCGTGATTCCCTCCGCCGCCAGGCCGAAGAACACGACGTAGAGCAGGACGAGCGGAGGCACGCATCGCAAGATGGTGATCACACTTGCCGCCCCGAAGCCCAGTACGCCGCCCGGTTGCCTGGCCAGCGCGAGTACCAGCCCGAGTACAGTACCAAGCACCCAGGCTCCAGCCGCTATCTCCAGAGTTATCGGTGCGCCCTCAAGTACATATTTCAAGATATAGCCAGAGCTCACGGCGCTAGACCTCCGGAGTAACGCTGATCAGGGACCTGCGCCGCGTGCGCCCGGATTTATCGGCGGGCCTGATCGCGCCGAATCTGAACTCAAGAGCCTTGCCGGCCAGGCTCAGCGGTATCAAGATCACGAGGTACATTAGCGTCAAGGTCAGATAGACTCCCATCGGCTGGAAAGTCTCGGATACCAAGTTGGTAGCCGCCAGTGTCGCCTCACTGATCGCGATGAGGGAGGCAAGAGAGCTGCCTTTTACGATTCCAACCACGGCATTTACCGTGGTAGGCAGCGACGGCGCTATTGCCTGTGGCACGATTACGAGCCAGACCATACGCCACCACGGCAGGCCCAAGGACGCTGCGGCCTCTTGCTGGCCAGCCGGCACGGCCTGCAAAGCGGCACGGTATACCTCCGACAGGTACGCTGCTTCACTAACTGTGATCGCGAAGACAGCCAGCCAGAATGCCGAGATGCCGTACGATTGAGCGACGCGGCCGAGCCCGTAATACACGAAGAGCAGCAGAGCCAGCAAAGGAATGCTGCGCGCGACATCCGCGTACGCGTCTGCGAGTCCCCGCACGAGGGGCCGTGGATGGATTCTGGCCACCGCGATCAGGGACGCCAGCAAGACGGTGGTCGCCGAGCAGATCGCCGATAGCTCGATGGTAACGACAAATCCAGTCCATAGCGTCTGCGCCCAGCCGACCATCGTCCCCACTTCTACCAGCATCCTCGTGCAGTGCCCGAAGCCCGCCTGCAGGGCGACTGACCGTTGCGCACGCACCGTGCCGTGGCATCACTGGCAGGCTCGGTCATGGCAGGCCTGTCTTCGGCTGCCGGTCCCGGCCAGCGGCTTGGACCCGCAACGGTCAGCGCCCTCAAACCCACTTAACTGCCTCCGCTCTAGCATCCGTTCGGCTCGGTTGTCAGCTGCGGGTCGAAGAGGCTAGTCAGATGGTTGGCGGTGAGAACCTTTGCCCACTCTCCGCTCTTATGCATGCTGGCTATCGTTGCATTCATTGCGGAAGCCAGGCCGGTGTTAGAGCAGTTTACGTAATTCCGTGCGATATCGACTAGTACAGACTCGGGCATTCCGAACTGGCCCGAGCCGATCACATACGTACTCGTATTTGACGGGGTGAGTGGAGCCAGCGTATTCGCCGTCACCGTGTCGAAGTAGCCCACTATGGACCCGTTGAGCAGGGCCCTTCCTATGGTCGCGGTATCCGGATAGGTATGAAGGTCCGACCCGAATACCTTTTCCAGATATGGCTGCCAGACAAAACCCGTGACGGTTCCCACTGGCTTGCCCATCAGCGAGGAGGGACCGGTGTACTTGAATCCCGGCAGCGTCAGCACGGCCGCATGCTCTTGATAGAACGGGTAGGTAAAGTAGACAGCCTTCGCCCGCGCCGCAGAATAGTACGCGGCCACTCCCACGTCAGCCTTGCCATCCTGGACAGCGAGGATCGCCGACGCAAAAGTAGTCTGGAAGAGCTTGATCTTAAGGTGATGTTGCTGTGCGAATGCGTTGATCCAGGCGCCATCCGCGCCGCCGAGCTGGCCGCCCAGTGAAATCGAGATTTCCGGTGGCTCGGTCCCGTGTGTAGCCACGGTAAGGTACCCGGGCGTGACGAGGTGAAAGCTCGTTGTCGTGTTCGAACCAGGATTAGAGCTAGAACTGCCGGCGCTCGATCCGCAGGCGCTCAAGATGGCCGAGGTGGCGATCACGGTCGCCCCTATAGCTGTCTTTGCTGATGCTCTCATTTCCTTTCTCCTGTCAGTTGGGCTATCGCGACGGCGCGACTTCGACGGTCAGGCCGGACGGTGTCTGCCTGAGCCACTTGCCGAGCTCGCGGGCCGGGACGCTACTTTGCGCGATTGGCGTGGCGTAGGCCATGCCCTCGGGCCCGCGCAGCTCGGTGCGCCCGTAGCTGAGCAGAAGTTCCCAGTTGCCGTCCCCCGCCGAGGCAATGGCCAAAGTCCCCGGGTACAAGGACGCGGCAGGATGCTCGAGAACTTCGGCATCAAAGGTCAGGCTGGCGGGAAGGGCGCCGTGGAGGACATTTCCGCTCCAGGTTGCGGTCGCCAGCTGGACCTCGACCGGGAGCTGGCCGGCCAGTTGGGCCAGCGACTTCGGCGCGATGTCGGTGAGCGGCCCGAAGACCTGAGTATCTTGTCCGCGGCGCAGCAGGAACTGCGGTCCGGAATGCGGCTGCGGGGCATCGATAGCCGCGTGCCGGCCAGCCACCGTGACCTGGCCACCGCTGTGCAGGCCGGCCAGGGCCTCCAGGAACGCGGTCCGCTCGCCCACCGCCTGGCCCAGCACGTAGCCGTACTGCACCCCGGCGGCGGCCCGGTACTCGGCCTTGCCGTAGCTGGCCAGGAGCAGCCCCTTGGCCGGGTCCCAGACGAGCCAGCCGGGGTAGAGGGACGCGGCCCTGGCGCTGGCCCCGGAAGGCTCACGTACAGTACTTTGCGGAACGCTCGCCACCGCGGCCTGGCCACACCATTCGCTCTGCCGGATCATGGTGCTGAACGGGAGCAGTGCGGAAAATGCGTCCGCCGCCTCGGCGCTCAATGTCCTGGAGTAGTCAACAGTCACAGGTTCGCAGGTACCGACCTGGACCTCGAATGCCTGCATTCAGCTCCCTCCTAGGAATCCGGCTCTTCGGTGACGCGGGAGGCCTCGAGCATCCGCATGCCGCCGGTCATGGTCTTGCGTACCTCTTCGAAGAAGGCTTCCTTATTGGTGTCGATATCCGCGAAATGGCACGCCCAGGCAGCGAGAATGGTGTGGCTGCGCGCCTGGGCTTGCCCGTAGGCGAAGACGACCTCGCCGAAATCCCCTGGCCGGACACAGATCGAGAACCGCGGGTAGAAGGTAACAAGGTTCTCGTTATCTGATGCGAGTCCCATTGGAGGCAATGATGTATAGCCCGCTGCCCCGCCCCAGCGGAAGTGCCGCAGCTCGGCGGTGAAGGGCAGCAGAGACCACCAGGTCGCGCTGCAGGCGGGAGCGGCGTCTTCAAGCAGCGCGCCTTCCGCTCGCACCCCGGAAAGCGTCAGAGCGAATCGTTTCACCGCTCGCTCCCGCCGTCTAGATCGGCAACGGACTCAAGTGGCTCCCGAAGCATGGGCAGCACTTCCTTTGTGAATAGCGTCATTTGTTGCTGGACCGCCGGCAGAGTCGGGCCGAAGAAGATGGCGCAGACTTCCTCGACGCCAGCGGCTATGTACTCACGAAGCCGGGTCCCGACGCTTTCTGGCGTGCCTATGAGGCGCCTGTCGATGCCGGCGGACGAACCTCGCGAGACCGTCGAGCCTGCCAGCGACTCGGCCACCAGGGCCTCCGCCCTCTCGACGGAGGCGGCCAGGCTCATATTGAACTGGCGGAACACGGCGATCGGAACGGGACGGCCCGCTGCCTTGGCCGCTTCCCTCAGCGAACTCGCTATCGCGGCGATCTCACTGGGAGAGTGATGCGAGTCGATCCATCCGTCCGCATAGCGCACGAGCCGATCCATGGCACCCGAGGCGGCCCCGGCCAGCAGCAACGGGAGGTCGCCCGTATCAGGCAGTGGCGTGACTTGCACGCCATCGAAGCGGGCGTAGGTCCCCTGGTAATCCCCGGCCTCACCGCTCCAAAGCTGGCGCAGCCCAGCTAGGTAGTCCTCCATCATCTGACCGCGATTGGGTGCCTGGAGTTCGCCATGCAGACGCCGGAACTCCTCTTTCGGACCTCCCAGGCCCACTCCGATGGACAGTCGTCCCCCAGTGAGACTGCTGAGCGTCAACGCCTGCCTGGCAAGTAGCAGCGGCGAATGCTCGGGCAGGACCAGAGTGGCAGTCAGGAACCGGATCCTGGAGGTTCGCGCAGCCAGATCGGCAATTGTTACCAGCGGATCATAGTAGCGGGGTGGATCCGGAAAGCTTGCGCGCACGGTTGGTTCCGTATCGATGAACTCGTTGAGCCAGAGGGAGTCAAAGCCAAGCTCCTCCGCCGAGCTGGCTACTTCGCGCATCCACTCCGGGGTAATCACGCCGATTGGATGCAGGCGGCCCTCTCGGCAGTTCGGGATACCGGTTGCGATGGTGATCTCGTGGATTGCGGTCTGCGTACTTGTCATATTGGTGGCGCTGCTTCCCTTACCGTGAATGGAAATCTCCATCCGAATCAAGGCTGTCAGCTAGTGCCTGCCAGATCAGCGCAGGATTGACCGTAGACGCCCGCAGCGAATTCCTGGCCTGGTGACGTCAGGCTTGTTGTGCGCGGCCAGACGCAAATAGCTATTTCTCGCTGGTTTTGTGCGTTTCTTGCAGGAACGCCATCGACTGAAGCGCCTAGGTGGATCTGTGCGTGAAAGGGATCGAGCCGTATCCGATTGTGAGCATGACTGGAATCTCTGCGTCGGTCAGAGTTCAACGAGGAGCAGCCACGTAGCTTGGCCTGTTTGGCGCGACTGCGGTCACTGTATTCATGAGTCTAATGGCGTACTCAGCTGTATGGGCCAGTATACAGAAGTATGAATTGGAGTCAAGTAGCTTGAGACGATGGCTTGCATCGTTGAGCTGACCAGTGCCGCGGGGCCTGGTGGCCCGCTACCCTCAGCCGGACCGGCAGGGATCAGCCGGATGCCGGGGGACTCGAGCTAACCTCAGCCGGACAGGCAGGGATTAGCGGGATGCAGGGGGATTCGAGACGATCGCGTCGGCGACGAGGTCGGGTGCTTCGCGCGGGGGGAAGTGGCCGACTCCGTTCAGCAGCAGTCGCCGGTAGCCAGCAGGGAAGAGGTGTTCCTGGCTGGCGGTGGTGTACGGGAGGTTGTCGGCGTCGTCGCTGCCGTGGATCACCACAGTCGGCCGCAGCACGGGTGCCGGCCCGGCCAGGCTGCGTTCGATCTGCTCATAGGCGGGGTCGCCATCGGCTTCACCCCAGCGGTGCCGGTAGGCGTGCACGGTGATCAGCGGCCAGTCGTCGTTGTCCCAGGATTCGGCGGCCTGCCGGAATTGCTCGCGGTCGAAGGTCCAGGTGGGCGACCATGTGGCCCATAGGTACTGGCAGAAGCTTCGCCGGTCCTCGTGCATGGCCCGGCGCCCTCGCTCGGTGGCGACGAACCACTCATACCAGTAGGCGTGGGCCAGGTCCCAGGTGAGCGGCGCACCGGGCCGGTTGGTGGCGTGGCCCGCCGAAATGGCGACGATGCGCTCGACGCGACGCGGGAACAGCGCGCCGACGACGTAGGAGGCGCGTGCGCCCCAGTCGTGCCCGACCAGGACGACATTGTCGACCGCGAGTGCGTCGAGCAGATCTGCCAGGTCTTTGCCCAGCGCGGCGATCTGGCCGCTGCGGATCTTCTGGCTGTCGCGGAACCGGGTCTTCCCGAACCCGCGAAGGTAGGGCCGTATCACGCGGTATCCCGCTTCGTGGAGCCTGGGCAGCAGACCGTCCCAGCAATGCGGGTCATCTGGCCAGCCATGCACGGCAACAAGCGGCTGGCCATCGAATCGTCCGCTTATCTCGCAGGCGACATCCAAGTCGGGCGTCGTGATCATCTCCGGCCCGGGCGGTGCAACCAGCCGCGCCTTGTCTGGTGGCATCGTGGTCGGGATCGGCCGCCCCGCGGCGAGCCCGGTAATTAGCGGACTTGGCTTCATCATCGCTTCTCCACGCTGCTGACATGCCAGCCGACCTCATTAGACAATCACGAAGCCTTCCGCCCAGTCATCCTGGCACACGCACCGCGCCTGGAAACGGACCCATGACGCAAGCGCCGAACCGGCATGCTTCCCGGACGGAGGGGGACCATGATCGCAGCATGTGTCACACCGTGAATGTGGCCTCGACCGCGAGACGCCGCGCCGGACCAGCCTAACGGCCTAGTGTCAGCCCTGGTGGTGGCGGTGTTCTGCGGGCGGCAGGTCGAGGGCGGGGTTGCCGTCGAAGAAGCCGTCGGCCCTGAGCTGGAATCCCACGCAGGTAACCGGCATCACCGGCCAGTCCTCGGGACGCACCACGTGGTGAGCGGTGAAGGTGTGCCAGAGCACCAGGTCGGTGTTTTCCAGCGGGCGATCGGCCGCGGTCCAGGCGGGCAGGCCGTCCCCGCCGGGGTGCTGGTTGGGGTACTCGCCGGCCGGGAACCGCTCGTCGGCATCGTACGCGGTGACCCACAGGTGCTTGGCGGCGAACTGGGCCCGCCGCATGATGTGGGTGTCGGGCCGGTAGAAGGGCAGCACGCTGTCCTGGGGCACGAGTTTGTAGGCGGCCGGCTCGCCGGTGGCGTTCAGGCGGCCCGGGTTGGTGATCTTCCAATAGCGGGCGGCGCGGCCGTCAGCTACCCGCTGCGCCCCGGATTCGCGGCGCAGCGGTGTCTGCCGAACCACCCATGCGTTGCCATGCGGGTTCTCCGGGCCGGGCGGCAGCGCCACCGAGTCGCACTCATAGACGGTGTTCCGCGGGCCGTCGACCATCATGTCCAGCCGGACGCAGAAGATGTGCTGGTGGTTGGGGCCGTAAAGCTGGGGGGCGACCAGGGTGCCGTGGGCCGGTTTCTGCCCCTCGGGCAGTGCCCCGTTGGAGATCACGCCGGTGAGCTTGACCTCGTATTCGATGGTGCCGTCCTGGTAGAGATACCAGAAGTAGCCATACTCGTAGTTGCCGACGGTAACGACCATCGAGATCACCAGCCGCCGCGAGCGTCGGACCTCGGTCTTGCCTGTCCGCCAGTCGGCGTGCTTCCACAACATGCCGTGATCTTCCTCGTGCAGGCAGATCGCGTTCTTGATCAGCCGCGGGTGGCCGTCGTTGTCGTTGAGCCAGGCGTCGAAGTAGTGGATCTGGCCCAGGCAGTCGCAGCCTAGCTCCAGGCTGTTGGCTAGCACCCCGATGCCATATTCACCCATGTCGAAGACGTTCTTGCGGTAGTGCGTCGGGTTCGGATCGCCATACGGGATGAACATTTCCGCGAGCGAGGCGCGGTAGATCACCGGTCGCAGCGTGCCCTGGTCCCGGTAGCACACCAGGTAAAGGACCAGTCCCTCGCGGGGGGTGAAGCCGGCCTGGAAACGCCACTTCTGCCAGCGCACCTCGTTCCCGTCGACGGTGAAACTCGTGCCTTCCGGCTGGGTGATCTCCACCGGCTTCAGGTCCTGCCGGGAACCATCAGGGAAATGCGGGGTGTTCCCCGCGTCGCGTATCCCGTCGGCGGTGTAGTTGCCACCGCGTGGCGGCAGGGGGACCACCCCGTGGTCCTCCACATCCACTACTTCCATGCGGTCGAGGTCGAAGCAGACGATCAGGCCCTCCACCGGGCGGGCGTATCCGTTGTCGTCGGGATCCCCCTGGCGCACCCAGGTCAGCGGCCGCAGGAACCGGCCCCGGCCGGCCGCGTCCTGCGGGCCGTTGTAGCCCACCGACCAAGGGTCGATCATCACCATGTCGAAGTCGGTGACGCCACGCCGGCGCATCGCCTCTTGCCAGCGGGCGTCCTTCTTAACCGCCGCCTCGGTGGCCATGAACTCTTCGAGCATGATCGCGGGCTGGACACCGGGCAGTTCCCGCCACAGGCGCACCTCGCCGGCGGTGATCGACACCACCGCCTCGTAGGTCTTGCATTCGGCCCGTTCCCTGAGCACGACATGCGCCTCGCGCTCGAACGCCTCGCCCCGGCGATGGCGCAGCACGACGTCCTTGGCTGGTTCCCGCAGCGTGATGTAGACGAAGCGCGCGCTCGGGGCCAGGCCGCGGTCCCGGGTGAGAATCCGGCTGGCGGCTTCGATTTCTTCCGCCGTGAGCGGGTCCAGCGGATGCCGTACGTCCACCCTGGTGTGCTCAGCCGTCTTCATTTTCTCTCCTACGGACAACGTCGATCCGCTCGTCGACACTATGCATCAGGGGCTATGCTCGCGCAATGGCGGGAACGTGCCGCCCGCTGCGGTTCACACCGAACTCACACGCGGTCTGCGCGCGCGCTTAGGGTCAGCGGGCAAGGATCTGTACGTGTGACAACGCTTGCGCGGACGCCCGGGGTTGCGCGGTCAGCGGCCGGGATTCGGTGGGACATCGTTGAGGTATGCCTGTCTGCGGCCGCCTTCGCGGTGCTGTGCGTGCTGGTGCTCAGGGCCGCGCCGTACCTGCCAGAACCGGACGACAACGCCTACCGTGCCTCGATCGTGGCGATGACCGAAGGGCACTTCTTCACCTTGTCGGGGGCGCAGGCGCACGCGCTCGCCATTCGGCTGACACCTCAAGTAGCACGCGTGAATCCTGGTCTGGGTATCGGACCCGTCCAGTGGGTCCAGCTGCCGGGAGGCAGGTGGATCAGCGAGAAGGATCCGGGTTACCCCTACCTGGCGGTGGCGTTCCAGGCGCTCGGCATCATCCGGCTGGCTCCGCTCTTCTATGGCGCGCTTGGCTGCCTGGGCCTGTACTTCGGCGGCAGGCGCTGGCTGGGCCGGTTCGGCGGCGCGGCCGCGGTCGGCTTGTACTGCTCCTCCGGCGCGGCAATCCTGTTCGCGTGGCGCGATTACATGCCAACCTTCACCGAGGCCTCGCTGATAGCGGCGGGAACGGGAGCCCTGCTGTGGGCCGTGCTGTCGGCCGAGGCCAGCGCCAGGCGCAGGACCTGGGTCGGGCTGGCCGGTTTCGTGGCGCTCGAGGCAGCCACGTTCAGCAGGTACACCAACATCCTCGTACTTGGCTGCGCGGTCGTCGCGGTGCTCGTGGCGTGGCGGCGGCCTGCCGCGCGACTGCCCGGCCGCACGGTCGCCTGGTGGCTGGCATCGGTCTGCGTGTTCGGCATCGGTGTCGCGGTGTTCAACACGCTCATCTACGGCGGCCCGCTGCGATCGGGCTACCGGCCGGGGGAGATCACCTTCAGCCTCGGCGCGGTCGGCCCCAACCTCCGCTACATGCCTGCCCACCTGATCCAGGCCATGCCCATGCTGGTGCTCGGCCTGGGCGGGCTGGCCGGCATTGCCGTCACCTGGCTGCGCGGCCGCCGCGCAGGTGGCGAGCAGCCCTCCGCGGCCGCGCATGACCTACCGGCCGCGCATGACCTCGCGGCCGCGCGTGACCTCGCGGCCGGGCATGACCTCGCGGCCGGGCATGACCTCGCGGCCGGGCGTGACCTCGCGATCGGGGTCGCGCTGGCCGCCTGCTGGGCCGCTGTCTGGGGCTTGTACGCCGCCTACACGTGGACCGCGGCGCCGGGCCTCAGCACGCTGCAGGCGGTCAGGTTCTACGTGCCCGCCCTGGGCGCGATCTCGCTGCTCGGCGCGTGGCTGCTGGTCCGCGTTCCGCGCCGGCAGCCGTTCGTAGCGATCACCACGCTCGCCGTGGCCGCGGCGCTGTTCGGCCTGGGCGGCTGGGCCTTTCATGACATGTACCAGTTCCCGTTCGGGCCGCGGCTCTCGGTCGTACCCGGGCCGGGCGGCACGGTGCAGGTCAGCCCGGGCCCTGGGACCGAGATCGGCGGCCGCACCGCTTACCGGCCCCCGTCATGACCGCCTGGGTGCCCGTCTTCCTGTCCCCCGGGTTCCGCGTCGATGTACCCCCTCGGCCTGCCTTAGCTCGCGAACCAGGTCGGCGTGATCGTCTGGACCCCAGGGATGGTTGTCGGCGAAGCTGTAGCCGTCCGCCGACGGAATCGTCACCACATCTTCGCCCAGTCTCCGGCCAGGTCCGCGTACCCAATTCAGAAGATTCCCTGGGATCGCCCGCGCCAGAACGTTCCCCAGGACCCCGGTCGCCAACGTCACCCAGGTGAGGCCCCGTGGGCGGTCGCCCTCTGTCCTGCGTGGTCCGCCGGGACACAGCATGGAGACCGTGAGCAGCACCGCGATGATCCCGCATACCGCGGACAGAACCGACCAGAGCACTGCCGGCGGGCGGAACTGGCTGGTGTGCAGCAGCAGGCTGCCGGTACCGGCCAGGACGGCGGCAGAGTCAACCAGGATGAGGAACCGGGCCGCGCGGAGCAGCCGTGATGCCAACGGGTGACCGCCGGGGCCGAACAGGACCGTGCCGAATACCGCAAGCAGCGCAAGCAGCAAGGTCGCTGCCGTGCCCGACTCACCCATGGCCGAGCCCGGCGACGTCGAGTACAGCACGGCAATCTTGTTCCGGCCCACCACCATTACCACCGCAATGACCAGGCCGGCCATCCATGTCGTGGTAAGCCAGCCCGGCCGGCTGACCCGGAGCCTGATCGTCGCCAGGTATCTGCCGCGGTGGCGCGCGGGCACCTCGATATGCACGTGCGGGGCGCCGCCTTGAGCGGTGAAACTTCCGCCTGCCTGGCCCGGAACGGCGGGCTGCGCGGAGATCCGTACGA
>Ga0335075_10000440_pt1 | contig 74154 bp, 77 predicted proteins | sample Lox_Sample_24_FD_206723 | JGI IMG/M metagenome (GOLD analysis project Ga0335075, IMG submission 206723) | Soil microbial communities from Loxahatchee National Wildlife Refuge, Florida, United States - Lox_Sample_2.4 | ecosystem: Environmental > Terrestrial > Soil > Wetlands | place: USA... | reverse complement strand
CGACTACAGGCTGCTTCTCGACTCGCCGGGTTTCGAGGCTCAGGACTCCGTCCTTCACACCTCAACCAGCGCGCCGTCACGGGCGCCATGCATCGCGACACCACCCATCCCCTCGACACCGCAGAGCGCCAGGCACGCCTTCCCGGACGCCGGTTGAGGTGCGAGCGGAGCGAGCCTCGAAACCCGGTGAACCGAACGACCGCGACGACTACAGGCTGCTTCTCGACTCGCTGGGTTTCGAGGCTCAGGACTCCGTCCTTCACACCCCAACCAGCGTCATCGGGCGTCGGTCGTACTCGTTCCCTCTGCGGCGGGTGACCACAGCGGTCGACCCGAAGCAGCCGCCGACCCACAGGCGACGGTGACCAGGTACGACGAGTGCCGCCCACGGTGACCCCGTTATCTCTGTGATCCTTGAAGCGACCGTGTGCTGGACGGAGACCGGAACCCAGCGCCGTACCCCGGCTGCTTCTCGGCTCGCTGGGTTTCGAGGCTCAGGACTTCGTCCTTCGCACCTCAACCGGCGGGGGTCCGCGGCTGCATGGCGAGTTGGCGGGACTGGGCGACGAGGCGGCCGGTGGAGTCCCAGACCTCGCAGTCCTCCTCGAACATCCCGCCGGCGAGGTTGCGGGTCTCGTGGTGGACCTTCAGCCAGCCGGGGGCCGGCTTGGCGCGGACGTGGGCGCTCAGTTCCAGGGTGGGCGCCCAGCCTGGCATGCCGAGGTTGAACGTCACCGGCGGGAGGGCATCGAGGACCATCAGCAGCGAGATCGGGTCCGGCTCGCGGCCGTCGGCCAGGCGGAACCACGCGCGCATCCGGCCCTCGCCGCTCGGCCGGCCGGTCACCCAGCCGAGGTCGTCGGGGTGGAAGCGCATGTCGAAGCGGCGCATGATCGGCGCCCGGTCCAGCACCTCGCGCGGGGCGGCGCTGCCGCGAGGGCACTCCTCGAGCGGCGGGAGGTCGAGCTCACCGGCGGTGGTGCGGACGTCGTCGCCCAACCCGTCGAGGTCCCCGTACGTCGCCAGCACCGCGATCCGCGTCTGGTCGCCCTGGACCAGGTCGGCGGAGGCGGTCGCGACCCGGCCGCCGTCACGTCGTACGTCGACGGCGACCGTCGCGGGTCCGGGGCGCGCGGCCGAGAGGTAGTAAGCGCTGACCGCGAGCGGGTCGGGCTTGCCCGGGAGGCTGGCACGGATCCCGCTGCCGATCAGGGCCAGCAGGTAGCCGCCGTTGAGCCCGCCGCCCACCGACCATCCCCCGTCGAGGTCGGCGGCGTACCGCCCCTCCCCTGCGGGCGTCAGCGCGATGTGGCTGTCGAACTCCGAGAGCGTCTGCATGGCGGCAACGTACCGACCGGGTCCGGCAGGATGTGCCCATGGGTGAGCGACGACCGGGCTGGGTGTACGACGCGGGCAGCGAGCCCGACCCGCGCTTCACGCTGGCCAACGAGCGCACCTTCCTCGCCTGGGTCCGCACCAGCCTCGGCGTGCTGGCCGGGGCGGTGGCCCTGGAGTCGCTCGCCGTCCCCGAGCAGGACGGCCTGCGCCTGGTCCTGGTGGTCGCACTGCTGCTGCTCGGCGGCCTCACCGCCCTGCTGGCCTGGCTGCGCTGGGCGCGCGTCGAGCGCGCGATGCGGACCCGGACCCCGTTGCCGGCGTTCCATCTCGGCCTCGTGATGACCTCGGCGCTCGTGGTGCTGTCGGTCCTGCTCGCGGTGGCGCTGGCCCTGTAGCCGAGTCAGACCGCCTTCGCGGCCGCGCGGCCCGCCGTCCGGCCCGAGAACAGGCAGCCGCCGAGGAAGGTGCCCTCAAGCGCGTTGTAGCCCATCATCCCGCCGCCGCCGAAGCCGCTCACCTCGCCCGCGGCGTACAGCCCCGGGAACGGCGTGCCGTCCGCGCGCAGGCACCGCCCGTCGAGGTCGGTCTCCAGGCCACCGAGGGTCTTGCGGGAGAGGATGTTGAGGCGTACGGCGATCAGCGGTCCGGCCTTCGGGTCCAGGATCTTGTGCGGCGTGGCGACCCGGATCAGCTTGTCGCCGAGGTAGCCGCGCGCCCCGCGGATCGCCGTCACCTGGGCGTCCTTGGTGTAGGCGTTGTCGATCTCCCGGTCCCGCGCCTCGATGAGCTCGCGCAGGTCCGCCTCCGCCAGCTCGGGCGCCCCCGGACCGGCGACGGCGTTCATCCCCCGGACCAGCTCGGTCAGCGTGTCCGCGACGACGAAGTCCTCCCCGTGCTGCTTGAACGCCTCCACCGGCCCCGGCGCGCCCTTCTTCACGCGCGACAGCAGCAGCTTGACGTCCTTGCCCGTCAGGTCGGGGTTCTGCTCCGACCCCGAGAGCGCGAACTCCTTCTCGATGATCTTCTGCGTCAGGACGAACCAGGAGTGGTCGTACCCCGTCGAGCGGAGGTGGCGCAGGGTGCCGAGGGTGTCGAAGCCCGGGAAATACGGCGCGGGCAGCCGACGGCCGGTCGCGTCCAGCCAGAGCGACGACGGGCCGGGCAGGATCCGGATGCCGTGGTTGGCCCAGATCGGGTCCCAGTTGCGGATCCCCTCCACGTAGTGCCACATTCGGTCGGGGTTGATGACGTTCGCCCCGGCGCCCTGGGTCAGCGCGAGCATCCGGCCGTCGACATGGGCCGGTACGCCGGAGACCATGGTCGCCGGCGGGGTGCCGAGCCGCTCGGGCCAAGCCTGGCGGACCAGGTCGTGGTTGCCGCCGATCCCGCCGCTGGTGACGATCACCGCCGAGCCGCGGAGCTCGAAGTCGGCGACCTCGTCCCGGGAGCTCGCCCGGCCGCGCTCGACCGGGTCCGCCGCCAGCACCCGTCCCTGCACCCCGACGCAGGTGCCGTCCTCGACGACCAGGCCGTCGACCCGGTGCCGGAACGCGAAGGTGATCAGCCCGTGCGCGACGTGCTCGCGCACGCGCCGCTCGAACGGCGCCACGACGCCCGGTCCGGTCCCCCACGTGATGTGGAAGCGCGGCACCGAGTTCCCGTGCCCCTCCGCGCGGCCGTCGCCCCGCTCGGCCCAGCCGACCACCGGGAAGAACCGGTGCCCCATCTCCCGCAGCCAGGAGCGCTTCTCCCCCGCGGCGAAGTCGACGTACGCCTCCGCCCACGCGCGCGGCCAGCGATCCTCCGCGCGGTCGAACTGGGCGCTGCCGAGCCAGTCCTGCCAGGCCAGGTCGTGGGAGTCCTTGACCCCCATCCGGCGCTGCTCCGGTGAGTCCACGAGGAACAGCCCGCCCAGCGACCAGTGGGCCTGGCCGCCCAGCGACTGCTCACCCTCCTGGTCCACCAGCACCACCGACCGGCCCGCGTCCGCCGCCTCGGCGGCCGCCACCAGGCCGGCCAGGCCGGCTCCCACGACCACGACATCGCACTGCGCCACAGCATCCACGGCGCGATCCTCGCACGGCCGGCGACCGCGTGGGTCAGTCCGGCGCGGAGGCCTCGTCGACGTGCCGCAGGGGCAGCGCGAACGCGAAGGTGCTGCCCGCGCCCGGAGTCGCGGTGACCCAGATCGAGCCGCCCATCAGGGTGACCAGCTGCTTGCAGATCGCGAGCCCGAGGCCCGTGCCGCCGTAGCGGCGCCCGACCGTGTGGTCGCCCTGGGTGAACGCCTCGAAGAGCCGGCCCTGCTGCTCCTCGGTCAGCCCGATCCCGGTGTCCTCGACCCGGACCACGACCTTCGTCGTGGTCGTCGTGCGCTCGGCGACCTCCACCCGGACGTGGATCGTCCCCTCGTGGGTGAACTTGACCGCGTTGCTCAGCAGGTTGGTGAGCACCTGCGCGATCCGCTCGGGATCGCCGGAGAGCGGGCGGGACAGCGCCGGGGCGATCTCGGCCTCGAGCTTCAGCCCCTGCTCCTCGGCCGCCGGCCGGGTCAGGGCGACCACGTCGAGGACGATCGCCCGCAGGTCGAGCGGGACGTCGTACAGCGTCGCCTTGCCGGCCTCGATCGCGGAGAAGTCGAGGATCTCGTTGACCAGCCGCAGCAGCCGCTGGCCGGAGCGGCTCATCGTGCCGGTCAGGGCCACCTGCTCGGTGTCCAGGTCGCTGTCGAGCAGCAGCTCGGCCGCCGCGAGGAGGGCGGTGAGCGGAGTGCGGATCTCGTGGCTGACGTTGGCGAGGAACATCGACTTCGCCTCGCTGGCCTCCTCGGCCCGCAGCCGGGTCTCGTGGAGCTCACGCTGCATGCGGTTGCGACCAGTGATGTTCTCGGCGATGCCGTAGACGCCGACCAGCCGGTCGGCGACGACGATCGGCAACCCGGTCACGAGCAGCTCGACGTCGGTCCCGTCGCGGGCGCGGATCACGGTCTCGAACTGCTGCGCCTCGCGCTGGAGGAGCCGCCCGAAGGCGGCGACCACCGCGTCGAGGTGCTCGGACTCCAGGATCTCGGTGAAGACCATCCCCCGCAGTTGCGTCTCGGTGTAGCCGCTGATCCGCTGCGCCGCGGGGTTGGCCGCGGTGAAGCGGCCCCCGAGGTCGAGGGAGAAGACCGCGCTGGGGTGGTACTCGAACAGCGAGCGGTAGCGCTCGTTGGTCTCGGCGAGGCTCAGCTCGGCCCGGTGCTGGCGCGACCAGAGGTACGCCGCGGCGAGGTGCGCGGCGGCCGAGGCCGCCACGGCCACGACCGCGCCGCTGCGGCGCCCGAGAAAGCCGACCATGTCGGCCAGTGTTGCAGCCTGCACCCCCCGTGGGGGCTCAGCGCCAGAGATCGCGGTGGAGCTGGAGCTCGGTGTGCAGCGCCGGCGGCACCGGGAGACCTCGCTCGACCAGTGCGCCGGTGAAGTCCTCGAGGGCCGCGAGCAGCTCGCGGTGCGCGCGGGCCAGCTCGTCGCGGTGCCCGCGGCCGGTACGCCGGTCGGCGACCCGCTGCCGGGCCTCGTGCAGGCGGCGGTTCAGGAGCGCGAGCGATTCGGGCGAACCGGTTCGCGACTCCTCCTCGGACGACGCCCCCATGAACCCCACCTTCCGCCTCCGCCCTCGCGGCCCGGTCGAGCCGCGTCCGTCGGAGTGGTTGGCGTCACGTTACCGCCCCGGCGGCCTTTGCGGGCGGCACATCGCGATCAGGCGCGCCTGCGGCGCAGCGGCAGCAGGTGGGTCTTCCCCTCCCGCTGCGCGACCATCAGCGTCGCCTCGCGGTCGTACGACGCGGCGAGCTCGGCGACGTACTCGTCGTGCCCGGAGTCGATGGCCTGGTTGATCGCGCTGACGTAGCTGCCGTGCAGCCGGTCGAGGTCCTGGACGAGGGTGGTGGAGGTACTCATACCGGTAGAGCGCCCAGGCGGGACGCTTCGTTCCCGTTCTCGCCGCGATGTGACCAAGCGCCCACGGTTGAAGAACGCCCCCGCCGCGGACAGGATCGCCGGATGAGGATCACCGGCGCCGTCCTGGAGGAGATCGGGCTCCCGCGGCCGTACGCCGCGTCCCGCCCGCTGAAGCTGCGCGACCTCGAGCTGGCCGAGCCGGGGCCGGGCGAGCTGCTGGTCCGCATCGAGGTCGCCGGGCTGTGCCACTCCGACCTCTCCGTGGTCAACGGCGACCGGGTCCGGCCGGTCCCGATGCTGCTCGGCCACGAGGCGGCCGGCATCGTCGAGGCGACCGGGCCCGGCGACTCCGACCTCGCGGTGGGCCAGCGCGTCGTCATGACGTTCCTGCCCCGCTGCGGCGACTGCGCGGGCTGCCGCACCGACGGCGTCCGTCCATGCGTGCCCGGCTCCGTCGCCAACGGAGCGGGTGCCCTCCTCGAGGGCGGGACCCGCCTGAGCGGCGACACCGGGCCGGTCCTGCACCACCTGGGCGTCTCGGCCTTCGCCACCCATGCGGTCGTCGACCGCCGCTCGGTGGTGCCGGTCGACGCCGACGTTCCCCCCGAGGTGGCGGCGCTGCTGGGCTGCGCGGTCCTCACCGGAGGCGGCGCGCTGCTCAACGCCGCCCCGCCCGCGGCCGGCCAGCGGGTCACGGTCGTCGGCCTCGGCGGCGTCGGGATGGCGGCGCTGCTCACCGCGCTCGCCCTGGAGGTGGAGGTCGTCGCGGTCGACACCGTGGCTGACAAGCTCGCCATCGCGTCCCGCCTCGGCGCCACCCGCACGGCCCACCCCGACGAGGCCGCCGGGGAAGGACGGGAGGGCCTGCTCGGCGACGTGGTCGTCGAGGCCGCGGGCAGCGCCCGGGCCTTCGAGACCGCGATCGCGCTCACCGCCCCGGGAGGTACGACGGTGACGGTCGGCCTGCCCCATCCCGACGCCCGGGCCAGCGTCTCCCCCCTGGGCCTGGTCGCCGAGGGCCGCACGATCGTCGGCAGCTACCTCGGCAGCGCGGTCCCGAGCCGCGACATCCCCCGCTTCGCCGCCCTGTGGCGCGCGGGCCGGCTGCCGGTCGAGGAGCTGGTCTCGTCGACCATCGAGCTCGCCGAGCTCAACACCGCGCTCGACGTACTCTCCGACGGCGCGGCGCTGCGCCAGCTGGTGCGCTTCCCCTGAGGCGAGCTCAGCGGAACGCCGGGATCCCGGTGATCGCCTGGCCGAGGGTCAGCGTGTGGATCTCGTTGGTCCCCTCGTAGGTGTAGACGGCCTCCAGGTTGTTCATGTGCCGGATCACGGGGTACTCCAGCGTCACGCCGTTGGCGCCGAGCACGTTGCGCGCCTCGCGCGCCACGTCCATCGCCTGCCGGACGTTGTCCAGCTTGCCCATGCTGACCTGCGCCGGGGTCAGCCGACCCTGGTCCTTGAGCCGGCCGAGGTGCAGGGCCAGCAGGGTGCCCCGGTTGACCGAGACCAGCATCTCCACGAGCTTGCGCTGGATCAGCTGGAAGCCGCCGATCGGCCGGCCGAACTGCTCGCGGGAGGTCGCGTAGTCGAGGGCCGCCTCGTAGCAGGCACGGGCCGCGCCCATCGCGCCGAAGAGGATCCCGTAGCGCGCCTCGTTCAGGCAGGACAGCGGACCGCGCATGCCCTCGACGCCGGGCAGCACCGCACCGGCGGGCAGCCGCACGTCCTCCAGCACCAGTTCCGAGGTGACCGAGGCGCGCAGCGACATCTTCTGGTGGATGGTGTTGGCCGTGAAGCCCGGCGTGTCGGTGGGGACGACGAAGCCGCGTACGCCGTCGTCGGTCCGCGCCCAGACGACGGCCACGTCGGCGATGCCGCCGTTGGTGATCCACATCTTGGTGCCGTTGAGGACCCAGTCGGTGCCGTCGCGCTTGGCCACCGTGCGCATGCTCGCCGGGTCCGAGCCGGAGTCCGGCTCGGTCAGCCCGAAGCAGCCGATGGCCTCGCCGGACGCCATCGCCGGGAGCCACTGCTCCTTCTGCTCCTCGGAGCCGAAGGCCCGGATCGGGAACATCGCGAGCGAGCCCTGCACGGAGACGAAGCTCCGGATGCCGGAGTCCCCCGCCTCCAGCTCCAGGCAGGCCAGGCCGTAGCTGGTGCCGCTCGTGCCGGCGCAGCCGTAGCCCTCCAGGTGCATGCCGAGCAGGCCGAGGGAGCCCATCTCGGTGGCCAGCTCCCTCGGGAAGATCCCGCGGTCGAACCAGTCGCCGACGTCCGGGAGCACCTGCTGCTGCACGAACTTGCGGACGGTCTGCTGGATCGCCACCTCCTCCTCGTCGAGGAGCGCGTCCAGGTCGAGGAAGTCGCGGGGGTCGTTCGCCCGGCGGGGGTCCAGGGGTGTCGTCATGGTGCTGTCCTGTCCGTGGGTGGATGTGCAGGGGCTCGGCCGCCGATGGCCGCGGTCGCGTTGCGGGCGGTCGCCGTGACGCGTTCGACCAGGAGGGCGGTCGGCAGGTCCTCGGCCACCGGGCCGCCCCAGATGGTGAGGGCGAAGGCGACGTCGCCGTTCGGGCCGAAGACGGGCGCGGTGATGGACTCGACGCCCTGGTCCTTGCGGTACTCCGTCGGGTTGTAGCCGACCCAGCCGCCGCCGGCCGCGTGCGGGAGGGTGACCACGTAGCCGCGCGAGCGCACCAGGTCCGGGATCTCCAGGAAGCGCTCGCGCGCCTCCGCCGAGACCGGGCTGGCCGCGCGCAGCCACTGCTCGCGTCGCTCGGGCGTCGACCACGCGGCGAAGACCGAGCCGAACGGCGGGCGGAAGGCCACCCGGCGTCCGACCTGGGAGAGCTCGCCGCTGCGGGGTCGCCCCGACGCGGCGGCGAGGACCAGCTCGTTGCGCACCAGGCAGCTGGCGGTCACCTCGGTGTCGAGCTCCTGGGCGAGCTCGTCCATCATCTGGCGGACCGAGTCGATCAGCCGCAGCTGGTCGAGCAGGTCGGCGTCCGCCGTCGCCAGCGATCGCGGTCCGAAGGAGCCGTAGCCCCCGCGGAAGAACAGGAGCGGGTCCACCGGGTTGAGCACGCCCAGCTCGAGCACGCGGCCGACGACGATGTCGTGGTCGCCGCCCTCGTGGATGGCCTCGATCTCGCAGTCCAGATGCGCGACGCAGTGCTCGATCACCGGGTTGCCGTGGTCGGACGGGCGCCAGGCGATGCCGTCGAACTTGTCCACCTTGCGGGTCGCCACGGCCCGGCACACCGGTTCCTGCTCGGCGCTGAGCACGTTGACCCCGAAGCCCGTCCCCGACTCCCGCAGCGCCTTCCAGGAGCTCGACTGCTTGTCGGGCATGAACATGACGAGCGCGGGGTCGAGCGAGACGGAGTTGAACGAGCCCACGGTCATGCCCAGGGCCTCGCCCGACGCGGAGAGCGCCGTGATCACGACCACCCCGGTGGGGTACTGCCCCATCACCTCACGGAAGTCTGCCTGGTCGATCGGTGTCCTGGCATCACCCATGTCACCCTCCTGCCACAGTGGCGCGGCCACGGTCGAGCGCCACCACGCCGTCGGCCCGCACCGTGCGGAACCACACCTGCTGCCCCTGCTGCCACACCTCCACGGTGAGCTCCTCCCCCGGCCACACCGGGCTGGAGAACCGTCCGCCGATCGAGGTCAGCGCGGACGGCGTACCCCCGGCCACGGTGGCGACCAGCGCGCGGCAGGTGAAGCCGAAGGTGCACATCCCGTGCAGGATCGGCCGGTCGAAGCCGCCGCGAGCAGCGAAGGCGGGGTCGGAGTGCAGCGGGTTGCGGTCGCCGTTGAGGCGGTAGAGCAGCGCCTGCTCCGGCCGGATGACCAGGGGTACGACGTGGTCCGGCCGCGGGCTCGGCGGCTCCCAGGCCTCGCTCGTCCCGCGGTCGCCGCCGAAGCCGCCCTCACCCCGGATGAACGAGGCCGACCGGCTGCTCACGACCGCGTCGCCGGTCTCCGGGTCGACCGCGATGGTCTCGGTCCACACCACGGCGCCCGAGCCCTTGTCGAGGATCTCGCCGACCCGGGCCGTGACCGAGAGCCGTCCCGCCACGGGCAGCGGCCGGTGCAGGACCAGGTGCTGCTCGGCATGCACCAGCTTCGACCGGTCGTACGGGCCGATGTCGGGGCGCAGCACCCGCTGGGCGAGCACCCCGCCGTACGACGGCAGCACCTCGGGCGTGACGCCCTCGGTGTTCTCCGTGGTGAGGACGAGCTCCTGCAGCGGGTCCTGGCCGGCGCCGACCGAGACGGCGTAGAGCAGCACGTCCCGCTCGTCCCAGTCGACGGTCACCGCGTCGGTGGCGGTGCCACGGGAGGAGAGGTCGAGGGGCACGGCTCAGCCCTGCCCGGAGTCCGCACCGGGAAGTCGCGGGTTCACGTAGGCCTGCTCCAGCAGCTTCGGCATCACCTCGGCCACCTCCTCGTCGGTGAACAGGTGCTCCCGGGACTCGCTCGGCCCGGGGCGCCAGCCCTCCAGGACGGTGACGGTGCCGCCGGTGACCCCGACGACCTGACCGGTGACGTCACCGCTGGCATCGGTGCCCAGCCAGGTGACGAACGGCGAGATCGCGGCCGGGTCGAACGGGTCGAAGGCGCCCTCGGCGTCGTCGATCAGGCCTTCGGTCATCCGGGTCCGCGCCCCCGGCGACACGGCGTTCACGCGGACGCCGTACCGGTGCAGCTCCATCGCGGTGATCACCGTGAACGAGGCGATCCCCGCCTTCGCCGCCCCGTAGTTGGCCTGACCGATGTTGCCGAGCAGGCCGGACGTCGACGTCGTGTTGACGATGCACCAGGGGCGGGCGCGGCCGGCCCGGTGCTCGGCCCGCCAGTGGTTGGCGGCGTGGTGCGTCGGCGCGAAGGTGCCCTTGAGGTGCACCCGGATCACGTCGTCCCACTCGTCCTCGGTCATGTTGGTGACGGTCCGGTCGCGGATGATCCCCGCGTTGTTGACCAGGGTGTCCAGTCGGCCGAACTCGTCGATCGCGCGGTTCACCAGCGCCTCGGCGCCGGTCATCGAGGAGACGTCGTGGGTGTCGGCGACCGCTCGGCCGCCGAGGGCGCGGATCTCCGCGGCCACCTGCTCGGCCATCGACTCCGAGGCTCCGGAGCCGTCGCGGGCGACGCCCATGTCGTTGACGACGACCGCGGCGCCGTGTGCGGCGAGGTCCAGCGCGTGGAAGCGTCCGATGCCCCCTCCCGCGCCGGTCACGATCACGACCCGGTCGTTGGCGTCACTCATCGCAGCTCACTCTCACTCGTCGGTTCGATCTGTCTCAGGCGGCCAGGGCGGCAGGGGTGCCGAGCACGAGGACGCCGGCGCTCATGAACATGCCGCCGTTGCCGAGGGCGACGCTGATGTTCACGTCCGGCACCTGCGCGGCCGCCTGGCCGCGGAGCTGGCGGACGGACTCCTGGATGGCGAACATGCCGTACATCCCCGTGTGGGTGTACGCCAGGCCGCCGCCGTTCGTGTTCAGGGGCAGCGACCCGCCGGGGGCCGTGTGCCCCTCCTCGACGAAGGACGGCGCCTCCCCCTTGCCCACGAAGCCGAGGTCCTCGAGCCCGTAGATCGGCACGTGCGCGAAGGCGTCGTAGATCATCAGGTGGTCCACGTCCGCGTGCCGGATGCCGGCCTCGGCGAACGCCCGCTCACCGGCGGTGCGGAACGCCCGGGAGGAGGTGAAGTCCTCCATCATCGAGATCATCGCCGACTCGCTGGACTCGCCGCTCCCGAGCAGGTGCACGGGGTCGTGCGGCAGGTCCATGACGCCCGCCCGCTCGGACGAGGTGAGGACGACGGCCGCGCCGCCGTCGGTGACCAGGCAGCACTCGAGCAGGTGGATCGGGTGCGCGACGACCCGGGAGGCGAGCACGTCCTCGACGGTGATCGGGTCCCGGAGCTTGGCGCGGGGGTTCATCGCCGCCCACTGGCGCTGGACGACGGGGACCGTCGCCAGCTGCTCGGGCGTCATGCCGTACTCCTTCATGTAGCGCAGGATCCCGATGGGGAACGTCGTGGGCGCGCCCATCACGCCGTACGGCACCTCGAACTGGCCGCGCATCGACTGCGGTGCGGGCGCCCAGGGCTGCATGCCGACCCGCGACCGGCCGGACTCGCCGTGCGTGACCAGGACGGTCGAGCAGTGGCCGGCGGCGATGGCCGCGGCCGCGTGCCGGACGTGCAGCATGAAGGACGAGCCGCCCACGTGCGTCCCGTCGAGGTAGTGCGGCGTGATGCCGAGGTACTCCGCCACCTCGACCGGGGACTCGCCGGCGCACGCGACGCCGTCGATGTCCTGCAGTCTCAGCCCGGCGTCGGCGATCGCGCGGCGCGCGGCCTCCGCGTGCAGCTCGATCGCCGACTGGTCCGGGATCTTGCCGAGCCTCTCGGTCTCGGCGGCGCCGACGATGGACACCGCTCCGCGCATGCTCATGAGGTCCTCCCGACGGGCCGGAACTTGGGGACGGCGACGTCGCCGTGCTTGTCGAAGACGACCTCGAGGTCCATGTCCAGGACGAGCGCCTCCGAGGTCTGCGGGCACTCGACGATGTTGCTCATCAGCCGCGGACCCTCCTCGAGCTCCACGACCGCGATCGCGTACGGCGCGTCCTCCTCGAACCCCGGCGCCGGCCGGGTGTTGATCAGGTAGGTGTGCAGCGTCGCGCGGCCCGAGCAGAGCAGCCACTCCAGGTCCTCGGAGGCGCACGACGGGCAGGCGGTGCGCGGGTACATGAAGGCCAGGCCGCAGGCCCGGCACCGCGGCACCCGCAGCTCGCCGCGGGCGGCGTACTCGAAGTAGGGCTCGGTGTTCGGCGTCGGCTGCGGGACGGGCTTGGCCGTCATGCTCACCACCCCTTCCGGACCGCGATCCGCTCGCGGTGCACGTCGGCGTTGCCGAGCAGGAGCTCGGAGGACTTGGCGCGCTTGAAGTAGAAGTGCGCGTCGTGCTCCCAGGTGAAGCCGATGCCGCCGAAGATCTGGATCGACTCCGCGGCGATCGCGAAGAACGCGTCGGAGCAGACGGCCTTGGCGACCTCGGTGGCGAGTGCCCGGTCCTCGGCCCCCTCGGCCACCGCGGTGCTCGCGCTGAGGGAGGCGGAGCGTGCGGCCTCGAGCTCGAGCAGCATGTCGGCCGCCTTGAACTTGATCGCCTGGAAGCTGCCGATCGGCACGCCGAACTGCTCGCGGATCTTGGCGTAGGCGACCGTCTCCTCGAGCACCTTCCCGGCGGCCCCGACCATCTCGGCGCACAGGGCGGCCAGCACCAGGAGCTCGGTCTCGGCGAGCGCGCTCTCGACGGCGGCGCCGCGCGCGACCACGGCGGCCTCGGCGTCCGCGAAGTCGACGGTGGCGAGGCCCCGGGTCTCGTCGAGGGCCGGGTGCGACGTCACGCGGACGCCGTCCTGCCGGACGTCGACGGCGACCAACACCGGCTCGTCCTCCTCGTGGGCGACGGCCAGCAGCAGGTCGGCCGCCGCGGCGTCGATGACGAGCGGGGCCGTGCCGGAGAGGACCTCCCTGGCGAGCGTCAGCCCGGTCGTCGTACCGGCCCAGGCGCCGGAGGCGTCGAGCACCGCGGCGGTCGCCACCGTGTCACCGGAGGCGATGCCGGGCAGGTAGCGGGCGCAGGCCTCGTCGTCGCCGGAGAGGCGCAGCAGGTTGCCGGCCAGCACGACCGAGGCGAGGTACGGCGAGGCGTGGACGACGCGGCCCATCTCCTCCAGGACCACGGCCTGCTCGAGGAACCCGAAGCCGGACCCGCCGTACTCCTCGGAGACGGCCATGCCGTGGAGGCCGAGGTCCTGGGCCATCGACTTCCACAGGTCGTGGTCGAACGGCGCGTCGGAGTCGAGGCTGCGGCGCAGGTGCTCGGAGTCGGCCTGCTCCGAGAACAGCTTGCGCACCGCCGACCGGAGATCCTCGTGCTCGCGGCTGTAGGCGAGGGTCATGCTTCGTCTCCTCCGTGCTGAGGGTGTGGGTTCAGAAGGTCCGGGTCGCGCCAGACGACGAGGCAGTCGAGGGCCTCGGCGCCGTCGGCGTGCGACCGCAACGGGTTGATCTCGAGGGACTGGAGGGAGTCGCCCAGCGCATGCGCGACGTCCGCGAGGGCGAGCACGGCGTCGACGAGGGCCTCGACGTCGACCGGCCCGGTGCCGCGGGCGCCGCGCAGCAGCGGGGCGGCCCGCAGCTCCGCGAGCATGTCGAGCACGTCGGCGCGGCCGAGCGGCAGCGGCCGCAGGGCCACGTCGCCGAACACCTCGACGAAGACGCCGCCGAGGCCGAGCACCAGGACCGGTCCCCAGACCGCGTCGCGGTTCACGCCGACGACGAGCTCGACGCCGCCCGAGCGCATCGGGGCCAGCAGCACGCCGTCGAGCCGGGCGTCCGGCTGCGCGGCGGCCACCCCGCCGGTGATCTCCTCGTACGCCGCCGCCACGACCTCGTCGCCGGAGACGCCGAGGCGCACTCCCCCGACGTCCGACTTGTGCTGGACGTCGACGGACGAGATCTTCATGGCGACCGGACCGCCGAGGCCTGCGGCCGCGGCGACGGCCTCGTCGGCCGTCCGGGCGACCACGTGCGGCACGACCGGCACCCCGGCCCGGGCGACCAGGTCGAGGGCTTCGGCCTCGGTCAGCGCCCGGCCGACCAGGCTCTCGTCGAGCGTCACGGCCCGGGGTGCGGGCGGCTTGCGATGCATGAGCTCCGCGCTGCGTGCCACCCAGGTGGCGGCGTGGGCGACGGCCGCGAGACCGTGCTCGGTGCCGGGCACGCGGATCAGACCCTCAGTGGCCAGGATCTCCCTCGCCAGGCGGGACAGTGGCGCGGACACCGGGTCCTGCAGGACGACCGGAACGGGTACGTCGCGGACCGCGGCGGCGATCTCCGCGAACCGCTCCCGCTGCTGGGCCGCGAAGGCCGGGTCGGTCACGTCGCCCGGCAGCACGAAGGCCTGGAAGACCAGGGCGTCGAAGACGCGCTCCGCGCCGGAGGCGAGCCGGGCCAGCGCCTTCAGCGGCAGGGACGGGTCGGAGGTGGCGATGCCGGTGACGTCGAGCGGGTTCTGGGCCGACGAGATGTCGGGCAGCACCTCGGTGAGCGCGCTCCGCGCGGCCTCGTCGAGAGGTGGCAGCGTGAGCCCGACGTCGGTGGCCCGCTCGGCGAGCAGCTCGCCGGCTCCGCCGGAGGCACCGACGACGCCGAGGCGGCGCCCGGCGGGGCGGAAGCCGCGGGAGAGCAGGGCGGTGGTCGCCACCAGCTCCTCGAGCGAGCGGACCTCGATGATGCCGAGAGCGGCGAGCGCGGCGCTGGTCGCCGCCGCGTCCCCGGCCAGGGCGCCGGTGTGGGCGACGGCCGCCCGCTGGGCGACCTCGCTGCGCCCGACGGTCAGCGCCACGATCGGCTTGTCGAGGGCGACGGCGCGCGCGGCCAGCGCGCGGAACTCGTCGGGGTCGCGCACGGTCTCGAGGAACAGGCCGACGGCACCAACGCGGTCGTCCTCCAGCTGGTGGGCCGCCAGCTGGGCGGCGGTGAGGGCCGCCTCGTTCCCGGACGAGATGACGCCGGCGACCCCGACGCCCCACGCGATGCACAGGCTCAGCACGGGCTTGATCAGGCCGCCGCTGTGCAGCACGAACGCGGCCGGTCCCGCGGCGGGGAGCTCGGGGACGTGCAGGCCGAAGGCCACGACGCCGTCGTTCAGGTTGAGCAGGCCGCCGCCGTTCGGCCCGAGCAGGACGACGCCCGACTCGTGGGCCGCGTCGACCAGGGCCTGCTGGTGCGAGCCGCCGTCGGCCAGCTCGCCGAAGCCGGCGGTGAGGACGACGACCGCCTTCGCTCCGGCGGCCGCGGCGCCGCGGATCATGTCCGGCACGGTCTCGCGCGGCGTCATGACGTAGGCGAGGTCGATCGCCTCGGGCAGGTCCGCGAGCGAGACGTGGGCCTGTTGGCCGTGCACGACTCCGCCGCGCGGCGCCACGCAATGGACCCGGACGTGCGGCGAGAAGCGCCGCAGGTTGGCGTGGGCGTTGACCGACCAGGCGGACCGCTCGGTGGCGCCGACCAGGGCGACGGACCGAGGGTCGAGGAGCGCGTCGAGCCCGCCGGCACGCGGACCGGCACCGGCGAGGCGGTCGCCGGTCACGGCGGTCACGTCGCCGCCCGCTCGCGCGGAAGGCCCAGCACCCTCTCCGCGATGATGCGGCGCTGGACCTCGCTGCTGCCGGCGAAGATGGTCTCGGCGCGGCTGGAGAGGAACGCCTTCTGCCAGCGGTCGATCGGGTAGCCGTCGCCCTCCGGGCGGATGAGTCCGGCCGCACCCTGCAGGTCCATGGCGATCTCGCCGAGCCGGCGGTGGTACTCGCTCCAGACCAGCTTGGTCAGCGACGCCTCGGGGCCGAGCTCCTCGCCGTCGGCGAGCCGGGCCAGCACGCGCCGGCCGGTCGCCTCCATGACATGCACCTGGCACTGGGCCCAGGCCAGCTCCTGGCGGACGATCGGGTCGTCGATGCGTCCGACCTCGCGCGCCCGCTCGACGAGCTCGTCCAGCTCGCGCTGGTACTGCAGGTGCTGGACGGCGGCCACCGCCCCCCGCTCCGAGCCGAGCGTGGTCATCGCGGCCTTCCACCCCCCGCCGAGGCCGCCGATGACGTTGTCCAGGGGCGCCCGGGCGCCGTCGATGTACTCCTGACAGAAGGCGTTGTCGCCCGCCATGGTGATGAGCTCGCGGATCTCGATGCCGTTGTCGGCCATCGGCACGATCACGAAGGAGATGCCCTGGTGCTTGGGGGCGTCGGGGTCGGTGCGGCAGAGCAGGAAGATCACGTTGGCGAGGTGTGCCCGCGACGTCCAGATCTTCTGGCCGGTGATCACGATCTCGTCGCCCTCGACGACGCCGCGGGTGGTCAGCGAGGCCAGGTCGGACCCCGCGCCCGGCTCGGAGAAGCCCTGGCAGTAGCGGTCCTCACCGCTGATGATCCGGGGAAGGAAGCGGGCCTTCTGCTCGGGCGTCCCGTAGCGGACGATCGACGGCCCGCAGAGCCGCTCACCCATCCCCCGGGTCAGCCGGGGCATCCCGACCGCGGCCAGCTCCTCGGCGAGGACGGCCATCTCCAGCTCACCGAACCCGCGGCCGCCGTACTCGGGCGACCAGTGCGGGCAGACCAGCCGGGCCTCCAGGGACGCCTGCTCGTAGGCGACGAACTCGTCGTGCGCCGGGTGGTGCGGGCTGCGCCAGATGTCGCGCTCCACGTCCAGATCGTCCATGCCGACCAGCCGGGGGTGGATGTTCGCCTGCGCGAACGCCCTCAGTTCCTCGCGAAGCTGGTCCAGGTCCGTTGCTGTGGCCACCCACTACTCCTGTGCTCTCACTGGTCCGGTCGACGTCCTGTGTCGCATCGCTAACATACCATCCAGTCGGTATGTTGGCTAGGACGAACTTCAGGAGGCTCCCCATGGACATCGCTCGGGTCTATCTCGTCGACGGCGTGCGCACACCCATCGGACGGTACGCCGGGTCGCTGGCGCCGGTCCGGCCGGACGACCTCGCGGCGCACGCGATCGCGCAGCTGCTGGCGCGTCACCCGGGCGTCGCGCCCGCGGAGATCGACGAGGTGCTGCTGGGCTGCGCGAACCAGGCCGGCGAGGACAACCGGAACGTGGCCCGGATGGCCACCCTGCTCGCCGGCCTGCCGGTCGGCGTGCCGGCGACGACGGTGAACCGGCTCTGCGGCTCGGGGTTGGACGCCGTCGCGATGGGCGCGCGCCAGATCGCCGTCGGCGAGGCCGACCTGGTCATCGCCGGCGGCACGGAGTCGATGAGCCGGGCGCCGTTCGTGATGCCCAAGGCCGCCTCGCCGTACGCCCGGGCCGCGGAGGTGCACGACACCACGATCGGCTGGCGCTTCGTCAACGACCGCCTCGCTACGGCGTACGGCACCGAGGGCATGCCCGAGACCGCGGAGAACGTCGCGACCCTCGACGGCATCTCCCGGGAGGACCAGGACGCCTTCGCGCTGCGCTCCCAGGCCCGCGCGGCAGCGGCCGCGGCGCGCGGTCGGCTCGCGCGCGAGATCGTGCCGGTCGAGGTGGCGGGCCGCCGGGAGGTCGTCGTGGTCGACCGGGACGAGCATCCCCGCGAGACCACGATGGAACGGCTCTCCTCGCTGCCCACCCCGTTCCGGAGCGGCGGCAGCGTCACGGCGGGGAACGCCAGCGGCGTCAACGACGGCGCGGCCGCCGTACTCCTGGCCGGGGAGGCCGCCGTCGAGCGCCTGGGCCTCACGCCGCTGGCGCGCGTCGTCGGCACCGCGACGGCCGGGGTGGAGCCCGGGACGATGGGTCTGGGCCCCGTCCCGGCGACCGAGAGGCTGCTCGGCAGACACGGCCTCGCCGTCGGCGACCTCGACCTGGTCGAGCTCAACGAGGCCTTCGCGGCGCAGGCGCTGGCCTGCTTGCGGCGGCTCGGGCTGCCCGACGACGCGGAGCACGTGAACCCGAACGGCGGCGCCATCGCGCTCGGTCACCCCTTGGGCATGAGCGGCGCCCGGCTGGCGCTGACCGCGGGGGTCGAGCTCGCCGACCGCAGCGCCGGGCGCGCCCTGGTGACGATGTGCGTGGGCGTCGGCCAGGGCATCTCGATGCTCCTCGAGCGGCCCTGACCCGCGGCGCGGGCCGGCCGATCAGCTCGGCCGGCCCCGCCACTCCACCAGGAGGTCGAGCGCCTCCACCCGGTCGCCGATGCCGGAGAACGGGTTCACCTCGATGGCCACCGCCTCGTCCGCGACGAGCTCCCAGAGCCGGACGACGGAGAGTACGGCCTCCACGCAGGCGGTCCGCTCGACGCCGGGCATCCCGCGGTAGCCGTCGAGCAGCGGCGCCGTCCGGAGTCCCGCCAACATCTCCCCGACATCGCGCGCGTCCACCGGGAGCGACCGGGTCGCCACGTCGGCGTGCAGCTCGGACAGCACTCCCCCGGCGCCGACGGTGAGCATCGGACCCCAGACCGGGTCGGCCACCACGGCCGCCAGCAGCTCGACACCGGGCTCGCGCATCGCGACGACCTCGTAGCCCGTCACCGCCGCGTCCGGGCGCCGCTGCGCCACGGTCGACGCCATCGTCCGCGCGGCGTCCGCGGCCATCTCGGGCGTGGGCAGGCCGAGGGCCACCCCGCCCGCCTCGGTCTTGTGCGCGATCTCCTCGCTCACCACCTTGACCACGACCGGGCAGCCGACCCGGGACGCCGCACCGGCCACCTCGTCCGGGGTCGCGACCACCTCGCGCGGCGGCGCCGGTACGCCGGCCTGCCGCATCAGGTCGGGAAGTGCCGTGGGCCCCGGGGCGAGCCGGGTGACCTGGTCGACCGACTCCGCGTGCCGCTGCGCCCGGGCGCGCAGCTCGCGCGAGCGCACGGACGCCGACACCGCTCGGAGCCCGATGTTGACGCCGGGCAGCAGGACGATCCCGACCTCCGCGACGAGAGCAGCCTGGGCGGGGGTCAGGGCGTACGTGGCCGCGGTCTGCAGCAGGACCGGCGCCCGCCCGTCGGCCTGGAGCCGGGCCAGGGCGCGGAAGCGCTCGACGACCTCGGGGAGGCGGGCCGCCTCGTCGGTCGGCAGCGTGACGGACTGGAAGATCAGCGCGTCGAGCGCCTCGGGCACCGCGTCCAGGAACGCGTCGGCCGCGGTGAACACCAGGCTCCCGTCCTTGACGACGAACCCGGTCACGTCGAGCGGGTTGGTCGCCGCACCGCCGGCCGGGAGCTGCGCGGACAGGGCCTGTACGACGGCCGCGGGCAGCTCGGGGAGCTCGAGTCCGAGGTCCGCCGAGAGGTCGGCGATGAGCTCGCAGGCCCCGCCCGACGCGGCGACCACGCCGAGCCGGCGGCCCGGAAGCCCCTCGGGGAAGCGCGCCAGCAGGCCGGCCGACGCGATCAGCTCCTCGAGCGTGTCGACGCAGACGACGCCCAGCCCCTCGAGTCCCGCGACGCTCGCCGCGTGGTCCCCGACGAGGGCACCCGTGTGCGCCAGCGCGGAGGAGCGACCGATCTCCGAGCGCCCGGCCTGCAGCGCGACCACCGGCTTGCCGAGCTGCCGTGCACGGGTGGCCGCGTCCGCGAACAGCGCGGGGTCGCGGACCGACTCCAGGAAGATCGCGATCGCGGTGGTCGACGGGTCCTCGACGAGGTCGGCGAAGACGTCGGAGGCGGTGATGGCGGCCTCGTTGCCGGTGGTCACCATCCGGCTGATCCCGATGCCCCACTGGGCCGAGAGGCTCAGCGCATGGGTGGCGAGACCGCCGGACTGCATGACCAGGCCGACCCCGCCGGCCCGCAGCTGGGCCGGCAGCGGCAGGCCGAACAGGTTGATCCCCTCGGCGGGGTTCACGAACCCGCTCACGTTCGGGCCGAGGAGCCGGCCTCCCCGGTCGGCCATCAGCTCGGCGAGGCGGGCCTCGGCGAGCTTGCCCGCCTCACCGGTCTCCCCGAGGCCGGAGGAGAGGACGACGAAGTCCCGGACGCCGGCGTCCAGCGCCTCCTCGACCGAGGCGAGGACCCGGTCCGGCGCCACCTGGACGAACGCGACGTCGACCGGGCCGGGAGCGTCGGCGACGCGCGCCACGCACGGGTGGCCGTGGACGCTGTCGCGCCGCGGGTTCACCATGATGACCTCCACCGGCTTCGCGGCGGCCTCGATCCCGTCCAGCAGCATCCGCGTCCAGCCCGAGCTCTCGCTGGCTCCGACGATGGCGAGCCGGTCCGGGCTGAAGAACTCCTTGAGTGCGCTCATGACCTCTCCTTCACGATGTCCTTGATGTCAGTCGCCGGCGCCCGACCGGGGCGGCGGCACGTGCACGAGCGGGTGACCAGAACGCCAGCAGCAGTCCGCCGGCCACCGCGCAGACCAGCGCCGAGACGGCGAGCATCGGCCGCGGGCCGACCGCTCCCGCGGCGAGACCGAAGAACGGCGTACCGAGGCCGGCCCAGACGAAGTAGGCGACGACGTACAGGCCCATGACCCGGCCGTGCTGCCCGAGCGGGGACGCCTCCTGCAGGCCCGTGAGCGCGTTGGTGTTGTAGAGCTGCATGACCAGGCCGCAGACGAACAGGACGAGCCCCATCGAGGCGACCCCCGGCATCGCGGCGACGACCAGCGTGGCCAGCGCGAAGACGACCAGGAACAGGTTGAGCGAGCGCGGCCCCTGTCCCCCGCGTACGGCGGAGGCGGTCAGCGCGCCGCAGGCTCCCCCCAGCCCGATGGTCGCGATCAGCAGGCCGAACCCACCGGCGCCGGCGCTCGGTATCCGGTCCAGGATCAGCGGCAGGGCGACCTGGAGGTTCGACAGGCAGGCGCCCACCAGCACGGCGCCGACCAGCGGGCTCAGCAGCTCGGGATCCCGCCGGACCGCGCGCAGTGTGGTCCGCCACGGGACGACCGCGCCCTCCTCCGGCGTACCCGTGCGCCGGGGGGAGATCGTCGCGAGGAAGACCAGCGCGACGATCCCGCACCCGGCGGCGACGAGGAAGCCGACGCTCTCGCCCCCGTGGACGATCAGCAGGCCGGCCACCGCCGGACCGACGACGCGGGCCGACTGGAAGACGATGCCGTTGAGGCCGATCGCGCTCTTGAGCACCTGCTGCTCGACGATCTCGCGCGGGAAGGCCAGCCGCACCGGCGCGTCGATCGCGGCGGTCGATCCGAGCACGACCGCGAGCAGGCACAGGAGCGGGAGGGTCACGGTCCCGGTCAGCGACACCGTCGCCAGCACCAGGCATCCGGCGACGGCGACCACCTGGCTGGCCAGCAGCACGCGCCGCTTGCTCCACCGGTCGCCCAGTCCCCCGCCGGAGGCGCTGAGCATCATCGGCAGGAACTGCAGGGCGGTCACCAGACCCACGCCGAACGGGTCGCTGCCGGTGACCACGACCGTCAGCCAGACGTGGGCGGTGCGGTGCGTCCACAGGCACAGGTTGTTGAAGACCTGGGACAGCATGAACCGCCGGAACGCGGGCTCCCGGAGCACCGCGAGCGACGAGAGCCGCTCCGCGCGCTCACTCCGGTGGCGTCGAGCCCATCGTCTCGGCACGGAAGGCCTTCACCTCCTCGTACGTCGGCAACGCGATCACCTCGACGTCGTTGCCGTCGGGGTCGACGGCGAAGAAGAGCGTGACGGGTCCGTAGTTGGTGAGGATGTTCGTGGTCGGCTCGGTGTAGCACTCCACGCCCATGCCGATCAGCCGGTCGTACACCTCCTGGATCTCGGCGTGGGCGACACCGAAGGAGAGCGAGCAGATCCCGGGGTTGCCGGGCCGCTTGGGTCCGCTGTCGGCGGGGACCGGCAGGTTCCACTGGATCAGCTCGATCTGGCCGACCCGCGTCGGCCCCTGGAGGAAGACCGAGCGCCCCGTGGTGCCCTCGGGCAGCCTCAGCGTCTTCCACGTCGTGGGGTTGCCGACCGGCATGTCGAGCGTCTTGCGGAGCCCGAGACCGTCCCGGTAGAAGACGATCGACTTCTCCAGGTCCCGCACGGACAGTGCCACGTGGTGGATCTCGCCGACTGCAGCCATTCTCGTACTCCTCGTGTTGGTCGGAATCGGGGTCACAGGTTCCCGCCCATGGCGGGCAGCGGGGTCGCCTCGGCCAGCAGCCGGGTCGCGATCCTCCCGGCCTCCTCGACGCCGAGCGGCACCGGCGGCACCTCCTCGGGCGCCCGACGCCACGGGTCGACGACGGCGATGCGGCGGCCGGAGACCTCGAAGACCCGGCCGGTCACGTCGCCCGCGTCCGCGCCGGCCAGCCAGACGACCAGCGGCGAGACACGCTCGGGGGCCAGCTCCGTGGCGGCCTCCGGGTCGGTGACCAGGTCCTCGGTCATCCGGGTGAAGGCCACGGGCGCGACGGCGTTGACGCGGACGCCGTACTGCTCGAGCTCGGCGGCCGCGATCATCGTCAGCGTGGCGATGCCGGCCTTGGCCGCGCCGTAGTTGGCCTGCCCCGGCTTGCCGTAGAGGCCGGAGGGCGAGGTGGTGTTCACGATGCTGGCGGCGACCGGCGTACCGGCCTTGGCCAGGAGGCGCCAGTGGCGGGCCGCCGCCTGCAGGACGGCGAAGGTCCCGCGCAGGTGCACCCGGATCACGTCGTCCCACTCCTGCGGGGTGGTGTTGACGATCATCCGGTCGCGCAGGATGCCTGCGTTGTTGACCACCACGTCGATCCGGCCGAAGGACTCGAGGGCGAGGTCGACGAGGGCCGTGGCCTGGTCGAAGTCGGCCACGTCGTGGCCGCTGGCCACGGCTCGACCACCCGTCGCGCAGATCACCGCAGCGGTCTCCTCGGCGACCGAGCGCTCCGCACCGGTGCCGTCCCGGGCCACCCCGAGGTCGTTGACGACGACCGCGTAGCCCGCGGCGACGAGGGCGTCGACATGGCACCGGCCGAGGCCCCGGCCGCCGCCGGTGACGATCGCGACGGGCTGGCTGCTGTTCACGGGTGGCTTCCTTCGGTCGGGGTGGAGGACCAGTCGAACCGGCCGTCGAGCAGGGCGCGGGCGATGATCGTGCGCTGGATCTCGGAGGTGCCCTCGACCACGGTCAGCTGGCGGGCGTCGCGCACCATCCGGTCGGCGGGATGGCCGGCGAGGCAGCCCTCGGCGCCGTGCAGCTGGGCCGCGAGCATCGCTGCCTCGACGGCGACCTGGCTGGCCGAGAGCTTGGTGACCGCGAGCTTCCCCATCAGGGCGGGCCCGCTCTCCCCCGCGTCGATCATCGCGGCGGCGCGGTGCGTGAGCTGGAAGGCGCCCTCGAGACGGGCGGCGACGTCGGCGAGCTGCCACTGGAGCCCCTGGAGCTCGGCCAGGGGACGGCCGCCGACCGTCCGGACCTGGAGCCGATCGACGGCCAGGCCCAGCGCCGCGGCGGCGAGGCCGGTGCCGCGGGCGGAGATGATCGGGCGCATCGAGGCCAGCGAGCCCAGCAGGGGTCCCGCGCTGCGGATCCCGGGGAGCCGGCGGCTGTCAGGGACCTCGACTCCGTCGAGCACGATGTCGACGAGGCTGACGCCGCGCCCACCCGGCCGCTCGTGGCGTACGGCGATGCTCAGCCCCGGTGTGCTTGCGTCGACGATGAACGCCCGGATTCCCGAGCCGCTCCGTTCGGGCGTCCCGCTCTCCCGGGCGACGACCACGAACCAGTCGGCCTCGGCGCCACCGGAGATCCAGGCCTTGGTGCCGGTGATCCGCCACGTGTCGCCGTCGCGCTCCGCCTCGGCGGCGATGCCCATCAGGTCGCTGCCCGCCTGGGGCTCGGACATCGCGAAGGCGCCACGCCGGCTGCCCGCCCCGAGCGGTCGGACGAACTCCTCGTGCTGCTCCGGCGTACCGCCGAGCAGGATCGGGGCGACGGGCAGGCGGGAGAGCAGCAGGAGCAGACCCCCGGCCGTCGAGTTCCGCGCCGCCTCCTCGGTGAGGACGGTGAGGGCGGCGACGCCGTGGGGTACGCCGCCGAGCTCGACCGGCAGGGACAGGCTGAGCCAGCCCCGCTCGGCGAACGCGGCGTGGACGTCGGCGGGACAGTCGCCGGTCCGGTCGATCTCCGCGGCGCGGTCGGCGAGCAGCTCGCGCAGCTGGGGCGCCACCTGACGACGGAACGCCTCGCGCTCGAATCCTCGGTCCTGCATCACACCTCCATTTAATACCGACCAGATGGTATGTTCGCCGTCGAGTCCCGTCAATGGATCGGAGCACCCCATGGCCGAGTCACGCCCCACCGAGTCCGCCCCCGCACCCGGGCTGCTGCGCAGCATCGCCGTCGCGTGCTCCCCCGACACGCGCCGTGCCGGTGAGGTCCTCGACCTCGCCGCCGCACCGGAGGTGACGGTGCGCGACGGCGACCGTTGGACGGCGTACGCGGCCCCCGACCTGACCGTGGCCCTGGCCTCCCCCGCCGAGATGCCCTCCCGGGCCACGGTCAGCCTCAACGTGAAGGTCCCGGACCTGCACGCCGCCCTCGCCGTACTCACGGGCGCGGGGGCCGAGCCGGCGGGCGGTGTCGTCGAGGGCGACCACGAGCTGCGGGCCGCGGTGTGGCTGAGCCCGGGGGTGGCGCTCTCGCTGTACCAGCCCCGATGACCACGCCTCCGGGGGCGGGCGGCCTCCAGATGATGGTGACCCTGGCGCCCACCGACCTGCCGCTCCTGCGTCGGCACGCCGCCCTGGCGGACGAGGCGGGGATCGACGCCCTCGGCCTGGGCGACTCGCCGCTGTACCACGACCCCTTCGTCTCCGCGGCCGTCGTCGCCGGCGTGACCCGCCGGATCCGGATCGGCCCGATGGTCACCAACCTGGTCAGCCGGGCGCCGTTCACCATCGCGCGAGCGCTGGCCTCCGTCGAGGACCTGGCCGGACCCCACCGGACGTTCGCGGGCGTGGGCGCCGGCGACAGCGCGTTGGCGGCGATCCGCCGACGGCCCCTGCGCGTCGACGAGTTCCGCGCGAGCCTGGTCGACCTGCACGACGCCACGGTCCGGCTCGGCTCCTCCACCGCGATCGTGGTCGCCGCGAACGGGCCGCGCACCCTGGCCATGGCCGACGAGGTCGCCGACGTCGTGGTGTCCGGCAACGGCACGGACCCGGCCGGTCTCGAGGCCCTCGTAGCACGCAGCACGCGGGCCGAGCCATGGGTGGTCAGCCGGACCAGCATCGGCCCCGATCCCGATCGCGCCCTCGACGAGCTGCTCCCCCTGCTGGCCTCCGGGGCGAACCACGTCTTCGCCGCCGCGCGCAACCGCGCCGCCCTCTCGCCCGCCGAGCTCGCCGGCGTCGAGCAGCTGCGGGCGCGCTACGACTACGGCGCGCACGGCCGCCCCGCCGCCGAGAACCCCAACGCCCGCCTGGTCGACCAGCTCGGCCTGCGCGAGCTGCTGGCGGGGCGCTTCGCCACCGTCGGGGACGCACGGACGGTCGCCGGGCGGTTCCGCGAGCTCGCCGCCGCCGGCGTGCGCGGCGTGGTGGTCCCCGCCGTCGGCGTGGACGTCGAGCCGCTGCTCACCGGCCTCGGCGAGGTCGTCGCGCTGCTCCGCGGGTAGGACACGCCCCAGCCGCTCAGGCGTGCTTGCGGAGCCCGCCGTCGACGTGGACGACCTCGCCGGAGACGTACGAGGCCAGCGGCGAGGCGAGGAACGCGATCACCGCGGCCACCTCCTCGGGCTCCCCGAACCGGCCCGCGGGGATCTCGCGCCGCGAGAACCTCTCCCGCGCCTCGTCGCTGTAGTGCCGGCGGATCTGGGCGCTGTCCACCCGACCGGGCGAGATGCAGTTGACCGTGATCCCGTCGGCACCCACGTCGCGCGAGAGTCCCTTCGACCACATCCGGGCCGCCGCCACCGCGGTGAAGGCGGGCGACGCGGCGCGCGGCTCGGCCGACCCGACCAGGTTGACGATGCGACCGGAGCCGGACTCCCGGAGCAGTGGGAGGAGCGCCTCGGCGAGGCGCCGCTTGGCGTGGAAGTTCACCGCCATCGAGGCGTCCCACGCCGCGTCGTCGAGCTCCTGACCGGGCGCGTCGGAGCCGCCGGCGTTGTTGACCAGGATCTCCAGGCCACCCCAGGCCCGCTCCACCTCCGCCCGGATCCGGGCGGGCGCGTCGGCGTCGGTGACGTCCAGCGGTACGACGACGCCCGCCGCTCCCCCGTCGGCCGCGATCTCCGCGGCCAGCGTCTCGAGCGGTCCGGGCCGCCGGCCGACGAGCAGGACCCGCGCCCCCTCGGCCGCGAGCAGGCGGGCCGTCGCCCGGCCGATGCCGTCGCCGGCGCCGGTCACGACCGCGCGGGCTCCGTCGATCCTCAGGTCCATCGGCTCGCCTTCCTCATCGGTGGTCCCCGGCGCGCTGGGGCGGCGGGACCGTCCCCTCCGGGATCGGGGTGCGGTAGGGGTCGGTCCGGGTGCGCTCGGCGAACTCCGCTCGCGCCGCCGCGAGCAGGTCCGGCTCCGTGGCCAGCCGCAGCCCGGTGCCCGCGAGGACGGCGGCGGCGAAGCCCATGCCCTTGTGAGCGGCGGGCAGCGTGCCCTGGGCGACGTGCTGCCACGAGTGCGCCGGGGTCCCGAGCGCCGACGTCGCGACCATGATCTGCACGGTCGGTGTCACCTGGCTGACGTCTCCGACGTCGGTCGACCCCGTCGTCTGGGTGCGCGGCTTGTCCCGGCAGAACGGCGCCAGGCCGTCGTGGAGCACGGCGTCGCCGTCTCCGTCGAGGCCGGCGCGCGCCCGGTCCAAGCGCAGCGCACGCGGCTCGGCCACCGCGGCGAAGGGCGCCGCGGTGGCGCGGTCGGCGTCGTCGAAGGGCACCCCGCCCAGCTCCTCGGCGACGCCATGCAGCGCGAGCTCGAGGACGTCGTTGGGCAGCAGCTCGGCCGACGCGCCCTCGTGGTCGACGACCAGCTCCGTGCCGGTCATCAGCGCCGCGCCGCGCGCGATGTCGACGACGCGGTCCAGCAGCTCCGCCATCAGCTCGACCGTCTCGGCGCGGACCAGGTAGTAGGCCTCCGCCCGGGCCTGGACGACGTTGGGCGACTCCCCGCCGGCGTCGGTGATCGCGTAGTGCACCCGCGCGGTGGACGGCATGTGCTCGCGGAGGAAGTTCACCCCGACGTTCATCAGCTCGACCGCGTCGAGGGCGCTGCGGCCGCGTTCCGGTGAGACACCGGCGTGCGCCGGCACCCCGACGAAGCGGAACCGCGTCTGCGCGTAGGCCAGGCTGAGGATCTGCCGGGTCGTGGTCACGGGGTGCGGGTGCCAGCTCAGCGCCACGTCGACGTCGTCGAACACGCCCGCGCGCACCATGAACGACTTGCCGGCCGCGGCCTCCTCCGCCGGGCACCCGTAGTAGCGGACCCGCCCCGGGAGGCCTCGCTCCCGGAGCCGGTCGGCGAGGACGATCGCCGCCAGCAGGGAGCCGGAGCCCAGCAGGTTGTGCCCGCAGCCGTGCCCCGGACCGGCCTCACCGCCCCGCGGGCGGGGCTCGGCCACCCCGGCCTGCTGGTCGAGGCCGGCGAGGGCGTCGTACTCGCCGAGGAACGCGATCACCGGGCCACCGGTGCCGCGCTCGGCGACGAACGCGGTCGGCAGGTCGGCGATCCCCTCGGCGATCTCGAAGCCGTGCCGCCGCGCGACCTCGACCTGACGCCGCAGGGACGCGTGCTCCTCCCAGCGCAGCTCGGGCTCGGCCCAGATCGCGTCGCTCAGCTCGGCGAGCTCCGGCAGGAGCACGTCGACGGCGCCGGCGATCTCACGTGCGTGACTCACCGGGGCCACCTCAGTCCAGCGACATGGCGTAGTAGTCCGGCACCGAGGTGCGCGGCACCTCGAAGCCCTCCAACCGGTCGGACATGCCGTAGGAGAAGACGGTCCGGGTGATCGGCACGTAGCAGTAGTCCTCGGTGAGCACCTGCTTCTCGAGCTGCCGGTACGTCGCCTCGCTCTCCGCCGCGGTCTGCGCGCTGAGAGCGGCGTGGTTGAACGCGTCGTACTCGGCGTCGTTCGTGCAGGACTTCAGCGCGGACCTCGCGCCGAGGAAGTAGCCGACGTAGCTATCGGGATGGGTGAAGGTCGGCGTGATCTCCTGCATGAAGATGTCGAAGGCGCCCTGGGTCCGCATCTCGCGGTAGGTGCCGAGCTCCTCGGCCCGCTGACGGACCGTGAAGCCCGCGTCCTGGAGCATGCCGGTGACCGCGTCGCCGACGAAGGTGTCGTACTGGTACCGCCCGGAGGTGTAGCCGAAGACGAGCGACGCGGCACCGGCCTCCGCCACGAGCCGCTTCGCCTCGTCGGGGTCGGGGGCGAGGTCGACCTCGAAGGGCTCGTCCAGCAGGTCGCCGATGAAGGTCGTCGAGGCCAGGGCGCCCGAGCCCTGGAAGATCGACTTCACGATGGCGTCGCGGTCGATCGCCTTGGCGACCGCCTCCCGCAGCCGGACGTCGGCCATCGGACCCTTGGTCGTGTCGAGGAAGACCGTGAGCCCCATCGTGCTCGGACCGGTCTCGACCTCCAGGTCGTCGGACCTCTCGATGCTCTCGACGTCCTGCGGCTGGATGCTCAGCGCGAGGTCGACGTCACCGCCGGCGAGCAGTGCGTAGCGCGACGACGCCTCGTTGGCCCAGCTGTAGCTGATGCCGTCGAGCTCCGCCGGGCCGCGCCAGTAGTCGTCGTAGCGCGCGACCTCGAGGCCCTGCCCGCTGGTGTACGAGACGAGCTCGAAGGGGCCGGTGCCGACCGGCTTCTGCGCGAAGTCGTCCGCGCCGACCTCGGTGTAGTACTCGGGCGGCATCGCGAACGCCGTGGTCAGCATCTGCGGCAGAGCGCCGTACGCCTCGGTGGTCGTGATCCTCAGCCGGTCGCCCTCCGGGGCGGCCTCGGCGATCACGTCGTAGTAGGTGCGCAGGATGCTGGCCGGGTCGTCGCGCAGCTCGTCGATCGTGAAGGCGGCCGCGGCGGCGTCGAACGGCTCGCCGTTGTGGAAGGTCACGTCCTCGCGCACGTCGAACAGCCACTCGGTCGGGCCGGTCTGCTCCCAGCTCGGCAGCAGTCCCTCGTCGTTGACGGCGAGCGTCTGCCGGTCGTACCCGACGAGGGTGTCGAAGATCCCGCCCCAGACGCGGGCGTCGCCGAAGAAGCTGTACGTCGGGCTGAGGCTGGTCGGCTCGGCCTGGACCACGACGCGCAGCGTCGAGTCGCCCGCCGCCTCCGTCGTCGATCCGATGCCGCAGGCACTGGTCAGCAGCACGGCGAGGGCACCGCCTGCCGCCGCCGTCGTCCTGGCGCAGTCGCGAAGTCGCATGACACTCCTTTGTTCACGCAGATCTGTTCGGGCAGGGTCGCGCTCGTGCGCGGCGTCTGGGGACGCCGCGCACGAGCCGGGGGAAGGGAGGAGGGGTCAGTCGAGGCTGAGCTTCCAGTACTCCGGCGACGCGTTGCGCGGAGCCTCGAAGCCCTCGACCCGGTCGGACATGCCGTAGCTGTAGACGGTCTTGGTGAGCGGCACGTAGCAGTAGTCCTCGCCGATGACCTGGTCCTCCAGCTGGCGGTAGACCTCCTCGGCGGCCTCGGGAGTCGAGGCGCCGAGCGCCTCCTTGCTGTACGCGTCGTACTCCGCCTCGTTGGTGCAGCTCTTCACGGAGGCGTCGGCGCCCAGCCAGTAGCGGACGTAGGTGTCCGGGTGGGCGTAGGTCGGCGTGATCTCCTGCATGAACAGGTCGTAGGCGTTCTCGTCGCGCTGCTCGCGGTAGGCGCCGTACTCCTCCGCACGCTGGGTGACCGTGAAGCCGGCCTCCTCGAGCGAGCCGGAGACGGCGGCGCCGACGACGGAGTCCTTGGGGAACTTCCCCGAGGTGTAGCCGAAGACGATCTGCGGGTTGCCGGCGGCCGCGACGAGCGCGCTGGCGGCGTCGACGTCACGCTCGACCTTGACCTCGTACTCCTCGGTCAGGATGTCGCCGATCAGCGCGTGCGAGACCTCCGCGCCCGTGCCCTCGAAGAGCGACTTCACGATGCCCTCGCGGTCGACGGTCTTGGCGATGGCCTCGCGGAGCTCGACGTCGCGGAGCGGACCCTTGGTCGTGTTGAGGAAGAGCGTGAGGCCGTACGTCGTCGCGCCCGACGTCTCCTTCAGGTTGTCGGCGCTCTTGATCTTCTCCACGTCCTGCGGGAGCAGGTCGATGGCGAAGTCGACGTCGCCGCTGGCGAGCAGGGCGTAGCGCGAGGAGGCCTCGGCGGACCAGGTGAACTCGATGTCGTCGAGCTTCGGCTCGCCGCGCCAGTAGTCGTCGTACTTCACGACGGTGATCTCGCTGCCGCTGGTGTAGGACTTCAGCTCGTAGGGGCCGGTCCCGACGGGCTTTTTGGCGAAGCCCTCCGCCGTGACCTCCGCGTAGTACTCCGGCGGGAGGGCGTAGGCGTTGGTGAGCAGGGTCGGCATCGCGAGGTAGGGCTCGACGGTGGTGATCTGGAGCTTGCCGTCGACCGCCTGCGCGTCCTCGACGATGGAGTAGTAGCCGCGCAGGATGCTGGCCTGGTTGTCGCGGAGCTCCTTGATCGTGAAGGCCGCGGCGTCGGCGTCGAACGCCTCGCCGTTCTGGAAGGTGACGTCCTCCCGCACGTCGAAGGTCCACTCGGTGGGGCCGGTCTGCTCCCAGCCGGTGAGCAGCCCGTCCTCGTTGGGCTGCAGCGTCTGGCGGTCGAAGCCGACCAGGCTGTCGAAGATCGACCCCCAGGCACGCGAGTCGCTGAACGGGCTGAACGTGGGGTTCAGGCTCGTCGGCTCGGCCTGGAGGACGACGCGGAGCGTGGCGGAGTCGCTCTCGCTCCCGCTCGATCCCATCCCGCATGAGGTCAACGCCAACAGAGTGAGCGCACCCGAGATTGCGGTCACTGCCCTGCCCCGGTTTCGAGGTCGCATAGCACTCCTTCAGTAGATACCAACCGGTTTGAATGTAGGGCGGTCGAGCGGAACGTGTCAACGGTCACATCGAGGGAAACTCGACCGATTCGCCACGGGCCGCGGCGCCCTCCGGGCACGCCTCGGCGTCGCGGCGCCTCAGCGCCGCGACCAGTCTCGTCGCCCGGTGTCGGGGTGCCGGATCAGCCCCTCACGGCCACCGGTTCCAGCGCGGCGAGCCGGTGCTCGATCTCGTCCCGCTTGACCTTGCCGGCCTCGCTGCGGGGCAGCTCGTCGAGCACGTAGACGGCCCGGACGGCCTTGAAGTGCGCGAGCCGCTCCCGGCACCGCTCGATCACCGCCTGCCCGATCGCGGGCGGATCCCCGGCCTCCGGTCGCAGGACCACCGCGGCGGCAGGGACCTCCCCGAGGCGCGCGTCCGGCAGGCCGACCACGGCCGCATCGTCGATCGCCGGGATCGATCGCACCACCTGCTCCAGCTCCGCCGGCCAGACCTGGAACCCGCCGGTCTTGATCAGCTCGCGACGGCGACCCACCAGATAGAGCGTGCGGTCCTCGTCCAGCCGGCCCATGTCACCCGACCGGATCCAGCCGTCGACCATCAGGTCACCCGCCTCGGTGCCGCCGTCCGCGACGTAGCCGCGGGTACGCCGCGACCTCACCCAGAGCTCGCCGACCTCCCCCGGAGGCATCGCGCCACCGGCGTCGTCGCGGATCTCGACCTCGACGCCGTCGTAGACCCGGCCCACGGCGCCCGCCCTCCAGTGGCCCGCCTTCAGGTCGGGTCCGGTCCAGCCCGCGACGTGACCGAGCTCGGTCGACCCGTAGTTTGAGAGCACCATGACCCCGAAGCGGGTCTCGAACTCGGCCTGCAGGACCGGGTCGAGGCGCTGCCCGGCGACCAGCACGCGGCGTACCGAGGCGAGGTCGGGCGGTACGTCGGCGCGCGTCAGGTCGTAGATCATCGTCGGGAGCAGGAAGAGGTTGTCGACGCCGTACTCGGGGACGAGCCGGGCGATCCGGTCGACCGAGAAGCGCTCGAGCAGCAGCACGCTGCGCCCGAGGTGCACCGCCACGAGGAGCGACTGCAGCCCCCCACTGTGGAAGAGCGGCAGCGCCAGCAGGTTCGGCGGCAGCTCGGGCGGGCACGTGGGCAGCGGCCCGGGCCGGCCCTTCTGCGCCCGGACCAGGTTGGCCATCGAGCGGTAGGTCCCCACGTGGGTCAGCGACACCGGCTTCGGCGTCCCGGTGGTGCCGCCCGTGAAGAGCACGACCCCCTCGTCCTCGTCCCCGGGCTCGGGCGAGGGCCGGACGACGTGCGGCGGGTGGCTCTCGCCCTCGTGCGCGGCGAGCACCGCCGTGACCCGGGCGGGCTCGACGAGCACGTGCGCGCCGGGTGCCCGGTGCGCGGGGTCGGCGACCAGCACCGCGGGGGTGACCTGGTCGACGCACTTGGCGAGCTCGGCACGGTTGTAGAGGCCACTCACCGCGACCGGCACCATGCCGGCCTTCCAGCTGCCCAGCATGGCGACGACGAGCTCGGGCGAGTTCGCCAGGTGGACCGCGACCCGGCCGCCGCCCGGGGCGGCGGCACGCAGGAGGTCGGCGACGTCGGCGGCCGCCGCGTCGAGCCCGGCCCACGTCCACGTCCGGCCGTCCTCGTGGACCAGGCCGCGAGCGGTCGGGTCCGACAGTGCTCGGCGCTCGAAGTCCGAGGCGAGATGGGGGTTCATGCTTCCTCCTCCGGTCCCGCGCGGTCGGGTGAGGTCAGGCGGTCGTCCACCGTTCCACGCTCGTCGCGAGGTCCATGGTGCGGTTCAGGGTCTGGTTGCGCTCCAGCCGCACGAGGTGCGCCTGGGTCTCGGTCAGCGCCAGGCGTCGACCGGGCGGCGTGATCGCGGCCAGCGGTCGCGACCAGGTCAGGCGACTCGCGACCTGCCAGGTGGTCAGCCCGGGGTCGCGCTCGACGCAGGCGACGATCTCCTCGAGCCGTCGTCGGTGATGGGTCCGCAGCTCCGCGACCCGGGCCGCCACGTCGGCGAACGGGGTCTCGTGCCCCGGCAGGGCCTGGGCGACGTCGAGGCGCGCGACCTTGTCGAGCGAGGCGAGGAAGTCGGCGAGGGGGTCGCCCGGGTCCGCGGGGTGTACGCCGACCCCCGGGGTGATCCGCGACAGCACGTGGTCGCCGGTGAAGAGCAGCCGGTGCTCCTCGTCGTACAGGCACAGGTGGCCCGGCGAGTGGCCGGGCGTCCAGACCGCGCGGAGGCGCCAGCCGGGGAGGTCGAGCAGCTGGCCGTCGACGACCGGGGTGGTCTCGACATCCCACGACCTCGCCAGGACGCCGGCCCGGGCACCGATCCACTCCTCGAGCTCACCGGGGTCGATGCCCCAGCGGGGAAACGCCTCGCGGGCCGCGGCGACGTAGGTGCGCGGGCCGGCCGCGTTCCGACCGAGCCGGACGTGCTCCTCCTGGTGGAGCAGGACCCGCGCACCGGAGACGTCCCGGACCCGCCGGGCCAGGCCCAGGTGGTCGGGGTGGGCGTGGGTCACCACCGTCACGGAGACGTCCTCGACCCGCCGTCCGAGCTCCGCCAGGCCCGCCGTCAGGCTCCGCCAGGACTCGTCGTCGTCCCACCCGGTGTCGACCAGGCCGAGGGACCCGTCCGCGAGCTCGAGGACGTAGACGTTGACGGCCCGCAGCGCGGGGATGGGGATGGCCACGCGCACCAGGGAGAGTCCGGGGACTCCCGTCGACGAGACCGCCTGGTCAATCGTCATGGTGGACGCCGCCGAGGCGGCGCTGGTGGAAGACCATCGCCGAGCGCCCCGCCCCGTCGGCCAGCGTCAGCACCCGGCCCACCACGACCAGGTGGTCACCGGTCTCGATCTCGGCCTCGACGGAACAGTCGAGGTGGGCCACGCTGCCGCGCACCCACGGCATCCCGCCGTGGCCGAGCTCCCAGTCCACCGTCGCGAACTTGTCCGGCCCCTTGGCGGAGAAGGCGGCGCAGACGTCCTGCTGCTCGGTGGAGAGCACGCTGAGGCTGAAGCGCCGCGTCGGGGCGATCCGCGGCCAGCTCTCGGAGGTCCTCGCCACGCACACGGACACCAGCGCGGGCTCGAGGGAGACGGAGACGAAGGTGCCCACCGTCAACCCGACCGGGTGCGATCCGTCCATCCCCGCGACCACGGCGACGCTGGTGGGCACCTGGGACATCAGCGCGCGGAACTCCGCGGCGTCGATGCGGTCCGCCGGCTGCAGCACCTCGGTCAGGCTCATCCCGTGCCGCCCTGGCGGTAGCGCGGCAGGACTTCCTTGGCGAGCAGGCTGAGCGAGCGGTGCGCCATCTCGGCCGGCATCTTGGTCCAGAACGGCCGGAAGACGATGTGGTTGAAGCCGATCGCCTCGAGGGCGTCCACCTTCGCCGCGATGTGGTCCGGGTCGCCGATCAGGAACACGTTGTCCCACAGGTAGTCGAAGGCCGTGCGCTGCCAGGACAGCTGCGAGTACTCCGAGTAGGCGAAGTAGGAGTCCTGGACGTACTCCTTGACCTGCTCGCGTGCCTCCTCGGTCGTCTCCGCGCAGTAGAGCTGCAGGACGATCGGGTACTCCCGGCCGTCACGCGACCGGCCGTTCGCGGCGAGCTCGGCGTCGTGCCAGCCCATGGCGGTCTGGAGCCAGTTCGGCTTCGGCGAGTTGCCAGGCGCGAACCACGCGTCCCCGATCCGGGCGGCCCGCTGCACGGACTTCTCCGCACCGGCGCCGATCCAGATCGGCGGGCCGCCGTCCTGATAGGGACGGATGCCGATGTGCTCGCCCTCGAGCTGGAAGTGCTTGCCCTGGAAGTTGACCTCCTCGCCGGTCCACAGCCGGCGCATCAGCTCGATGCTCTCCGTGAGCCGGCTCGTCCGCCGCTTCTTGTCGAGCCCGAACGCGCGGTACTCGTTGTCGCGGTAGCCGGCTCCGACGCCGAGGACCAGACGCCCCCGGGAGAGGTGGTCCAGCGTCGCGAACTCCTCCGCGATGTGGACGGGGTGGAAGAGCGGGAGCAGGAGGACGCCCGTCCCGACCGTCATGTCGCCGGAGTGCTGGATCAGCTTCGCGACCATGGAGATGCTCTGCGGCGTCTGCAGGTTCCCCATGAAGTGGCTGATCATGAAGATCGAGTCGTAGTCCAGCTCGGCGGCGTGCTCGGTCAGCTCCCAGAGCTCACCCAGCCGGGTCTGCAGGTCCTCCTCGAACGGGTACTGCGCCGAGGCGAGGATGCCGAACTTCATGCGTCGTCCTCCCCCAGGCGGCCGCCCAGCCGGAAGAACGGCGCCACGGCGGCGTCGCGGTCGCGCAGGGCCTGGGAGAGGCCCTTGTCCCGGCGCTCCTTGACGAAGTTGAACTCGCCCTCCTCCAGGCGGAGGTTCGACGCCCAGCCGTGACCCACCCACGCGGTCATCTCGCCGACGCCCTTGCCGCGGGCCTCCTGGACCATGCGCATCATGGACTTGCCGATCATCAGGCCGTCCATGGGCATGTAGCTGATCGCCTGGCAGTAGTCGCGGACCCAGGAGTCCAGCTCGTCGTGGGGCACGATCTTGTTGACCAGGCCGGCCTGCTCGGCCTCCTCGGCCCCCAGGGGGCGCATGGTCAGCATGATCTCCTTCATCTTCTTGATGCCGAGGTTCTCGATCCAGACGTACATGTCCTGGGGAGCGGCGCCGAGGTAGCGGAAGGCGGGGTGGGTGAACTGGGCGTCGGGGGTCGCGATGACCATGTCGGCGTTCAGCGCGATCTTCACGTGGCCGCCGTAGCAGTATCCCTGGACCGCGCAGATCGTGGCCTTCATGGAGTTGCTGATCGCCTCGGCGAAGGCGCCGGAGAGGAGCTGCTTGTCCGGCAGGATGCGCTGGCGCTGGGAGGGCGCACGCTTCCGCTCGCCCGGCGCCTGCTTCTTGTAGCCGATGTAGTGGCCGAGCTCGGACGCGTCGGCGCCGGTGCCGAACGCCTTGCCGTTGCCCCGGATGACGATGGTCTTGACCTCGTCGTCGTAGTCGGCCTCGCGGACCAGGTCGCCCACCCGCTCCAGGGCGGCGATCGGTACGGCGTTCAGCAGCTCGGGGGCGTTGAAGGTGATGAAGGCGGCCGAGATCGACGGGTCCTTCTCGTAGAGGACGACCTTCTCCATCAGCTCCTGGTCGGTCTTCATCCCCTCGGCGTTCCAGACGTTCGCCAGCAGCTCGACAACGGACTTCTTCATGTGGGCCGACCCTTCAGATCGCGCTGGTGGAGACCAGCGGGGACTCGTCTCGTAGTTGCGGGATGACCTCGGACGCGAACCGCTCCATCGAGTCCCGGGCGATGCCCGGGTCGAGGGCGGGGATCCGGAACCACCCGATGTAGTGCGTGATGCCGAGCTGCTCCCCCAGGGTGCCGATGGTGTCGACGATCTGGTCGGTGGAGCCGAAGTTGCCGCCGTGCGTCAGCGTGCGCTCCAGGTCCAGCAGCTCGATGTTGCGCTGGACGGCCTCGTAGTACTTCCGCTCCGCCTCGACCGCCTCGGCCGAGCCGGGGATGATCTGCCCGACGGACTTGTAGTAGGCCAGGGCGGCCTCGCTGGCCGCGCGCAGCCGGTTCGGGTCGTCGCCGCACCAGATCTGCTGCATGTAGGGCAGGTCGAAGTCCGTGGCCGAGTGACCGGCCTCCACGAGCGCCGAGCGGTAGTTGTCGTAGTTCTTCTGCATCAGGCTCAGCGGGGTGAACTGGGGCGACACGATCACCGGCTCACCGCGCAGGCCGCGCATCCGGAACGAGTCGCGCGACGAGCAGGCGTGCACCAGCGGCGGTCCGCCGGGGGTGAACGGCCGCGGATAGACCGTGATGTTCTCGTACTGGTAGTGCTTGCCCTCGTAGGACCAGTTCTGCTCGTTCCAGGCGAGGTTCAGGATGTCGACCGTCTCCTGGTACAGCTCCTTGTTGTCCTGCGCCTCCTTGCGGAAGCCCTTGAACTCCTGGGGCTGGTAGCCGCGGCCGATGCCGATCCGGACCCGCCCGCCGGTGAGCTGGTCGAGCAGCGCCGCGTCCTCGGCGAGCCGGATCGGGTCGTGGAAGGGCAGCACGAGGACGGCGGTCCCGAGCGTGATGCGCTTCGTCCGCTCGGCGAGCAGCATGCCCAGCATGAGCGGGTTGCCGAGGATGCCGTAGCGGGAGAAATGGTGCTCGGCCAGCCAGGCCGAGTCGAAGCCCAGCTCGTCCGCGAAGGCGATGTCGTCGACGGTCTTGAGCAGGACCTCCCGCTCGTCCCCGTCCGCAGGGAAGAGGTGCATCACACCGAACTTCATCTGACTCATTCCTTCCGACCAGTTGGTATGTCATGGACCCGCCGAGAGCGATCGGCCCATGCCCTTGATGAGGACGGAACTCCGACCAACTTCATTCCGACTGGTATGTATGTTAGTTACGGCGCTAGGCCGTGTCAACGACGGGGCTGACCCGGCCCGGACCGCGGTCAGTCCGTGTGGACCAGGGCCCCGCTCAGCACGAGCATCGACATCTGGTCCGCGACGTCGCGGATCGACAGCTGGCCGCCGGGGCGGAACCAGGACAGCGCCCAGGCCGCCATGCCGAGGATCGAGAAGCTCACGATCCGGGGGTTCAGGTCCGGCGAGAAGACGCCCTCGTCGATGCCCTGCTGGATCACCGACTCGTAGAAGGCGTTGACCTTGTCGCGCTTGGCCTTGATGGGGGCGAAGTCGGGACCGGTCAGGAACCGGCGCTCCGCGTTGAAGATCGAGACCTGGGCGCGGTACTTCTCGATGCCGACCAGCGCCTCGTAGATCAGCTCCCGCAACCGCTCCTGGGGATCGGTCACCGACTCCATGACCTGCTCGCAGTTGCGCAGCCGGCTGTCGATGTAGTCCTCCTGGATCTGCAGGAGGACGTCCTGCTTGCCACCGAAGTGGTGGTAGAACGCACCCTTGGTGACCCCGGCGGCGGAGACGATCGACTCCACCGAGGTCGCGTGGTAGCCGCGCTCCTCGAAGAGCGCGGTCGCCGCTTCGAGCAGAACCCGACGTGTGTGCTCCGGCGCGTAGGCGCCCCCGCGCGACCCGGGTCCTTGGCTCTTGACGGCCATCGCTACTCCTGAACTCGACTTTCGTGCGAAGCGCACACTATCTCTCAGTCCCCGCTCTCATGCGTCAACCGAATCCTTACGCAGGCGCGTCTTGAGCACCTTCCCCGACGGGTTGCGGGGCAGCGAGTCGAGGAACGCGACGTGCTTGGGGGTCTTGAACGACGCCAGCCGGCTGCGGCAGTGGTCGATCAGCTCCTGCTCGGTCAGCGCGGCGCCCGGCTTCGGGACGACGTACGCCTTCGGCACCTCCTGCCACGTGGGGTCCGGTACGCCGATCACCGCGACCTCCTGGACGCCCCCCAGCTCGTAGATCACCCGCTCGATCTCGGAGCTGGCGACGTTCTCGCCGCCGCTGCGGATCATGTCCTTGAGCCGGTCGGTGATGGACAGGAAGCCGTCCTCGTCGACGACGCCGACGTCGCCGGTGTGGAACCAGCCGCCGCGCATCGCCTCCGCGGTCCGCTGGTCGTCGCCCCAGTAGCCGGGCGTGATCTTGGGTCCGCGCAGCAGCACCTCGCCGGCCTGTCCCCGGGGGACCTCCTCGTCCCGCCAGTCCACGACCTTGTACTCGACGTACGGCACGGCCGTTCCGACGGTGCCGTACTTCGACTCCGCCATCGCCTCGGAGATGCAGGCGATCATGCTGCAGGCCTCGGTCATGCCGTAGGACTGGATCAGCCGGGTGGTCGGGAAGCGGCGCCGGATGTCGGCGTACAGCTCCCCCGACGCCGCGCCGAACATCATCCAGCGCACCGACGACAGGTCGCTGCCCTGGTCGGCGTCGCGGATCGCGTGCAGGATCGACTGGACGAAGATGCCGCCGGTCACCCGGTTCTCGACCATCATCTCGATCGCGAGCCGGGCGTCGAACTTGCGCATCAGGACCAGCGTGCCGCCCACGAAGAGCGTGTTCAGCCCGGGCGCGTCCATGGCCGCCACGTGGTAGAGCGGCGAGGTGATCATGATGGTGTCGTCGGCGTGGAGGGCGAGCTCGCTGGCCGAGACCGCGACGTTGAGCAGGCTCATCCCGTGCGTCACCATCACGCCCTTGGGCCGGCTGGTCGTGCCGGAGGTGTACATGATCCGCTGCACGCTGTCGTGCCCGAGCGCGGTCAGGGGCACCGTGCGCCCGGCCTCCTCCTCGACGACGGAGGCGAAGGGACTCCAGCCCTCGGGGCCATCGCCGTCGAGGCAGATCCGGGTCCGGAACGCGCCGGTCGCGGTCGCCGCCTCGAGGTCCCCGACCAGGTCCCGGTCGACGAGGGCGGCGCACGCACCCGAGTCGGCGACCAGGTGCCGCAGCTCGTCGCGCTGCAGCCGGTAGTTGATCGGCACCGCGATCGCGCCGAGCCGGTAGACGGCCAGGAGCGCGGCGACGTACTCCTTGGAGTTGTAGCCGAGGAGCGCCACGCGGTCCCCCTGCCCGACGCCGTCGTCGGCCAGCCGCGCCGCCAGGGCGTGCACGGCCTCGTGCAGCCGACGGTAGGTCCAGGTCCCCTCGCGGGTGACGATCGCCGCCTTCTCGGGGCGCCGCGTGACCTGGACGTCGACCAGGCCGCCGAAGTTGATGCTGCTCACGGTGCGTGACTCACCTTTCCTGGGACTCGCTGCGCAACTGCTCCCGCACGGCGGGGATGACCTCGGTGCCCAGCAGCCGGATGGAGCGGAGCACCTCCTCCTGGGGCATGCCGGTCCACTGCAACCGGAGCACCACGTCGGTGTACCCGAGCCGCGCGTAGTCGACGAGCCGGGCCGTCACGGTCTCGGGGTCGCCGATCACCGCCTGCCCGGACAGGAGGTCGTCGATGGAGGCGCCGTGGTCCCAGCCGCGGTAGGACTCGTACTGCTCGGCCAGGTACGGCGCCGCGCTGTCGACGGCCTGCTGGGTGGTGGGGGCGACACAGCCCTCGCGCAGCAGCGGGTAGTCGCGGGTGAGGTCGCGCCCGTGCGCGACCAGCTGCTCGCGGAAGGCCTCGATCCGCTCCCCGACCTCGGCCAGGGTCCCGTTCGGGGCGACCGCCCACGACGCGTCGAGCCGGGCGACCCGCTTCATGCCGATCGGGCCGAAGGCCCCCAGCCAGACCGGGGGTCCGTCCTTCTGCGCCGGGCGGAGCAGCGTGCGGGCGCCGTCCAGCTCGCCGAAGCGGCCGGAGAGGGTGACCTCCTCGCCGCGCCAGAGAGCGCGCACGACGCCGACGTACTCCTCGAAGCGCTTGAACCGCTCGTCGTACGGGACGCCCATGGCGCGGTACTCGGTCGAGCGGTAGCCGGTCCCGAAGCCCGCGATCAGCCGGCCGCCGGTGAGCACGTCGAGGGTGGCCAGCTCCTCGGCCAGGGCGACCGGGTGGGCGAGCGGCAGCAGGAAGACGCCGAAGCCGAGCCGGATCCGCTCGGTCCGGGCGGCGAGGTTGGCGATCAGCGAGATCGGCTGGAGGAACTGGGAGCGGGTCAGGTAGTGATGGCCGATCAGGATCTCGTCGAGACCGACCTCCTCGGCCAGGTCGACCTGCTCGTAGACGTCGCACAGCCCCGCACTCGGGTCGGCGCCCGGCTCGAAGTGGGCCGAGAGCGACATGCCGATCCGCAGCGTGCGCGGCACCGGGCGCTCGGTCATCGGGTTGCTCCGTTCGGTCGGCAGAAGTGGTCCACGGCCGCGGCCACGCCGCGCGCCCGCCGCTGCGGCAGCGGCATCGCCCGCTGCTCGTGGAGCAGCGCCTTGGTCGTCCGCAGGACCGCGGGCTCGGCCTCGGCGAGGCCCTCGACGATGTCGGTGAGTACGGCGGGCAGCGTGCCGGACGGCGCGATGCGGTGGACCAGCCCGGCAGCGCCGGCCCGGTGTACGTCGTGGCGCGCGCCCGTCAGCGCCCAGGCCCGGACCTCGCGCGCGTCCATCGCCTCGAGGAGCTCGGGCATCACGGTCGCGGGCGCGAAGCCCCGACGGACCTCGGGGAGTCCGAACTGCGCGTCGGCGTCGGCGACCACCAGGTCGGCGTGGGCGAGGAGCGAGCATCCGAACCCGAGCGCGACCCCGCTGACGGCGGCGACGACGGGGACCGGGCAGGCCTCGACCGCACGCAGCAGCTCGCGCCCGGCCTCGAAGTAGCGGGTCACGTCGTCGGGGTCGGAGACGTCGAGCCCGGCGAGGTCGCGCAGGTCCCAGCCGCTGCAGAAGGGCGACTGCTCCCCCGCCAGCACGACGACCCGCACCTGGGGGTCCTCGGCCAGCGCGAGGCGGTCGACGATCCGCCGGGCCGACTCCGACCCGACCGCGTTCCGGCTGGCCTCGTCGGCCCAGCCGACCGACAGGACTCCCTCGAGCGCGGTGTGGACGCTCATCCGACCGCGACCTCGACGGACTCGTCCTGCCGCTCGACCTCGGCGAGCCTGGTGCAGCGCACGACGCGGTCGTCGTGCTCGACGTTCTCGATCCGCCCCGTGCGGCACTCGTCGACGGCGTACCGGCAGCGGGGGGCGAAGCGGCACCCGCTCCACTCGGTGCCCACGATCGGCGGGGCGCCGTCGATCCCGACCAGCTCACGACCGTCCCAGGTGGGGACCGCCCGCAGCAGGGCTCGGGTGTACGGGTGCTTCGGCGAGTTCACGATCTGGTCCGCCGTCCCGACCTCGACGACCTGGCCGGCGTACATGACGGCGATCCGGTCGCAGAGCTCGTGGGCGAGCATCAGGTCGTGGGTCACGAAGAGCATGGCGGAGTCGGAGTCGTTGCTGAGCCGGCGCAGCAGCTGGACGACCTCGGTCTGGGTGGTGACGTCGAGCGCCGACGTGCACTCGTCGGCGATGACCACCCGGGGCTCGGTGATCACGGCGAGCGCGATCGCCACGCGCTGACGCATGCCGCCGGAGAGCTGGTGCGGGTAGGAGCGCAGCACCCGCTCGGTGTCCTCGAACCCCATGGCGCGCAGCGTGCGGTCGAGACGCTCCCTGACCTCGGCCTTGGACAGCGAGGGGACGTGCCGCTTGAGCACCTCGCGCAGCTGCGCCTCGCACTTCATCAGCGGGTTCAGGGAGAGCGACGCGCTCTGGAAGATCATCCCGATCTCCGAGCCGCGTACGCCGTCGAACGCGGACACGCCCGGCGCGGAGACGACCGTGTCCCCGAGCCGGAGCTCTCCCGACGTGACCGCGAGGTTGCCCTCCAGGAGGCCGATCATGGCGCGCGCGGCCGTGGTCTTCCCGCTGCCGGACTCGCCGATCAGACCGAGGACCTCGCCGGCGCGCAGCTCCAGGTCGACGTCCTCGAGGAGGATCAGCGGCCCGACCGAGGTCGTCGCCTCGATGCTCAGGCCGGAGACCGAGAAATTCACCACCATGCTCAGAACCTCTTCTTCTTCGGGTCGAACCGCGAGCGCAGGGCATCCCCGAGCAGGTTGACCAGGAGCACCACGACCGTGATCGCGAGGCCGGGGAAGGCGGCGATCCACCAGGCGGAGGTCAGCTGGTCACGACCCTCGGACAGCATCGCGCCCCAGCTGATGTCGGGTGCCGCCACGCCCAGCCCGAGGAAGCTGAGCGCGGACTCGGCCAGGATGATCGTGCCGAGCTGCAGGGTGGCCAGGACGGTGACGGTGCCCGCGACGTTGGGGAGGATGTGGGCCAGCATGATCCGGCGCGTGGGTGCGCCGGCGAAGCGCAGGCCCAGGATGAACGGCTGCTCGCGCAGCGACATCGCCTCGGCCCGGATCACGCGGGCGTACTGCGCCCAGCCCACCATGGCGAGCACGAGCACCAGGACCGGCAACGACCGGCCGCGCGCGGCGATGATGGCGATGGCCAGGAGGATGAAGGGCAGCGCGAGCTGCGCCTCGACCAGCCGGGAGACGGCGACGTCGACCCAGCCCCGGCGGTAGCCGGCCACCAGGCCGAGCGCGATGCCGGGGATCGCGCCGGCGAGCACGCCGGCGATGGCCAGGACGAAGGTGAGGACGCCGCCGCTGAGCAGCCGGGCGAGCACGTCGCGGCCGAGCTGGTCGGTGCCCAGGGGGTGGGACCAGTCGCCGCCGCTGAGCCAGGCCGGCGGGATCTGGCTGGCGTTGAGGTCCTGCGCCCGAGGGTCGGGCAGGCCGAGCCACGGCGCAAGGAGACAGGCGGCGGCGATCAGCACCAGCGGCAGGCCGAGCGCGATGATCGCGCCGTTGCCGCGGGCCTTGACGGCCTTGGTCCGGGCCGCGGGGGTGGCGGCGGTCGAGGGGGTGACGAGCTCGGTCACGCGCTGGCTCCTTCGCGGATCCGCGGGTCGACCAGGCCGTAGAGCACGTCCACGGCGAGGTTGATCAGGACGAAGATGGTGGCGCCGACGACGACGATGCCCTGGACGAGGGTGAAGTCGCGTGCCTGGACGGCCTGCAGGGCGAGGGTGCCGAGGCCCGGCCAGCCGAAGACGTACTCGACGGTGACGGCTCCCGAGAGCAGCATCCCGGCCTGGAGGCCCACGACCGTGACGACCGGGAGCGAGGCGGAGCGGAAGGCGTGGACCAGGGTGATCCGCCAGCGGGCGATGCCGCGCGCCTCGGCGGCGGTGATGAACCCCGCGCCGAGCACCTCCCCCATGCTGGATCTGGTGAGCCGGGCGATCTGGGCCGTCGGCAGGGTGGAGAGCGTCAGCGCCGGCAGGATCACCGAGCTGGGCGAGTTGAACTGGCCGGCCGGGAGCCAGCCGAGCTCGACGGAGAAGATCAGGATCAGCATCAGCCCCAGCCAGAACAGCGGCATCGACTGGCCGAGCAGCGCGCCGCCCGAGGCGATCCGGTCGATCAGGCCGCCCTCGTGGCGGGCCGCGAGGATGCCGAGCGGGATCCCGACGACGACGGCGATGAGCATGGCGACGAGGGCCAGGGTGAACGACGCGGGCATCCGCGAGGTGATCAGGTCCAGGTTGCTCGCGTGGTAGCGCAGCGAGTCGCCGAGGTCGAAGGTGACAAGGTGGCCGAGGTAGTCGACGTACTGCACCAGCAGCGGGCGGTCGAGGCCGAGGTGGCGTTCGAGGTCGGCGATCTGCTGCGGGGTGGCGCCGTCGCCCAGGATCTGCTCGGCGGGGCTTCCGGTGCCGCGGGCGAGGAAGAACGCGATGGTGATGGCGAGCAGCAGCGTCACCAGGCCGCTGACGGTGCGGCCGAGGACAACTCTGAGCATCGGTCAGACCGCCTCTTCGATCGGGCTGAGCCGTGGCGCGGCGGCCGGGACGGGCTGCGGCTCCCGGGCCGGGGAGCGGCGCTCGGCCGGGGCGGCGGGGTCGTCGCCGGCACCGTCGTCGGCACCGGCGAGGCGGCGGCCCGCACCGGGGACGGCGGCGAGGAGCTTGCGGGTGTAGGGGTGCTGCGGCCGCTCGAGGACCTCGTCGGTCGGCCCCTCCTCGACGACCTTCCCGTCCTTCATCACGAAGACGCGGTCGCAGATCGCGCGGACGACGGCGAGGTCGTGGCTGATGAAGAGGATGGTCAGGGCCTCGTCGTCGCGGATCTGCTTCAGGAGCCGGACGATCTGGGCCTGGATGGACACGTCGAGCCCGGAGGTCGGCTCGTCGGCCAGCAGCAGGGAGGGGCGCAGCAGGATCGCCCGGGCGATCGAGACCCGCTGGGCCTGACCGCCGCTGATCTGGTGCGGCAGACGGGTGAGGATGCCCTCGCCGAGGCCGACCTTCTCGAGCAGGTCCCGGTCCGTGATCCAGTCGGTGCGCTTCGGGTGCAGCTTGCGGAGCTCGCGGAGGCCCTGCCCGATGCTCTGCCGCGGGTCGAACGAGCCGTGCGGGTCCTGGAAGACCATCTGGATCGCGGCGCGCTCGTCGCGCGACATCTTCGGGCCGGGCGTGACCCCGTCGACGTCGATCGTCCCGGAGGTGACCCGACCGAGACCGCCGACCGCCATGGCGAGCGAGGTCTTGCCGGAGCCCGACTCCCCCACGACCCCGACGATCTCGCTGCGCTCGGCGAACACCGAGACGCCGTCGACGGCGGTGTTGGCCGGACGGCGACGCCGCGCCGGATGGACGATGGTCAGGTCCTCGACCGTGAGAACTCGATGGTTCATCCGCCACTCCTTCGTTGATCAGCGATCAACATTCGTTCCGGTCGGTATGTAACCTACGACACAGGTTTCGCTGCTGTCAACGGTCTCGGCGCGAGCCGGGCGGAGGAGGGGACGGGAGCGTCTCGCCATCATGACCGCGCGACACCCCCGGCCGGCAGCCGGGTCCGGGCGGCACGTCCCTACGCACCCAGCCCGGGCGGCGGCGCCTGCATCTCCGGGCCGGCCAGGAACGCGTCGAAGTGCTCCTTGTTGCGCACCAGGAGCGGCCCGAGAGCGAGGTCGCGCTGGTCGGCGACGAGACGCTTCATGGCCCGCAGCGCCCCCGGCTCCAGGGTGGCGAAGTGCTCGGCCATCGCCTGCACGTCGACCTCGAGCCGGTCCGCCTCGCTGACCGCGGAGACCAGACCGGCCTGCAGCATCTCCGCGCCCGTCCGGACCTGCGGCAGGAGGAGGGCGGCCGCGGCCCGCCACGGACCCAGCGCTCCCGTCAGCCGCGCCGCCCCACCCCAGGCGGGGATCCGCCCGTGCTTGAGGTGGAGGTCGCCGAACCGCGCACCGGGTCCCGCGACGACGAGGTCGCAGGCGAGCACGAGCTCCAGCCCGCCGGCGTACGCGACGCCGTCGACCGCGGCGACGACCGGGACCGGCACCCGGCCGAAGGAGGCGAGCAGGGCGTCGACCCGGTCGAAGAAGGCCCGGCGCTCCTCCGGTCGGCCCACCATCGCCTGGGACGCCTTGACGTCGGCGCCGGCACAGAAGGCCGTGCCGGCGGCCCCGAGGACCAGGCAGGACACCCCCGGCTCTCGTGGCGCTTCCTCGACCCAGGCCGCGAGCTCGTCGGCGATCTCGGGACCGAGGGCGTTGCCCCGTTCGGGACGATCGAGGATCGCCCAGGACGCCGGGCCGCGCCGTACGACGCGGACGAAGCTCACCGCGGATCCCCCACCGACACCGCCAGCTTGCCGAACACGTCACCCTCGAGGAGGCGCCGGAACTGCCGGTCGACCCGGTCGAGCGGCTCCACCGAGTCGACGAGCGGCGTCACGTCGTGCTCCGCCACGAACCGGGCCAGGTCGCCAAGCTCCTCGAGCGTGCCCATGGTCGAGCCGAGCAGGTTGAGCTGGCGGGAGAAGAGATGCCCGAGGTTGGTGGCCCCGACGAAGCCGGAGGTGGCACCGCAGGTGACGAGGGTGCCGCCCGGACGCAGCGAGGCGACCGAGGAGCGCCAGGTCGCCTCGCCGACGCTGTCGACGACCACGTCGACGGGGGCCGTCGTACGCTCGCCGAGCCGGATGGCCTCCTGGGCGCCGAGCTCGCGAGCGCGCTCGAGCTTGGCGTTCGACCGCGAGGTGACGACGACCTCCAGCCCGAGGGCGGCACCCAGCATCACGGCCGCGGTCGACACTGCTCCCCCGGCGCCCTGCACCAGCAGCCGCTGACCGGGCCGGACCCGGGCACGGGTGACCAGCATCCGCCAGGCGGTGAGCCACGCGGTGGGCAGGCACGCCGCCTGTTCCCAGCTCAGCGCGGCCGGCTTGGGCACGAGGTTCCTGGCCGGGACCCGGATCTCCTCGGCCAGGGTGCCGTGGCCCGCGTCGGCGAGCACGGTGCGCCGCAGGTCCAGGGTCTCGTCGCCGCCCCCACGATCGGGGTCGGCGAGCACGGCATGGACGATCACCTCGTCGCCGTCGTCGGTGACGCCCGCGGCATCCGTCCCGAGGATCGTCCGCGACGAGGGCCGGGCCAGCGCCCCGCGCATGGTCCACACGTCGTGCTGGTTGACCGTCGCCGCCCGCACCCGCACGCGCACCCACCCCTTCGGCGCCCCGTCCGGGTCCACCTCCCCCACCTGCAGCACGGACAGGGGATCATCGCGGTCGGTTCGTTCGATGTACGCGGCGAGCACAGGCCCTCCTGAAATTTAAGACCGATCGGTATGAACCGGAGGCTACCAGCGGTCCCGGACCGCGGAGCGTGACGCAGGTGACCTTTGACTTCGAGTGCTCGAAGTTCCTAGCGTCGTAGAGGTGAGCGCACGGACCACCCAGCACGAGTACTCGATCAAGGAGGCGGCCGCGCTGACCGGTCTCCCGGCCAGCACGCTGCGCTACTACGAGCAGATCGGGGTCATCACCCCGATCAGTCGTGGCGCCAGCAGCGGACACCGGGTCTACGACGAGGCCGACCTCGACCAGCTGATGTGGATCGCCTGCCTCGCCGCGACCGGGATGTCCGTCGGCGACATGAAGCAGTACGTCGCCAACGGCCGGATCGGCCCGTCCGCGGCGGCCGAGCAGATCGAGCTGCTCGGCGAGCAGCAGCGCCGGCTGGCCCAGGAGGCCGAGCAGATCGCGCTGCGGCGACGCTACGTCGCGATCAAGATCGACTACTGGAACGCCGTCCAGGCGGGCGACGAGGCCCGCGCCGAGCTGCTGTCCGGCGAGGCGAGCGCGCTCGCCGACGACCTCCGGGACACCCGCAAGCCCTGACCTCCGATCCCCGCCACGGCGCGCCGACCCCCGGCCCGCCGCGCGCTCACGCCTGCCCCCACCACCCGAGAAGGAACACACCCATGCGTGTCAACGCCTACGCCGCCCCCTCCGCCGGGGCGCCCCTCGCGCCGACCACCGTCGAGCGCCGCGACGTCGGCAGCAACGACGTCCTCATCGAGATCCGGTACGCCGGCATCTGCCACTCCGACATCCACACCGTCAACGGCGACTGGGGTCCGCAACCGTTCCCCGTCGTACCCGGTCACGAGATCGTGGGCGTCGTCGCGGAGGTCGGCGCCGGCGTCACCCGCCACCGGGTCGGCGACCGTGTCGGCGTCGGCTGCATGGTCAACTCGTGCGGCGAGTGCGTGAACTGCCGGCGCGGCGACGAGCAGTACTGCCTCGACGGCATGGTCGGCACCTACGCCGCCACCGACCGCGACGGCACGACCACCCAGGGCGGCTACTCGACCCACGTGGTCGTCGACGCCGACTACGTGCTCACGGTCCCGGACGGCATCGACGCCGCCGCCGCGGCACCGCTGCTCTGCGCGGGCATCACGACGTACGCCCCGCTGCGGCACTGGAAGGCCGGCCCCGGCACGAAGGTGGCCGTCGTCGGCCTGGGTGGCCTCGGCCACATGGCCGTCAGGATCGCCCACGCCCTCGGCGCCGAGGTCACCGTCCTCTCGCAGTCGCTGAAGAAGCAGGAGGACGGCCTCCGCCTCGGCGCCGACGACTACTTCGCGACCTCCGACCCGGCGACCTTCGAGCAGCTCGCGGACCGCTTCGACCTGATCGTCAACACGGTCAGCGCGAGCATCGACGTCAACGCCTACCTGCGCCTGCTCGCCGTCGACGGCACGCTCGTGAACGTCGGCGCCCCGGCGGAGCCGCTGCCGGTGCACGCGATGTCGCTCATCGGCGGGCGCCGCTCCTTCGCCGGCTCGATGATCGGCGGCATCGCCCTGACCCAGGAGATGCTCGACTTCTGCGCCGAGCACGGCATCGGCGCCGAGGTGGAGGTCATCGCGGCCGAGCAGGTCAACGAGGCCTACGAGCGGGTGCTCGCCTCCGACGTGCGCTACCGGTTCGTGATCGAAACGAGCACCCTCGCCTGAGCCACGCGGGTCGCGCCGTCAGCTCCGCGCCGCCACCGGCTGGCGCAGGATCGTCCGGAGCCTCGACGGCGCGACCCGACGGGCGTCGCTCAGATAGATCTCGTGGTGCTTCCCCGTCATCCGCAGTCCGGACCCGGGGATGAAGCGCTCGTGCAGCTCCGCGAGGACGCCCGCCTCGTCGTCGTACGACCCGACGTGGAGGGTCTGCACGCAGCGGCCCTCGTCGAGCGTCTCGATCCGGACCCGGTCGAGACTCGCGGGGCCGCTCTTCGCGGCGACCCGGGCGACGGCGTCGGCGTACAGCTCGTCGGTGATCCAGTCGGGGACCATGATCATCGCCGTCCAGCACCACTGCGACTTGTCGCGAGCCGAGGTGAACACGTCCATGTCGGGCGCCCACCACAGCGCCTCCAGCGGCGGTACGACGTAGTCGCGCTCGAGCTCGCGCTTGCTCGCGAACTTCACGGCGTACGCCACCGGGTAGAGCGCCTCGATCGCGGCGGCGTACTCCGGGGCGGTGTTGGGATCACCCTCGCCGTCGACCATGAGGTACCGCCGCGGCGGGACGTCGAGGACGCGGAACTCGCCGCGGCGCGCGCGGTAGCAGTCCAGTGAGTTCTTGAAGTCCGTCTTCACGTCTCTCCTCGATCGGGTCGGCGCATCCGATCCCCCAGGACGGCCGCAACCAGCCCCGGCACCTCGCCGGGAGCAACCGGGAGCCCGGTCATCAGGCGACGGTAGAAGACCGCGCCGGATAGGGCGTCCGCCATCGTCTCCGGATCTCCGGATCTGAACTCGCCCCGCGCGATCCCGTCGGCGATGACGGACACTAGGGCCTGGCGGCGCCGGAGCGAGTAGCCCTGCAGGAACTCGCGGACGCCGGCGTCCTGCTCGGCCGCGTGCACGAGAGCGGGCAGGCACCGGGAGACCGCGGAGTCGGTCAGCGCCCGCGCGAGGTGCCGGAGCAGCTTCTCCACGTGGCCCCACTCGGGCTCTTGGGCGGGTGCGTCGTCCGGAGGTCCGGGCTGGACGTTGAGCGTCTCCAACGCATCGGCGATCAGCTGCAGACGGTCGTTCCAGTGCCGGTAGAGCGTGCTGCGCCCCACGCCGGCCCGCGCCGCGACCGACTCCATCGAGAACGCGGCGTACCCGGCCGCGGCGAGCTCGTCGAGCGCAGCCTCGAGCAGAGCACCTCGAGAGCGAAGCACTCGCGGATCCGTCATCGCCGACCTCCTCAACTGTGGGACACACGTGTACCATAAATGCTCTCGACACTCTCCGGGAGACACCCATGAACGAGGTCAGAGTCCGCTACATCGTCGACGACGTCGACACCGCCGCCGCGTTCTACCGCGACGTCCTGCAGTTCGAGCTCGTGATGAGACCCGCGCCCGGCTTCGCCATGCTGCGGCACGGATCGCTGCAGCTGCTCCTCAACGCCCCGGGCGCCGGCGGCGCCGGCCAGACGCTGAGCGACGGCGCTGCCCCGTGCCCCGGCGGCTGGAACCGCTTCCAGCTCGTGGTCGAGGACCTCGACGCCACGCTCCGCGAGGTGACCCGGTCCGGCGCGACGACCCGGGACGCGGTCATCGAGGGCCGCGGCGGCCGGCAGACGCTCCTGGTCGATCCGTCCGGCAACCTGATCGAGCTGTTCGAGCCCTACGGGTCCTGAGGGCAGGGCAGCAGGCGGTCACCCACCGAGGGATATCGACCTCAGACCGAGATCACGCCGACCGAAGCGGCTGGATCGCGTCGATGGCAGCCTGGTTCCGACGCTCCATCCGGAGGTCGTAGTGGGCCTGCAGGTTCATCCAGAACTCGGGCGTCGTGCCGAAGTACCTGGCGAGCCGGAGGGCGGTGTCGGCCGTGACCCGCCGCTTGCCGTGCACGATCTCGTTGATCCGACGCGGCGGCACGCCGATGGCGACCGCCAGCTTGTTCTGGGTGATCCCGAAACCCGCGATGAAGTCCTCCATCAGGACCTCCCCGGGATGGATGGGATCAAGCAGGTCAGTGGTAGTCGGCGAGCTCGACATCGTCCGCACCTCCGTCCTTCCAAACGAAGCAGATCCGCCACTGGTCGTTGACCCGAATGCTGTGCTGACCGCGCCGATCACCCTTCAGAGCCTCCAGCCGATTGCCTGGCGGGATCCTCAGGTCATCGAGGGTCTGGGCGGCGTGGAGCTGTGCCATCTTCCGGAGCGCCGTGCGCAGGATCCGAGGGTCGAACGACCGCACGCGCTCCTCGTTCCAGAGACGCTCGGTGTCACGGTCCCCGAACGACCTGATCACGGAGGCATCGTATAACGCAACGCGCTATTAACGCTACACGTTAAACCTGAACTCCACCACGTCGCCGTCCGCCATCACGTAGTCCTTGCCCTCCATGCGGACCTTGCCGAGGTCCTTCGCCTTCGCCATGGAGCCGGCGGCCATCAGGTCGTCGAAGGAGACGATCTCGGCCTTGATGAAGCCCTTCTGGAAGTCGGTGTGGATGACACCGGCGGCCTCCGGGGCGGTCGCGCCCTTCCGGATCGTCCAGGCCCGGGTCTCCTTGGGGCCGGCGGTCAGGTACGTCTGCAGGCCGAGGGTCGCGAAGCCGACCCGGGCGAGCACCTCGAGACCGGGCTCGGTGACGCCGGCCTCGGCGAGGAACTCCGCGGCCTCCTCCTCGTCGAGCTCGATCAGCTCGGACTCGAACTTGGCGTCGAGGAAGATCGCCTCGGCGGGCGCGACCAGCTCGCGCATCTTCGCCTTCAGGTCCTCGTCCTGCAGCTCGTCGGAGTCGCAGTTGAAGACGTAGATGAACGGCTTGGCGGTGAGCAGGGACAGCTCGCGCAGCAGGTCGCGGTCGATCGAGGTGGCGATGATCGGCGTACCGGCCTCGAGGGCCTCCTTCGCCTCCTTCGCGGCCTCCAGGTTCGCGACCAGGTCCTTGACCTTGCGCGACTCCTTCTCCAGTCGGGTGATCGACTTCTCCACCGTCTCCAGGTCGGCCAGGATCAGCTCGGTCTGGATCGTGGAGATGTCGTTGCCGGGGTTGACCTCGCCGTCGACGTGGGTGACGTCGTCGTCGCGGAAGACGCGCGTCACCTGGCAGATCGCCGAGGACTCGCGGATGTGGGCGAGGAACTTGTTGCCCAGCCCCTCCCCCTGCGACGCGCCGCGGACGATGCCCGCGATGTCGACGAACTCCACCGTCGCGGGCAGGATCCGCGCGCTGCCGAACACCTCGGCGAGCCGCGGCAGCCGCTCGTCGGGCACCCCCACGACCCCGACGTTCGGCTCGATCGTGGCGAACGGGTAGTTCGCCGCGAGCACGTCGTTCTTGGTCAGGGCGTTGAAGAGGGTGGACTTGCCGGCGTTGGGCAGTCCGACGATGCCGATGGTGAGAGCCACGGGCGGCGAGTCTACGGAGCCGCCCGCCCCGCCGACCAATCCCGCCGTCGCCCTAGACCGAGGCCACCACCTCGCGCCGCGCCGACGGACGTGCCCGGAAGGTCAGCCACAGACTGACGACGACGTAGTAGGCGACGTACGCCAGCGAGAGCACCGTGAGCCAGTCGGGCGCGTCGGGCAGCAGCGCGGTGATGACGCCGAAGGCGACCAGCCACAGGGTCGCCGCGGTCATGTTGAGGTACCAGAGGTCGGCGGTCCGGGACGGGTAGACGTACTTCACCGGCACGAACACCAGCACCGCGAAGACCATCAGGAGTACGACGGTCGGCGCCGTACCGATCCCGAACACGATGACGTAGAACGCCACGACGTTCCAGTACGACGGGAAGCCCAGGAAGAAGTGGTCCTCGGTCTTCGCGTCGCTGCGGCAGAACTGGTAGCAGGACGCCACCAGCGGGATGCACGCGACGACGCCGCCGGCCGGTCCGTCGGGCAGGTAGCCGTTCGCCCAGAGCAGCACCATCGGCGCGAACGCGTAGGTGAGGTAGTCGACGATGTTGTCCAGCAGGGCGCCGTCGAACTCGGGGACGACGTCCTTCACGCGGAAGTGCCGGGCGAGGAAGCCGTCGGTCCCGTCGACGAGCATCGCGACCAGGAACAGCCAGAGGACGGTCTCGATCTCGCCCCGGTAGGAGAAGTGCACCATCAGCAGCGCGAGGACCGACCCCACGGCGGTGTAGGCGTGGACCGACCACGCGGCGGCGGCGACCCTCCCGGTGGGCTTCCGGGTGAGCGGTGCCTCCATGCTCCGGACCTCCTGGGTCGTGGCTCGAGTGGTCCGAGGACTGGCAGGACAGGCTAGCGGCATAGGCTTCCGCGGTGCGCCTCGCGACCTGGAACGTCAACTCCCTCCGCTCCCGCATCGACCGCGTCGAGGCGTTCCTCGAGCGCCATCAGGTCGACGTGCTCGCCCTCCAGGAGACCAAGGCCCGCGAGGACCAGCTCCCGCTGATGGGCCTGCAGTCGATGGGGTACGACGTCGCCGCGGCCGGCGTGAGCCAGTGGAACGGCGTCGCGATCGTCAGCCGGGTCGGGCTCGACGACGTCCACGTCGGCTTCCCCGAGATGCCCGGGTACGGCGACCCGGTCGCTCCCGAGGCGCGCGCCATCGGCGCGACCTGCGGCGGCGTACGGATCTGGAGCCTGTACGTCCCCAACGGCCGCAAGCCCGACGACCCGCACTACGTCTACAAGCTCGACTGGCTGGGCCGGCTCCGCGACGCCGCCCAGGAGTGGCTCGGCGGCGACACCGCCCTCGTGGGCGACTGGAACGTCGCCCCGCTCGACGAGGACGTCTTCGACATGAAGCAGTTCGCGAAGTCGACCCACGTGACGCCGCCCGAGCGCGCGGCCTTCCAGCGCTTCCTCGACGACGGGTACGTCGACGTCGTCCGCCCGCACGCGCCCGGCCCGGACGTCTACACCTACTGGGACTACTACCGGCAGCGGTTCGAGCGGAACCGCGGCCTGCGGATCGACTTCGTCCTCGGCTCCCCCTCACTCGCCGGACGGGTCACCGGCGCCTTCATCGACACCGACGAGCGCGACCCCGCCCAGGGCTCCGGCTCCCCCTCCGACCACGCCCCCGTGATCGTCGACCTGGCCGACTGACTCCGGTCTCTCCACCCCGTCCCCATGCCGCAATTGCAGCCATAGGACAGACCGGAGGCTCGCCACCCTGTCCAACGGCTGCAATTGCGCCAGTACGACAGCCCGCCCACCGTGACCACTCCGTATGACGTTCGCCTGCGGGTCCGCCGCGGAGGTGCTGGGATGACGGCATGCGCAAGGACCACCGCCGTGAGCTGTACAGCCCGACGTCCCCCGAGGCCGGCGAACTGCCGGACGCGATCGGCCCGGACGGGGTCCGCGTGACGCTGCGGGTCGAGCCGGCGATCGACCGCCTCCGGCGCTGGCGCTTCCTGTTCTTCACGCCGCCGGTGCTGACCGACCCGGCCCGGGCGTACGCCGGCTACCGCCTCGTCCCCGGCTTCGTGCAGCGGCGCCTGCTCGGCGACCGGTGGGCGGTCGACATCGAGGCCGACTCCGGCGAGCGCTGCCGGATCTCCGCGAAGGACCGGGACGAGGCTGTCGACCGCGCGCGCCAGGTGCACGAGGGCGTCGAGCAGCAGGGCGTCGCGTTCCTGCGGACCGTCGCGGAGTAGCCGGCCGACGCCGGGACGTCATACGTCCTGGCGCCCCGGGCGGCCGGCTCGTATGACGTCCCGCGCGCCCGTGGACCGACTGTCGGTGCCCGCCGCCATGCTGGCGCCATGGAGACCCTCACCGCCCTCCTCACCCTGCTGGTCGGGCTCGCCCTCGGCGCGCTCGTGGGGGTGCTGTGGGCGCGCTCGCGGCCGCAGCACGTGCAGGCGGTCGGCCAGGGCATGGTCGACCAGGCCGAGGTGATGCAGGGCCTCGACCGGCTCAGCGACCAGCTCGCCGACCTCGACCACCAGCGCATGACCTGGCAGGGCCAGCTCCACCAGCAGGTGCAGGACATGCGGCTGTCGACCGAGACGCTGCGGCGCGAGACCCACGCGCTCAGCACCGCCCTGCGCAAGCCGCAGGTGCGCGGGCGCTGGGGTGAGCTGCACCTGCGCCGGGCGGTCGAGCTCGCGGGCCTCGTCGACCGGTGCGACTTCGACGAGCAGGTCCGGCTCGAGGACGGCGCGCTCCGCCCCGACCTCGTCGTCCGGCTGGTCGGCGGGCGTAGCGTGGTGGTCGACGCCAAGGTCCCCCTCGACGCCTACCTCGACGCGACCTCGGCCGACGACGACGAGCGACCCGTCCACCTCGCGCGGCACGCCCGCCAGCTCCGCACCCACGTCGAGCAGCTCTCCGCGAAGACCTACTGGCGCTCCCTGCCCGAGACCCCCGAGTTCGTGGTCCTCTTCGTCCCCGCCGAGTCGTTCCTCGCCGCCGCGCTGGAGACCGACGGCTCCCTGATCGAGTACGCCGCGGCCCGCCAGGTCGTGCTGGCGACGCCGACCACCCTGATCGCGCTGCTGCGCACCGTCGCCCACGGCTGGACGCACGAGGCGCTGGCCGACCAGGCCCGCGAGATCCACCGCCTGGGCCGCGACCTGCACACCCGGCTCGGGACACTGTCCGGTCACCTCGACCTGGTCGGCCGGTCCCTCAACGCGGCGGTCGGCCACTACAACTCCGCGGTCGGCTCCCTGGAGTCTCGGGTGCTCGTCGCGGCCCGCCGGTTCGGCGATCTCGCGGTCACCGACGCCCCGCTCCCCTCCCCGCGAGCTGTGGAGCTGCGGGCGGTCGACCGGCGCGCCGCCCCCGACGAGCCCGGCGCCGGGCCTACCGTGGGCTGGGAGAAGGAGGCGCGGTGAGCGGCAAGACCCTCTGGGAGCAGGGCCACGAGCCCGGCCGGCAGCTGGTGACGCTCGGACTCGCCGCCACCCTCACCATCGTCGCGGTCGACCTGCTGATCACCGGTCGGGTCAGTGTGCTGTTCGACATCGCGTTCGTCGCGCTCTCAGTCGCACTGGCTCTGCTGGTCCGCCCCCGCGACTTCTTCACGGTCGGCGTGCTGCCGCCGCTGCTGATGGTGGCGGTCTTCACGCTGCTCGCGGCCACCCGGCCGGGTGCGGTCGCGCACCCCGACGACGGCGTCGTCCAGGCCCTGATCTCTGGTCTGTCGAGCCACTCCCTCGCCCTGGTGCTCGGCTACGCCCTGTGCCTGCTCTGCCTCGCGCTGCGCCAGCGCGCGCACGACCAGGACGGTCGCCTGGTCAGGCCTCGAAGCGCTCCGGGTCACCTGCACCCCGGCGGATGATCTCCGGGGCGCCCTCCGACCAGTCCACGACGGTGGTCGGCTCGGCCGGCGTCTCCCCCGCCTCGACGACCAGGTCGACCTGGTGGTCCAGCTCCTCCTTGACGTCCCAGCCGAGGGTGCGCGGCTCGTCCTCGCCCGGCAGGATCAGCGTGCTGCTGAGCAGCGGCTCGCCCAGCAGCTCCAGCAGCGCCTGCACGACGGCGTGATCCGGGATCCGCACCCCGACCGTCTTCTTCTTGGGGTGCAGCAGCCGACGCGGCACCTCGGGCATCCCCGGAAGGATGAAGGTGTACGGCCCCGGCGTCGCTGCCCGGATCGCCCGGAAGGCGGCGTTGTCGACGTGCACCAGCTGACCGAGCTGGGAGAAGTCCTTGCACATCAGCGTGAAGTGGTGGCGCTCGTCGAGGCCGCGGATCCGCAGGATCCGGTCCCGGCCGTCGCGGTTGCCCACCCGGCAGCCCAGGGCGTAGCCCGAGTCGGTCGGGTAGGCGATCAGCTGGTCGTCGTTGAGCGCGTCCACGATCTGGCCCAGCAGCCGGGGCTGCGGGTTGTCCGGGTGGACGTCGAGGTACCTGGCCACGCCGGTCAGGCCCGCGCCGCCGCCGCGGCGGCCTTCAGGTCGCGGCGCAGCTCCTTGGGCAGCGAGAAGATCAGCGACTCCTCGGCGCTGTGCACGGCCTTCGCGTCGGGGTAGCCCCGCTCGGCGAGGAACGCCAGCACCCCGTCGACGAGCGCCTCCGGGACGCTCGCCCCCGAGGTCACGCTGACGGTGCGCACGCCGTCGAGCCAAGCCTCGTCGATCTCGCTCGCGTCGTCCACGCGGTACGACGCCTTGGCGCCGGCCTCGAGGGCGACCTCGACCAGCCGCACGGAGTTCGAGGAGTTGCCCGAGCCGACGACGATCACCAGGTCGGCCTCCGGGGAGATCTCCTTGACCGCCAGCTGCCGGTTCTGGGTGGCGTAGCAGATGTCGTCGCTGGGCGGGTCGAGCAGCTCGGGGAAGCGCGCGCGGATCGCGGCGACGGTCTCCAGGGTCTCGTCGACCGAGAGCGTGGTCTGCGAGAGCCAGGCGACCCGCGAGGGGTCGCGCACGATGATGTTCGCGACGTCGGCCGGGCTCTCCACGAGCTGGATGTGGTCAGGCGCCTCACCGGCCGTGCCCTCGACCTCCTCGTGGCCCGCATGACCGATGAGCAGGATGTCGTAGTCGTCGTCGGCGAACCGCCGAGCCTCGTGGTGGACCTTGGTCACCAGCGGGCAGGTCGCGTCGATCGTCTTCAGGTCCCGCTCGGCGGCCTGACGGTGCACCTCGGGCGAGACACCGTGGGCGGAGAAGACGACCGTCTCCCCGGCCGGCACCTCGTCGAGCTCCTCGACGAAGATGGCGCCCCGCGACTCCAGGTCGGAGACGACGTGCTTGTTGTGGACGATCTGCTTGCGCACGTAGACGGGCGAGCCGTACAGCTCCAGCGCCTGCTCGACCGTCACGACGGCCCGGTCGACGCCGGCGCAGTAGCCCCGCGGCGCCGCCAGCAGGACGGCCTTCGCGGCGTCGTCCGGCGACAGGATCGGCGGCATACCCATGTCGGTCGTCATGGCGTCCAGTCTAGGTGTGTCCCCACGATCCCCTAATCTCCCCGCATGGCCCTGGAGACCTCCGCGCAGGCGCCGGCCCCGGTCCGGCAGATCGCCAACGCGATCGCCGGCTGGGTCGACCGGCTGGGTGCCGTGTGGGTCGAGGGCCAGGTCGCCCAGATCAACCGCCGCCCCGGCGTCGGCACGGTCTTCCTGACCCTGCGCGACACCGTCGCCGACATCTCGGTACCGCTCACCTGCTCGCGCACCTACTTCGACGGCCTCAACCCGCCGCTGGTCGAAGGGGCGAGCGTGGTCGTGCACGCGAAGCCGTCGTACTACGCCAACCGCGGGACGATGTCGCTCTACGCCCGCGAGATCCGGATGGTCGGCCTGGGCGAGCTGCTCGCCCAACTGGAGCGCCGCCGACAGCTGCTGGCCGCCGAGGGGCTGTTCGCGGCCGAGCTGAAGCGGCCGCTGCCGTTCCTGCCCCGGAGCATCGGCCTGGTCACCGCGCCCAACTCGGCGGCCGAGCGCGACGTCCTGGAGAACACCCGTCGCCGCTGGCCCGCCGTCACCTTCGAGGTGGCGTACGCCGCGATGCAGGGCACCCGCTCGGCGGCCGAGGTGATGGAGGCACTCGAGCGGCTGGACCGCCACCTTGAGGTCGACGTGATCGTGGTCGCCCGCGGCGGCGGTTCCGTCGAGGACCTGCTGCCGTTCTCCGACGAGGCGCTCATCCGCGCGGTCGCCCGCACCCGCACCCCCGTGGTCTCGGCGATCGGCCACGAGCCCGACAGCCCCCTGCTCGACCTGGTCGCCGACGTACGCGCCTCGACTCCCACCGACGCGGCGAAGCTGATCGTCCCCGACGTGCAGGAGGAGCTCCGCGGCGTGGCGTGGGCGCGCGACCAGGTCCGCGCCGGGCTGAGCCGGCTGCTCGACCGCGAGCAGGCCGGCCTCGACGCGCTGCGATCCCGCCCGGCGCTGGCGGACCCGCGCAACCTCCTCGACGTCCGGCTCGACGAGGTGCAGGCCCTACGTGCGCGTGCCCGCCGCACGCTGGGGCACGCGCTCGACCGGGCCGCCGACGACGTCGGTCACCAGCGCGCCCGGGCCCGTGCCCTGTCGCCGCTCGCCACCCTGCAGCGCGGGTACGCCGTCCTGCAGGACGCCGACGGCCACGTGCTCACCTCCGTCGCCGACGTGGCGGCGGGCGACGCGGTGAGCGTCCGGGTCGCCGACGGCCGCGTGCACGCCACGACCACCACCACCGAGCAGCTGGAGGACCCCCGTGCCTGATTCCGCAGCGTCCGAGCAGAAGCCGTCGTACGAGGACGCGCGCGAGGAGCTCGTCGAGGTGGTCCGCCGGCTCGAGGCGGGAGGCATCACCCTCGAGGAGTCCCTCGCCCTGTGGGAGCGCGGCGAGAAGCTCTCCACCTGGTGCCAGGAGTGGCTCGACGGCGCCCGCCAGCGGCTCGACGACGCGATCGCGAAGGACGACGCGTAACACTTGGGCCGTTCGCGCCCTCTAGAAGGACGTGAACACCGATCTGGCGGAACACCTCGTGACGACGCCGCCGCCGACCGCGTCCTTCGAGGACCTCGTCGCCGCGACCGGCCACCGGATGCTGCGCACCGCAGTGCTGCTCATCGGCGACCGGCACGCGGCCGAGGACCTCGTGCAGAACGCATACGCCCAGACGTTCGCGCGGTGGCGGCTGGTCGAGCGCGCGGAGAACCCGGCGGCGTACGTGCGGACGATCCTCGTCCGGCAGTTCGTCAGCGGCCGGCGGCGCCAGCGCGTCGCCGAGCTCCCGCTCCTCCCCAGCGCCGACCGTTCGGCGCCCACCGTCGACCCTGCGCTGCGCCTCTCGCTGCTCGAGGCCCTCGGCACCTTGGCCCCGATCGACCGCGCGGTCCTCGTGCTGCGGTACTTCCACGACCTGCCGGTGGCCGAGACCGCCGAGCAGGTCGGCCTCAGCCAGGCGGCCTGCCGGACCCGCGCGTCCCGCGCTCTCGCCCGGCTCCGCACCCACTTCCCCGACCTGGCCGACTGACGGCCCATCCGAAGGACACCGACATGCTACTGCGCGACTCCCTGGCCGATTCCGTCGCGGAGGTCACCGCGGACCTGCCTGCCCTCACCCGTGACGCACGTCGGCGCGGCACCACCCTGCGGCGCCGGCGCCGCGCGTACGTCGGCGTCGGATCGGTCGCCGCGGCCGCCGTGCTGGGGGCCGGCGTCTGGGCCGTGCTTCCCGGCGCCGACCCGGTGGTGGTCGAGGCCGGCACGGCGGCACCGTCCGTCGGCCCCCTGGGCGGCGAGACGGCCACCGCCACCTCGCGCGGGGTCGCCGCGGCCCTGGCCGCCGCGGTCGACGACGTCGCCGACGGCTCGTTCGGCCGGTTCCGGGGAGCGGCGTACGACCTCACGGGCTACGACCACGAGGCGTTCGCCTCGCTCCTCTTCGAGCCCGACCAGGGCACCGGCCCGGCTGGCGAGGTCTTCCTCAACCTCCAACCGATCGGCATGGCCGGCAAACGGCCCTACACGTGCCATCCCTCCTTCGCCGACTGCGCGGTCCAGCAGCTCCCGAACGGCGACACCCTGCGCACCTACCGCGAGGACGACGACACGGAGATCGGCCAGGGCTCCCGGCGTCTGGTGTCCGAGGTGATCAGCCCGGCCCGGCGCCTACGGGTGATCGTGTTCGCCATGAACACCAACCCCTGGGCCGGCGGGGAGCTCCGCGACCGTCCTGTGCTGTCCACGGCGCAGCTCACCGAGATCGCCCGGGAGCCGTGGTGGAACCGCACCGAGCTACCCGTCGAGTACATCGCCGCGGGCGCGGGTCTGTCGGACTACTCCGACGCCACCGACAGCGAGAGCTGATCAGCGCGAGGCCGGCACGGGGTCGAGCGTCAGCAGCCCGATCAGCGCCTCGAGATCCTCGGTGGGCGCGGAGCCGTAGACGAGCAGCGACTCCTCGCCGACGTCGGTGGTGATCGTGGTGGCGAACCCGTGGTCGCCGCCGTCGTCGGAGTACGTCGTCCACTCCGACGCGATCGGGCTGTCCAGCCGGACCGGGTCGCCCTCGGTCGCGTTCTCGTCGATGTGCTCCTCGACGAGGCGGTCGACGTCCTCGTCACGCTGGTGGATGCCGACGTACTTGTCGTCGTCGGTGAGCAGCGACAGGCTCCAGGCGGGGCGCTGGCCCGGCTCGACGTCGAGGCCGGTCACCATCCAGCCGTCGGGCAGCTCGGGCGGGTAGGCGACCTGGCGACCCTCGCCCTGGAGGGCGGCGACGGCGGGCAGGTAGTCGACCGACTCCGGCTCGAACTCGGGGGTGTCGCGGAACGTCTCGCGGAACACCACGACGCCCAGGACCACCACCACCGCCACGATCATCGACCCGATCAGGCCGCCGGTGGTCCGCTGGTAGCGGCCCGGCTTCTCCTGGGACTCGCTCACCGGGCCATCCTCACAGGTGCCGACGGCGGCCCCGGCGCCGGGCTGGACCGAAACCGCAGTTGCGGTGATTTCCTTTGAAATATTCCGCAGATGCGGCACGCTGACCCCGTGACGACGTACCGGATCGCCGAGGCCGCCGAGCTGCTGGGCGTCAGCGACGACACCATGCGGCGCTGGACCGAGGCCGGCCGGGTCGCGTCGACCACGGAGGCGGGGCGCACGGTCATCCCCGGAGCCGACCTCGCGGCACTCGCCGAGTCGCTCGCCGACCACCCCGACCGCGACGCCACCCGCGCGGCGGCGGTCAGCGCCCGCAACCGGCTCGCCGGCATCGTCACCAAGGTCACCAAGGACACCGTCATGGCACAGGTCGACATGATCTGCGGCCCCTACCGGATGGTCTCCCTGATGAGCACCGAGGCCGCCGAGGAACTCGGACTGGCCCCCGGCGTACGCGCCATCGCGTCCGTCAAGTCCACCAACGTCGTCGTGGAGCGTCCCTGATGAACCGTGTCCTGCTGCCCACCCTGCTCGCCCTGGCGCTGCCCGTCGTCGCCACCGCCTGCGGGGGCGACGACGACAGCGGCAGCGCCGCGGACGGCGGCACCACCACGCTCACCGTGTACGCCGCCGCCTCGCTCACCTCGACCTTCGAGCAGATCGCCGAGGACTTCGAGGCCGCGCACGACGGCGTCGAGGTGGAACTCAGCTTCGGCGGCTCCGCCGACCTGGTGACCCAGATCAGCGAGGGCGCGCAGGCGGACGTCTTCGCCTCGGCCGCCACCGCCAACATGGACGACCTGGTCGCGGAGGACCTCACCGCGGCCGAGCCGCAGGACTTCGCCACCAACGTCCTCGAGATCGCGGTGCCGCCGGGCAACCCGGCCGAGGTCACGTCCTTCCAGGACCTCGCCGGCGACCTCAACCTCGTGGTGTGCGCGCCCGAGGTGCCGTGCGGTGCGGCGGCCCAGAAGGTCGCGGAGGCCGCCGGCGTCACGCTCTCCCCGGTGAGCGAGGAGCAGTCGGTGACCGACGTGCTGGCCAAGGTCACCTCGGGCGAGGCCGACGCCGGCCTCGTCTACGTGACCGACGTCGCTGCCGCCGGCGACGACGTCGAGGGGATCGAGTTCCCCGAGTCCACCGACGCGGTCAACACCTACCCGATCGCCCCGGTGGCGGGGAGCGACGAGGCCGACCTGGCCCAGGAGTTCGTCGAGTTCGTGCTCGGCGAGTCGGGCCAGTCGGTCCTGCAGGCCGCCGGTTTCGGGCAGCCTTAAGGGGTGACGAACCAGCGGCAGGTCGGCGTACCCGCCTGGATCTACCTGCCGGCACTGCTGGGCGCCGTCCTGGTCCTGCTGCCGCTCCTCGGGATGATCAGCCGGGTCGACTGGCCGAGCTTCGTCGACCTCGTCACCTCCGACTCCGCGCTGACGGCCCTCGGGCTCAGCCTGCGCACCTCGGCGGTGAGCACCCTGTTGTGCGTCCTGCTCGGGGTTCCGATGGCCGTCGTCCTGGCCCGCACCTCGTTCCCCGGTCAGGGTGTCGCCCGGTCCCTCGTGCTGCTGCCGATGGTGCTGCCGCCGGTGGTCGGCGGGATCGCACTCCTCTACACCTTCGGCCGCCGCGGCCTGCTGGGCCAGGAGCTCGACGCCCTGGGGATCCAGGTCGCCTTCTCGACCATCGCCGTGGTGCTGGCCCAGACCTTCGTGTCGCTGCCGTTCCTGGTCGTCAGCCTGGAGGGCGCGCTGCGCAGCGCGGGCCAGCGGTACGAGGTCGTGGCCGCCACGCTGGGGGCCTCCCCCACGACGGTCTTCCGCCGGGTCACCCTGCCGCTGGTGCTGCCCGGCCTGGTCTCGGGCGCGACCCTGGCCTTCGCCCGCTCGCTGGGCGAGTTCGGCGCGACCATCACCTTCGCCGGCAGCCTCGAGGGCACCACCCGCACCCTGCCGCTGTACGTCTACCAGCTCCGGGTCACCGACGCCGACGCCGCGGTCGCCATGTCCCTGGTGCTGGTCGTCGTCGCGATCCTGGTGATCGGCGTGGCCCGCCCGGGACGGGTCGCCTCGTGAGTCTCCGGCTGGACGCCACCGTCGAGGAGCGGGGGTACGCCGTCGCGCTCGACGTCGCCGACGGTGAGACGGTCGCGATCCTCGGCCCCAACGGCGCCGGCAAGTCCACGACCCTCGACCTCGTCGCGGGGCTGCTGCGCCCCGACCGCGGCGCGGTCCACCTCGACGACCGCGAGCTCACCGGGCGCGACGCCTGGATCGCGCCGCACGAGCGCCGGGTCGCCCTGCTGGCCCAGGAACCGCTGCTCTTCCCCCACCTCGACGTGCTCGACAACGTCGCCTTCGGACCGCGCAGCACCGGCACCGCCCGGTCCGACGCCCGCGAGTCGGCGCGGCACTGGCTCGCCGAGGTCGGGGCCGAGGACCTCGCCGAGCGCACCCCGGCCCAGCTCTCGGGTGGCCAGGCCCAGCGGGTCGCGGTGGCCCGCGCGCTGGCCGCCCGTCCACGCCTGCTCCTGCTCGACGAGCCGATGGCCGCGCTCGACGTCGCCGTCGCTCCCGCGCTGCGGCAGACCCTGCGCCGGGTGCTCGCGGACCGGTCGGCGCTGATCGTCACCCACGACGCCATGGACGCCCTGATCCTGGCCGACCGGGTCGTCGTCCTCGAGGACGGCCGGGTCGCCGAGGAGGGCCCGGCCACCGAGGTGCTGACCCGGCCACGCAGCGGCTTCGCCGCCCGGATCGCCGGCCTCGACCTGCTCCGCGGCACCTGGGACGACGCCGTACGCACCGCCGACGGCACCGCGGTCCACGGCCTGGTGAGCGGTCCCGAGCCCGCGACCGGCGACCCCGTCGTCGCCGTGTTCCGTCCCGCGGCGGTCTCGGTGTTCCGCGAGCCGCCGGGCGGCAGCCCGCGCAACGCGTTCGCCGTCGAGATCACCGACCTGGAGCCGCACGGCGACCAGATCCGGGTCCGGGCGGGCGAGCTCGCGGCCGACGTGACGGCGTACGCCGCCGCCGAGCTCGACCTCGCACCCGGGATGTCGGTGACCTTCAGCGTCAAGGCCAGCGAGGTCGCGGTCTACCGCACCTGAACACGCGTCGGGAGCACCCGCCCGGACCGATAGGGTTCGGGCCATGACGGAGCCCGAAAGCCTGAGCGTCGCCCCCGAGTCCCCCGACCGCAACCTCGCGCTGGAGCTGGTCCGCGTGACCGAGGCCGCGGCCATGGCCGCCGGCCGCTGGGTCGGCAAGGGCGACAAGAACGGCGCCGACGGCGTGGCGGTCAACGCGATGCGCGTGATGATCTCGACCATCGGCATGCGCGGCACCGTCGTCATCGGCGAGGGCGAGAAGGACAACGCGCCCATGCTCTACAACGGCGAGCAGGTCGGCGACGGCACCGGCCCCGAATGCGACGTCGCGGTCGACCCGATCGACGGCACCACCCTGACCGCCAAGGGCATGAGCAACGCGGTCTCCGTGCTCGCGGTCGCGCCCCGCGGCTCGATGTACGACCCGTCCGCCGTGTTCTACATGGACAAGCTGGCCGCCGGCCCCGAGGCCGCCGACGTCGTCGACATCCGCCTGCCCGCCGCCGAGAACGTCCGCCTGATCGCCAAGGCCAAGGGCGGCAGCCCCGAGGACGTCACCGTCGTCCTGCTGGACCGCCCGCGCCACCAGAAGCTCGCCGACGAGATCCGCGCCACCGGTGCCCGCATCAAGTTCATCGCCGACGGCGACGTCGCGGGCGCCATCTCGGCGGCCCGCCCCGACAGCGGCGTCGACCTGCTGCTCGGCATCGGCGGCACGCCCGAGGCGATCATCACCGCCTGCGCCATGAAGTGCCTGGGTGGCGTCATCCAGGGCCAGCTGTGGCCCCAGGACGACGAGGAGCGCCAGCGCGCCCTGGACGCCGGCCACAACCTGGACCCCGACTTCGTGCTCGCCACCGACGACCTGGTCACCGGCGACGACTGCTTCTTCGTCGCCACGGGCATCACGGACGGCGACCTGATGCGCGGCGTCCGGTACGCCGCCGGCGGCGCGACCACCCACTCGCTGGTGATGCGCTCGCGCAGCGGCACGATCCGCTCGATCACCTCCGAGCACCGGCTCCAGAAGCTACGCGCTTACTCCTCGATCGACTTCGACCACTGACACGGGCGTCGCCTGCTCGGCGAGCGTCGCGCAGACCAGGTCGATGACCCGCGGGTCGACGGCCATGCCGACGTGGCTCGCGGTCACCTCGACAGGGACCGCGAGCGGGTCGATGCAGGCGCGCCAGTCGACGATGCCGTCGCGGCGGCTGTAGATCGCGGTGAACGCGACATCGTCGGGGAGCGGCTCGCGACACTCGGCGAAGCTCTGCCGGGCGCAGCCCCCGCCCACGCAGTCCTCCGCCATCAGGCCCGGCCAGCCGGCCCGGCTGAGCCGGACCAGGACGTCGACGCTCGCACTCAGCGCCAGGTGGTGCGCGCCGGGCGCCAGCATCGGGCTGCCCAGGGTGACGATGCCCGAGACGAGGTCGGGACGGCGTACGGCGACGCCGCGGGCGAGCATCCCGCCGAGGCTGTGGCCGACGACCTGGACCCGGCTCCCCCTGCGGAGCGCCACCGACTCGAGGCGGGCCTCCAGCTCGGCGGCGGCGTCGAGGGTGCAGCCCACGTTGGCGCGGATGTGCGAGCGGTAGGTGCGGAAGCCGCGCCGGCGCAGGGCCCTCGACATCGGGCTCAGCGACAGGTCCCCGGCGAGGAACCCGGGCACGAGGACGACGGGGTCGGCCTCCGGGTCGAAGCCGCGGACCCGGCGCTCGCCGACGCGGCGTACGACGTGGCGGCCGGCCTCCCCCACGACGCTCACCTCGCGCAGCACCGCGCCGACGCAGGGCCGGGCATAGCCCTCCGGCAACAGGAACGAGGCAGGTGTGTCGGCGCTCACATCCTCAGGCTACGGTCGCCTCATGGCGAATCCTAGGAAATCCAGGCATCTGGGTGTTTCCCGCCGCCACCCGGTTCAGCAAGACTCTTAGCCATGGCGACCGCTTCCGACGTCCCCCCGGTCTCGGCCGAGCTCTTCGCCCCCGTCGGCGGCGGGGTCGAGCTGTGCTACCAGACCTTCGGCAGCCCCGACGGCGACCCGCTGCTGCTCGTGATGGGCCTCGGCGGCCCGATGACCTGGTGGCCCGTCGACCTGTGCCGGCAGCTCGCCGAGCGCGGGTTCTTCGTGATCCGCTACGACAACCGCGACACCGGCCGCTCCACCCGGATGGAGGGCCGGGTCAGCCGCGGGACCCTGGTCCGGGCGTTCGCCGGCCTGCCGGTGCGGGCGCCGTACACGATCGCCGACCTCGCACACGACGCCGTCGGCCTACTCGACCACCTCGGCATCCCGTCCGCCCACGTCGTCGGCGTCTCGATGGGCGGCATGATCGCGCAGACCGTCGCCCTCGACTCCCCCGGGCGGGTCCGCTCGCTGACGAGCATCATGTCGACGACGGGCAAGCGCACCGTCGGCTGGCAGCACCCCTCGCTCCTCCCCTCGCTGCTCGGCCGCCGCGGCCTCGGCCGGGAGGAGTACGTCGCCGCCAGCGTGACCATGTCCCGCCTGATCGGGTCGCCGGGCTATCCCGAGCTGGAGGAGAGCCTCCGACAGCGCGGCTACGAGACCTTCGACCGCGGGCTCAACCCCGCCGGCGTCCTGCGGCAGATGGTCGCCGTACTGACCCAGCCCGACCGCGGCGGCCGGCTGCGCGGGCTGGCCGTGCCGACCCTGGTCGTGCACGGCCTCGCCGACAAGATGGTGCACGTCTCCGGCGGCCGGGCCACGTCCGCGGCGGTGCCCGGCAGCGAGCTGCTCCTCATCGACGGCATGGGCCACGACCTGCCCGTGGAGCTGTTCGAGACCCTGACCGCGGCGATCCGCCGGAACGCCGACCGGGCCTGACCCGCGCCCTCCCGCCGCCTCCCCCGGTTTCGGCGAGGTTTCCCGCATGACCTCCCGGGTTAGTGGACAAACCACATGAACAGGGACTAGACCGTGTGACCAAGGCCACACGATCCGGGGAGGGGCTGTATGTCGTCATCCGCATCGCCACCGCGACGGAGCGAGTCCCGGCCAGCGCGCCGCGGCCTCGCTGCCGCAGCCGCACTCATGACCGCCAGCGCCCTGCTCGCGGCCTGCTCGTCCGACGACGGGGACACCCCCGAGCTCGTCTGGTACACGAACCCCGACGCCGGCGGCCAGGCCAAGGTCGCCGAGAACTGCACCAAGGCCGCCGACGGCGCCTACACGATCACCACCCAGGTCCTTCCGCAGGACGCCAACCAGCAGCGGATCCAGCTGGCCCGGCGTCTCGCGGCCGAGGACCCGGACATCGACATCATGAGCATCGACCCGCCGTTCACGGCGGAGTTCGCCAACGCGGGCTACCTCGCCGAGATCCCGAGCGACCTGCAGGACTCCCTGCGCGAGCAGTCCTTCGAGGGGGCCACCGAGGCGGCCACCTGGAACGACCAGCTGGTCGTGGCGCCGTTCTGGTCCAACACCCAGGTGCTGTGGTACCGCAAGTCGTTCGCCGAGAAGGCCGGGCTCGACATGACGAAGCCGGTGACCTGGGACCAGATCATCGACGCGGCCTCCGACAACGGCGGCACCGTCGCCGTCCAGTCCAACAAGTACGAGGGCTACGTCGTCTGGATCAACGCCCTCATCGCGGGCGCGGGCGGCGACCTGGTCTCCGAGACCGAGAAGGGCGTCGACGCCAGCATCGACATCGACTCCCCGGCCGGCGAGCAGGCGGCGGCGATCATCGAGAAGCTCGCCTCCTCCCCCGCCGCGCCGGCCGACATGTCGGTCGCGCAGGAGGGGCAGGCCGGCGCCACCTTCGGCTCCGACGCCGGCGCGTTCCTCGTCAACTGGACCTACATCTGGACGAACTACGACCAGGCCCAGCCGGAGGTCAAGGAGGACCTGGGCTTCGCCCGTTACCCGCAGACGGTCGAGGGCGAGGAGTCGCGGCCGCCGTACGGCGGGATCGGGGTGGGCGTCTCGGCGTACTCCGACAACATCGACGAGTCCATGGACGCGATCGAGTGCATCACCAACGCCGAGAACCAGGGCGTGAACGCCGAGCTCACCGGCAACATGCCGGCCAGCTCGGCCGGCTACGACTACCCCCCGCTCGCCGAGATCTATCCGCAGGAGCTGCTGGACCTGTTCCAGGAGTCCCTCGACGCGGCCGCGCCCCGCAGCGTGACGCCGTACTGGTCGGACATCTCGGGCGGGATCCAGAGCGTCTGGCACCCGCCGGCGAGCGTGAACAGCGACACCCCCGCCGACTCGAAGTCCTTCATCGGCGACGTGCTGCAGGGAAGGAGCCTGCTGTGAGCACCACCGTGGCCACGCCCGCGGCCAAGGAGCCGCAGACCCGACGCCGCCGCGGCGGCCGGGCCGACATGAGCGACCGGGCCAGCGCGGAGAACCGGCTCGGCATGAAGCTGGTGGCTCCGGCCGCCATCCTGATGCTGCTGGTGACCGCCTGGCCGATGATCCAGGCGCTCTACCTCTCGCTGTTCCGCTACCGGCTGACCAACCCCGACGACCGCGAGTTCATCGGGCTGAGCAACTACGCCACCGTGCTCACCGACAGCCTGTTCTGGCAGGTCACCTGGAACACCGTGCTGATCATGGTGGTCACCGTCGCCGTGGAGCTGGTCATCGGCTTCGCGTTCGCGATGGTGATGCACCGGATCATCTTCGCCCGGGGGCTGATGCGGACCTCGATCCTGATCCCCTACGGCATCATCACCGTGGTCTCCGCCTTCGCCTGGCAGTTCACCTTCAGCGTCAACAACGGCTGGGTGAACAGCTGGTTCGACTGGCTGCCCTGGATCGGCCCCGACACCAACTGGTTCGGCGACCACTGGCCGGCGATGTTCGCGATCATGGTCAGCGAGATCTGGAAGACCACGCCGTTCATGTCGCTGCTGCTGCTCGCCGGCCTCTCCCAGGTCTCCGAGGACATGATCGAGGCGGCCAAGGTCGACGGCGCCACCTGGTGGCAGCGGCTGTGGAAGGTGATCCTGCCGAACATGCGGGCCGCGATCATGGTCGCGGTCCTGTTCCGGGCACTGGACGCGTTCCGGATCTTCGACAACATCTTCGTGATGACCCGCGGCGCCCAGGACACCGAGTCGTCGTCGTTCCTCACCTATCGACAAGTGATCGAACAGATGCAGCTGGGCCTCGGGTCCGCGCTCTCGGTGCTGCTCTTCCTGACCGTGCTGCTGCTGGCGTTCGGGATCGTGAGGCTGTTCCGGGTCGACCTGGCCCAGGCGAGGGGTGAGGGCTGATGAAGGGCAAGAACGCGATCGGCACCTGGGTCGGCTTCGTGCTGATCCTGGTCTGGTGCCTGCTCCCGGTGGCGTGGATCATCTCGCTGTCGTTCAAGTCCCCCGACGAGACCGCCGTGGGCAGCCCGCAGTTCCTGCCCAAGGACGCGACGCTGCAGAACTACCGCGACATCCTCGACAACCCGGACTTCCTCGACGCGCTGCGGAACTCGTTCGGGATCGCGCTGATCTCCACCCTGCTCGCGGTCATCTTCGCGACGCTGGCGGCGTACGCCATCGCCCGCCTGGAGTTCCGCGGCAAGCGCGCGGTGCTCTCGCTGGCGCTGGCGATCGCGATGTTCCCGGTGGTCTCGCTGGTCGGCCCGCTGTTCGACCTGTGGAGGACCGTCGGGCTGTTCAACACCTGGCCCGGGCTGATCCTGCCGTACATGTCGTTCACGCTCCCGCTGGCGATCTGGACGCTCTCGGCGTTCTTCCGGGAGATCCCCTGGGAGATGGAGCAGGCGGCGCAGGTCGACGGCGCGACGTCGTGGCAGGCCTTCCGCAAGGTGATCGTCCCGCTCGCGGCGCCCGGTGTCTTCACGGCCGCGATCCTGACGTTCTTCTTCGCGTGGAACGAGTTCGTGCTCGCGATCTCGCTGACCTCGACGACCCAGGCCCGCACCGTGCCGGCCCAGCTGTCGTACTTCGTCGGTCCCGACCCGTTCAACCCGCCGTACGGACAGCTGGCGACCGCCTCGGTCGTCGTCACCGTGCCGGTCATCGTCATCGTCCTGCTTTTCCAGCGCAAGATCGTCGCCGGCCTGACCTCCGGCGCAGTGAAGGGATGAGCCCATGGCTGCCATCGAGATGAAGAACATCGTCAAGAAGTACGGCGATGGCTTCCCCGCAGTGAACGACGTCAGCATCGACGTGGCGGACGGGGAGTTCGTGATCCTCGTCGGCCCGTCCGGCTGCGGGAAGTCCACGCTGCTGCGGATGATCGTCGGACTGGAGGACATCACCTCGGGAGACATGGTGATCGGGGGGAAGAAGGTCAACGACCTCGCCCCGCGCGACCGCAACCTGGCGATGGTCTTCCAGAACTACGCCCTCTACCCCCACCTGACGGTCTACGAGAACATCGCCTTCCCGCTGCGGCTGGCGGGCAAGATCTCGGAGCAGGAGATCGACCGCAAGGTCCGCGAGGCGTCCGCGACCCTGGAGCTCGACGAGCACCTCGACCGCAAGCCGGGCAACCTGTCGGGTGGCCAGCGACAGCGGGTCGCGATGGGCCGGGCGATCGTCCGCGAGGCCGACGCCTTCCTCTTCGACGAGCCGCTGTCCAACCTCGACGCCAAGCTGCGCGGCCAGATGCGCACCGAGATCTCGCGGCTGCAGAAGCGGCTCGGCATCACCACCGTCTACGTCACCCACGACCAGACCGAGGCGATGACGCTGGGCGACCGGGTCGCGGTGCTGAAGCGAGGCGTGCTGCAGCAGCTGGCCACGCCGCGTGAGCTCTACGAGAACCCGGGCAACCTCTTCGTCGCCGGCTTCATCGGCTCCCCGCCGATGAACTTCCTGCCCGCGGAGGTCGACGGGACCTCGGTGAAACTGCCGTTCGGCACCGTCCAGCTCCCCGCCGAGAAGGCGGAGAAGGCGGCCGGCAAGGGGCTGCTGATCGCCGGCATCCGGCCCGAGCACTTCGAGGACGCCTCGGTGAAGACCGACGCCGAGAGCGGCTCGACGTTCCGGGCCAAGGTCGACGTCGTGGAGTGGCTCGGCAACGAGGCGTACGCCTACCTGCCGTTCGAGGCGCCCCCGGAGGTCCAGGAGCAGCTGCGCCAGCTCGAGCGCGACCTGGACGGCGAGGCGCTGCGGACCCAGCTCGTCGTCTCGCTGGACGGCTCGAGCCGGATCGCCGAGGGCGACGAGGCGGAGATCTGGGTGAACTCCGCCAAGATCCACCTCTTCGACCCGGCCACCGGCGAGAACCTCACCGTCGACCGGTCGCACGCGGGCCGGCTGATGGACGACGCGATGGCCGACGCCGCCGAGCAGCCCGCGGCCGCCGGCTGAGCGACCGCCCGGACCCCGGATTCTTGTCGCACGGGTGACAGGATCCGGGGTCCGTCGCCGGAACCGGCGACAACTCCCCCAACGGCGTACCTAACGTCATTCGGAGCGGCACCCCACGAGGCGGCGGCCGCGACCGAGAGGGGTGGCGATGAGTCACGGTGCGGTCTGGTCGGGTCCTGTCAGGTCGGAGCGGGTGCGATCGCCCCGCGGGTCGATCACCGGCCGCGGCAGGCGCCGACGGCGGCACCGGAGCGCACGCTGCACCACCTCCCCCGCCCGGTGGCGGGCCCGCTGCCGGCCCTGGGGCTAGCCCGCCCTACTCCGCCCGGCGCAGCCGCTTGCGCTTCTCGCCGGGCATCGGCTTGCGCACGACGGTGACCGCGCCCATCAGGGCGATCCCGCGCACGCGCACGTGCGGGGACGACGGCCCGAGCTCCGGCTCGACCTTCGCCCGGCCCTCCTCGAAGGCGCCCATGATCCCGATGCCTTCGACCGTGACCCGAGTCCAGGCGTTGACGATGACGTCGATCCCACCCATGACGGCGTTGGCGTTGATGACGACCTCCGGAGTCGTGAAGACCGCCTCCCGCAGGTCGACGTTGACCCCGCCCATCAGCGTGAACGAGGTGTGGCTGGGCGGGACCAGCCACACGCCCTTGCGGTCGGCGCCGCTCATCACCGCGATGCTCGTGGAGTACGTCGGGGCGTCGACCGGCACCTGGGCCGCCGTACCCGGGCGGGGCGCGACCACCATGCCGGGCGGCACCGCCGGCTCCGCGCCGGGCAGGTCGGCGACCAGCGGCACCAGGTCGGCGTACACCTTGGCGGCGTACGCCGCCTCCAGGCGCTCGTCCAGCTCGTCCAGGTCGATCCGGCCCTCACCCGCGGCCTTCCGGAGGAACTCGGCGGTCCGGTGCCGGTCGTCGTCGGAGATCCGCTGCTGGTGGGGCTCTGTCACCGTCTTAGGGTAGGCCGTCCCCCTCCGGGGTGTGGGTCCTGCCATGCGGGCGCCGCGCAGGGCGTAATCTGAGCGCTCGTGTCCAGCGATGCCGATTTCCTGTACTCCGACCTCCTGCCCGTGGGGAAGGACGAGACGCCGTACCGGCTGATCACGACCGAGGGCGTCTCGACCTTCGAGGCCGACGGCCAGACGTTCCTGCGGGTCGCGCCCGAGGCGATCCAGCGGCTGACCACCGAGGCGATGCACGACATCTCCCACTACCTGCGGCCGGCGCACCTGGCGCAGCTGCGGAAGATCATCGACGACCCGGAGGCGTCCGGGAACGACCGCTTCGTCGCGCTGGACCTGCTGAAGAACGTCAACATCTCCGCCGGCGGCGTGCTGCCGATGTGCCAGGACACCGGCACGGCGATCGTGATGGGCAAGAAGTCCGAGGGCGTGCTCACCGGCGCCGACGACGGCGAGGCGATCAGCCGCGGCGTGTACGACGCGTACACCCAGCTCAACCTGCGCTACAGCCAGCTGGCCCCGCTGACGACGTACGAGGAGAAGAACACCGGCACGAACCTGCCGGCCCAGATCGAGCTGTACTCCACCCCGCAGACGTCGGGGAAGCCGGAGTACAAGTTCCTCTTCATGGCCAAGGGCGGCGGCTCGGCCAACAAGTCGTTCCTGTTCCAGGAGACGAAGGCGATCCTCAACCCGAAGCGGATGCTGGAGTTCCTGGACGAGAAGATCCGCTCCCTGGGCACGGCCGCGTGCCCGCCGTACCACCTGGCCGTGGTGATCGGCGGCACGAGCGCGGAGTTCGCGCTGAAGACGGCCAAGTACGCCTCCGCGCACTACCTGGACAACCTGCCCACCTCCGGCAGCATGAGCGCGCACGGATTCCGCGACCTGGAGCTCGAGGAGGAGGTCTTCAAGCTCACCCAGTCGTTCGGGATCGGCGCGCAGTTCGGCGGCAAGTACTTCTGCCACGACGTCCGGGTGGTCCGCCTCCCCCGCCACGGCGCGTCCTGCCCGGTCGCGATCGCGGTGTCCTGCTCGGCCGACCGGCAGGCGCTCGGCAAGATCACGCCCGAGGGCGTCTTCCTCGAGCAGCTGGAGACCGACCCGGCCCAGTACATGCCCGACGCGGGCGTGGCCGAGGACATCGCCGGCGGCGAGGTCGTCCCGATCGACCTCACCCTGCCGATGGAGGAGATCCTCGCCGAGCTGCGCAAGCACCCGGTGAAGACGCGGCTCTCGCTCACCGGCCCGCTCGTCGTGGCGCGCGACATCGCGCACGCGAAGATCAAGGAGCGCCTCGACGCCGGCGAGGAGATGCCGCAGTACCTGAAGGACCACCCGGTCTACTACGCCGGACCCGCCAAGACCCCCGAGGGGATGGCGTCCGGTTCGTTCGGTCCGACGACCGCGGGCCGGATGGACTCCTACGTCGAGCAGTTCCAGGCCGCCGGCGGCTCGATGGTGATGCTCGCGAAGGGCAACCGCTCGAAGGTCGTCACCGAGGCCTGCCACACCCACGGCGGCTTCTACCTCGGCTCCATCGGCGGCCCCGCGGCGCGCCTGGCCCAGGACTGCATCAAGAGCCAGGAGGTCATCGAGTACCCCGAGCTCGGCATGGAGGCGGTCTGGAAGATCGAGGTCGAGGACTTCCCCGCCTTCATCGTCGTCGACCACCAGGGCAACGACTTCTTCACCGACCCCTCCGGCACGGTGACCGTCCCCGTCACCGGTTTGAGGGTCCGCTCCGCCCAGTAAGCCGAGTCGGCAGAACTTGCGCGTCGAGTCGGCAGTACTTGTAGACAGTCCGTCTACAAGTACTGCCGACTCGGGCTCTCCTGCTGAATGTGTGGGTGGGTTGAGCGTGCCGTAGACGAGCGCACGCCGCTCTCTGCCTAGGTTCTGGAGCTATCTAGG